>Ga0068857_100000049_pt1 | contig 66755 bp, 58 predicted proteins | sample KBSCornC72_FD_66591 | JGI IMG/M metagenome (GOLD analysis project Ga0068857, IMG submission 66591) | Corn rhizosphere microbial communities from Kellogg Biological Station, Michigan, USA - KBS Corn C7-2 | ecosystem: Host-associated > Plants > Roots > Rhizosphere > Soil ...
CCAGGAGGATCGCGACGCCATTGCCATAGCGGGCGTTGACAGTGGGCAGCCCGCGCCGGGTCATCGCATGGTCGATGATGTCGTCGTGGACCAGCGTCGCCAGATGCACCATCTCGAAGGCAACGCTCATCGGCAGGAGCTTCTCGAACTGATAGGTCAGCAGCTTGCCCGAAAGCAGCGTCAGCGCGGTGCGCAGCCGCTTGCCGGGAGACTTGAGCACGTGCGCGGATGCGGTGTTGAGCATATCCAGCCCGGAGGTTGCTCGTTGATGGAATGTCGCATCCACGACATCCAGGTCCGTCTCGATCCCAGCAAAGAGACGGTTCAACGTGGCCGCGTCGCTCATGGTCCCTCCCAGATGTGCGAGGCAACAGTCCTGTCTGCGCCGCCGCCTCGTGTCTGAAGCGGCTCGCAGGCACGCCACCTTTTATTGTAACACGGCTCGTCCAAGCGACACATCTGCCAGCCAGTGCACATACTGGGCCAGTGCGTAGCGTATTCGCGTTATAGTGGTTTGGCCGGGGATGGTGTCACCTGGGGTGGCCGCCCCCTCCCCTAACCCCTCCCCCTTGCAGGGAGAGGGGAACCAGAACCAGAGCGCGTTTTTGGCATGCTGGCTTTCTGGTTTCTGGCTCCCCTCCCCGCGTCGGGGGCTGGGCAACAACCTCACCACAAACGGTATTAGCAGCTACTCAGCGCTCGCCCGGTGTGTCGTCGGCTAGACAACAAAAGCCCCCTCCTGCATAAGGAAGGGGTATGGTACAGGCACGCAAGCAATTATTCGGTGTCAACGGTAGAGGCAGATGGCACATCTGATGGATTGGCAAGATATCGGAGTGAACCCTCAACCTCCGCGCCAAACCACCACTCGGCGCCGCCTGGCGCAGTCACCCGATGCATAATCGCCGTGATCTCGAAGTCAGGCTCCTCGCGCAAGATGACTTGCTGCCCTTCGATGACGTTGGCGAGTTTATCCACGGGAGCCACGTAAAGGCCCTTGCCAAACAGCGGATGTTCCTCATCCGGCCATAGCGTTGTCGTAATTACTGGTAAGTCCATCTAAGCATCACCATACGTCTTCACACGTCGTTGGAGGGGTCTAGCTCGGCGATATCTTCTTGCAGGAAGAGGTTCTCGAAGGGGAGCGTCTCGACGAAATCAACGATCTCGCGATACTCGCGCCAGGTGAGGCGGCGGCTCAATTCGGGGTCGTTGAATGCTTTGTAGGCGGGGAAATACTGGTCCATGACGCTGAGGCCGATATCCGAGCCAAGCTCGTCGGCGAGCCATTGCAACACAGCCTTGCTGCCCGCGTGATCGTGGGGCATCACCAGATGGCGCACGATCAGCCCGCGCACCGCGATGCCATGCTCGTCCACCTCCAGCCCGCCCACCTGGCGATACATCTCTTTGAGCGCGGCGCGGTTGTACTCGACATAGTGGTGCATCTTGGAGGTGCGAAGCGCGTTGCGGTTGTCGGAATATTTGGCGTCGGGCAGGTAAATGTCTATTACACCATCCAGCAGTTTGAGGGTGTGGAGATGCTCGTAGCCCGCGCAGTTATAGACCATCGGGATATGCAGCCCTCGGTCCGAGGCGATCACCAGCGCCTTGAGAAGCTGCGGCACGAAGTGCGTCGGCGTGACCAGATCGATGTTGTGGCAGCCCTTGCGCTGAAGCGAGAGCATCATCTCGGCCAGCCGCTCCGGCCCAACTCGCAGCCCGTTGCCCTGCTGGCTGAGCCAGAAGTTCTGGCAGTAGGAGCAGCGCGCCTGGCAGCCGCCGAAGAAGATCGTGCCCGCGCCGCCGGTCCCGCTAATGGGTGGCTCCTCGCGCCGGTGCACGTTCCACGAGCCGACGATGATGTCGGTGGTGGAGTGGCACGCGCCCCAGCGCCCAGCCGTGCGGTCTATCGGGCAATTCTGCGGGCAGACGGTGCAGCCGCGCAGCAGTTCCCACGCCGCCTCGGCGCGCCGGGCCAGCTCGCCCGTCTCGTGCAGCTTCAAGTAGCCCGGATAACGGACTGCGTTGGGTATCGTGGTCATGCGGTCATGCGCCTCACTCGCAGGGTAGGGTCTATTGCGCCACGGCGGCGGCCAGTGGCTCGGCGTACATGCGTGCGGAAAGTATACCGCATCGCAAGATTTTGCGGAGCGACCAGCGCATGCCCAGCACCTCAGCGATCCGCCCGCGGTCGTTCTCCGGGACGTTGCGCAGGCGGCGCAGGCTGACCTTCTTCACCTCGCGGAGTTGCTCCAGCGGTGGCGCGTCTGGCAGCATGATGGCGGCGGTGGGATTTGGCTGAGCGTTGAGCATAACGAGGTAACGTGCCTGCGCCTCGGCGGCCTGGTGCAGCAGGCGGTTGGGCGGCGGGCCTGCGCGCGTCGGCAGATCGCGCTGATCCGGGCTGATGCGCTCGCCCAGTTGAAGCAGGTCATCCAGCGCCCACTCCAGCAGCGCCAGCAGCCAGTCGAGGTCTTCGTTGCTCACGGGGTCATTGTCTGGCCCGAAGAACGCGTCCGCCTGGTAGGGTAGTGGCCCCGCAACCTCTTGCGTCTCCATCAATTGCACGCGAAACGGGCCAGACACAATCGGCGTATATTCATCGTGGGAGCGCAGCCAGTCGTAATAGGCGGGGATGCTCCGTTCGAGCTGCGAGATCGCGACCCACACGTCGGACGCGATGGCGAAGCAGCCGGGCAGATCGAGCAGTTGGGCGCGGCACATGCCAGACAGCAGAACCTCGACATAGGCGCCATGCTCGCCATGTTTGCGTTGCTCGATCATGCTCATTCTCCATGGTATGGCGCAATATACGGGTACGTATGGGTACGCCATGCCGCAGACGGAAGCCCGCAGGGTGCGGCTAATCCGGTCCATTCAGCGCCAGGCCTCAAAGGCCCAAGGGTAAAGTGGAGGTAAGATTAGCCGCGGCCTTCATGCCGCGAAGCTGGACTACCACCAGCTTCACCCGAACATCTACTACTCTACCAGCGCGCGCCGCAGCTCCACAATCTGATCGCGCAGTTGGGCCGCTTTCTCGAACTCCAGCTCGCGCGAGGCGCGCTTCATCTGCGATTCCAGGTCTTTTACAATCCGCATGATCTCATCGCGGGGCATCGCCGCGATGGCCAGGCCACCGCCGGACTGTTCGCCCGCAGCCTCTGCCGCGTGCAGCCGGTCGGAGAGCGAGCGCACATCTTTCTGGATGCCCACCGGCGTAATGTTGTGCTCTTCGTTATACTCCATCTGGATACGGCGGCGGCGATTCGTCTCGCCAATAGCACGATGCATCGAGTCGGTGACGCGGTCGGCGTACATGATGACAGAGCCTTCGATGTGTCGCGCCGCGCGTCCCACCGTCTGAATCAGCGAACCCTCCGACCGCAGGAACCCCTCTTTGTCGGCGTCGAGGATCGCCACCAGCGAGACCTCGGGCAGATCCAGCCCCTCACGCAGCAGATTGATGCCGACCACTACATCATAGACACCCAGCCGCAGGTCGCGCAGGATATCCACCCGCTGGATCGTGTCGATCTCCGAGTGGAGATAGTGGACCTTGATACCCATCTCTTGCAGGTAATCGGCGAGATCCTCAGACATCTTCTTGGTGATCGTCGTCACCAGCACGCGCTGACCTTTCTCGGTGCGCGCGCGAATCTCCGCCAGCAGGTCATCAATCTGGCCCTCGGTTGGGCGGACGGTGATCTCCGGGTCGAGGATACCGGTCGGGCGGATGATCTGCTGGGCCACCACCGTGCTATGCTCGTACTCGTACGGCCCCGGCGTGGCCGAGACGAAGACAGCCTGTGGAACATGGTCGAGAAACTCGTTCCAGGTCAGCGGGCGGTTATCCAGTGCGGAGGGCAGGCGGAAGCCGTAGTCCACCAGCACCTGCTTGCGCGCGCGGTCGCCGTTGAACATGCCGCGCACCTGGGGCAATGCGATATGTGACTCGTCCACCACCAGCAGGAAATCGTCGGGCATATAGTCTATCAGTGTCCAGGGCGGCTCGCCGGCCTGGCGTCCCGCGAGGTGGCGCGAGTAGTTTTCGATGCCGGAGCAGATGCCGGTTTCACGCAGCATTTCGATATCGAAGTTCGTGCGCTGGCGCAGCCGCGCCGCCTCCAGTAGCTTGCCCTCGCTATTCAGCTCCTTCAGCCGGACCGCCAGCTCTTCCTCGATGTCGACGATGGCGCGGTTCAGGCGGTCCTGCGTGGTGACCCAGTGTTTCGCCGGATAGACATCCACCCGCGTGCGATTACCCAGAATCTCGCCGGTGAGCGGATCGATCTCGACGATGCGCTCAACCTCGTCGCCAAAGAACTCGATGCGGATCGCGAGGTCTTCGTACGACGGGTAGATTTCGAGCACATCGCCGCGCACCCGGAACTTGCCGCGCACGAAGCTCTGGTCGTTGCGCTCGTACTGGATGTCGGTGAGATGGCGCAGCACGCGGTCGCGGCGGCGCTCCTGGCCCACCTTGAGCGTCAGCACGACCTCGCCATACTCTTCCGGCGACCCCAGGCCGTAGATGCACGAGACCGAGGCGACGATTAGCACATCGCGCCGCTCGAAGAGGCTGCGCGTGGCGGAGAGCCGCAGCTTCTCGATTTCTTCGTTGGACTGGCTTTCCTTCTCGACGTAGGTATCGGTGCGGGGGATATACGCCTCTGGCTGGTAGTAGTCGTAATAGCTGACGAAATACTCGACGGCGTTGGCGGGGAAGAACTCTTTATACTCGGCGTAGAGCTGCGCCGCCAGCGTCTTGTTGGGCGCCAGCACCAGCGTCGGCTTCTTGACCCGCTCGACCACCTCCGCCACGGTAAATGTCTTGCCGCTGCCGGTCACGCCCAGCAGCGTCTGGTAGCGGTTCCCCGCGCGCAACGAGTCCACCAGCGCGGTGATGGCCTCGGGCTGATCGCCGGTAGGCTGGAAGGGAGCAACGACCTGAAAATCAGTCATGAAGGCACTCCAGTCGGTTCCATCCCGATGTGTGATGACGATTGATACGCAGTTCGCCCGGTATTGGGCGCAATCAGGGCAATTCTCTTTATACAATTCTTTGCGGCGGAACGGGAAATGGAAGCGCCGCATCGCAGATTGCATTCCCCAAAATCCTCCGGGCGCCGTGCTGACCCGCAAATCGCTTGTGACTCTGGCGTGATGCTGATGTGTGTGAATACATCATGACGTGGAGAATGTTCCCTGGCGCCGCTTCCCGCGCCATCCGCGTACATGTATACAGGAGCATGACATGGCAAACGAATATGGATTCGGCATTGACCTTCACATGCCTTATGAGCAGGCTATCGCCGCGGTGACTGATGCGCTCAAAGCGGAAGGATTCGGAGTGCTCACGACGATAGATGTTCAGCAGACGCTCCGCGCAAAGCTGGGCGCGGAGATGGAACCCTATGTGATCCTCGGCGCGTGCAATCCGCCACTGGCGCATCGCGCTCTCAGCGCCGACCGTGAGATCGGGCTGCTGCTGCCGTGCAATGTGGTGGTACGGGCCACGGAGACAGGCAGCCGGGTGGATGTAGCTGACCCGCAGGCGATGATGAGCATCACCGGCGATGACGCGCTCGTTGATGTCGCGTCCGAGGCGCGCCAGAGGCTACAACGTGTCGTCGAGGCGCTTGCCACTGGTGAGCACACGACCTAGCCCGCATTATCCACAGCAGGGCGTGCTTGAGGTGAATAGAGAGACGCCAAACTACAGGCTGGGCTGCTTCTCCTGCGCGATCTTCTTCTGCAGCGCCTTCAGGTAGGATTCCGCGCTGTCGATATCGGCGTTGGCGTACTTGTCGAGGGTGGTTGGTAGCTGTGTTACAGTGTCGCGCCACTGCCCCACCATCTGCTCGAGGCCATCGAGCGGGCCGATATGCACGTTGATCTTCGCCAGATTATCCTTGGCGGACTGAAGCGCATTGTAGAGTACGTCGAGCGCGCCGCCTTCAATGGTGGTCATCAGCCGCGAGAGCGGCAACACGATAAACTTGACCGCCAGCCGGGTCAGCTCCGCCGTCGCGATAGCTCCGTCAATCGTCAGACCCTCGATCTGGGAAAGCTCGTCCAGAATCGCTTTACGCCCGCTATCCACACCAGCGCCGAAGGCATCCTGTACCTCGGCCTGCGTAAACTCACCCATCTTCTTGAGCGCGGTTGGGGCCAGCTCGACACCCGCCACGCAGGCACCGACGCCCACCCCGGCGAGCAATGCGCGGCGCGCGATCTTGCCGCCCGATCCAGACTTCTTCTTGTCCTCGGGAATGACCGTGGGCGCGGTCATGCCTGGCGCTGTTGTCTGGGTGTTCACTGGGGTTGTCTCGTTCGGATTGCCTGGCTGTGTCACGTTGAACCTGCTCTCTGTTGCCGGTTGCCTCTATTGAGGATAATACCGTTGCGCGGTCGCTTCAATAATACGGAGAAGGACCGCCGAAAGTTTGTGAGCTGCTCCACCTTACCCGTCTAATGCCGGAAGTGGCGCTGGCCGGTAAAGATCATCGCGATGCCCGACTTGTTCGCCGCCTTGATGACCTCGCCGTCGCGAATCGAGCCGCCCGGCTGTATGATCGCCGTCACCCCGGCTTTTGCCGCCATCTCCACGCTATCGGCGAACGGGAAAAACGCGTCCGAGGCGAGCACGCTGCCGCGCGCGCGGTCGCCCGCGCGATCAACCGCGATGCGCACGCTATAGACGCGATTCATCTGGCCAGCGCCGACGCCCACCACCATCAGCTTATGCGCCAGCACAATCGCGTTCGACTTCACCTGCTGCACGACTTTCCAGGCAAACAGCAGATCGGTCACCTCTCCGAGCGTCGGCTCGCGTTCCGAGACGACCTTGCGCGGAATATCGCTCTCTGAGATCATGTCCGCCGACTGGACCAGTAGCCCGCCGCTGACCCGCCGCACATCCAGTTGATAGGGATCGTGCGTATCGGTCTTGACGAACTGCGGGCCAATCGGGGTGTCGGTGGTCAGCAAGCGCAGATTCTTCTTTGCCGCCAGCACCGCCAGCGCCTCGGGTGAATAGCCTGGCGCGATGATGGCCTCGTAGAAAATCTGGCTCAGCTCGCGCGCGGTCTCCGCATCAACCTCACGATTGAAGCCGAGTATACCACCATAGGCCGAGATGGGATCGCCCGAATGGGCGCGGCGATAGCTCTCGACCAGCGAATCGCCGCACGCCAGGCCGCATGGATTGGTGTGTTTCACCACCACGGCGGTCGGCGGCTTGAAGCTGGCGACGGCGTTGAGCGCGGCGTCCAGATCGAGCAGGTTGTTGAAGCCAAGCTCCTTGCCCTGCAACTGCCGCGCGCCCGCAACCGATGGCGGAGTCGGGTGCGCCGCCGCATTGCCCGCGTCATTGCCCGCATCGATACTTGCCACTCCGTCAGCGGATGCGCCTAAGCGCTCATCCAGCCCGGCGGGCGTACCGCCCCAGGCGTAGAGCGCCGCCTGCTGGTGGGGATTCTCGCCGTACTTCAGCCGCATCAGCCGGCGCAGGCCGAGCGTCAACTTCTCGGGGAAAAGCTCGTCAGATGTCCCACGGCGCAGATAATCGGCGATGGCGGTGTCGTAGAGCGCGGTATGCTGGAAGGCGATGGCGGCCAGCTTGCGGCGTGTCTCCGCGCTGGCAACGCCCTGCGTCTGGATTTCGTCGAGGACCACAGCATAGTCCTCAGGCCGCACGACGACCGTGACCGACGGAAAGTTCTTTGCCGCCGCGCGTAGCAGCGTGACCCCGCCGATATCAATCTCTTCCAGCGCGGTCTCAAGCGTCACATCGGGCTGCGCGACGGCTTCTGAGAAGGGATAGAGATTGCAGACCACCAGATCAATTGGGGTGATGTGGTGCTCTTCCAGCTCGGCCATGTGAGCATCGCGGTCGCGGCGGGCCAGGATGCCGCCATGCACCGCCGGATGCAACGTCTTGACGCGCCCATCGAGGATTTCGGGAAAGCCCGTGATCTCGCTGATCGAGTGGACAGGCACGCTCGCCTCGGCCAGCGCATGCGCGGTCTTCCCGGTGGAATAGATTTCGATGTTCAGTGCGCTCAATCCCTGCGCGAACGCGACGAGTCCCGTCTTGTCGTAGACACTGATGATTGCGCGCATGCGTCTTCTCCTTATTTCCGGCAGGTTTGAGAGATCACAGCCCAGCCATCACCGCCTTACAAATCGCCCGGAGCGTGGGGAAAACGCCCTCGCCAGTCACAGCGGCCGCGGGGAACGCGGGCACACGCCGCCGATTGAGATACCGTTCCAGTGTAGCCTCAGGAACGGCGTTGGGCAAGTCGCGTTTGTTCCACTGCATCACGAAGGGGAACCGGCTCAGGTCATTGCCCATCCGCCGCATGTTGGTCTCCAGCTCGATCAGGCTCTGGAAGTTCTCTTCCAGCTTCTCTGGCGACGAGTCGGCGACGTAAACGATGCCGTCCGCGCCGCCCAGCACGGCGACGCGCGTCCGCTCATAGAGCACCTGGCCAGGGACCGTATAGAGATGGAACCGCACCCGGAAGCCATGAATGTCGCCCAGGTCGAGCGGCAGAAAATCGAAGAAGAGCGTACGCTCGTTCTCGGTGGCTATCGAGAGCAGCTCCCCCCTGGCAGGCTGTGGCGCATGGGAGAAGATATATTGCAGGTTGGTCGTCTTGCCGCAGTAGCCGGTGCCATAGTAGACGATTTTGCACTGGATCTCGCGGCTGGCAACATTGATGAGGGCCATGATATGCCTGACGCCTAATCTCGGAACAGGTAATCGATGGTATTCTCGACCGAGTTGCGGAACTGGACGTTGACGACCTGTTCCTTCGCCGCGGCGCTGCCCGAAAGCACGCGGTCGAGCACGCGCTCCAGCTCGTCGCTGGCCCGTCGCGCCAGCACCTTCACCAGCCCCACGTGCGTCTGCTTGTCGAAGGCCACCACCAGCAGCCAGTGCTCGCGAATCAGGCTGGTATAGATGCTCTCATGCACGCCCTGTTGGAGAATCCCGCGGAAGTCGCGCTCGCCCAGAATCTCGGCCACCTGGCGTGACGAGGAGAACGCGCCCGCCAGCAACGCCCCCAGCGCGACAATATCCCGCTCGCTGGACTGCTGTTGCGCCGCGATCACCTGCCCGCTCTTATCCAGCAGCAGCACATGGCTGGCGCTGCTCTCCTGAGCCAGCCTTTCCAGCAGGCGCGCAATGGCCTCTAGCTCGCCCGGCGAAACGACGATATTGGTGAGTTGCTCCATGCCGCCCTCCACAACGCGCACCTGCTTCGGCCAGTCGGCCACGCTGGCCCACCGACGCGGTCACTCTGCATCACACAGGATGGCGTCATTATACGGCCTGAATGCACGGACCGCTATAACGAAGTTGACTATTGTGCTGGTTCGGCGGCAAGAAAGGTCCGATGATCCTGGAATAATCGCGGGCGCTGGCTCATTCACCCGCAGCCAGCTTTGCCCGGTATGGTGGGCTCACCAGCGGCAGATACTCCTGATGACGCCGGATATACGCTGCCACATACGGGCAGAGGGGAACCACTTCCAGCCCATCGGCGCGGGCGGCTTCGAGCGCGGCGCGCGCCATCATGCCCGCGATACCCCGGCCCTCCAGTGTGGGCGGCACCTCTGTATGGTAGAAGGTGATGCGCTTGCCCTGGCGCTGGTAGGTGAGGATGGCGACCTCGCCCTCGGCATGAACTTCGTACTCGTTTTCCGCCGCGTTATCGATCACGGAATACTGCACATTCTCGCTGCCCATGTTCTATGCTCCTGCTCATTGCATTGTCTATTATCACTCTGCCTCGAATCCTGACGTGCGATGGGTACCGTCGCAGAACGGCTTTTTGTGCGACTGGCCGCAACGGCAGAGCGCCACCCGGCAATCCTCGCGCAGCAGCGTGCCATCGGCCTTCACGATGCGCACTGGGCCGCGCAGATAGAGCGGGCCGTCCGGCTGTGGCGAAACCGTCACCTCCTCGGCGACCTCCTCCTGTGGCCCGCCGTCGAGCCGCTCGAAATGGAGTGCGCCGCTGGGACACTGCGCGACGACCCGCGCGATCTCGTCCGCGTCGGCGGCATCAATCGTTATCCACGGACGCGCGGATGGCTGGAAGACCGCAGGCAGCCCTTCCACGCAGCGATGGGAGTTGATGCAGACGCCAGGATTCCATGAGACGGCGATCTTGTCGGTCCGGTAGACCCGCAGATTCTTGCTCGGCTGCGGAGACTGCCCTGTCTCCCCCGACGATGAAGCCATTGCGGCACTCCTTTCTATTCTTCTGGCCCGCCGGAGCCCGAGAGTCACGGCGCATTTCTCGGCTTCTCTGTCCTAGCATCACAGTACGACATTTCCAGCACGCTTCGCATCTGGCATCGTCAGCGGCGCGCGGCTCATGGCACATATCCTGCACGCATTGGATACCTCCTGTGGGAATGTATGCCCACAGGAAAGTAAGACGCTAGGACGAGCGACTTAGCTCGGATAAGGAGTGGAAGATGGATCCCAATCGCGACATGTACACCCCCGCAGGGCAGATTCCTATCACGGTGGGTACGGATGTCTTCGACGCCAACGGCGACAAGGTCGGCACGGTGCGGCAGTACAATCCGCAGGCGAGCTACATGGTGCTGGAGAAGGGAACGCTCTTCAAAAAGGATCTGTATGTTCCGGTGAGCGCGATTAACCGCACCACAACGGACGGCATCCAACTCAATCTGTTCAAGGATGACCTGAAGGCGGACCGCTTCACCGCGCCGCCCACGGCAGACACGTCAGATGTGTCAGATATGTCAGACATGGCCACCAATCGCCCACTGGACGACGATCTGATGCCATAAGGCGATCTGGTTTGCGCCGTAGAGCGTGGGTAAGTTTTCGATAGCGAAGCGCGCCCGCATACGGCAGCACGTCGCTTTACAGGCCTCCGCCAGGGACGGCGGGGGCTTGTTCGTGCCTCTTGGTGAGCGGCGGCGAGCGGGCCGCATCAGACGCAGGCGCCTCAGTATGAACGGCTTTGACCGATGGGCAGATGGCTGTCTTCTCACAGAGAGACGGAGTTAGAAGTGTCCAGATAGTTCCTGGAATGACTCTTGCGAATTTTTTTGAAGTATCTTTGAGATGTAGATATCATTGCGTGACATAATTCGACCATATTGCGTAAGTACTAATACGTAGACATCACCTAGCGGGATGACGACGCCAGGTATGGCACATGCCTGGGTATACCACGTTGTAACGATCTGTGACCACGGGTGAAACCGCGCGACACTCCGGGCACAACAAGCAAAGACCCGGAGGCATAGGGATATGAGCATGAGTGGACCTGCTCGTGTCTTATTTCTGCACCCAAGCGATGAGTTGTACGGCGCGGACATCTCATTGCTGGATCTGCTGCGAGGTCTGGACCGGAGTCGCTTCCAGCCGTTTGTGATCCTAGCGAATGACCTGGAGTATAGCGGGCTGCTGAGCAAAGAGCTAGCAGCATCGAGCATCAAGGTGGCGTCGTTGCCAATCGCGGTAGCGCGGCGTAAATACCTCTCGCCCGTCGGACTGCCTGTCTTCCTGGGGCACTTGCGCTCCTCCGTGCGGATGGTGAGCCGGATCATCGAGCAGGAATCGATCGATATCGTCCATACCAACACCCTGGCGGTATGGACCGGGGCATTGGCAGCCCGGAGTACGGGACGTCCCCACATTTGGCATGTCCATGAGACGCTTGATCGTCCCAGGCAGTTGGTGAAGCTGATGCAACGGTTTGTGCCATCGTACTCGGAGCGCGTGGTCGGAGTGAGCCAGGCGGTGCTGGAGCCTCTTCTTGTGACGCCCAAAACACGGGCCAAGGGACTAGTCATCTACAACGGCAAAGAGCCTGACATCTGGATGCATGCCACTGGACGTGATGCTGTCCGCCAGTCGCTTGGTATCGCATTGGGTGATGTCGTGGTGGGCATGGTGGCGCGTCTCTCCAAGATGAAGGCGCCGGATCTCTGTGTGCGCGCAGTGTCACGGTTGATGGCCTGCATGCCCCAGGTGCATTGCTTCATTGCGGGAGGACCTGTGCCGGGGCAGCAAACACCTATGGAGGAGGTGCGTCGGCTGATTGCGTCCTCGCCATGTCCAGAGCGGTTTCATGTGCTGGGTGAGCGCCGCGACGCACCCGATTTGATGATGGCAATGGATATTCTGGCGGCGCCTTCGCGCTATGGCGAGGGGGCGAGCTTGACGATCATTCAAGGGATGTTCGCCGCCAAACCAGTGGTGGCGACCGATGTAGGAGGTAACAGGGAGCTAGTGGAGCATGGCCGGACGGGGCTCATCGTACCCAGCGAAGACCTGGATGCGCTGGCCGAAGGCATCGGCAGGCTGGTGAAGCAGGCGGAATTGCGCGCATGGATGGGGCAGGCGGGGCAGCAGCGGGCACTCCGCCACTTTACAATTCAACCAGCTATCGAGGCATTCAATGAACTGCTGTGGGATGTCTATACACACAACGTAAGACGAGAGATGCTTTGAACGATTGAAACGATTGCCCTGCTCGTGCCTCATGGTGACTGGCGGCGAGCGGAAGGTTTCTTGCCCTCATCTGGCAGGAGCACCTCAGTGCGAATCGCCGTGACCTGTGGCAGCACGCGTAGCCGCTGGACCAGCTCGAGCATATCGCTCGCCCGGTGGCGCGCAAAGTGGAGCTCAATCATGGCGCCACGTTCGCTCTCGACAACTGTGACTTTCCGTGGGACGAGCTGGAGCTCACGGTAGATCGCCCGAATCGGCTCCAGCGGGTCGCTTTTATCAGACGCTGGCTTCACCCTGAGGCGCAGACGGCTCTGCTGATGATGCGGGAAGAGCCGCGCCTCTATCGGACGAAGCAGCTCCAGGACGGCCAGCGCCAGCGCCGTCGCCCCGATAGCCTCCACGAACAGCCCCAGGCCGCTGGCCATCCCTACCGCCGCGATGGCCCAGACCGCGGCGGCGGTGGTCAGCCCGCGCACCATCTGCTTGCGCAGGAGGATGGCGCCCGCGCCGAGGAAGCCGATGCCGGTAACGATCTGCGCGGCGATGCGCGAGGGGTCAGTCCGGGCGTAGAGCGCACTGGTGAAGGCGACGAATCCGTAGGCAGAGAGGATCGTGAACAAGGCCGACCCCATAGATACCAGCGCCAGCGTGCGCATGCCCGCCGCGCGGGGTGAGTCACTGCGGAATTCGCGTTCCAGGCCGACGACGAGGCCCAGGAGCGCCGCGACGAACAGGCGGAGCAGAAAATCACCCGCTGAGAGCGCTATCACCGCCGCACCTTCTAATTTCTATCCGGTGGCGCTGCCATCGTGACGATTCACACCAGCCGGTGAGCCGCCAGATCGAGACGGAACGTATCCGAAAGCGTTGTAACATGGCCGCCGTTGCCATCGGTGGTGAAGAACTCGCCCAACAGGATATTTCCGCCGATGGTTATACGCAGAAATCCAAACGAGGTATCGTTATACGCCACAAGGCGCACGGCCTCGTCCGCTGGCAGGGTCGTCCCTGGCGGCCGCACCGCATCGAATGGCGGCCTCCTGCGTGGCGCGCGGCCCTTCCCGCATTTCTCCCACAGCGATTCCAATGGCACATGGCCGCCACTGCCCGCGACGATATAGGGCAACTCCCAGCCATCCGTATAATAATACGTCAGCCGCTGGTAGAGGTGCGCGTGGGCGGAGAAGACGGCGTCGGGCCGCTGGCCGCTTTCCTCAAATGCCTGCCGCAGCACCGTCGCGAGCGGGCGTGTGTGTATCGCGTGCGATGGCCCAAGCGTCGGGTCGCCCCGCCGGGCGAAGTTGCTCGCGCCGGAGAATGGCGGATAGTGCACCGCGAGCAGAATCGGCCGCGGCTGTTCGCGACGGGCGTTGCGACGCTTCATCGCGGCAAGCTGGTGCACCAGCCAGCGATACTGCGGCTGCGCCTCGGGCGACGCTGGATTGTCGAGGATGCCGCCGTTCGCGATGTTACTGTACAGCCCGAGAATATACGCCTGTGGCGTCGAGAGTCGCCAGTAGGGATAGGGCTGGCGCATGGCGCACCGCCGGTCGGTCTGGTTGTCGAAGGTGCGCCCGCGGCGTTTGGAGCAGAAATTAAGCAGGAAATGATGAATCGCGGACGTGGATTTTTCATGTGTCTGCTTGCCATCGTGGTTGCCTGCTATGGCAAAGATACGGCGCTTGTAGGTGGTATATGGCTGGTAAAACTGGGTGTTATACATCTCACACTGGTCGTCGCGCTCCTCATCCAGTATGTTCTCGTCCTTATAGACCACATCGCCGAGATGATAGAGAAATGAGGCGCGCTGGATGATCTGGTCATCGCAGCCATCAGTCCCGCGGTCGCGCACCTGCGCCGCCATGACACGGGCCACGGATTGCTGGGGCACATGGTCATTGAAAGTGCCGGTGCAGCCGACCACGTGAAACGTCATCGCGCCCGCTGCCTTAATGCGCCGCGCCTCCTGCCGATGCACATCCTTGAGACGCAGCGTATACGCCTTCAGGCGACCCGATGGCGGCGGAACCGGCAGCGGTGTCCAGCGGCCATTTTCCACGCACGGTGGCGTTGGAGTCGGAATACCCACCTGATGCGCGCGCATATGATGCGTCTCCTTGTGGGCTTGAGAGGCATGCCATACTCTATCAGTTATTTTATTCGTTTCTTGTCTGGCGCCGCAATGGATGCGGCCAACGCAATCCGCATGCCAGCCAGGTGATCGTAGAGGGTCTGCCCGCTGCGGCTGAAGGCGAGGCTGATGACATAGACCGCGACGACCACCCAGACCAGGATCAGTCCCACGTTGATCCAGAGCGGCGGGCTCTGTGGATCGAAGGGCTAGCCAGGAATGCGCCACAGGCAGGCGTGTGTCAGCTCCCACGGAAGCAGCTTCAGCACGTTGCGCCAGAGCGCGCGGAGGAAGCCAGCACGCACGCCGCTGGTTGTCGTGGCACGCAGCCTCAGCACGCGCTTGCCCCAGGTTGCCTGCCAGGGGGATGACTCGAAGAGGGCGAAATAGAGCAGCACCGGCATGACCAGCAGCAGGAATGCGGTCGCCTCGGCGGAGTTCGGGTTGGCGAAGAGCGCGCGGAACCCTGGGCCAGCAGGCGTGCGGGCGACTACCACGCCGACGATCACCAGCACGACGAGATAGGCGCTGATGACGATGTAGTCCAGGGCAAACGCCAGCAGGCGTTTCCACAATAGCGCGAGTGAACCGTGCACGAACGGTCTCCTTGATATGGGTCCGGGAAATACGTCCCTGTCTATCTACATGTATACCTCATGCCAGATGTTTGGTGGCCTCGCGGCGGCTCAGTGGGCTGAGGCTTGTCTCGTGCTCGAACACGTAGCGGCGGACGGCGTCGGGGCATGTTTTGGCGTACTCACGCAGCGCCCAGCCAATAGCCTTACGGATGAAAAAGTCTCTGTCGTTCAGGTTTGGCTCGATGCAGGCGTAGAGCAGGTCTTCATCGGTCGCGGCCTTGAAGCTCAGCTGGCAGAGAATCGCGGTGCGACGCTTCCAGGGGTTGGCGTCGCGGCACCAGGCCAGCATCGTCGCGCGCATTGGGTCGGGATAGAGCGCGAGCAGCAGGCCGATACGGTGGGTTGCCAGATCGTCCACATAGTCCCACCACGCGCCGAAGATGATCATCTCCTCATACATAGGCAGGGCGTCGAGCTGCTGGTAGGCGCGGTAGCGGCGGTCACCGGTCAGCCCAATGGCGGCGTAGCGCTCCTCGCGGTAACGGGCCTCGCGCCAGAGGGCAAGCGCGGTCTCGCGCCACTCGTCGTAGCTGGCGAGCGGATGCGCGGCGAAGACGGCGCGGCAGACTCGGCGCAACGCGGGCGCTGGCACGCCCAGATAGGGCATCGCCGACTTCATATACGCCTGCATCGCTGGCGCCTTCACAGGATCAGCCACCCGCGCCAGCTCCTCACGGACGGCGGCAATCAGTCCAGTGTTTGGGCCATCAGCCATGCAATCCCCCAGGTTCGCAGTTGCCAGGAGCAGTTCTTCGTCATCAGGCAGCGATGTCTTCATGAGGCAATATCTTGTAGCGCCGTCGCTATAGTAACAAGCGTTGCGTCTAGTTGGTTCCAGCGGACAACGCCCCAGACTTCCATGCCCTCCAGGTCATCCTCATCCTCATCCTCCTCATGGGTCGTGTTGTGGTGGAAGATGTTCACGACGCGGGCGCTGAAATCTTCGAGGTAACGGCGCAGGAGATAGAAGGCGAAGCGGTCAGCTTCCAGTGGCTGCGCTCCTCCGGCGGCGAGATAGACCGCGATGCAGCGGCCAAAGTCCTCGCCCACCGCCTCCTTGAGGTCGTATTCGGGTGTCGCCACCACCGCCCCATCCCAATCCAACAGCGAGAGGCGTCCATCTTCGTCGACGAGGATATTGTCGCCAGCCAGATCGGTATGGCACAACACCGCTGGCCCCGGTAGGGCGCGAACCCTGGCTTGCAGGGAGCGCAATCGCTCCAGTTGCGCGAGCACGTCATCACGACGCGCAGCCATCAGGTTGCGCAGGGCTTGCAGGCCCGGACGCGCCTGTGGGCCAATCGCCGCGATGTCGGGCAGACTGGCGAGCAGGTCAGGCTCGAACGAGAGCGCAAAGGTCTCGCGTGGGGGCAAGACATCCTCCAGCAACGCAGTCCCGCGATGAATGGCGGCAAGCACGCGCGCATACTCATCCGCGAACGCCTGCGGCCACGCCGATAGCGGCGCATGTTCTCCCGGGAGAAACGGAAGGGCCGCAAATCGGTCGCCGTGAAACGTGGCCCAGAGGGTGTTGTCACGGGTCACGAGCGGGTAGGCGACGCGGCGATAAACGCCACGGTCGTAGATGGCGCGCACCAGCGGCAGGATGATCGCCTGCCGCGCGGAACTCCAGCGGCCAGTCGCCGTATCGGGCCAGAGTTTCAGGAAATAGCCCTCGTCGCCAGGGCAGCGCAACGCATAGCAGACGGCAACATAGCCAACCGGCACAAAGGTGATCTCTTCGACCGCAAGCCCGTATGCCGTTTGGACATGTTCGAGCAGGCTAGCGCGGTCAATCGCCGGTTCGAATTTCATCAGCCCATCCGCTCCAGCAGCTTCATCAGGGCGGGATAGTCTACTTTGGCGTTGTGGCGGCGGTCCACTGGGATGCGCGGCACAATCTGGATGGCGTCGAGATGCGCCCAGACCAGCGATTGCCGCAGCGTATCCAGCTCGCCTTCATTGAAGGGGTACGCTGGCTCGATCAGCAGCAGCCGCTGCCCTTGCCAGGCCACCATGGCGCTGCGCCGGATCGCCGGATGCGCCGAGACCGCCGCCTCGACGGCAAACGGATAGACCGTGCCGCGCGTGTCTTCGATGCGGGCAAAGCAGCGCCCCAGCAGCCAGAGCCGCCCGCGCGCGTCCAGGTAGCCCGCGTCGCCCGTCCGGTGCCAGATCGTCTCGCCGACGCGAAACTTTGTCTCGGCAGCGCCAACCCCGCCGACATACCCGGCGCCGATGTGCGCGCCGCTGACCACGATCTCGCCTGGCTGGCCCGCTGGCAGCGATTCACGCTCGAACGCGTCGGGCATGTAGGGGCCGAGTGGCGTGCCCCAGCGGTCGGGCAGGATGCGCAGGGTAATCTCGGGAACCGGCGCGCCCGCCAGCAGTCCCGCGCCGGACTGCATTGCCGCGCTATCTGCTGGAAGGAAGTCGTCGCGGGCGATATGCGCGATGGGTTCGGCTTCGGTTGAGCCGTAGATGGCGACGATACGCGCCTGGGGCGCGCAGGCATGCAGGGCGTCGAGCAGAGGCGGGAAGACCGGAGCGCCACCGGTATAGATGGCCTCCAGCGAGGGCAGTGTCATCCCCTGCCGCTGGCAGTAGGCGGCGATACGCTCCCAGAAGGCAGGCGACGCGCCCGCACGGCGCGGCTGGTAGCGCAGGATATCAGCCACCACCGGCGCGGGGTCTATCGCGCCCGGCCTGTGCAGATTGCCCGGCGGGATGAGGCTGGTCGTCCCGGAGGCGAGGTCGGCCAGCACGAAGACGGGCAGCGCGGTCATGCTGACATCGCCGCCCGCGCTCGCGTCGCCAACAGTGTCGGCGGCGAAGTTGCGCTGCAATACGTCGTGTTGCGCCAGCAGGAAGCGGTGCGTCCGCAGCATCGCCTTGGGCTGGCCGGTGCTGCCGCTGGTGAAGGTGAGCAGCGCGGGCGCGTCGGGCGCGCAGGCGACGATCTCCTCGCGTGGGGCAAGCTGGTCGGCGCGGATCCAGGGAATAGCGCCGGGCATGAAATGCGCACCGATGACGAACTTTCGCGGGATGCGCCCCACCGAAGGCGCGAGCAGCCGCAGCATATGCGCGCGGACGCTGCCGATGAACGCCTGGGGACGGGCCAGCGCGCAGCAGCGTTCCACCTGCTCCATCCCCGCCGAGGGATCCACGAACATGGCAGTCAGCCCGGAGCGGAAGATGGCAATCAGCGCGACATACAGCTCTAGCGACATCGGCTGAAGCACCAGCACGGTGTCGCCGGGACGCAGCCCCGCCTGCCACAGTAGCGCCGCCGCCTGCTCCACACGCCGCTCCAGCGCCGCGAAGGTGGTGACGCGCGTCTGGCCGCGAGCGGTGTCTATGATGGCGGGCTGCTCGGGCCGACGCCGCGCCTGTTCGCGCAGGATGTCGGCAAGATTGCCGGTCGCGTATGCTGTAGATGCGGTAGATGCCGCGCTCATGATGCGTCCCCCAGGTTCTTCGCATAGAGCGTGTAGCGCCGGATGACGCGCCCATGGTAGACATCGCTGAGGCGGCGCGAGACGTTGTCCTCGCGTATCAGCGCGTGGATGGCGCGGGTATAGCCGAGCGCGCGCCCAGCCGCAATCGCCCGCGCGGCCAGCAAAATAGCCAGCCCCTGCCGCTGGTAGTCGGGCAGGACGGCGGTTGTCTTGGCGATGCCAGTATCGATCAACTCGCCACGCTGCGCCTGGAGCCAGTCAGGCACGACCAGCAGAAAGCCGACGGCGCGCTCGTCCGTCTCCGCAATCTGCACGAGGTCCGGCACGAGCAGCGACTCCAGCGGGCGATACTGCGCGACAAACGACTCTTCGCCGATGGGGCTGGCAAGCAGGCTCTCGGCAAAGCCAGCGGCCACAACCGGGTAGACGCTGCGGAGGTCGCGCTCGAACGCGCCGGGATCGAGCGGGCGAACGCGCACGCTTGCCGCCCGCATCTGCCGTTCGATCTCGGGGATGCGTGGGTCGGTGGCTTCGAGGTGATCCTGCACGGCGGAGTAATAGTTTGCCAGCGGCGCGAAGCCGTTGCCGATGAAGTGCGCGGGCCAGCTCGCGGGGTTCGTCGGCTCCAGGAAGAACGGCGGCTCCGTGCCTGGCTCGGTCACCAGCCGATAGTGGTTATAGGTGCTGCCATCCATCGGGCCAATGGCAATCGTGCATCCCGCCTGGCGCAGACGGTCGCAGGCATGCCGCAGCAGCGGCTCGGCCAGCGCATCGTCGGCGGCGTAGTGGCCAATCAGGCCGACGCGATGCTGCTGATAGGCGGGTGCTATCGTCCACCAGAGGGAGCAGCGCGCCACCGCACCAGCGGCATCCGCCAGCAGCCAGTGCTCGTCGGCGCCGGTCGCCGCCAACGTCGCGGGGTCGAGCGGCGTCCCATCCGGCGCGGCGCAGAATCGGGCCATATCGCCCGTGTCGGCAGTCGAGGTGATCTGTAATGTCTGGATCGAGCCGTGTAGAGACATGTGCGCTTCCTGTTTTTTCGCGAATGGGCGATGTTTGTATGAGGGTTCCCGCGCCGCAGGCTGAAGCCCTGCGGCTAATCCCTACCGCACCGCATCTTCCCGCCATCACATGAACGCTGAAAAGAGCAGGATTAGCCGCGGCATTCATGCCGCGAACCTGGCCCATCACTTAGCTGCCCCTACAACCGTGCCCGTTGCGGCTGGCCCCAGGGAATCGTGATGGCGCCGAGAATCGCCGCGATCAGCAGCACGCTCACCAGCAGCGCGGTCAGGTCCGATGCCAGCAGCGACCGCAGAAAGATAAAGCCGGTGAGCGGGATGAGCAGGTTATCCAGCCCGCGCCACGAGATCGCCTCGACCAGCGTCAGCAGCAGCGCCAGTGTCAGCGCGACCCCTGGAACCGCTACGTTCGTCGTCGTCCCGGCCAATACCAGCGCGCCGGATGTGCCGAAGAGCGCCACCGTGAAGAACGCCAGCGAGCCTTCGAGGCTCTTGTGCCCATCGCGCGTGACATATTGCAGCGAGCCATAGCGCGAGCCGACGATAGCCGCCGCCGGATCGGCGAGTGTCAGCAGCAGCAGCGGCACGAGATAGAGCAGCGGCTGGTCATGCGCCAGCACAAAGAGCAGGCAGGCGCTCAACGGGAAATAGACCTCTCCGAGCGATGGGCGCGTCACGCCATACAATACATCGCCAAGGCCGTTACGCAGGCGGCGCACGTGCTTGAGGGCAAGCAGCGTGGGAATGGTGACCGCCGTGAGCAACAGCACCGGCCAGACATCGGCAAACATCCAGGGGAGCGCCAGGGTTGTCAGGCCGCCGCCGAGGTGGAAGAGCTTCCGCGAGGTTTCCGGCGCGAGGTTGCTGGCATGCTGGTAGACATGGATCGCGACCATCAGCAGGATGAGTGTGCTGAGCTCGAGCGTCATACCGAGCCAGGGATTGAGCGGCAGCGGTGTAATCACGTGACGATCTCCTCGATGACGAGCGCGCTATAAAAGAAGGCTTTGTCCTGACGGTGCAGCCGCTCGGCCAGGTCTTCCAGCGGCCAGAGGCGATGCGCCAGCGCGTCCAGATAGCCGCGCGGGGCGAGCATATTCCAGTAGAGCAGCCGCCCGCCCGGTCGCCCGACATCGGCCAGCCGCGCCAGCAGCCGGGCATACTGTTCGCGCGAGACGTATTCGAACACGTCGCTCAGGTTGAACCGGTCTACACTGTGCGCCCCCGCCGTCGCCAGATACTCCTCCAGCGATTGCCGCCGCCATTCCAGCCGGTCCAGGTTGGCGCGGATGGCGTCGAAGTTCTCCGGGCGCAGCGCGTAGGGCAGCGCGGTCTGGTGCGTGCCAGTGAGAATCCACTGCACATACGGATTCTCCGCCGGATTCAACTCGGTCAGGGCGTATCTCGTCCGCTGGAGCAGGCGTTCGGCCACGCTGCCCTCGACATAGGCGAAGAATTCGGGGTCGCGCCCCAGCCGTCCCAGCAGCGCGCGCGAGAAGAAGAGGCGGAAGAGCAGCCGCCAGCGCCAGGTGTCCCACTCGCGGGCATAGAACGCCCGCCGCTCATCCAGCGTGCCACCAGCCAGCAGTTGGTTCACGTTTGCGCGGCTCTCGACTAGCGGCAGAACGCGCTCTCTGAAGAGCCGGAAGTAGCGCTCGAACTTGCCCGCGCCGCCGATGCCCGCGCGTATCACATCCAGGCGCGCGTCCCAGAAGCGGCGCTCATCGGACGACAGATGCGACCGGCAGCGGAGATACAATTCCTCGCGGCGCTCGCTCGGACGCGACCCGATCAACTCCAGCAGATCGGGATGCTCCAGTTCCCGATACGCGGCGACCCGGAGCGCGAGACAGGCCAACTGCGCGTCGCTGACATCAATCGCGAGCACGTGTCCCGGCGACTGCGCCAGCAGCGCCAGTGTATTGTCCCCCGCCGAGGCAATCGAGAGGCAGCTATCCCCCGGCTGCACCGCCAGCCCGGCCAGCAACACGTCGGCGTCCTCCCAGCACTGCGCGTAGCGGATGGCGGAGAAGTCGGCGCGGGCGGTGATGGAGGAAGACTCGCGGGCGGACCCCTCCCGGCCTGCGGCCACCCTCCCCTGGTAGGGAAGGGTTTCCAGATGCGCCCGGCGAGGCGGATGCTGGATGTAGTTCTGGTTCCCCTCTCCCTGTGGGGGAGGGGTTAGGGGAGGAGACCGCCAACCATCATTGGACATGGCTCGCCTCCCTCAGCGTTGCCGCGATGGGCGGCACATCCATGGCAATGCGCGTGACAGTGCCGGACGTGCCGTTGACCTCGATCAGGTCGCCGGTCTTGAGCCAGGAGGTGACGCCCGCGACCGAGACGACCGCCGGAATGCCCAGTTCGCGCGCGACGATGGCCGAATGCGAGAGAACGCTGCCGCGCTCGACCACAACCCCTGCCGCGCCCGCGAAGAGCAGAATCCAACCGGGATCGGTGCGCTCCGCCACCAGAATCTCGCCCGCCCGCACCTCGGCGGCCTTCGGGTCGGTCACCACGCGCGCCCGACCGCGGACCACGCCGGGGCAGCAGCCGATGCCGCCACGCCGATCCGTGGTGTCGTTGGCCGAATGCTCATCGTCAGTGGGGATGAGTCGCGCCGTCAGCGGGCCGACGGCAACCAGCCCGCGCGTCTCGAAGCGGTCGGGCGGTGGCTCGTCGGCGCGCCAGCGAGCATACTCGGCCTGTCGGATAGCCACCAGCCCCTTGAGATCGGTCGTCGTCGCCGTACCCATCACCAGACCAAGCGCCTCCTCAACCTCAAGATAGAAGATGTCACGCGGATGCTCCAGCAGACCAAGGGCATGGAAGCGGCGGCCAAGCTCGACGAAGATGCGGCGTACCCGGCCAAAGACGCGCGTGCGCTCGAAACGCAGATTCTCGCGGTCGCGCACCCGCACTCGCGCCCGCGCCAGCACGAAGCCGAACAGCGCCCGCCGCAGCGGATGCCATCTCAGCATGCGCCGCACCGTACGCTCGGCCAGCGCGCGTTTCGACTGGTCGGGCGCATCGCTGGCGGACGCGTCCAATGATTCGATGTTCCCCGACGCGAAACGCTGGGCGAGGTGGCCAATGGCCCGCAGCAGCGGCGTGGGATCGTCACGCAGCGTCGGGCTTTCGAGCTTCAACTCCTCCAGGCAGCGGTCGGCGAACCTCGCCAGATACGCCTGATACTCCTCGGCAAACGCGGGGTGGCGCACAATCTCGCGCTGGATGGCGTCGAGCGTGCCAGTGCACAGGATGTCGGCCAGATCCAGCGAGGCAGCCGCCAGCATGGCGAGCGCACGCACTCGACGGGCTGGCTCGGCGCTGATGATGCCGCCCTGCCCGCCGACGAGGTCGTTCTGCAGCGTGCCAGCCTTGTCGCCACACCAGGCGATACAAAGCCTGCGCAGCAAGCCGTAGAAGAGCATGGCGAAGAGATCGTTGACCAGCGGCGCGTCCCAGTGGGCCAGCAGCCTGCCCTCCAGGTCGCGGTAGTGGGCGACCAGTTCGTCCGGACGCATCGCCTCCAGCGGAATCGCGCCGGGAGCCAGCGCCGCATCCAGCCGGGCGTAGAAGCGCTCGATGTCGCGTGGCAGGCGTCGCTCGTGGCGCGCCAGACTGGCCACCGCGCGCACCAGCTTCAGCATATCAGCCAGCTTCATGCGGCCACCGTTCGCGGAGAGACGCGCCGCCAGCGCGGGCGGTAGCTCCTCCTTGACGCCCATCATCTGCTCCATGAAGCGGCGGTTGGCGCTAAAGCCGGGCGCAAGGGCCAGCAGATCATACCAGCTAAAGAGGCTGTAGTAGATGCGCCCGCGCACGAGGCCAATCATGCGGCGGAAAGTATCGGCATGGGCGGCGATTTCCGCCTCGGAGACGCCGAGCAGGCGACACAGCTCGCGATAGACCTCCTCATAGGCGTGGCGCGCGAAGGAAAAGGTGAGCGGGGTCGTGACACCGCCGTAACTTTCGGCGATGTTGCTGTTGTCCCAGAGGGCGTACGCGCCATCGGGGTCGCGCAGCGTGGCCAGTGTCGTGATGGGCCGCGACTGCAAGAGAAAGAGCTCGCCGCCCGCAAGCGCCCACTCGATATCCTGCGGGACGCCGAAGTGCTGCTCGCAGCGCCGCGCCAGCGCCGCCACTGCCCGTAGCTGGTCGTCATCCAGCAGTGGCTGCTCAGGTTGTCCGACGCGTTCGATGACGCCGAGGCGGTCCACCGTCGCCGTCTCGCCCTCACGCGCGCCGGAGACGAGCGCCTCGCCCAGCCCGGCAATCGCGCTGACCACCGCGACGCCGCGCCGCCCGGTGGCCGGGTCCGCGCTGAAAGCGACTCCTGATACCTCCGCCGCCACCATCCGCTGGATGAGCACGGCGGGCGCGGGCGGAACGCGCTCCAGCCCATGCGTGCGGCGATAGGCCAGGATGCGCGCGCTGAAGCCCGAGCGCCAGACATCACTTACCCGTTCGGCCACATCCGCTGGCGCGACGTTCAGATAAGAGGCGAGCTGCCCGGCGAAGGAGTGCGCGCCGCCGTCCTCGTCGCTGGCGGAGGAGCGTACCGCGAGGGGTTGCCCATCGGGCGAAAGCGCGGTGACAGCCCGGGTTAGCTCGGCGGTCGCCGCACTGCCAGGCGTCAGGGTTGCCAGCGCGGCGGTGACGGCGGCCTCATCGCCCAACTCGCAGGCGGCGGACAGGTGTTCACGGTTGGCGGCATCGAGGCTGTCAGCGAACGCGGCGGGAGCGAGCGCAAACCAGCCGGGCACCGGAAATCCCGCCTGTTGGAGGTGTGCCAGCGCGGCAGCCTTCCCGCCGATCCTCTGGCGGGTAGCGTCCGCTGCTGTTGGCTGGATGATGTAGCGCATTGTTGAAACCTCCAACGGTCACGCGAATGTCAGGCAAACGTCAGGCGCAGCGCCAGTGGAATCGCGCCAAGGCTGAGATAGAGCACCAGGGTCCAGAGGCCGGAAACCAGCTCGATGGGCTTGCCGCTACCCGGCGCGGGCCGCCGCAGGAAGCGCAATCCCATCACGACCGCCAGCGCGGCCACCGCCCCATAGGCGACGATCTCCCACGGCGTCTCGATCTGGAAGGTGGCCAGCGCCGCCGCGATTGCCGTAATGGTCAGCGCGACCGTCCAGACGAGCACGGCGCGTTGGCGTCCCCAGAGCGCGGTGTATGTTTCCACACCATATTCTTCGTCTTCAGGCGCGCGAATCTTGCGCCCAACTTCGAGAATGAAGCCGTTTGCGAAGCTGACGAAGAGTAGAATGCCCAGGCCAAGCGGCGGCGCGACGTTGGCGACGCGCCAGTCGCAGGCAGTACCATAGAGGTCGATCAGCGGCAGAATCAGCATGTGGCTCCACATATAGGTGGCTGGATGCGCCTTGAGCCAGTCGCGCACGAAGAATTCGCGGCACATCAGCCCCAGGTATGCCCACGTTAGCAGCAGGAATGGCAGCAGCGCCGGGGAGAGCCAGAGCGCCAGCAGCGTCTGCACGACGCCCGCCGCCACCGCGACGATGGCCAACTCGCGCAACGTGACGAGCCCGCGCGGCACTGGACGATAGGGGCGGTAGCGGGCGTCCTCGTCGGCATCTTTGAACTCGTCGGCGATCCGCATCTCCAGGAAGAAGAGCAGCGCTGTGCAGAAGGCAACCACGACGGCCTTGAGCGACGGCAGTGCCACGACGCCACGCGCCAGCATCGAGAAGGTGAGCGTGCAGAAGCTGAATGCGGCGATGAGTGGGACATGCGTCGCCAGCGGGAAGCGCTCGCGTTGATAGATCCACCAGCGCGCCCATAGCGGCGGGCGCCGCTTCGCGCGTAAGGCGGTAGCCGCAACGTCATTATTCGCTAGATTCGCCTGAATGGGCGCGTCGTTAGGCATTGCCGCCGCCTTCCTGATTGTCCGACTGGTGACGGACATCGCGCGCCAGCTTGCGGTGCGCGCTCGCGAACTGGCCCGCGCAGAGCGCCCCAATCAGCGAAAGCTCGCCCGCGAGGCAGAGCCCGGCGCAGACCTCCGCCAGCGCGGCGGCGTGTCCCGCTCCGGCGAGGCCCATCAGCTCAAGGCAGGCGCGCTGCCCCGGCAGACCCGTTCCGCCGCCGACCGTGCCGACGATGATACTGGGCAGCGTCGCCGCGGCGTAGAGGTCGCCAGCGGCGGTCACTTCCATCCGGGTGACGCCGACCGCCGACTCCGCCACACAGGCAACATCCTGTCCAGTGGCGAGGTAGAGCGCGGCCAACCCATTGGCATAGTGGCCCTGCGCGCCGAGCGTGCCGCTGAGAACGCCGCCGAGCGCGCCCATACGGAAGTAGTCGGCCATCCGCGCTGGCGTTGTGCGCAGGCGCCGTCGCACCAGGTCCGCCGGAATAGTCGTCTCCGCGCTGACCCGCCGCCCGCGCACGCCCACGAACGAGCGGGCGCTGGCCTTCTTGTCGCCCGAGTAGTTCGCCTCCAGGAACCAGTAGTCCGGCTGGACGGGCGACTCGGCGAGGATGTAGGCGCAGATGGCCTCGGTCGCTAGCGTCACCATATTCTGCCCGGCGGCGTCGCCCGTGACGAACTCCAGATGCAGGTAGACGTGGTTGCCCTCGATCACCGCGCGCAGCTCTTTTAGCCGCCCGTGGCTGGTGGTGGCGGCGACGCAGCCGTTGAAGACGAGCCGCTGCGCCAGCGCCCACTCGGCGAATCGCGCCGCCTCACGCAGACTGGCGAAGGCGAACCCCGGCGAGCGCCCGATGCCCTCGGCCAGCACCAGCGCCGTGCAGCCACCCGCCTCGGAGATCACCTGCGCGCCCCGGCTGTAGGACGCGACCAGCGCCGCCTCGGTCGTCGCCAGCGGCAGGTAGTAGTCGCCGTGGGCGTGCGCGCCCTCGATGCGCAGCGGCCCTGCCAGCCCAACCGGCATCCGCAGCGCGCCGATGCAGTTTTCGATGCTGCCGCGATACTGTTCGAGCGCGTCGAGTGTCTGGTCGTCGAGCAGCACCTCCCGGCTTTCTCGCGAGACAGAGAGCAGTTGCCAGCGGCGCTCCACGGCGGCGGGCGAGAGCTGTGTGCTCAGCGCAACCCTGGGCGCGGGTCGGCGCGGTATCGGCGGCATCGGCACGGGCCGCGCGTCCCTGTCACGAACGGCGTGGTGAAGTCTGCGGCGAGCGATAGCCATAGGTCTCTGCTCCTTACCCAGCAATCCTGTCGGCATGCGCTGCCACTGGTCGAATGTTATGGTGAGACGCATTGGCGAAGAATGCTATGAGCAGGCTCACATACGCCTCGGTCTCCTGATGAAATGCCTGCGCGTGGGGAACATTTGGCGCGCGCCAGGTCACCACATGCGCCCCTGGGCTGGACTCGGCGGCGCGCGCCAGATTCGTCAGGCTCGCCGCCGGGTTCATCGCGTCGGCGCCGCCCTGAATCAGCAGCAGCGGGCGCGGCGCAATCGCGGCAACCACCTCCACCGGACGCACCGCGGCGACATCCAGCTGATAGAGGATGCGTGCGGCGCGCAGGATGCCGGGGGTGAAGAAGCGCGGCAGCTTGCTGCGCAAGGGCAGCTCGCGCTCGACGGTCGGCGCCATCTCGTCATAGGCGGAGTCCGAGATGACGGCACGGATCGCAGGCTCGGTCGCGGCGGCATACAGCAGAGCGCTGGCGCCCATCGAGATGCCGTAGCCGCCGATCCATTCGGGCCGCTCCAGCTCAGGATACGGGAGCGCGCCCTCGCGCAGGAAATCGACTGCGCCAAGAATATCGCTCTGCTCAGAATAGCCGAGGGTGCAGGGGGCAATCTGTGACTCGCCGTGGCCGCGCATATCGAACGCCAGCACGGCGAATCCAGCGCGGGCCAGCGCGCAGCAGAGCGCGAGCAGGCCAATGGCGGGATCGGTGCGGTTCTGCCACGCGCCATGGACGGCGACGATGGTACGCTCCAGCGTCTGCTGGCCGCCCGCGCCAATGCCGGGAATCAGCCAGCCACGCAGCAGTATGCCATCGTCGCGGCTGATGAAGGAGACGTCGCGGAAGTCCAGCCCGAAGTCGGCGGGCGTCTGCTCGATGGCAAGCGGTTTGGAGAAGGCGAGTTTGCGGGCGGCATAGGCGGAGACGCCGAGATACGCGGCCAGTCCGACGCCGGTTGCGCCCAGCGCCCACATCGCGGCCCGACGTGCAGTTCTCCGGCTCTCGTGTTTGCGTTCGAGCATGGCGTTTTGTCCCTCCTTGATGTGAAGTGTACGCAAGGAAGGAGAGAAACGTCACAAACAACCCGCAGAACGACCCGCAGAAAGCGTCGCATTTTTCGTATCGAGGGCCGGGAATAGCCGTTGAAATTGCGCCTGAAGGCAATCATAGGTTGCGGTATAAAGACCGCCTTATCAGGGCAGGAGCGACAGGTCGAGCTGGCGCAGATGGTCTGGATCGGCAATCGCGTCGATCTTTATGATCTTGCCACCTTTGATCGTGACCTGGAGCGCCACAAACAGCCGCCCGCGCGGCGCCACGACGGCTCCCACCGCCCCGTCGACGAGCATTGGTCGCGCCGCCTGAGCGCGTCCCACGAACTGCCTGGCCACGAACGCCGCGCCACGAATCTCCTCACGCGAACCCGTCGCCACGGCGATACGGTCAGCGCGGAAGACAACCTCAGGATCAAGCAGCGTGAGCAGCGCCTCGAAATTCCCGGCACGCGATGCGGCGAGGAAGGCATCCACGACGGTGCGCTGGGGAGCCAGATCAGCATCAGGAACCGCGCCTGTTCCCTGCACCCGGCGACGCGCGCGACTCGCGAGCTGCCGCGCCGCAGTCGGAGAGCGGTCCACAATCGGCGCGATCTCCTCGAAGGGGACGTCGAAGAGGTCGTGCAGCACAAACGCCAGGCGCTCCGCGGGATTCAACCTATCGAGCACCACGAGCAGCGCCAGCCCTACCGAGTCCGCCAGGAGCGCCTCTTCCTCCGGGCCGTTCGTGTCCTCTTGCGGCGCGCCTGTGACTGATTCAGTCGCGAAGCCCTCCAGCGACTCCTCGCGCCGTGCCTGGCGCGCGCGCAGCATGTCGAAGCAGACCCGCCCAACCACCGTCGTCAGCCAGGCGCCCAGGTTCTCAATGCTGCTCGTATCGGCGCGGCTGAGCCGCAGCCAGCACTCCTGCACGGCATCGTCCGCCTCGGCGAGGGAGCCGAGCATACGGTAGGCCACCGCCCGCAGGTGAGAACGCTCGGCCTCGAAGCGGCCCGCCAGCGTATCGTGTTTCCGTTCGTCCATGGATTGTCGTCCTTTTTTGAGCACTGCCACGTCATATCACATTCTCTCGTCACATTCTCGTGTTGGAATCCGACGAAGTGGTGAAGGGGAAATCCAGACGGCGCGATAGATGGGGAGAGACAGCGGAACCGTCTCTCACGGGACCATGGACGACCCCTTCGAGATCGACATGAGCGTGCTAGAGCCAACCCTGTATTACAACAGGAGCACTCCAGGAAAGGACATTTCATCCGTGCAGCCGCAGGTATTGACTGAGCTTACAAATCGCGTGGCAGGCGACGTCGTTCTGCCTGCCAGCTCGTCCTATGATGAGCTGCGTAACGTCTTCAATGGGGCAGGAAGTCCGGCGGCGATTGTCCGTGCCCAGACCAGTGATGACGTCAGCGCCGCGATCCGCTTCGCCCGCGAACACCACTTAGCACTCTCCGTGCGCAGCGGCGGACATGGCCTGAGCGGCCTTGCGACCAATAACGGCGGCCTGGTCATCGACCTCGCACGCTTCAATGCCGTGGAGATCCTTGACCCAGCGCGCCATCTCGTGCGCATTGGGGCTGGCGCCCACTGGGGCGATGTGGCGCAGGCGCTGGCGCCCCACGGCCTTGCCATCTCATCCGGCGATACCAGGCAGGTCGGCGTGGGCGGCCTGACGCTTGGTGGGGGCATTGGCTGGATGGTGCGCAAGTATGGGCTAACCATCGACAGCCTCGAGGCGGCCGACCTTGTTACCGCCGATGGCCGCGCCCTGCACGTTAGCGCGCGGGAGCATCCCGATCTGTTCTGGGCTATTCGTGGCGGCGGCGGCAACTTCGGGGTTGTGACCTCGTTTGACTTCCATGCCCAACCCGGCGGAGAGATTGTCGGCGGTTCGGTGATCTATGACACCGCCGAAGCGGAGAGCGTGCTGGCCGCCTGGGCCAGATCGATGCGCGAGGCGCCTGACGAGCTCAGCTCCACCTTTGTGCTCTTCCCAGGTTTCGGCCCGCAGATGCCTTCCCAGATTATGGTGCTCCTCTGCTACGCGGGCGACGATGAGTCCGAGGCCAATAACGCCATCAGCCCCTTCCTGCAGCTGGGCACTGTGCGGTCGCAGGATATTCAGAGGAAGCCGTACTACGCGATGCTGGAGGATGCTGTCTCGCCTCCTCCAGCGCTCAGAGTGGCGGGGCATGATGGGTTTCTCAAGACCCTGAGCCCTGAGGCGATTGCCGTGCTTGCCGCCAACTATGGGCATGCGGGTCAGCCCATCGCGCAGATTCGCGCGCTGGGGGGCGCTGTGGCTCACGTCAGCCCGGAGGCCACAGCGTTTGCGCACCGGGAGAACGAGGCGCTCGTAATCGTCCCGGCGTTCGCCCCCAAAGACGCGACAGACGAGCAGGCGCAGCAGATCAGACAGACAGCCTGGCGGCCGCTGGCGTCAATAGCGAACGGGGCATTCCTCAATTTCCTGAGCGATGCCAGCGAAGCATCTGTCGCTTCCACTTATCCGAGCGCCACGTACGCGCGCCTGGCACGCATCAAGGCGACGTACGATCCTGACAACATCTTCAACCAGAACCAGAACATCAAGCCTGCCGCAACCGCTCAGGCTTAGACGACTTTCTGCGCATATGAACTACTCTGCCCATCCCTGGCCTGGCGCTGGGGATGGGCAGATAGCAGAAAAATGTGTAAGTGCGGCTAGAGCGTGTAGTCGCCCTTGTGCGCTTCCTCCAGGTAGCGCGCCAGCAGGGTTGAGGCGGCGTCGAGGTCGCCCAGGTCCACCATCTCGTTCACCGTGTGGACGTAGCGCGTGGGGACCGAGATCGTCATCGCCGCTGCCCCGCCGCGCACCCGCTGCATCGCGCCCGCATCGGTGCCGCCGCGCGCGAGCACCTCCATCTGGTGCGGGATATCGTGCCGCTCGGCCACCTCGATCATGTGCTGCACCAGCTTGTAGTTGCTGATGGTCGAGGAGTCGAAGACCTTGATCGCCGCTCCGTCACCCAGCCGCGTCACCGCGTCGGACTCGGGCATGCCGGGGATATCGAGCGCCAGCGTCACATCGAGCGCGATGGCGACATCCGGCTCAACGGTGTAGGCCGAGACACCCGCGCCACGCAGCCCAACCTCTTCTTGCACCGTCGCTACCGCCAGCACGTTGGCTTTGTGCGCGCCCAGCTTGCGCATCGCCTCGATCATCGTGAAGACGCCCGCGCGGTCGTCCATCGCTTTGGCCGTCACGCGATTGCCCAGCTGCTCTAGCGTCCGGTCCATCGTCACGAAGTCGCCGATGCGCACCTGCTCGCGGACCGTATCGGCGGGAAGCCCCAGGTCAATATAGAGCTCTTCGAGCTTGGCCGCCTCGGGCTTGCCCTCCAGGAGGTGGATCGGCTTGCTCTGCGGCATGAAGACGCCGTGCAACGAACCTGTCTCACGCGTATGCACCAGCACGCGCTGCGCCACCAGCACGCGCGGATCGAACCCGCCAAGCGGCTGCACCCGCAGCCAGCCGTCCTTCTCGATGTAGCGCACGATGAAGCCGATCTCGTCCATATGCGCCGCCAGCATCACGCGCCGGTCGCTGCTGCCCTTCTTCAGCGCGATGACGTTGCCGAGCGGGTCAACGGTCAGCTCATCCACCAGCGGCTTGAGTTGCTCGATGACCAGCGCGCGCACCCGCTCCTCGCGCCCCGCGACGCCCGGCGTCTCGCTCAGCGCCTTGAGCAGCGCCACATTCACCGATGACTTGCGATCACTGTCGTGCTTTGCCATCCATCTCCCTCATTTTCCAGTACGATGCCATCCTCTGGGGCCAGCATTTTCCGATTATAGCACCCGCTTTGCGTACCTGCGCTTATGCTAATAGCATAGCAGCGCCACATGGCATGACGCTTGACCATGCCTCGGTTGCACGCCTATACTCAGCAAACGGGCATATCTTACGAGTCAAAGATGACACGGTGAAACATCCGGCGAAAGGATAGCGATATGGCTTCGGGCGCGCGGACGATTGTAGTGCTGGGCGGCGATGGCATCGGCCCGGAGGTGACGGGCGAGGCGGTGCGGGTGTTGCGCGCGGTGGAGCGCCGCTTTGGGCTCACGCTGGAGATACGCGAGGCGCTGGCGGGCCAGGCGGCGGTGGATGCCGAGGGTGTCGCCATCACCGAGGAAACGATGGCCCTCTGCCGCGAGAGCGACGCGATCCTCTTCGGCGCGGTCGGGGGGAGCGCGGCCAGCCGTCCCGATGTGCCGAATCAGCCGATGTATGCCCTCTTTCGCCTGCGCAAAGAGCTCGAGCTCTTCGCCAATCTGCGCCCGGTACGGCCATTGCCCGCGCTCGCCGGGGCATCTTCCATCAAGCGCGCGGTGCTGCGAGGCGTTGATCTGCTGGTCGTGCGCGAGCTGACCGGCGGCATCTACTATGGCCAGCCCAGCGCGATCACCGAAGGAGAAGGCGGCGCGTCGGCGGTGGATACGATGGCCTACACCGAGTATGAGATCGAGCGGATTCTGCGCTATGCCTTCACGCTGGCCCGTGGCCGCCGCAAGCAGCTTACCTCGGTGGATAAGGCGAACGTGCTGAGCTGCTCGCTGCTCTGGCGGCGCGTCGCCGACCGCGTGGCGAAGGACTACCTCGATGTGACGCTGCGCCATATGCTGGTGGACGCCTGCTCGATGGCGCTGATTCGCCAGCCGAGCGAGTTTGACGTGGTCGTCACCGAGAATATGTTTGGCGATATCCTCACCGATGAGGCATCCATGCTGGCTGGCTCGCTGGGGATGTTGCCCTCTGCCAGCCTGGGCACGCGGCGCACCGCCTCCGGCCAGTTCGGCCTCTACGAGCCAATTCATGGCACCGCGCCCGATATCGCCGGGCAGGGCAAGGCCAATCCGCTGGCGGCGATTCTCAGCGCGGCGATGCTGCTACGCCATTCGCTGGGACGCGAGCGGGCGGCGCGGGCGGTCGAGCGCGCGGTGCAGCGGGCAGTGGCGGCGGGCTATCGCACTGCCGATATCGCTGGGGTCGGCGGCGCCAGCGGCACGGTCGTCTCGACACGCGAGATGGGCGAGCAGGTGGCGCGACTGGTCGCGGGCGAGGGCTAGCGTCGTTGGCCAGGCAAGTAGGCAGCTCTGCCTCCGTAGCGGCTGGCGGTTAAAACCGCGCCTGAAGGGCCTCGCTGCGCTTCGCCACAAAACCCGCCTCCGCGGGTTCCAGAGACTTGTTCCGCGACATAGCTTGCCAGGCAGGTTCCGGGCAGTCCGCGAAGGGCAGCCGCGCGAGCCGAGAGGCGCGCGACGAGCGCGCGGAGCGGCAGCAGCCCAACGGGCGGACTTCGTGGCCGCAGGCCCTTCAGGCGCGACTTCAGTCGCCAGCCGTCTTGTAGGCAGTTCTACAGAGTTGCCAACAAGTCAGCGAGAGGTTTCACCCCATCTTCGCGCGCGGATCCGGCCCCATCGCGTCAAGCTGACGCGCCAGCTCCGCCCGTTGCGCAATCAGCCCCTCGCGCTGCGCCGCCATCGAGGACGAGCCATTCGCCGCGTTCAGACGCGCCAGCCGATCATCCAGGCGGGCAATCTGCTCGCGCAAGAGCGAGACACGCAACTCCCAGCGCATGATGTTTCGCTCGCGTCCGCCTGGCATAACGCCTCCTCGCCGTCCGAATGGGCCTCGAACGGACGGGATTAGCCGCGGCATTCATGCCGCGAAGCCGGATCGTATTCCCATCTTGCTCGCGTTAGCCAGTTCGCCCACACCGATTGAATTGTGCGGCCTGCTGGAGCGCTGGCACCACTGATGCTTCGCACCGACCTAGCCACGCGCATTGATAAGCGAGTTGAGCGTAGTAATCAACTGCTCATCCTGATATGGCTTGACAAGATAGGCGTCCGCGCCAAGCTGATCCGCCCGCTGCTTGTGCTTGGTAGCTGCGCGCGAGGTCAACACGATCAGCGGCAGATTGCGATACATATCCTGGCTGCGGATCGTGGCGATCAACTCATAGCCGTCCATGCGCGGCATCTCGATATCCAGCAGGACGGCGGCGGGCCGCTCGCGTCCGATGAACTCCAGCGCCTCCACACCATCCCGCGCGGTCTGCACCGCCCAGCCCGCATCCTTGAGCATGCCGCTCACGACACGGCGCACGCTTGGGCTGTCATCCACCACCAGGATGTAGGAGTGGGGCTGGCCAGCCACCACCGGATGGCCGGTCGTGCGCTGCGGGATGACGAAGGCGCGCTGCGCGGGTTGCGAGGGCGATCCTGTGAAGTGCCGCGACGATGAGCCACCGGGCGCGGATGCCTGCGATGCGCGATCCCATGGCGCTGGCGGGAGCGGCTCGGTGGGCAGGTGCGACGACGTCACCTGTGGTTGTGATGATCGTGGTGGCTGCGGAGCGGGCCGTTGTGGCGGCTCCGGCGTGTCGGCGCGACGCGAGCTCCCCGGCTCGGCCAGCGTGAAACCGCCACGTGGCTGCTGCGACAGCAGCTCATGAAGCTCGAGAATCAGCACAATCTGCCCATTGCCGAGCACGGTCGCCCCGGCCACTCCACGCACATCGCGCAGATGCGGGCCAAGCGGCTTCGAGACGATCTCCTGCTGGTTGACGATGCTATCGATCAGCAGCGCAATGCGATGCTTGCCCGCATTGACCAGCAGCACCGAGGAACGCTCGTCCACCACGCCAACCGGAACCTTCAGGTAATTACCCAGGTGCGCCAGCGGATAGCGCTCGCCACGCATCTCGATGGCGGGCACCGCGCCCGGCACCCGACGATAGTAGTCAAGCCGACCAATCTGCTCAACCACTGCCATCGGGATAGCCAGCGTCTGCTCGCCAACCTTCACCATCACCGCGCGGGCGATCTGCAGGCTGATGGGGAACTTCATCGTGAAGGTCGTCCCCTGGCCCAGCACCGTATCAACTTCCACCGAGCCGCGCAGCCGTGTGACGACATCGTTCACCACGTCCAGGCCAACCCCACGCCCGCTTTCCTCGGTGACGCTTTCGGCGGTGGAATAGCCAGGGCGGAAGATGAAGTCTATCGCCTCTTTCTCAGAGATAGGTGTGTAGGCGTCAATCAGGCCGCGTGCGACCGCCGCCGCCCGCACCTTTTCGGGGTCGATGCCCGCGCCGTCATCGCTGACCGAGATGATGACCTGGCTACCTTCGTACGCCGCCTTGACGAGAATGCGCCCCGCGCGCTGTTTGCCGTTGGCCTCGCGCTCCTCGGGCGCCTCGATGCCGTGGTTGACGGCGTTGCGCACCAGATGCAATAGCGGCCCTTCCACATCTTCAAAGACTTTGCGATCAACCTCGGTTTCAACGCCCTCGACGAAGAACTCAACCTCTTTGCGCGCCCGGAGCGCCGAGCCACGCACCGCGCGATAGAGCCGCGGTGTGAGTGATTGCAGCGGAACCAGGCGCGCCTTGAGCAGACGATCCTGGAAGTCGGAGCTAAGGCGATTCTCGCGCGCGAAGGTTGTCTGCGCCTCGCGAATCAGCGTCTCCATCTCGTGGCTCAGGCTCATCGCATCGGTGACGCCCTCGCTCAATCCGCGCGAGAGACGGTGGAAATCGGTATAGCGGTCAAGTTCTATCGGGTCGAACTCGTTGCCAAATGCGGGCATTCTCCCCTTATTGCCACCGAAACCGTTGCCCAACGCTGGCCCGCGCATGGCCATGCCGCTCGCCGGTCCAGAGCCGGGGCGCGCCATGGGCATGGGACCCTGCCCATTCGCCAGCATCGTCGTCTCGAAGCCCGTTTCGAGCTCGCCGCCGATATCGCGCAGGCGCTCGCTGACCTGCGTCGTCTCGCCGACAAGCTGGCCCAGACGCTCGATGCGCTCTTCCAGCACGGAGCGATTGATGAGCAGCTCACCAAAGAGATTCACCAGATCATCCAGCTTGCTCAACTGCAACCGGACGCTCAGGTCGCTGGAGGGCCGCTTCGGCGAAACGTCCGGGCGGTCATCTGGCTCGGTCAGGTCAACCGAGCCGGATCTGGCGCCTGGATGCGACGAGAAGAGATCGTCGGAGATCGGAATGCCGGTCAGGGCGCTATAGCGTTCGACGAGCTCGCGCACCTTCGGGGGCTGCGCCTCGGCGGGAATCGCGCCCGCGATGAGTTGATCGAGCATCTCAGAGGTGTCGAGAATCAGGCTATGGACGTTGGGCGTGAATGCCATCTGTCCATCTGCCAGCCGTTCGAGCAAGTCCTCAGAGACGTGAGACAGCTCCTGGATGAGCCGGAAGCCCATCATGCCCGCCGCGCCCTTGAGGGTGTGGGTCGCGCGGCGAATCGAGCGGATCACCTCCAGATCACCCGGGCGACTTTCCAGCTCTTCGATGCCCCTGGTTATCGTCTGTAGATGCTCCAGCGCTTCCTCGCGGAAGACCTCCTGCGCCTCGGGCGACTGCTCGCTGGTGACCTGCCGCTGGCGACGCACGTTCTCGCTGGCGAATGGCAGGCGCGACAACACCCGCACGCCACCATCCTGTATCGTCACCGCGCTGGAGCCCAGATTCGGCTGCAACTCGGCAAGTAACTCGCGGCGAATCGCGATCTCGAGCTCGTGGCGCAGGCGCTGCTCCTCGCTCTGGCGCACCTCGGAGGCGATTTCATCGCGCACGTCATCTTCAAGCTCGCGCCGCAGCTCCTCGCGGACCGAGCGCTCGATCTCCACGCGCGCGCCCGGCGAGAGCGCCTGCTGATCGCCCCCACCGCCCGGCGCCCAGGTGATCTGGGCCACGGTGGCGCTGAAGCCCGCGTCGGGCGAGCCGCCCATCGTGCTGATCGCGCCGGAAATCTGGCCGAGTCCGCGAATCGCATCGCGCAACTCGTTGAGGGTTTCGTCAATCTGCTCCTGCGTCACCGTCAGATTGCGGCTGGAGTTGTGAATCAGCGTGACGAGGCGCTTTAGCCGCGCGGTGGTTACCCAGATCACCGAGAGCGGCAGGTATTGGCGCACGCCGTCCGGGCTGCTCGGCAGATCGAGGCCCATCTGCTGGCCAGCCCAGACCTCCAGGCGGGCCAGAGCATCCTGCGAGCCATCCAGGAACGAGCTCAGCTCGGTGCGCTCCTCGTCCATCGTCTGCGCGGCCTGGCGCAGCTGCGCAACCACGTCACGTAGCTGGCCGACTTGACGACGAACAGCCTCTTCATCGGTGTAGAGCTCGTCCACGACCGACCCTTCCGCTCCACCACCCTGCGTGGCGGGCAGATTGGAGGCGGATGGCGTGGAGGCAGGCGCAATGAACGGTGACTGGATCGGCATAGTGGCTGGCTGCGAGATATCCCACGCAGGCTGTGAAGGCTGTGCGGGTCGCGGCGGATCGGACGGAAACGATGTCGCGCCGGGATGTGAGGGCTGGCTGCCCGGTGGAACGGACGGCGCGGCGGACATAGCTTGCATGGCGCGGGTGCCTAGCTCCGCGATGTCGGCTCCGGGCATAGATGTTCCAGGCAGAGATGGTCCGGACGAAGGTGACCCTGGAACGACGACTGGCGGCGCTCCGGTGGGCCTGTCGGCGAAATCCTCCGGGGGTTGCTGCTGTGGATGTTGTTGTCCGTTCGCGTTCGATGCGGCGAAGGCCGCCATCCACTCCGGCGCTTGCAGGCCCGGCGAGGTCTGGATGCCCGCAGGCGCCCCAGGCGCTGGAGCGCCACCGTTGAACCCCGGCTGGCTGCGTAGGCCCGGCCCGCTTGCATCGAAGCCGCTGGCGCTATTGGGGATTGTCCCGCGCCAGGCGGAGCGGTCGGCGTCGTCTTCGGCAACCACCGGTCCATCATCGGCTCCCGTGCGAATATGCTCAACCAGCCGCGACAATCGCCCATGCGACCGGCGCAGCAGGGCAATCGTCGCGCCGGTCAGGGGCGCGCCACGGTCCATGGCTTCGCTGAGGATTTCTTCCATGCCATGGGCCACATGCGCCAGCGCCAGGAACTCCATCATCGCGGCCGAACCAGCAATCGTGTGCGCGCGCCGATACGTTTCTTCCAGCGCTTCGGTATCACCGGGCGATTGTTGCAGGCGATCCAGGTTGGCCTCGATCTCCGGCAAATACGCGGTAACCTCATCCAGGAAACTATCGAGGATGGTTGATTTGTCGAAGTTGTCCGTCATGCGTACGTATCGCTTCCGACTATTACGCTGCCTGTCCACAATTCGGCGCGCGTTCAACACGCTATCCCGGAGTGCCGATCGCTGTCAAGACGACATCAATACGACTGGCCACCCGTTTGATCAGGCGGCGGGAACTGGTCATTATTGTTGTTGTCTGGCCACCCTGGATAGCCGCCACGCTGTCCGTTGCCGGGCGCCCCGTAGTTCGTGCCGTTGCCCATACCATTGCCCATACCATTGCCATTACCCATGCCCATACCATTGCCCATGCCCATACCGTTACCCATGCCGTTGCCCATACCGGTCTGGCCAGCCAGGCCGTTTGTCATGCCGGGAACCGCCGGGTAGTCGTAGCTCGTGTTGTAGCCGTCATAGCCATCATAGCCAGCGGCATACTCGCCGTAGCCCGGGTAGCCATCCATGCCACCGCCCATACCACCACCCATGTTGCCATAGGCTCCAATGGGCCCCGAAGGTCCAGGCGGCAGCGCGGGCAGCGGCTGCGGCCCATTCACCCAGTCCTGTAGACCGGCGTCGGTAGCCGTCGGCTGATAACCCGTAGCCTGGAGCCCTGCCTCCTCCGAGATCCTGTCGGGCAGACGGAAGGTAGCCACTGAGCCGCGCAATTGTTCCGCCAGCTCGGCGAGATAGCTCATGTTGTTGGCGGCGTCCTGGGTGGCAATGGTGGTCTGGCGCGTAATTTCGGCGATCTGGTTCATCGCATAGGCCACGGCCTCGGCGGTTTGTTTGCGCTCGGATGCCGCCAGCGCGATGCCCTGAATCATCTGCGCCTGATTCTCCACGGCGCCATAGATGTTTTGGAGCGAATTTCCCGCTTCGTCGGCGAGCTGTGTGCCTTTCACCACCTGCTGGGTGCTGTCTTCCATGGCCACAACCGCATCGTAGGTATCGCCCTGAATCGCTTTCACGATGTTGGCGATCTTCTTCGTGGCCTCGGTCACGCGCACAGCCAGCTCGCGGATTTCTTCGGCCACCACCGCGAAGCCGCGCCCGTGCTCACCGGCCATCGCCGACTGAATGGCGGCGTTGAGGGCGAGCAGATTGGTCTGATCAGCAATATCTTCGATCAGGCGGACAATCTCACCGACCTCCTGGGAGCGCTCGCCCAGGCGCTTGATCTTCTTGGCGGTCTCCTGGACGTTCTCGCGGATACGCGCCATACCATCAATCGTCTGCACCACGGCGTCCTGGCCAGCCTCCGCGCTTTGCTGTGCCCCACGCGCCGCGTCGGCAGCCTGAAGCGCATTGTTGGCGGAGAGTTGCACGAAGTCGGCGAGACGAGCCACGGCCTCTGAGGTGCGCACAATCTGTTCTGACTGCGCCTCCGAGGCTTGCGAGACCTCCGCCGAACGGTCCAGCAGGCGACGCGTGGCGGTGGTAACCTGCACGGCGGTGGCCTGCACGCGGCCCACCACTTTGGCCAGTTCCTCGATCATATAGTTGAAGGAGTCGGCGAGGACGCCGAGCGTATCCGGCGTCACCTCAGCCTGCACGCGCAGATCGCCATCGCCCACCGCGCTGACTTCCTGCAGGAGCTTTTCAATCTGCGCCTGTAGGCGCGCGGCGTCCGGTGCATCGACGAGCGCCTTCGAGATACCAACGCCGGGCGCTGGCACGCCATCCAGCAGCGCATTGACCGACGCCGCCAGCAACGAATACTCGTCGTCACCAGCCACCAGCGCGCGCGCATCGCGCTGGCCAGCGCTGGCCTGGCGACATACCTCCGCGATTTCCAGAACGCGCCCGCGCATCAATCCACGCATGCGCAGCGCGGCAAAAGCCACGATGAGTACGGTCAGCACCGCGACGATAAGTGTCACCGCCCAGAGCAGCGTTTCCGAGCCAGACCCATTCGCGCTGGTAATCTGGTTGATGCAATAAAATCCCAGGCCAAGGATAGCAATGGCCGGGACGAGCGTGGCGATGCTCACGAGCAGATTCAATTGTCCGCTGACCGATGCTCCCGTACGGGAATTGGGGTCCATAGAGAATGAGACCTCCTGTCACGAGTATTCCGCGGCTGACGCGCAGACTCACGAGATCACCCCAAACTGGGCGTGCATCTGATACGTCGTATGCGTCGGGCACAACAACGGATGAGTCCGCAAACGCTGGGAACCATCGGGTATTGAGTAGACCCACTGGCCCAGACGGCATCGTACCGGCATGCTCCGCATGCGCTCAATGCTGAAACAGCAGGCCTCACGCGCATAGGCGCGCATATGAGGAGGCCGCGAATCATCCGCAGTTTATCACATCCGCCCGTGCGGCCAAAGTAGTATATGACCTTAGACGAACCCCACATGCGCCACGCATGGATGATGTCTTCTCAGCGCCATCCAGTGTCACTCCGTGCCCCTGGTATAACCTGTGTCATCAGGCGTGCGAACCCGCGTCACACCTCGTAGCGGTAGTGGTGAATCGCATCGCTGAAGAGCAGGCGCTCAGGGTCGAGCAAAACCACCGTGCGGTCTTCCAGGTGGAAGCTGCCCTCGGCGTAGGGCTGGAGCCACGGCGGAATGGTGGGATCATCCATGGCCGCCGTGTTGTCAGTCGGGCGCATTTCGGTCACAAAGTCAACCAGGAAACCAATCGTCATATCTTTCAGCGTGAGGACCAGGAGGCGGTTGCGTGTTGAGCGTGGCTCAGGAGTCAGGCCGAAAAACGCGCGCAGGTCCACCACCGATACGATGGCCCCCCAGACCTGCACCACCCCGAGCACCCACGGCGCGGTATTGGGGATGGGGGTTATCTCGGTAATGCGCTCGATGCCCTGTACGGCGTCCGCGGGGAGGGCGCATTCGACCGTGCCCAGGAGGAAGAGAATCAACTGTGGCACCCGCTCGGCGGCTGGGTCCACGCCGATCATGCGGGTCAGGTCGTTGAGTTGTTCGGGGTTGGGGATGCCCGCCCGACGCGCCAGCTCCACCAGCGCGTCGGGCGTCATTGCCGAGTTGCCCGTGCCCGCGGTTCGCAACGCTTGCAACGCCTGCTGCAGCATCTCGTTCATCTGCCCGCGGCGTGGATCAGGCAGGCTGGAATCGGTCATGCGCCAAAGCCCGTCAGGTTGCGCACGCTGGAGAGCAGCTCCTCTTTATCGAAGGGCTTGGTCAGATAGATATCCGCGCCCTGCTGCAAGCCCCAGCGCTTATCGAGCGGCGTGTTCTTCTGGCTGATGAGAATGACCGGAATGTGGCGACTCTGCTCCATCTGCTTGAGCTTGCGGCAGACCTGGAAGCCGTTCTGCTTGGGCAGCACGACATCGAGCAGGACGCACTGTGGCCGCTCGCTGATGACTTTTTCCAGCGCCTCATCGCCGTCCACCGCCGTAATCACATCGAAACCACCCTCGCGGAGCGGCGTTGCGATAAGCGTCAGATCAGTCCAACTATCATCCACCACCAGGATCTTCGGTGCGAGCATCATAAACTCCCTCGTGCCTGTCAGTCGCCCACTGCAGTCGCCCACTGCCGGATGGCTGCGCCTGATCTGAATCCCACACGATGATATCCACGTTCACGTCATGGGTAGGACGTGCGGTCGTTCTGCTGCGTTGCGAGCGATGATCGCATCATGCCTATCATGCGCATCGCTCGCTCAGGCGTCTGCCCCTTTGGAAGAAACCCTTCCAACAATTATGCCAGATCATCACAATAATCACGCCACATCATCATACCAGAATGACCTTACACCTGGCGGCGTAGCCGCCCCTGCATCCGCATCTCACGTCGCGCCGCGCGCTCGCGCGCCGCCGGAGAATCCAGATAGCGCTTGACAGTCTGGGCGAGCTCGATGGAATCAAAGGGCTTCGTCATATATTCGGTCGAACCGGCGAGTTTGCCACGCATCTTGTCGAACAGGCCGTCTTTGCCGCTCAGCATGATGATCGGAAGGTCACGGTAGGCCATATTCTTGCGAATGACCTGACAGATATTATACCCATCCATCCGCGGAAGCATAATATCCAGGAGAACCAGGTCGGGCTGCTCATCGGCGACTGCCGCCAGCGCCGTCAATCCATCACCGGCTGTTACGACGCGAATGCGCTCACGTTGCAGTGTGAGCTGAACAATCTTGCGTACTGTGGGGCTATCATCCACCACCAGTACCACTGGCTCACTCACCCTGCACGCTCCTTTTCACCATGCCTGCCATGCTTACCATGTGCCACATTCGCCGATGATGACAAACTGACGCCGAATGGGCCAGTTCAAAGATACCAGAGAACATAGTGTGCTGCTGCTTCAGATCATCGTGTCTGTTTTGTCATGCTCGCACTGTCTCACACTGCCATCACATCTCGCTCACATTACGTTCACATCGGCGCTTGGGTTTTGCGCTGCTTATGCGCGCATTGCCGCGTGGTTGCTGGCAATTGGGCGCATTTCGTCGTTGATCTCGCGCAGGAAAGTATTCCACAATTCGTCCAGTTGCGCGCCGAGCCGCGATGAGCCCGTCTCGTCCTCGATCACCGCGCCAAAGACGTGGCACATGAAGTGATACAGCAGCCAGACCGCATCGTGATAACACTCCAGTAGCTCCTGGCCACGAACGACGCGTTCGAGAATCTCGACCTCGTGGTAGACCACCACCCCATGCTCGAAGCGAATAATCTCGTCCATCCGGGGACACTGCCGCTGCATGTCGGCCAGTACGGGCGCGAAGCGTTGCTCGAGATAGCGGTTGATCTCGGCCTCGGGCAACTGACCCCGTCCGCGGAGCGCACGCGCAAAGTCGCGGTGGTGCGCCAACAGCCCGTTGACGCAGGAACCCATCGTGCGCGCCATCGTCAGCATCCGCTGCTCCGCCGAGGCACGCCCCTTTTGCGCCAGTTGATAGTGGCAGCGCGTGATTAACCCGATGAGGTTCTGTTCGAGCTCGCCTTCGAGGTGTTCGTCCACCAGCTCGATCAACTGCAATTGGAGGAGCTTTTCAATCGCCGCCGCAACGGTCGTTTCGGGGAGGAGCAATGCGTACGACATCGTAGAGAGGGTAAATTGCCCATTCGCCAGGCAGAGGACATTGACTTCATCCGGGGAGAGGCCAAGCGAGCGAACATTGCCGCTGAACTGAGGCATCCAACGGGCCGTTGCCTGCCGCGAGAGCCGTATCGGGCCAGCATAGGCGCTTTCGTCGGCGATCCGCAGCGCCTCAAGCAAGACGTGATCGACGTTGAGCGGGCGGACGAATGCGCCGTGCGGCTGAATCGGCGTCGCATAGTGGTTGAACTCGAATCGGCCACGTTCCCAGCGGATCGCGCGACTGATCGGCTGGATGATCGCGAACTCGACATAACGCTGAGCGGTGTCGGCAGCGATGACCTGATTCTCGACCATGACCCGCAGCGAGTTGGCGGGCTTGTGGTCGGCGCGCTGCTTGAGCATCGACGCCTCGGGCCGCGTCAGGTGCATCAGCAGCCGAAACACCTCGATCATGTCCGGTGGAGTAACGCCGCTCTCCTCGAGGTCAACGATGTGCCCATCCTTCAAGGCAATCTGGAGCGTTTCTGAACCGGAACTCACACGCAAGATGCCGGTTTTACCGCCAAGCGAGAGCATTTTCAACGTGGCTTGCAGTCCGAGCGTTTCAAGATCGCCATCGAGGATTCGCACCGGTTGCTCCATATTGCCCCTCTCGTGCAAACACGCCTGGTAAGCAGTGTGTGCTGCCTCAACCCGACCCTATCTCGATTGTCGTGTTTCGATTGTCGTCTATAGAAAGTGAGCCTGCTCCGAACCAGCAGTTCAAAAAATCCACCAGATGTGTCCACCAGCATGGTATGCGCTCACTGGGGGATGTGTCCAAACGTGTGCGGGGTATGCCGGAAATACAGGAGTTCTGCCCACGTGTTCGTCATTGAACGGGACTATTGTACCACAGCTACCGGTACCTTCAAGGGGGGAATATCGAGCAATGTCTGACAAATTCGTCAGAATTGCCGAGGTTGACAGGCAAGGCGCTTTTTTTTCGGAGCGCCAGCTCGCGGGCTAGCTAACAGCCGCAGACGCGCTAGCGGTAACCCACTTCGGTCGCGGGCAGGCCCGGATCCTGCACCTCGACTGTATAGCGCCAGCAGTCCGGTTGCGTTCCATCAATGTCCGCCACGCCATAGATGCGGGCCACGTCCGCGCTCGAGAGCACCTTCCCAGCGTACTGACGACGCCCCACTGGATCGGCTGCCAGCGCCACAATCCCTCGCGCCACGTAGGTGGGTGTCTCTGAAATGCAGAAGTGCGGCTCGTGCGCGAGCGCCTCGCGCCAGGTCTCTTCGGTGACGCCAAAATCCTCCAGCATCTGCTCCGAGCGCATCCAGCCGGGGGTCACAGCCACCGCCGTACAACTCTCGTCTTCGAGTTCCGCCGCCAATGCCAGGGCGATCCGCGCGACGTTGGCCTTCACCAGATCATAGTAGAAGCCGACGTTACGGCGAAAGGCTCTGTTGTACTCCGATGTGCCATCGGTCATCTCGACCACAAGCCCATCGCCGGTTCGCAGAAGGAGCGGGAGAGCCCTGGCGCTAGTGATGAGGTGGGTATGCACCCCCATGCGCAGCATGTAGAGCCCGCCCATCAGGTCGTGTTCCCACAGCTTTTTCTCCCATTCGGTGTACCTGTGCCCACCAAAGATGTCATTGACCAGGATGTCTAACCGCCCGCGCTCCGCCTCGATGCGGGCCACGAGGTCCTCTACCGCGTCCACGTCCAGGTGATCCACGCGGAGAGCCACGCCCTCACCTCCCGTCGCGAGCATCAACTCGCCGGTCTCCTCGATGGTCTCGGGCCGATCCATATCCGACGGGCCGGTAACGCGGCTGCTGCGCCCCGTAGCGTAGACAAAGGCTCCGGCTCGGCAGAGCTCAACAGCAATCGCTCGCCCCGCGCCACGAGTAGCTCCGGCCACCAACGCAACCTTTCCTTGCAGTGGTGGATGTACAACGTGCTCTCCCATGGCCTGCTCTCCCTTCTTGGGTTGTGAAGACTTCATTTCCTTAATACTTGGGCAAAATCGGCTGGCGACGTACTAGGTGAGCAGGTGGATAACGATGCCAAGCAACCCGCCGCCCAGGATGAGCCAGGCCGAATTGAATTTGATGCGCGGGAGCGCCAGCAGTGCAACCAGCGCCAGCGCCCACGTGAAAACATCGTGCAGCGCCGACTGCGCCAGTTGCAGCGTGACCCCCGCCATCAGCGCCAGCGCGGCGATATTCACGCCATTGAGCACGAGCGCCACCGCAGGCGAGCGGCGCATCCAGCCCGCCAGCCGGTGGATGACTGGAATGAAGAGAAAGGATGGCAGGAAGATGCCGAGCGTGGCAAGCAGCGCGCCCTGCCAGCTGCCGAGCAGGAAGCCGATAAACGTCGCCGTCGTGAAGACCGGCCCAGGCGTCACCTGACCCACCGCGATGGCGTCGAGCAGCTGGCGGTCAGTCAACCAGCCAAGCCCCTGCACAAGGTCAGTGCGCAGGAAGGCGAGCAGTACGTAGCCGCTGCCATAGAGTACCGCGCCGATTTTGAGAAAGGTGAGAAAGAGCGTCAAGAGGCTGAACGGCGCGCTGGCGGAGCTCGCCACGGTGGCGAGGGTGGCGCCTACCCCGCTGCCTGCGCCGGGCAAGAGCGGCAGCAGCAGCGACGCGGTTGCCCGCCGCTCGCGCACCATGCGCCAGACGCCGAGCGTGATGGCGTAGAGAAGGGCGCCGCCGAACAGCACGAGCAGATCGTTGACGCCGAGCAGATAGAGCGCGACGAGCGCCAGCGCCCAGATGCCGACCAGGACATTGCGCACCACCGTCCGCCCGAGTCCCCAGAGCGCCCGTGCGATGATGGCGATCACCACCGGCAGGACGCCATAGAGCAGCCAGCCCGTGGCGGGGAGCGCGCCAAAGCGAACGTACGCCCAGGCCAGCGCCATGACGATGAGCATCGCCGGGCCGATGAAGCAGGCGCCCGCGACGATCAACCCAGGCCAGCCCGCGCGCAGGTAGCCCAGGTAGATGGCAAGCTCGGTGGAATTGGGGCCGGGTATCAGGTTGACGACGCCGATGAGATCGACGAAGTGCTGGTCGCTGATCCACTGGCGACGCTGCACGAACTCCTGGCGCATCATGGCGATATGCGCAACCGGCCCGCCAAACGCGGTGAAGCCCAGGCGTGAAAACAGCATGGCCAGCTCGCCCAGCCGCTCCCGCTCGCCGGTGGGCGACCCTCCAGTCGCGTCTGAATGCGCGTCTGCTGGTACTGCGGCATCCCGCTGCTCGGCTGGCCTGGTCACGAGTGAGACTCCCTTGCCTTGCGCCACTACTTCCAACCATACAGCTACAGGTCGTAGATCACCCAGAGGCACATCGCCTGACAGGGCAGCGAGCTTGCGCGGAAAATGAAGATGGCGGCTGGCAGTTGAGCCAACGCCTACCGGATTCGCTATGAGATGCCAGTGAGACAGCAGAGCAGTTAGTCGGTCAGGATGGGTCGGGTGAGGATAGCGAGAAAGGCGCTCCACGGGCCGACCGTCTCGGCGTATTGTTGTGCCATCACCTCGACAACCTGACCAATGTGGTTGAGGTCGTGAACCACCCAGGCGGCCAGCACCTGACTCAGTGTGACGGTTCCCAGGTCGGGATGGATGCCTTTGAGCGCGAGTTGCTCCGTGGTGATATGCAGCTCGCTTAGGGCCGCCAGATTCTTCGCGCGCGCCTGCTCGAACAGCGTGAGCAATTGATCGAGCGAGAGATGCTGGTCCTCTTCGGACGTGTCCAACCAATCGAGTGAGTCTAAGTTGCGTTGCTCGCCATACTCAAGGATAGTGTGGGTACGGTCAATCCATCTCCAGCCAGCCATTTCGTCGCCATGCAGTAAGTGCCTGACGATGTCACGTGCGCTCCAGGTCTCGGGTCCCTCAGTGCTCGTCGTCCACGCCTCGGGTAGCCCCCGCAGCAGCGCGGTCAGCGTCGCTGGTGTGCGTCGCAGAATGGCGACCGCGTCCTCGTACTGGTAGTCCATGCGCAACTCCTGCCCAGGTGTATTCGGGAAGACAGGCTCTCGAAAGGTCCACCAGCGAAATGTGGTGAGAGAGAGAACCTTGCTCTCTGTTCTCTCTCCCACTGGGAGAAGTGGAATCAACTGATTCCCTTTCGCGGCTCCACGTTTCGCCCGTTGTGTTTCTTAGAAGCAGCAGCAGGCAGCCACGTGGCGCGCGTCCGCCGTCAGTTCCTGATAGAGCGCGCGCACATCGTCGCCGATATGCTGCCAGCCGAAACACTCCACCGAGGCGCGGGCGTTGGAGGCCAGCCGCTCGCGCAGCCGCTGATCGCGCAGGATCTCATCCAGTCGCTCGGCAAAGGCGCGGGGATCGCGCCAGCGTACCAGCAGCCCGTTGTGGCCATCTTGCACGATGCTCGTCAGGCCGCCCGCCGCCGAGGCGACGACCGGCGTGCCCGAGGCAAGCGCCTCGACAGCAACCAACCCAAAACTCTCATAGCGCGAGCTGACGACGACCGAATCCGCCGCGTGATAGTAGCGCAGCAGATCGTGCTGAGGCGCCGCGCCGGGGAAGCGCACCCGCTCGCTGAGGCCGAGATCGGCGGCGCGCCGCTTGAGGCGCTCAAGCTCAGGGTCACCTTCGGGATTACCGCCGACAATTATCAGCTGCGCCGATGTCCGCATGAGCGAGAGGCTCTCCAGCAGCAGGTCAAGTTCCTTGATGGGATCGAGCCGACCAATGGAGAGAAGGGTTGGCTGATCGGCATCGAGCGCGAGCGTCTGGCGGGCGGCGCGGCGCGAGTCGGCGGTGACGGGCGTAAACAGGCTCAGGTCTACTCCGCACGGAATCACAGCCATGTGGCACTGTGGCAGGCCATAGAGACGCCGCAGCTGCTCGCCCTCGCTCTCGGTCGAGACAGTGATCCGATCAACCGCCGAGGCGATACGCCCCTCCTGTTCGCTGCGGATAGCCGCGACATGATCGCTGCTGCTCGTGCTGCCATACTGCTGGCCTTTGAGCCGCTCGACGGTATGGAACATGGTGATATGCGGCACGTCCCACGCACGGGCCAGCGGAAGCGCCGCCACCGCTGAGAGCCAGTAGTGCGTATGCAGCAGGTTGTAGGGGTGAGGCAAACGCGCGGCGAAATGGCTCACGCGACAGGTAAACTCGCCGACATAGGGGAAAAGCTCGGTGGACGGAAGGGGAGCAACCGGCCCAGCCTCGATCTGTATCAGCCGGACACGCTTAGCAATGTGCTGAATGGGGGGAAGGTTGGGGTCTGAACGCCGGGTAAAGATATCAACGTCAATGCCACTGCGGCCCAATTCGCGCGCCAGCTCGCGCACGTAGACATTCATGCCGCCCGCGTCACGGGTGCGGCCAAGGGATGCCAGCGGCGAGGTATGTAGACTGAACATGGCGACCCTAAAGCACATTGCCACACCGTCCAGTCTTGCCAGCGCGCCGCTGGAGCCATGGTCTGGCGCAGATGCGAGGCCACCTTCCCTCGTCGGCCTGTGCCACCACACCGCCGGGTATGGCGAGGGCGCACGCGGCCACGCTACACATATACATTTGCATTCATTCACCTCTTTGATGTGGCGGGGAATACGTCGTTGCGCGCCACGCTTCACATTATATACCGTGCGCAAAGGCATCGCGCCACCGTGAGCGCAATGGCTATCAGGCTTGACGCGCGGGCGGGCGCAAGCCATAATTTCAGGACGTGCCACAGACCACTGGACGACCAATTGGCGCACTTCGCGGGATCATCTCAAGGCTGACTCAAGACGGGCACGAAGCGATTTTCTGGGGAAATGGGGAGATGGAGCGCACCACACTGACTGAGCGCCTGCGTCGCGTTGAGGCAGAGATCGCGGCTGGCCGTCCCGAGCAGGCGCTGGCGTACTGCCAGGACTTGCAGGCGGCGTATCCCCGCGCGTTGCGGGTGCAGCGCGTGCTCGGCGAGATCTATCTGGCGCTGCACCGGCCGCGTGAGGCGCTGGCCGCGCTCGACCGCACACTCGCGGGCGACCCCGAAGATGTGCGCGCCTGTTGCGCGCGTGCGCTAGTGCATCAGATGCACGGCGACGACGTCTCCGCACTGGCGTGGTATCGCCGCGCCTGTGACCTCCGCCCCGATGACCAAGCGCTACGCATGACCTATCGCGATCTGGCGCGCCGCCTCCGCGAGCCATCCTATCGCCCCTCGCGCGCTGGGCTGGCGCGGCTCTATCTGCGCGGCGACCTCTTCGCCCACGCCATCCGCGAATGGGAGCAGCTGGTCAGCGAAAGCCCCGATATGCTCGATGCGCAGGTTGGTCTGGCCGAGACGCTCTGGCTTGCCGGTCACACGCGCGTGGCCGAGGAGCGGTGCCTGCGGATTCTCGCGAATGCGCCATCCTGTGTGAAGGCAATGTTAATTCTGATGGCGCTTGCCCTCGCCGATGGCGATATGGACAGCGCCCGCGCGCATTTGCAGCGGACGCTCCAGCTTGACCCGGATATGGCCATCGCTCAGGTGTTCTTTGCCGACGCGCTTGCCTCGGGCGATCCCGTGCTGACTCCTCTGCTGCGCGCCGACGCTGGCGCCGAGGGCAGCGATGAGACGATGAAATTGAGCCGCCAGACCGCCGGATTCGGGCAGTCCGCGCCGGTTTCGGGGCAACGCAACTTGAGCCGCCCGCTCGTCACCTCGGCGCCCGCCACCTCTGGGCCGGTATTTGGCGCATCCCAACCGACCAGCCAGCCGCTGCCGCCGCCGCCACGGCCAGATGTCCCGGTTCCCAGCCAGCCGACACAGGTCACGCGGGCATTCAAAGAGACCGCCTTCATGATCTGGGCGCAGGACGAGGACAGCCAGCCACGGCTCCCAGCGCAGTCAGCCGCGGCTGCTAGCAACGACGCCGATTCCGCGCCGTCTGCTCTGCGCGATCTGGATAGCGCGGCGGATGACGACGAGGCACGTCGGGCGCTCAACTGGTACAACTGGCTCCAGTCGCAGGGCGCAGTAGCCCTGGGCGCCGCATCCACACCAGCCGCGCCAGCCACGCCAAGCGCGCTAGCAGCCAAGGGCCCGACGATTCCGCTATCCGGCCTCGACGCCCCTGTGGATGCCCCGGTCCGGCCACCAGGCGTCGCCAACGGCCATCCACCCGACGCAACGGGAGGAGCAGGAGGCGCGGGAGGGCCACGATTCACGATGCCCATACCGCCCGCGCAACAGCCTGATTTGCTCTTCCCTGTTGAGCCGCCCGGCACGCAGCCGCAACCGCAGGGCGAGGATGAGGAGCAGGCGACGATCCCGCTGCCATCGCCGCAAGCGTTACGGACGATGTTCGCGGAACTGGGGGACAATACCTCCTCCCAGCCAGTCGTAGAAGCCGGGACCGTTGCCAACGCGCCCGCATCCGGGACACCAGATACGCCGTGGGAACCGGAGGCGACGTACGACACGTACGTCGAAGCGGGTGAGGCGCTGGCTAGCTCGCAGGGCCATTTCACCGTGAGCGATGAAGACAAGGACTATGACGACGATAGAGATGACCCACCGCGCGAGGCGCAGACACTCGAAGATCTAGAGCGTGCATTCTCCGCATCCGGGTTTACGCACATCGAGATGCGTCCTGGTCTGCTGGCGAAGCTAGAGCGCGGACAGCACGCCGAGGATACTGGGGATACTGGGGATACTGGGGATGCCAGGGATGTCGCGGTGCCGACAGAGCCACCGGCGGACGATGAGCCTGTGCGCGATGAACCAGCAGCCAGCAATGCGCCGATGGGGGTGCCGGTGGTTAGCGGCCCTGATCCCCGCGACTATCCGGCGCGGCTGACGCGCGCGCGGGAGCGGCGGGATGGCGGGCAGCTCGACGAGGCGCTGAATGAGTACCGCGCCATCATCAAGAACGCGCCCGATCTGCTGCCGGACGTGCTGAATGATCTCTACGCCAGTCTGGCCGAACTGCCCGATCATCCCAATCTGCATAGCGTGCTTGGCGATGCGTTGGTCTGCCAGGGCGAATACGAAAAGGCGCTGGAATCCTATAACAAAGCGATGGAGCTGGCCCAGGCGCGTAGCGGGCAATCCTGAATGGCGTGTGAGGGTATGAGGGGATAACGTGGAGACAATACTTCAGCGGCTGATGGCGATAGATGGTGTCACGGGCGCGCTGCTCGTGGGCAAAGATGGGCTGGTTGTGGCCAGCGCGATGGATAGCGACGATGAAGAGATGGTCAGCGCGATGGCTGCCGCCGCGTATGACGCCTCGGGCCGCTACATCGAGCAGTTGAATATGGGCGATATCCGCCATGTGCTCTTCGAGACGACACGCGGGGTCGTTCAGGTGAGCGACGGCGGCGACCTGCTGGTCGTGGTGCGCAGCTCGCGCGACGCCAATATCGGGCGCGTGCGCATCGAGATGCAGCAGGCGGGCCTGCGCCTCTCCGAGCAGATGGGCGCATACTGAGACGGGTTTCGCCGGGGATGTTGTCACTGGGGCAACCGCCCCCTCCCCCTATCCCCCTCCCCCTTCAGGGAGAGGGGGGACCAGAGGCAGAGCGCGTCCCGCCTTCGCGGCTAATCACGTTAATGTGGCCTGTGCAGTCCGCCGACTCCCCATTGGTGTGCATCCAATGCGTGCCATCAGCTACTATTATGGGGGCATTTGTCGGCATAGATTGCCCCGCGTGTCCGTGATCATCGCGGAGGACCGTGTAAAAAGACAAGGCGATTGATAAAGGAGACTACGAGTGGAGCGAACGCTCATCATTGTCAAGCCTGAGGGGGTGCAGCGCGGCCTGATTGGCCAGGTGATCGCGCGATTCGAGCAGAAGGGGCTGAAAGTCGTCGGCTTGAAGCTGATGCAGATCCCGCGTGAGATAGCGGAGCGCCACTACGCCGAACACTCCGGGAAGGCGTTTTACGAGGGGCTGGTAGGCCATATCACATCCAGCCCGGTGGTGGTGGGCGTGCTCGAAGGCCCGGAGGCTGTCAGCGTCGCCCGCACGATGATGGGTGTCACGAATCCGAAGGCGGCGGCGCCTGGCACCATTCGCGGCGACTACGGCCTTGACATCGGCCTCAACATCGTGCACGGCTCCGACGGCACGGAGTCGGCGCAGCGCGAGATTAGCATCTTCTTTACGCCCGCGGAGCTGGTCAGCTACGAGCGCGCGGGCGACCGCTGGGTGGCGGGCGAGTAGCGGGCGGTACGTAACTGTCTTGGCCAGCGACGCGCTGAGAAAGGCGGAGAGCCACGTTGATTGATTGGGGAGCGTTGCTGATTCCCGCGGCGGTGCTGCTGGTTGTGCCACTCGCGATTGTTGTCGGCTACCGGCGCTCAACTGGCTCGATTGTGATCTGCGGGGCGCTCGCGACGGGCGCCTTCGCCGCGTTCTGGCTGATTCTGGGTGGCGTGGATTATCTGGCGGGGCCAGGGTTTCCCTACAAGATCATCTCGCTCTACGGCGGCGTCTTGATTACCCTGGCAGCGTGGGTACTCTCGCTCAACGCTGCCGCGCAGACGCGCCGCTGGATCTGGGTTGGTATACTGCTCGTCGCGGGCTACTGCACCCTCGCCGCCATCTACGCCTCATTCTCGGTTCAGCCATGCTTCAGCGGAGTAGATGGGGAATTTGCCTGTCCATCCCCCGACACACTCCGACAGGCGCTCATGTTCCTGGGCTACCTCGCCTGCCCTGTCGCGGCGCTGGTCTATGGCGTCTATGGCGCACGCCCGTTCGGTCGGCGTGTGCGCACGCTCCCCGACGGGCTGACCGTCTCCTCGCTTCACGCCGAGCCTGTAACGGACGCGACCCATGCGGCGGATGCGGAGAGCGCGGGCTGATTGGGGATTGTACTGGTTTCGCCTGGGCTGGTGACATTGGGGCGACGGCCCCCTCCCCAACCCCTCCCCCTTGCAGGGAGAGGGGCTTGCAGAACTCCTCCCACGGTGAACCCGTTCGGCGGCTCTCTCCCCCTACCAGGGAAGAGGAACCAGTCCCCCCAGAGTCGTCGCCCTCGGCGCTAACGTATAATCAGCCCCTCTCCCAGCGTACGCTGGGGGAGGGTGGCCGAGCGCAGCAAGGCCGGGAGGGGGCCGTCCCCTGCGAGGGAGAGGGGGCTGGAGGTTCAGTCTACCCCACCGGGTTGTACTTGCAGAACCAGTCGAGAATCCTGTGCAGGCGCAGCACCCGCGAGCGCGGATGGCCATTGCGCGAGAGATCGTGCGACTGCTCCTCGAAGATGACCAACTCGGTCTCGCGGCCCAGGAATTTCAGCGCGGTGAAGAGCTGTATCCCCTCGGCGATGGGACAGCGCAGATCCTGATCGCTATGCAGAATCAGCAACGGCGTGTGGATGTTCTGGACGTAGGTGAAGGGCGAGAACTTCGCCAGCCGCTCTGGCTCGGCCCAGGGTGTCGCGCCGCCCAGCTCATCTATCGTCAGCTCCCAGCCGATGTCGCTGATGCCGAACATCGTCGCCATGCTGACCACGCTGCGCATCGTCACCGCCGCCTTGAAGCGGTCGCTGTGGCCGACGGCCCAGTTGGTCATGAAGCCGCCATAGCTGCCGCCCGCGATGCCCAGCCGCTCGCTATCAATGCCACCCTTCGCCAGCGCGGCATCCAGCCCGGCGAGAATATCCTCGTAGTCTTTGCCGCCCCAGTCGTTGATTACCGCCGCGGAGAATGTGCGTCCGTAGCCGGTGCTGCCGCGCGGGTTGGTGTAGACGACGGCGTAGCCACGCGCCACCAGCAGCTGGAACTCCATGAAGAAGCCATAGCCATACATCGCCATCGGGCCGCCATGCACCTCCAGCACCGCCGGGACGTTCACCGTCTCGCCGACGCCGACCCGTGGTGGGCGCAGAATCCAGCCCTGTAGCTCCCAGTCGTCGGCGCCGAGGAAGGTGTACTCCTCCGGCCACGCCAGCTCCACCTCGCTAAAGAGCGTCTCGTTCAGGTTCGTCAGCCGCTCCATCATCGGCGCGGTCGTCTCGCCAAGGTCAACCGCCTGGGTGTAGAGATCGCCGGGGATGTTGGGATCGGAGACGGCCAGCGCGAACCGTCGGCAGGCGTCATCCATCGAGAAGTCGAAGATACGGCGCGAGCCTTCGGTGACGCGGCGCGGCAGCAGATTGCCCGCGGGCCGGGCAGCGTAGACATGGCTCGTGCCACGCATCGAGGCTAGAAAGAAGATGTCCCGGCCATCGGGCGACCAGACCAGGTGCGCTCCGCCGTGTCCCGCGCGCATATCGTCAATGCAGGTGTCGTCACTATTGGGAACGAAATCGGTGGTGAGCTGGCGATGATTGCAGGGCTTGTTCGCGGGCACGACACAGAGATCGGTATGCCCATCGCTCTCGCGGCGGGTGGTAGCGAGGAAGGCTATCGTCTTGCCATCGGGCGACCACTTCGGCGCGTGACACGAGAGCGCCTCGTCGGTCATGCGGGTGAGCGCGCCGCTGGCCAGATTGAGCGTCCAGATCGACGCGCCGGGCCATGTCCAGCGCTCGTCGGTGCGGTCCGAGGCGAAGGCTATCGTCTTGCCATCGGGCGCCCAGTCGGGATCGCCATCATCATAGTCGCCATCGGTCAGCTGGTGTGGCTCGCCGCCACTGACCGGGACGGTAAAGAGATGTGTGCGCTGCTCGTAGATGAAGCCGACGCCATCCAGCTTGTGCCAGAGGCGATTGATCGTGCGCACGCGCGGCAGATGCATCGTCTCCTCGCCAATTGCCGCGTCCGCTACGTCCGGCTCCTCCGGCTCGCCCGTCTTCGCCGTGAAGAGCATCGTCTCGCCATCGGGCGACCACGTCGGCGTGCCCGCGCCGTAGCGCAGCTTGGTCAGCTGGGTTGGCTCGCCGCCTTCCAGTGACAGGATCCAGATTTGGCCCTTATCCTTGCCGGCGTCCCGCTCGGCTTTGGTACGCGGCGGTGTCGGACGGGCGGGAGCGCGCACGAACGCCAGCGCGCGGCCATCCGGCGACCAGCGCGGCGAGTGGTCATTCGGGCCAGCGGTCAGGCGACGCGGCTCCCCGCCCTCGGCGGGCGCCACCCAGATCGAGCGGCGATACTCGTAACTCTCGCGATCCATGCCCTGGACCACATAGGCGATACGCGAGCCATCGGGCGAGATGCGCGATTCCTCGACGAGACGAATGGCGTAGAAATCTTCCGGGGTCAGCGGTCGTGTCATGGATGCTTAATCCTCCGATGCTTCGGCAACTGGTTTCCGATAGTTACGATCAACCTCGCTCAGTACCGCGCCGGGAACGCTCCAGGTTTCCTCGGTGAAGATATGATATTCGCCATCGCAACGGGGCACGGGCCGGGAGCAGCGCAGATGTGGCGCGAGCCGGAAACGCAGCTCCTCGCCCTCGACATGCACCCAGATGTGGCGGCGCGTATAGCCATGCCCCCACCGGAAGATCACGCCCGAATCATACTCCTCAAAGGCGCCGCGCCCTTGCAGCGCGTTGCTGTTCAGCTTGCGCAGAATCTCGGCGACGCCGCTCTCGTGCAGCACCCGCCGGGCGTTGTCGCGGATGGCTTTACGTCGCGCCTCATCCAAAGGTGTATCGGTCTCGGGGGATGGCGCTGGTGGCCCTGCATCACTCATCGCTTGATAACGCTTTCTTTCGGCTCGCAAGACTCCTTATTGCTATTGTGCCATTGTATCGCACGACGATGCCATTCCCATGGAGACAAAAACAGGGCAGGGGATATTTCCCCCACCCTGTCCGCGCTAGAGGACGAGAGCGCTATGCATGCGATGTGACACAGTGGCTGCCACTGCCGGTGGTGGAGTTGTTGCTCCAGATCGGCTGGACAGCGTAGTTATTGCCACCCAGCGAGATGTTGGCCGAAACGCCGCCGTTCTGGTTCCAGGCGCACTTGTCACCATTCTCGTCGCTGCCGCCGCCGGGACCCTGCCAGGCAACCGTCGAGCTGGTGTTGGGGTTCATGTCGGTCTCGGCCTCAGCCCACTCATGACCACCCGTGATCGAGAACCCGTCGAAGTAGCCGTTGCCGAAGCTGTTGTTCGTGCTGTTGACGAAGTTCATGCCACAGCTGGTGCCCGCGTCTGGAGCGTAGGGCTGGTAGGCATAGGCGATGTTGCCCGAGCTGGTGCTGGTATTGGAGTGCCAGGCGCACCATTGGGTGCCAAAGCCGCTCATTGACTGACCGCTTGGCGTCATGACGAAGTAGATCGCGTTGGCATCGTAGCCGAAGTGCTGCATGAGGCGGGTCGCCGCGCTGGCGATGTTGCTCTGCGAGATGTGCTTCGGAATCGAGGTCGTGTCGTTCCAGGTGCCTGCGAGCAGACCGGTCTGGTTGCCGACGAAGGCGCTCCCCGCTGGGCAGCTCGTCGCGCCGATCGCGACACCCTGGCAGTACTGGGTGTCAATGGCGCCCCACGAACTGCCGCCAATGCCGCCGAAGAACCCGTTCAGGTAGGTCTGCGCCTGGGCGCTGGTATAGCCGCCAGTCGTGAAGCCGGTTGCCCACTTGGTCCCCCAGTAGTTGATATAGACATGCGGCGCGGTCGAGATGGGGCCACCATGGTAGGTCATGAGGCTGTTCGTGACGGCCTGAGGGGATGCGCCTTTTGCCGGACGTGGCTTCATGACCTGGCCATGCAGGACGTCAGAGCCGCCAGCCGCGGCGCTGGCGCTGGTGACGTGCCCGCCAAAGGCGAGCATGATGGCCATGGCCGCGACGGCCACGATGGCCAGGGGAACGAGGGCGATGCGTAGCTTTTTCATCGCGATGCTTCTCCTGAATTGATTGAGGGGCGCCTTCCGCGCATCCTCATGGTGGGGATCACCAGACTCCTGAGGCGGCGTCACTCCACAGTGAGCCGCCACTCCACGCGCACAGGCGTGAGTAAGCCTGGCCAGATAGACCCGAATAGGACAGCATGGGTGCGATGCGAGCGGATGCGTACGACACACCTCCGCCGGGAATCTCCATTCCCAGACACAGCTCTCTTGTCGCTACTTCCTTGTCGTCGCCGACTGGCGACAGATACATCGCTACGTGATATTTCGTAGCTGTCTAGTTAAAACGGGCTAGCAGACAAGATTAGCGCGTAGTATAGCGGCAGGCAGGTATTGTGTCAAGCAGTAATTTGCCGAGAGGTACATATTTGGGCTGATGGGCGTCATCCTCACCCCTCAAGGGGGGCAAGAGCCCTTAGTTGTTGCCGCGGCGGTCGATGGAGTAGCTGCTGCCGGGGATGGCTTTCGCCTGCGCCTTGACCTCGGCGGCGACACGGCTGAACTCTTCCATCGTGGTCAGCGAGCGATGGAGGTTGGTGACGATGCCAATCGACACGCCGACCAGCGGGTAGACCTGTTCCTGGCCCTTGCGGTCGCGGGCGATGAGCGAGCCACGCGCGACATCTTCGAGCGAGTAGAGCGCGCGGCTCTCGCGGTCCCAGGCCTCGATAATGCTACGCGAGAGCGGCTCCATGTGGTCGGGTGTGGTGATGAGGATAAAGTCGTCGCCGCCGATGTGGCCCAGGAAATCGCTGGCATTGCCCTTGGCGCGCAGGCTTTCGGACGTCACTCGCCCCAGCAGCCGGATGAGGTCGTTGCCACGCAGCGGGCCATACACATCGTTATAGGCTTTGAAGTGGTCCAGGTCGAGATAGAGGATGGCCCATGGCCGGGGGGATCGCAGCTGCTCGGCGATGGCGTGTTCGACACGCAGACCGGAGGGCAGGCCCGTCAGCGGGGAAAGCAGCGTCTCGCGCAGGTGGCGCAACTGGGTGCGTATGCGCGCCACCAGCTCCTCGCCATTGAATGGCTTGGTCATGTAGTCGTCAACCTTCGAGGCGAAGGCGCGCATCTTGACGCTGATATCGTGGCGGGCGGTGAGCACCATGACGGGGATGTGCGTCGTTCGGGCGTTGGCGCGAATCGCCGAGACGACATCGAAGCCGTCGATGCCGGGCAGCATGAGGTCGAGCAAGATCAGTTGCGGCGGCTCGCGGAGCGCGAAGTTGATGGCATCCTCGCCGTTGTAGGCAATCGTCGGCGCGTAGCCTTCGGCGGCCAGAGTCGAGCCGAGCATGTGGGCAAGAGGGGCTTCATCTTCAACGATCAGAATCGAGGCGGGAGGCGCTTCGAGCGTGGCAATATCCATCGCGTTCGTCCTCCCTGTGATGACTGAGTTGTGCCCGAATCAATGCAGAGCAACCTGAAATGAGACGGGTGGCCAGTTTCTGATACTGTGGGTAGTATTGCACACAAGAATCCGCCGCGCCATGAATCGGCTCACAGAGGGCCATAACAACCCAATCGGGGTAGCCCATTTGAGCGCGGACCTCCCCCAGACCCCCTCCCGGCCTTCGGCCACCCTCCCCCTTGCAGGGAGAGGGATTAGGCGACCAATGCGGCGGAGGGCGACGCCTCTGGCTCCCCTCCTGTGGGAGAGGGGCCGGGGGTGAGATGGTCTGCTTACTTGCTCGCGGACAGCCCCTGGTCTTCCTCGGTGCTGGTGCGCTGCGCCCGCACGATGGCTTCACGCTGGCCGATCAGCGCGTCTTGCAGTCGCTGGCGATGCTTGGGGAGGAAGTCGTCGGGCAGCCTGTCGGGGCTGAACCAGCCCACCTCAGAGACCTCGTCGCTTGTTCCCGGCTTGCCCGTGTTGGGCGCTGGATGGCAGAGAAAGGTGACGACCACCTCGTTCTTGCGCGGCTTGGAGTAGATGCCCACGACCCGCTCGATAGTCACGGCGAGATGCACCTCCTCCATGACCTCGCGCGCCAGCCCTTCGTCGACCGTTTCGCCGTTTTCCAGCCCGCCGCCCGCCAGATTCCACCAGCCGATGTCGCGCCGACGCGCCAGCAGGTACTTGCCCTCCTGCTCAATGATCGCGAAGGCCGCTACCCGGAAGCGCGCCTTAGATTCCTGCTGTCGGTCATTCGCCATCGTATCGCCGTCTCCCTGATATGCCTGAAATGCCTGCTCTGTGGCGTCATGCCCTGCCTGTTGAACCGCGCATGTTAGCAGATCACCATCAAGAGGATAGCATATGGGGAAACGACAGCAGGCCAATGTGCTATACGGTCTAGCGGGCGGCGGAAGCGCTCCCCGGCAAGCCCAGAGCAATTCGAATTCTGATGGGTTTGTGATGTTACGACACATGGTGGAGAGCATTCTGTGATGCATACGTCAATAGACTGGCTTTGGATTGCAGGAACGATATCTGATCGGGTTGGATCACGCATCGCTCGCTGTGCTCAGGCTAGCGCGCAAGATGCTGCGGCATCTTAACAGGGTAAGGAGAAATGAGATGCTTCAGGCAGATGCTCTTACCATTGCGTTCGTGATAGTCGCTTTTGTCGTACAGCTTGCCCTGATCGCGCATTTTGCCCTGCGCAAGTGGGCTTTCGCGACCGCGATGCAGTCCGGCCCACTTATCTATGCGCTCAGCATCCCCGCTGTGATCGTGAGCGTAGCGCTCTGGGCAGGCGGCAAGCCGTGGTATCTGTGGGCGGCGGGATTCATCTATACCGTGTGGGCAGTCTACGGCTATATCGTCGAATACGTCCTCGATATCAACTGGCGCCAGCCTATCCGTTGGAGCGTCTTCATCCCGTATGTCACGTTGTATCTTGCCAGCATAATGTTCTATTGGTGGCCGCTGGCAACGATTGACCGGACGCTTTGGTATGTGTATGCGGCGCTATTTGTCATCAGCACAACTCTCAACGTCATCTCACACAAAGGCCCGGAGGAGACCGCTGGAAATCGGTCAGTATCGCATACGCACGGCATGGCGTAGACCCTGGAGCCTGCCTCCTACGTTCATACCTTGGCGCTGCTAGCGGGCGTGGTGAAGGTGACCTCCAGGGCGCCTTCGGTCATGCGGGCGACGGTCGCCTCCATCGGCACGAGGACGGCGGGCAGAGCGATATCGCGCTTGAAGTTGCCCACCTCCACGATCAGCTCATCGCCCTTCTTCGTCATCACCACCTTCGAGAGCTCGACGTGGGGCAAGGGTAGCCGCAGCAGATAGCTGTCGCCGCGCTTCACCATCTCTTGCGGGCTGCCGCGGAAGAAGACCTGGGTGGGATCCTCATCGCCCCAGATTTCCACGCCGAGCGCGGCCAGCGCCTCCGCGCCGAGGATCTCCTGCGAGCGATAGGGGGCGTCCCAGACCGGCAGCGGCATGAAGGTCGTGTGGATCTGCTCGTAGTAGCGGCGCTGCTGAGCAGCCATCTCGCGCAGTAGCTCATCCTGATAGCCGCCGGGCGGTGGCGGCGGCAGGACGCGGTTGCAGATCACGCCATCGATGGGATAGTCATAGAGCGCGAGATACGTCTCGGCGCGCAGAGCCTCCTTGATGACCATCTTTTCGGGATTGACCACCAGCCGGTAGGAGCTGATATCGGGGTTGGTCAGCACCTTACGCAGCGCCGCCACCTGCTCGTTGAGCTTCGCCAGCGAATCGAGCACATTGACGCCCGGCAGAAACGTCTTGAGCAGCGGCTTGGCGGCGTTGAACGCGATGCCCTTCCAGCCATTTGCCTGGTTGACGTACCAGAGAAACGTCTCGGGCATGCTCAGCAGCCGGACCGTCTCTCCCGTCGGCGCGGCGTCGATCACCACCACGTCGTAGCTGCTGTCCCGCGCCTGACGATAGATATTGAGCAGCGCCACGATCTCATCCATCCCAGGAATGAGCGCCATCTCTTCCGCCGCCACATCGCTGATGCCCTGCTTCTTCAGCACGGTGGTGATGTAGTTCTGCACGCGCCCCCAGTGCGAGCGCATCTCGTCGAGGACGTTGATCTCCTGCGCCCAGAGCGAGTCGGTAATCTGCATCGGCTCGGCGGTCAACGGACGGTCCAGCGCATCGGCCAGGCTGTGGGCGAGGTCGGTGCTGACGACCAGCGTGCGCTTGCCAAGCTGCGCGGCGCGGGCGGCGGTGGCGGCGGCGAGCGTCGTTTTGCCGACGCCCCCCTTGCCGAGATAGAGAATGAGGCGCATGTTCAGAAGCTCCTGAGTCTATTGTTATGGTGGCGACTGTATCGAGGCGACAGCGCCAGCCTGTAGGGTGACGTGGTTAGTGGGCCGCCTTCGCGGCATGAATGCCGCGGCTAATCCTCACTGCACTACGCCCGCTTTCAGGCGAGGCACACCCCGCGCCTGGCCGAGAACCATTGGCGCGACGTTTGTTGCTACGTTATGTACGCCCGCGTTCTTGCCGCGGTTGCGATCCTCATGCCAGCCGCAGCAGCAGCGCCTTCAGGTAGCGGTCTTCGGGGAAGCCGGGCAGCGTCGGATGGTCGAGCGCTGGCCCAAAGACCTCGATGAGCTGGGCGCTCCGTCCGGCGCGCACCAGGCCCGCGCGCACGGCGGTCTCGAATTCGGCGGCGTTGACCGCGCCCGAGCACGAACAGGTGAGCAGCAGCCCATCCGCCGCGACGACTCGCGCCGCCAGCGCGTTGAGCTGCTCGTAGGCGTGCAGCGCGCGCTCCTTCTTGGCGTGGCTGCGGGCGAAGGCGGGCGGATCAACCACCACCAGGTCGAAGCGCTGGCCAGTGTCGCCTGCCGCCTGAAGATAGCGCGTGACATCGCGCTCCTCGAAACCATGCGTCTCGGAGTCGTGGCCATTGAGCGCGTAATTGCGCCGGGCAAGGGCCAGCGCCGGGCCGGATGAATCCACGTTGACCGTGCGGATCGCCGGATTGCCCGCCAGCGCCGCCAGCGCGAAGCCGCCGCTATAGGCGTAGAGGTTGAGCAAGGACGCTAGATGCGGAGCGAGCTGGTATGTTCGCTGACGTTTCTCGCGCTGATCGAGAAAGAAGCCGGTCTTCTGGCCGCCGTGCGGATCGATCAGGTAGCGCACAGCTCCCTCGCTGATCTCGATTTCCTCTGGCACGCTGCCCCGCGCCACGGTGGCCCCACCCATCGGCAGCCCCTCGCGCTCGCGCACGCGAATATCGTCGCGGACGAGAATGCCTGCCGGAGCCAGCGCACTCTCCAGCGCGTCGAGGATCGTCTCACGCTGGCGCTCGACGCCTGCCGTCGAAAACTGCGCCACCAGCCAGCGGTCGTAGCGGTCCACGATCAGGCCCGGCAGCCCGTCGGCCTCGGCGTTGACGAGCCGGTAGCCGGTGACATCGGCGGGTAGCAGGCGGCGCAGGCCAGCCGCGCGCGCGATGCGGCGGCGATAGAACGCCTCGTCGATTGCCTCGTCGGGGGTGCGGGTGAGCACGCGGAACGCCAGGCTGTTGCGCGCGTTGAGGTGGCCCCGCGCCACCCACTCGCCCGCGGAGTTTAACACGTCGGCGACGATGCCAGCGGGCGCATCGCTCGGCAGCGCGCGGAAAGCGCCCGAAAAGAGCCACGGATGCCCATGCAGCAGGGTATAGTCGCGCCCCGGCTGGAGCGTCAATTGAGGACATGTCTCGTCATCATGCGCGGTCTGAGTCATGAAAAAAAGCCCGCATTCCTGTGAATAGCGTCACACCGAAACAAATCGGCCCAATGCAGTATAGCGCGCGCGACGGTTTTGATATATACTCCTAAACTGGAGTGCTGTGCGCCTGCTTCGATGGGGATGCGATGGTCCAGCATGCCGCGGTGTTGGACGATCTGGGTGAGAGGGTGCTGGCAGAGACAATGGGGCAGGCGATTCGTGGTGCGCGGCAGACGCCGATTGCGGTGGTCGAGCAGGGCCGTCTGGTGCTGCGCGTTGGCGGAGTGATTCAATCGATTGGCGTGGATGAGACCTATCAGGCGGATATCTGGGATGCCCTGCTGCCCAAGAACAGGCCCGCCAACGCGCTGATTCTGGGGCTTGGCGGCGGAACGGTCGCCCACTTGCTGACCCAGCGCTTCGGCCCACTGCCGATCACCGGCGTGGAGTGCGATCCGGCGGTGGTCTGGCTGGCGCGCCAGCAGTTCGGGCTGGATGCCCAGGCGCACGTGCGCATCGTCGTCGCGGACGCCTTCGACTATGCGCGCCGCTGCCGCGAGGTCTTCGACTCAATTTGTGTGGACCTCTATACCGCGGGCAAGATGGCACATGGCGTGCTGGGCGGGCGTTTTCTGCGCGACGTGGGCCACCTGCTCTCGCCAGAAGGGGAGGCTACGATCAATCTCTGGCGCTCGCCCTACCTCGATGACCAGCTGCGCCGCATTGGCCGCGAGCTGCTGGTGCGCGAGGTCGTCGAGGTCGAGGAAAATCTGGTCGTCCGCTGCGGGCGCCTTCCCATCGCGAGTTGAAGGATATCTGGCCTCTCGCCCCAACCGCAACGCACATGCTACGTATTCTTAAACGTGCGGACCAATTTGTCATAGCAGTACCTATTTCTTATCCTCATCGGCCGTGAAAGGTGATACGCTCACCCTATCCACCTGCTCCGCGTGGCACTACATCAGCCGTGCAGCCTTGCGGACGGGCGTGGTTATGTGTGGCGAAGGATATGCGACGCACGATGGCCGAAGGTTTTTCATTCTCTACTATCTGTTGTTGTTGGCCTGTGCACGGCACACCGAGTAACGGTACGCGTACGTACCACGAAGACATTATTTTCCCGGAGCAGTGGGGCTATCGGGAGGTTTTTTCACACATGGTCAAGGAGCTAAGCCCGCATGCAGGAGATGCGTAACCCAGGCATGCAAGACGTTGTACTCGTCGAAAAATCACTGGCGGACTATGAGCCGGTCGTGGGCGAAGATATCATCGCCGAGCTGCACCGGCTGGCCGAGCCGTTTCAGGGCGCGCGCGTCCTGCACATTTCATCAACGGCCTATGGCGGCGGCGTCGCGGAGATGCTGCACACACTGATCCCGCTGATGCGCACCGCTGGTCTGGATGCCCATTGGAAGATTATCTCTGGCACGGATGAGTTTTTCGCCGTCACCAAGAGCATGCACAATGCGCTGCAAGGGATGGAGATGGATCTGACGCCCGCGATGAAGGCGGCATATCTCCATTCCAATGTCGATAACGCGGTTTATTTCGAGAACGACTACGACTTTATCATTGTTCATGATCCACAGCCCGCGCCGCTGCGCATGCTCCGCGCGGGTGACGGCGGCAAATGGATCTGGCGCTGCCACATTGATCTCACCGCCGCCAACGCGACCTACTGGAATTTTCTGCGCCCGTATGTGCAGGCCTACGATGCGGCCATCTTCACGATGCCAGAGTATGTGAAGAAGGACCTGCGTATCGGCAAGGTGGCGATTGTGCCTCCGGCCATCGATCCGCTCAGCCCAAAGAACGCGCCGATGAGCGACGAGGACGCCGCGCGCATCGTTAGCCTCTATGGCATGGACCCGGAGCGACCCATGCTGGTGCAGGTGTCGCGCTTCGATCCCTGGAAAGATCCGCTCGGCGTGATCGACGTCTATCGCACCGTGCGCCAGAAGTTCCCGGATGTGCAGCTGGTGATGGTCGGCTCGATGGCGCATGATGATCCCGAAGGGATGGAATATTACCAGCGCACGAAAGATTACGCCGACGGCGACCCCAACATTCACCTGCTCTCGAACATCGATGGCGTGGGCAATGTCGAGGTGAACGCCATTCAGCGTATGGCGACGGTCGTGCTCCAGAAGTCACTGCGCGAGGGATTTGGCCTGACCATCTCCGAAGGGTTGTGGAAGGGCAAACCGGTTGTGGGCGGCGATGTCGGCGGCATCCCGCTGCAAATCCAGGATGGCGAGACGGGCTATCTGGTGAGCAGCATCGAGGAATGCAGCAAGCGCGTGCTGGAGCTGATGCGCAATCCGGCACGGGCGCGCAAGATGGGCGAGCTTGGCCGCGAGGTGGTGCGCCAGAACTTCCTCTCGACGGCCAACCTGCGCAACTATCTGCGGCTCTTCACCGATCTCACGCAGGCGAACCGCGTGCGGCATCATCGGTCGGCGGTGTAAGGCAGACCTCACCCCAGCCCCCTCTCCTCCAAGGAGAGGGGGCTAACCGTTGCGCGCGAGTTCGTGCCCGGCGCGTCGGCCCAACACGATGCCGGGCAAGACCCCCAGCGCGCCCAGCCCCTCGATGACCAGCCTCGGCGCGCTCTTGGTCAGCGGGCGCAGGTGGGGCAGCAGGTCAGCCGAGCTATCGAGGTCAAACCGCATAGGCTCAGCGCGGTTCGATCCCCTCAAATTCTGGAGCCCCAAGCTCCGACGAAAGCTTAGGCGCTTCACGGCCACACGGACCATGTTGTGCAAGGCTTCGGTTATTGGAGTGGACCGCGCGTCTTGATATATTGGACGCCACGCCCGTCGTCGTCAGCAGTCATCGTCGTCACACGTTGGTCAGAGGTCAAGCGCGGCTTCGGCCCACCAGGCAGGTGGCTCAGGTGTTGGCTCGATCACAGGCTTTGTGTGGGACGGTCCGTGGACAGGCTGGGGCGCATCGTTCACCCGCGCCTGCCGGACCAGAACGGCGTCGGCGGTGACGTTGAATACGGTCAGATCCTGACAGGCGGCAACCGCGCCGCCATAGTGCGCGCCAATCTCCTCGAACACGCCGTTGACTCCTGGACTCACATCCATGTGCCACACCGCGCCCATCCGTGGCTTCGTCATGGCGAGCACCTGGCCCATCTGGTCGGGGATCGTGTGCGCCGCCTTCACCACGGTGTTCGCGGTTTCCAGCGGGAGGCCCATCGCCGCAGCGACGACCTTCGGCGACTGGAAACATTCGTGGATGAGTAAGTCCGCTCCGACCGCGGCCTCGACCACGTAGCGGCATGGCCGGGTATCGCCAGAGAAGACCACCGTGCGACCCGCATACTCGAGTTTGTAGCCGACAGCGCCATTCAGGCCATGAATGGCTGGGAAGCTTGAAATCTTGACTCCGTTGCGCTCGTAAATCTCGGCTGCATGGTCATAGGGGATCTCGTGTCCAACCGCCTCAAACCCCGTTGTTGGCCGAACCCCACGCACGGAGGCGCGATCCCAGGCCATCACCTTGGCGATATCCTTGACGAAGGTAGCCAGCCCCAGCGCGGGATCGTCGCAGCCGCCACCCCAGATCTCGACTGGATCAACACGACCAATTTTGGGGATGCTGCCCAGAAGTCCGGGAATGTCCCCGATATGATCCGCGTGCAGGTGGGAGAGGAAGACCTTGGTCGTTGCCTCTACAGGCAGCAACAGCGAGGAAAAGTTGGCCAGCGCCCCAGAGCCGAGATCGAAGAAGAAGAAATCCTTGGCGGCGTTCCCGACCTCGATCAGCAGCGATCCCGACGCCTGACTGCGCTTGATGAAAGGGTCGCCACTGCCCAGGACAGATACCCGGATCTCCCCTTCACCAAGCGGCTCTGTTCCGGGGACATAACTCTCAGCGTAGGCGTGGGCGGGTGTACCCACGGTTGGCGTCGTGGTGAGAGCCTGGGTTCCCCCCAGGTGAGCGGGTAGCGGCAGTTTGGCCCTCTGTTCGGACATACAAATGCCCCTTTCGATCCTTTTCCTGCACGAGTGTTCCTGAAATCTCTTGAGTGAGGGTGACGCCGGCCAGCGACTGGGCCGCGCTCGGCTTGCCTTCCAGTTCCGCAAAACTGATGCCACTGTTGCCGCGGGTGTTGTCTGTTGACGGGTATGACAGCTTTGACAGCTTTGACAGCTTTGACAGCTAGGGCAG
>Ga0068857_100000053_pt1 | contig 63815 bp, 73 predicted proteins | sample KBSCornC72_FD_66591 | JGI IMG/M metagenome (GOLD analysis project Ga0068857, IMG submission 66591) | Corn rhizosphere microbial communities from Kellogg Biological Station, Michigan, USA - KBS Corn C7-2 | ecosystem: Host-associated > Plants > Roots > Rhizosphere > Soil ...
CGTCTTGCACGACTCCGCATTTTCCCTGGCAGTGAACACGATCACACTGCACAAAAACCAGAGAAAGTTGAGGTAAAGTAATATGCCGACTGAGAAGAAATACGACTACGGTCTAGGTCGTCGCAAGAGCGCAACCGCTCGCGCGCGTCTCATCAAGGGCAAGGGTGTTATTACCATCAACGGTAAGACTGCTGCTGAATACCTTTCAGACAACAAAACCCTTCTCGCAGAGATCACCGACCCACTCGCTGTCGCTGGCAAGCAAACTGAGTTTGATGTTAGCGTACTCGTACGTGGTGGTGGCCTAAGCGGTCAGGTTGACGCAATTAAGATGGCAATTGCTAAGGCAATTATCGTTAGCGCGCCAGACCTCCGTGCTCCACTTAAAAAGGCAGAGTTACTTCGTCGCGATCCACGCGAGAAAGAGCGCAAGAAATACGGTCTTCGCTCTGCTCGTAAGCGCGAACAGTACTCAAAGCGTTAGGGTTCCTCCCTATAGCAGCTACAAAAAACTCTCCCATTTGGGAGAGTTTTTTGTTATAGACCACAAATAAGATGCTATAATTCTTTTAAGCAAGTTTTGCGTTCTAATAAAGGTTATGACAAAAAAGATTATATTCCGCACAGTTCTCAAGAATATACATAAGCAGCACCTCGTTATCGGTGTAGGGATACTTCTTTGTGTCACCTCGGTCATCACGGCACTCCTCCTTGCCCAACAAACCACAAAACAAGCAAGCAGCTCCACATTAGCCAAAACAAAAGAAGCCAAAAAAGAAACTTCTACATCAAATACCGCACCTAAAGAATTAAAGGAGGCGCAACCGACCGCAGCCCAACAAGAAACTTCTACGTCGAAAAACGAGTCAATCACAAAGTCATCGACCTCCGCTAAGACCCAAACACCTCAAAGCTACCAGCCCACAACAAGCCCGCAACCCGCAGCAACTGCGCCTTTTAGAGTTACTTCGGTCTTGCTCGACCAACCTGCAGTCTTCTGTAGTGGAGGTGATCATTACATAGCACAAATAGGTGATGTTGACATATACTTAAGCTCTCCAAGCGGCGGATCCGTGAGCTATGGCTTCGAAGTAACAGGCGGCATTGAAGATCAATGGCATGGATATCAGCAGCAAGGAACCGTACCGGCTGGAGCCTTTTCAATGTCAGTCAATCGTCTCCTCTGGGGCAATAACAGCACACCGCACATGGCATTCAGCCAAACTATTTGGGCGGGACACGGCCAAGCTGCCGTTCGTGCTGTCGTCTATACACCAAATGTCATATACTCTCAATGGATTACCATTCCGCCACAAAGCGCAGGAGAACAATGTTCGTAAGTCTTTTTAGTTCAATATTTGCATTTTATTATAATGCGTATTAGCATAGGAACTATGAAACGCCATATACTTTCAGCAGAGCAGATCACCCGTCCTCAACTGGAGGATTTTTTTATATCAGCAGATACATTGCGCGAGAAAGACCGCGGAACAATCGAAGAACGACGAGAACTCGCCGGCCGCCATATGGGTCGGCAATTAATTAGCCTGTTTTATGAACCATCGACTCGTACCCGGCTTAGCTTTGAGCTAGCCGCAGCTAAACTTGGTATTGGCTGCGTTAGTACTGAAAATGCTCGGGAGTTCTCGTCGGCCGCAAAAGGCGAAACGCTCGAAGATACAATTCGCGTACTTGGTGAATACAACGCAGATCTTCTAGTAATGCGTCATCATGAAACAGGCGCAGCAGCGCGCGCTGCCGTAGTAGCACCAGATCATATGTCAATAATAAACGCCGGTGATGGCAAGGGCGAGCATCCAACACAGGCGCTTCTCGACGCCTATACGATTCGTGAGCACCTCGACCGACTCGACAATGCGCGCATTGTACTAGGAGGCGACCTTCGTAATGGACGCACCGCGCGTTCACTCGCAAAGTTACTCGCACGGTACCCCGATAATAAATTCAATTTCGTCTCTGCCCCAGGCTTTGAAATGAGCGACGATATAAAGTGCTTTTTGGATGAACATGGCACTCCATGGAGCGAAACATCTGATGTACACGAAGCCGTGCGTGATGCCGATGTTATCTACTGGACACGCCTACAGCGCGAACGGATCGAAGAAGGGGGAGTCGTACAAGAACAAAGTCTCGTTATTGATCAATCCGTCCTCGACGTAATGAATCCCGAAGCTATCATTATGCACCCGCTTCCTCGCGTTGGTGAAATCACGCCTGATGTCGACAACGACCCTCGTGCGCAATACTTCCGTCAAGCGGGCAATGGCCTCTACGTACGTATGGCTCTATTTGACTACCTATTCAAGGCGCGTTAGCCGTCACATCGAATCAATTGGTAGTTGACGGATGCTCACAATACAGGCATAATAGTAAGTATGAGTAATGTGATTATTGCAATGGACATTTGGCGTCTCGACTTAGCCTAGACGTGATGGTTGCATAGTGCATTCGAATCTCGAGCGTATATGAGGCCATCACCGGCCTCATATTTCATGTGTGCATCTCGAGAATTAATACCACAACAACATCCGGAGCGACCATGCTAGAAGAACTAGAAACACTTATCAATTTTCGTCCTACGACCAGCGACCAACATGCGGTCAGCGCAGCGCTTGATTACATTAACGCAAAACTTACTGCAAAAGGCTTTACCGCAGAACGTATTATTCATGAAGGTATTCATAGCCTATACGCTTCGACGCGCGGTCAGAAGCACGCAAAAGTTATGCTCCAAGGGCACATCGATGTCGTGCCTGGCGGCGAAGATTTTAGAATGGACGGCGACAAAATCTACGGCCGCGGCAGTTTTGACATGCTCTTTGGTATTGCCTCATTCTTAAGTTATATTGAACAACTCGATAATCCCACAGACTACGACCTTTCGATCCTTTTAACGAGCGATGAAGAGATAGGCGGCAGAAACGGCGTGTATCAAGTCCTCAACGATGATGGCTACACATGTGACATTTGCGTCCTTCCTGACGGTGGTGACCATCTGGGCGCGATGTGCGTTGCCTCGAAAGGCATCAACCATTTCCGCCTCCGTATCCCTGGTATATCACACCATGGCTCGCGCCCATGGGAAGGTGACGGAGCGGGGAACAAAGCGGCAAAGCTTTTACACGATATAAGCGAGCTTTTCGACCTTGGCGATCCGTACAACTCAACCGTCACTATATCCCAACTTGAGGCAGGGAATGCCGCGCTTAACCAGGGCCCAAATGAAGCCTACGTAGGCATGGATATACGATACAAAGACGAGCAGGATGCCGAACGAATACGGTCCAAGCTTGATGAAATCTTCCAGAAGTATGAGGCAAAGATCGTCTTTGAAGAGCGTGGTCGCAGTTTCTCACTTAACACTGATGACCCTATGGTAAAAAAGTTTGTCGACATCTACAGTCGACACATCGGCGAGCCCGTCACCTTCATGAGATCGCACGGCTCTTCTGATGCTCGCCATTTTGACGAAAAAGGCATACCAGCGATAATGTTCAGGCCTGATGGCGGCAATGCCCACGGCGACGGCGAGTGGCTTTCGTACAGTTCATGGCAAAAGTTCCATGGCATCCTAACGGATTATGTAGAAACAACTGCAAAGCAATAAATAAGGTATACTAGACACATGGCAAAACCCGTAATTCTCACTGGTCTGCGTGCAAATAATGACCTGCACATTGGCAACTATTTTGGTGGCTTGCTCCCTATCATTGATATGGCAAAAAACCACTCAGATGAATACAATGTGAATCTATTCATTCCAGACCTCCATAGCTTCACAACTCCAATTAATCATGATGAGTTATTCGACACAATTATCAGCAACGCTCGCATCTACGCTGCTGCCGGCTTACCACTCGATAACGACGCAATTCATATCTATCGCCAAAGCTATATTCCAGCACATAGCGAAATGACATGGGTACTTGATTGCTTTACGGGTATGGGTGAAATGGGGCGCATGACCCAGTATAAAGATAAATCAGCAAAGCTTGGCGATGACCAAATCACCGTCGGACTATTTAACTATCCAGTACTTATGGCGAGCGACATTTTGCTCTACAATGCATCCTACGTGCCCGTGGGCGATGACCAATCACAACACCTCGAATTTACGCGCGATATTGCAACGCGTATGAATAATCGCTTCGGTGAATTATTCACCGTGCCAGAATCAGTCGCCGATCAGCACAAATTCTTCGGTCGCGACCAAGGTCTTCGCATTAAAGACCTTATCGACCCATCAAAAAAAATGAGCAAATCCGACAAGACAGGCAAAGGGGTTATCTTTCTAACTGACACGCCAGAAGCTGCACGTAAAAAAATCATGAGCGCCACAACAGATAATCTCGGCTCGATTAATTACGACAAAGAAAATCAGCCCGGCATCAGTAATCTAATTGATATCCTAGCGCTGCTTCGTGGTAAAAATCCTGAAGAGGTAGCCGCAAAATACAAAGGCTTAGAACTATATGGCAACTTCAAGAAAGTCGTTGCCGACGAAGTCGCCACGTTCTTAGAAACATTCCAAGAGCGGCTAGCAAATGTTGATGATTCAATGCTGCTTGCCAAGATGGAATCAAGCGAGCGCGCCATGCGTATCATCGCGGGCGAAACGCTCCTGCGCACCCAGAAAGCCGTAGGGCTTAGGAAATAATGAAAATTACTTCGAGCGACCTGCTGGCAATCCTACGTCGTTTTAAAATTGCAGATGACAGCAATGTGCCGCGCCACATCGACCAAATTAAGCAATCAAACCCAAACCCAATTAATCAGCTGGTGCAATTTCGCTTTAATCGCAATCACTTCTACATACTACTTGATGAAACGGCAGAAGATAGCGCAAGCTACATCATGCAACAAATTTACACCGTGAAAAGCGATGCAGAAGGCGTGATCCTCGAAAACCCAACAAGTGATCTCACAACCTATGGCCTGCCATTTAAGGGCAAGGATGTGTATCTATTCCAACTCACTAGCAGTAAGAAGCGGCTCGACATTTTGCTTGCCGAGCGACACCCAGATTTCAGCCGTAGTACATGGCAAAAATACATCAAGCTTGGCTATATCGCCGTTAATAATCAACCTGCCAAAAACACGCGCCAAGAAGTAACCGACGCCGACGCTATCACGATTAATATCCCAGACAGCATCGATTACGGTAGGAGTGAATTGCCAATCATTTACCTTGATGATGATGTAATTGTCGTAAATAAACCAGCAGGCGTATTAACTCACAGCAAGGGCGCCCTCAACGATGAGTTCACTGTGGCCGAGTTCTTCCGTCGCTACACAACTGTTGGGCTTGATACAAATCGACCCGGCATTGTACACCGCCTCGACCGCGACACGAGCGGCGTTATTATTGGCGCTCGCACCCCCGAAGCATTTGCCTTACTTAAATCGCAATTTGCGGATCGTAAAGCCAAAAAACAATATGTTGCTATTATCGAAGGCATCCCTAAACAACTCAAGGCCTCAATCGATATTCCTATTGGTCGTAACCCGTCGTCGCCAAGCACTTTCCGCGCCGACAGCAAGGGCAAGCCCGCCCTCACCGACTACGAAATACTTGACACAAAAGGTGACGAATCGCTCATAGCCCTTACACCGCGGACAGGTCGCACTCACCAGCTGCGCGTACATCTACAGTTCCTTGGCACGCCAATTATTGGCGACCGCGTGTACGGCAAATCAGCCGACAGATTATATCTTCACGCATATAAACTTGAAGTAACAACTGCGCCAGAGCGCCGCCAAACTTTCACCGCACCAGTTCCTGACAGCTTTGCCGTTCATTTCCCAGAGGTGTATAACGATGTCGCCGATTTATAACCCAGAGACCAAACAGCTATTAAAAAAGATCCAGGGTTCATTGCCTCACGCGCTTTTACTTGAAGGCCAAGATGGGGCAGGCCTCTTCACGGTTGCCGCAAACCTCGGAGGCCCCAATGTGGCAGCATTAATTCAGCCCACAGATACTGAAGGTAACGTCGACATAAGCTCTAAGGGCATTATCCGTCTTGCACAAATTCACGAACTCCATAGTCTCACAAAAGGCAAAGCACGCGAAATGCGGGTGTTCATTATTGATGACGCCGACTGCATGAATGTCCAAGCACAAAATGCTTTTCTGAAACTACTAGAAGAGCCCACCGCTAACGTACATTTCATTCTAACGGCACATCGATCGCACGTCCTATTACCGACCGTTCTGTCTCGAGTCCAACGCGTACGAATTGCGCCTATCTCAACACTTGAATCGCAACATCTTATTAAAAAACTTGGCATCGGCGACCCACGTAAGGCCCAGCAGCTACTATTCATTGCCGATGGGAGGCCAGCAGAGCTAGCACGACTAGTAGCCAATGATAAGTATTTTAGCGAGCAAGCGAATCTTATGAATGATGCACGTACGCTCATAAGCGGCACCCAGGCAGAGCGAATGATCTTAGTAACACAATATTATTCAGACCGCGCAAAATCGCTGCAACTTCTACAATCTGCTAAAACGATCGCGTCATTTAGTCTCACGAAAAACCCATCACGTGACCTCGTTTCTCTCATAGATCGTCTCGCCACTACCTATGAAAGAGTGCAAGCGAACGGCAGCACCAGGTTACAACTAACCAATTTTGTGATACAATAACCTTATGTTTGGATTACTACTCGTCATGGGACTTGGCATACTCGTTATTATGCGTCCGCAGACAATTAACGAGACGATTAACGATTTGCCGCAGCGCCTCTCAAGTAAGCTCGATAAACTTTGGGATATTGCCCAAGATAGCCTCCGCGACCGTAAATATCTCCGCGCAGAAAAAGCTCTCCTTACCATTCTTCGCGTTGACGAGCGTAACGCCACCGCCTACAACCGTCTTGGTATCCTCTACGCCAAGCAACAAGCATTTAAAGATGCTATCGAGTGCTTCGAAATCGCACAGAGCCTCGAGCCAAGTGCATCAAGCCTACACAATGTCGGCCTCATCTACTATGAAACAGAGCAGTATGATAAAGCCGCGCTAGCCTTCGAGCAAGCACTTGCCATGGAAGATTCACTCGCGGCACGCCACATCGCCTACGCCAAGGTACAAGAAAAGCTCGGCAACACTAAAAAGATGGTTGCAAGCCTAGAGCATGCCGTACAATTAGAGCCAAGCATTCAAAGCTACCGCATCCTTGCAGATGCCTACGCACGCAGCGGCGAAGAAGAAAAGGCGAATAGTATTAATGAACGTATTCAGAAAGCACTTGCAAGCAAAAATCCGCCAGCTCGCACCGTACGTCAAGTCCGAAAAGTCGTAATGTAGTCTTGCCAAACAGGGGAAAGTTCGATAAAATACATCTTGTACTTAAAAGTTTGCGCCGCTTTAGCTCAGCTGGTTAGAGCAGCTGTTTTGTAAACAGCAGGTCTACGGTTCGAATCCGTAAAGCGGCTCCATATGCTGGAATCGTGTAGTGGCAATCACAGGAGACTGTAAATCTCCCGCCTTTCGGCTTCGTAGGTTCGAGTCCTACTTCCAGCACCAAGTACGGATTCTAGTGGCACCCGTGAGGGTATTTTTTGTTGCCTAAGTTCACCCGTATGTAAGCACTAGATTTACGTCGCCATCTCTGTTATAATACGCTAAAGTCACGCCGCGATAGCTCAGTTGGTAGAGCGACGCCATGGTAAGGCGTAGGTCTCGGGTTCAAATCCCGATCGTGGCTCCATAATCGACAATCCAATATCGCCTCTTGGCGGTATTTTGCTATACTAGAGCCATGGCACAGTTTAGTTTTGATATTGAATCGTCCTATGACAAGGCCGAAATGAATAACGTAGAGCAGCTCGTCGTGCGTGAGATTGCGAATCGCTACGATTTTAAAGGCACTCCAGCAGCGATTGAATGGCTTCCAGAGAAAAAAGGTTTTAAAGTAATCGGCAGCAACGAATGGCAGCTTGACACCGTGATTGATATGATCGGCAAGCAGCTCGCAAAACGCGATATGACGAGTAAAGTGCTCGACGTATCAGGCAAAGTGACAGAGGCAAATCTCCGGGCATGGAAAGATGTTCCATTTAAAGATGGCCTCAAACAAGACGATGCCAAAAAGATCACGAAAGTACTCAAGGAAAAACACCCTAAGGTCAAAGCGCAGATTCAAGGTGACGTCGTACGCGTATCCAGCGCGAGTAAAGATGAGCTCCAAGCAGTAATGACAACACTCCGTGAGCAAGATTTTGATTTTCCACTTAACTTTACAAACTACAGATAGAGGCATAAAGGATTAACTCTAAATTACCGCTAACACCTTGAAATTATTGGCAACTGTTGCTATAATGGGTAATTGAATTTGTAATATCAATCTTGTAAGAGGATCATATGGCTAAGAAGACGAATACAAAGCGAAAGATCATCGCGCTCGTAAGCGAGTTGACCGGTCACCGCACTTACGTAACACGCAAGAATACTCAGAACACCCCTGACAAACTTGAGCTTATGAAGTACGACCCTAAGGCGCGTAAGCATGCAAAATACGTTGAGACAAAGAAGAATCTCGGTCGCAACGAAGTAAAGCCACGTAAAGGCTAATCGCTCACTATCAAAAATTCCTCCTTTTTACCGGAGGAATTTTATTTGCCTTGATTGGCCACAACATCAATTACTTCAGCGAGCCAAAGCCCGTTCGACAAAAGCTTTTCAAGCAATGCTTCGCTTGGGTGCTCACTCTCCACATACAAGAACACTGTACTATCTTCAATTTCAAAGCTCGCCCCGTGGAAATGCGTCATAATGACTTCCGCCACCTGCGGCGTAATATACTGTTCGATCTCCAGTGCATGAGTTGCTTTACCGTATACAGTGTATTCACCTAAAAACCGCTGCGGATAGGCACCAAAATGTCCAATACTCAATGGCATCAGCGGCTCATAGGATGCTGCGAACTGCGCATCCCGAGACCTGTGCCCAACGTACATGTGTGGCACCGACTGCTTCGTATGAAGATCAATCGTATAAATCAGCCAGTGACAGCGTTCTAACTTACCGCCGCGGGTGCGCACCATATCATTCCTCGCCACCAATACAACGTCGTAGCCGCGCACCGTGCCTATACAGTAATGATTATCCATGTGCGTACGCGAAACTGTATGCCCTCGTACAAGCCGATGGTCATCGTCGCGTTGATCGACATACCCAAAGTACACCAAGCCAACTTTTTCAGCAAACTCGCTAATTGCACGCTTAGTAAGACGCGTACGCACAACATGTGCTGGTGTCGCATGTCGCAAAGCCTGTCGCATACGAACAGCCGCTCGTTCACGCATACTCATGATCACGGCTCCGTGATAGTATCAAGCAATGTTGATATATATTCTGCTTGGCTCCAGTTGAGCGGAGACACTGACATTTCATTACGCGTATCTGGATTAATTTGCTCCGATAACATGCCCGTCGGCCAAGCTGAATCACGTACCCAGTCGAGCATGACGTGCGCTGCTTCGGTTTCGCCAGTCTCAAGATAATATTGCGCGGCCCAAAGCGTTGTTACGAACCACCAGTTCGGCTTGTCACCAGCACGGCGGTAGTTGTCATCCTCATAGCGCGGAATACCCGGCTCACCACCTGCACCAAAATTGAAGATACTTTTAGCGGTCGCAAATGCGTGTTTTGTTTGCTCGGTATCAATAGGGAACAGGCCATACATAAACGATCCAAAAATGCTTGACATATCAACGGTAGGGTCTGGCGTAATCGTACCGTCCTCAGCGAGACGGATACCCTTATAAAAGGCTTTTCGTTCTTCGTTATATAGGTGCTTTTCAGCCGCCTGGCGAATAGATTCAGCCGCAGAGCGCCACTTTACTGCGTTACTACTGTCTTTACGCACTTCTGCAAGACCAGCCGCCGCCATCAACGCCGCATAGGTGACAGCCGTAGAGTAAGTCGTAGTCAAAAATTGCTCTTCCCACAAATCATAAGTAGGTTTTGGAAGGCCAGTCCGCGCATCGACATAACGCGCCAAGAAATCAGCCATCGGCAGCACCATTGGCTCATAAAATTCCTTCAAAAGCACCTCGTTATTGCCTGACATATGATAAAACTGACTAAACACAAACAGCACGAGTGCAGTTTCATCTTCCTGAATTGGCGGAGCTGTCACGCCGCCTTCATGTACGTATGAGTGCCAGCTTGAGCCTAAAGCGCCATCCGCACGATATTTGTGCATCAAGAACCCACCTGGATTAAGCGCCCGACGGCAGAACTCAAAGAATCGATAGGGCTCATCTTTGTACCCCATACGAATCAATGGCCATAGCACGTACGCACCGTCGCGCGGCCAACAGTACGCGTAGGCATCTCGGCCATAATTAAGCATACTACTATCAGTACTCGCAATGACCGCACCACGTTTATCAATATGCGATTTAATAACCATGCAAGAACGCAAGAACTGTTCACGGTGCGCCGGGTCAATCTTACCGGCGACTTCCATTGCAGGCTTCAGCCACTCGTGCCACCATTTACTTGTTACTTCAAGACGACGGTGCACGCCTTGGCTCTGCAGCTGCTTATGAATATAAAGTGCTTCACGCGTAGACGTTCCGCAGGCAATCCAATAGTGCACACGTTCAGAGCTATGGGGCGCGAGCTCCATCTTAAACCGGAGTGTCGAATCGACACGACCATGCTCCACAGAGCACATCTCAAGTTCACCATCATCTGCATCGCGGTATGTTCCATCACGCCCCTCAATACCAAAGAGCCCTACAGTATACTGGTCAAAGTAATCTTTATGGTCAGTTTGCGCTGATATAACAAATGCGCGACGACCACGATAATGAAGGATCGCTTTTGCATCGGGCAGATACTGTGCGGTATCGGTATTACTCCCAGCGTCACCAATATCAAATGCCTGATGCAGAAACAGCCGCACATCACGCGGAGATGACTGCGTGTTAATAACATGAATATTGCGCATAAATGCACTGAATTCAGTATCAGCTGCATCATCAAGCTCTAGCATAACGCCAAGCTCATGGTTCTTAGCAATCGTATGGCCAACTAACGAATCATGTGGATAGCTAAAGTCAAACTCCCATTTACCATCGTCAAGCCAGGAAATCTGACCATCAACCCATACGCCAACATGGTGTCGTAAGTTACGCCCTGCAGCATGGTTTTCTAAGCCAACATATGGATAGTAAAAGTCGTGCACTTCACCAAACGAGTTGATGCCAACGTGAAGCTCGCCATTGCTAAGAACTATAGGGCGAGCCATTTATAACCCTCCATGGCCATGGTGCTCGTACAAACGGAATCGCACATCACGCAGAGCATTAATAAAGTAAAGAAATGCATCATATGGCGACTCGTACGGGCTAAAGTACGCATGCACGTCGCCATCGGTGAAGTACTTCGTGCACATATAGTACGCATGGTCGCTCGTAGTGAGACGACGCCAGTCGCTAATAAGCGCCTCGTCGTCAGTGCGGAGGATATCTCCCTCAAGATCGTACAAGTGGCGCATTGCTTCGTGCTGCATACCATTGCCGAGCCAAGCCGAAAGGTCACGCTCGGTATCGGCCCAGGTTGTTGTGTAAGGGGTATCGATTTCATCTGCAGCTTCAAACGTCTCACAGGCTTCACTCGCCGTGTAAAAAGTGTTCGCAGGGTTAGCAAGCCATCGGCCAACAAAGTCTCTAAAGAAGCTAAAAATACCAGTATCTTCCCAAATATTCTCACCAAAGGTCTCAAAATCCATGAACAAATTAATCACTTCGCCATCATCGCCAAGCGCAGTATTAACCCAATCATCATACTTATCGGCGGTAAGCGGATATTCTTCCCAAGCATGGTTACTAAAGCGGAATGCAACATCGTCACTTAAGCGGTAGTTCTTCATGAGCAATTTAATGTTTTTCGTGCCCACCGGCTTATAGACATAATTCGGGCTACGCCAACCAAGAATTGGATCCCAACCTTCAGATAAAATACCCTTAAAACCAAATTCATCGGCCCATCGCGCGAGGTTGTTGTCGTAACTTAGCTCAGTGTTGCGGAATATCGATGTTTCAACACCAAACGTATCACGAATCTTCTGACGGTGCTTCTCAACCTGATGTTCAAACTCGCTGCGGCTATAGAAAAACGCAAGGCTGTGATAGTACGTTTCGGCAACGATTTCACAGCGACCAGTATCGACAAGCGCTTTAAAGCTCTCAATAACATCCGGGCCCCATTGCTCAGCCTGTTCAAGCAATGTGCCGGTAATAGAAAGTGACACCTTAAACTCAGGATGCGTATCAAGTAACTCTTTAAGTAGCTTGGTCATTGGACGATAAGATTTGTTCGCAACTTTCTCAAAGATTTCTTTGTTGTTACGGTGGCTCTCGGTAAACGGCCCAAAATAATCGTGATTTTCAGCAGTATCAAACACCGTATAGTCGCGCACGCGCCATGGCTGATGTACATGTAAGTAAAGAACTATCCCACGCTTGCTCATGCGGTTGCTCCAATCTTCATTCTGGTATATAGATGCATGCACTTACGGGCAACATCATGCCAGCTAAGACGAGCATATTCATGCTTCACATCGCCACGAAGCTGGCGCGACAGCGCAGGGGAGGTTGCAATACCAACAAGCTGGTCGGCCAGTTTATCAGTATCCCAAAAATCATAGCGCATGATACTCTTAAGCACTTCACCAACACCTGATTGCTTGCTAATAATAAGCGCACTACCGTAATGCGCTGCTTCGAGTGCCGTCAAACCAAATGGTTCGCTCACGCTACTCATAACAAATACATCAGCAACACTATATGCATCGCGCCATTGCTTGCCGCGTACAAATCCCGTAAAGAACACTTTATCAGAAATCCCAAGCTCGGCAGTGAGTGCAATAAGCTCATCGCGCTGCTCACCATCACCGGCAAGTAATAGTACGAGCTTATCGTAACGCTCACAGGCACGCGCCATGCCTCGTACAAGCTGTGTAAGACCTTTTTGCGCAGTGAAACGCGTAACCGTCGACACTACCGTGTAACCTTCACGGCGAAGTGATTCAAGATAGCGGTACGTACGACCATCATAATCATAGCTGCCAAGTGAGCTTGGATCAATTGCGTTGTGTACCACCTCAATCTTATCGGCTGGAATTCCGTATCGGTGAATAATAATGTTTTTAGTAATACCACTCACCGCAATAATACGATCTGCCATCATCAAGCCCTGGTATTCGATCTCATGAACAATAGGATTGCCACTACCGAACGAACCAGCACGGTCAAATTCAGTCGCATGGACATGTACGATAAGCGGAGCATCGGTCAACTGCTTTGCACGCATACCAGCCTCCATTGTTAGCCAGTCATGCGCATGAATTGCATCAGGCACGCCAATCTTTTTACTTTTAATCATGCGTTCAACAAACGTTACGTAACGCTTCTGCACACCGCGCATTGTCTGCAAATCGCGCATATCGACTTCATCAAAATCAAGTTTGTCGACAGATTTGCTATCATATGCACCCATAATCCCAAATTTATGGATAGGATTAAGGGTAGTGGCAGCGTGAATAGTCATATACTCGGTTCCTGGGTGATAAGCATCGTAGGGGAGAACAAAGTCAATCGACGCGCCTTGTTGCGCCAAAGCTTTGGATAAATGGTAACACGCCACACCTAGTCCACCGCTATTGTGTGGCGGGAGCTCCCACCCTAACATTAATATGTTCATAGCCCATCTTGCTAGATCACCGTTATGTTGTAATCAGCTTACCCCTCGTTAGTGATTTCATTTACACTTAGTATAGCTCCTTGCATAAGCAAAATGCAACCGCCTAAACAAAACTTTAATATTTGTTATGTGGCCATGAAGTGTAGCGCTCTCGAGAGAGGTTTGATATAATACAAGGGCTCTATAGGGGTGTAGCTCAATTGGTAGAGTAGCGGTCTCCAAAACCGTTGGTTGTAGGTTCGAGTCCTATCACCCCTGCCATATTGGACGTAATTGATTTATGAGTTCGGAATTGCCCTCGTTAACAGATGTAGCGAGGGCTTTTTCAAAAGTTCGGTTAGCCATTTTCTGACCTTCCAAAAATTGAACTGTTTCTGCTGTCTTTTTGGCGATTACGTCTGTGAATTTTGTGTACGTAACAGATAGAGAATCACCGTTTGATGTTAGTTTTTCAAAGAGTTCGGTTATTATGACGCGTTTTTGCTCTGGAACTTTGCTGGCGTATATTTCAGCGGCTTTCTGAGACAACTCTAAGACCGTCAGGCCGCCTTCGAAGTCGGATTGCTGTTGTTCTTCAAGTTTGTTGAGCTGATCGATCAGAGAAGCCTTTTCAGTCATAAGCTGATCGTGCTTAGCCTCGTAACGTTCCTTAGTAATATCACCAGCCAGCTTGTCGTCGTATAGCGTCTCGTCCATGAGTTCAATGCGACTTAGCTTGCTACTAATAAGCGCGGCGCTTTGCTCGTAGTACCGAGCGTCATTCTGAGACTCAGCTCGAATTGCCTCGCTCGTCCAGGCAATGATTTCTTGTGACGGGCTTACGAGCTTTTGTAGCGTCTCCAAGACAAGCTCCTCGGCACGATCTTCACGCAGGAACTTGAGACCTTTGCATGCCGTTTCCTTGCGCTGGCATGCACCGTAATAGCGTTCTTTATGACGCTCCCATGTTACAGTTGCGCCACAGTTTTGGCAGCGAATCATATTCTTGAGTATGGGGTTATGGCGGGCGCGCAGCATTGGCTGTTTGCTATGTAGCTTCTTCTGCACGGCATTGAACAGTTCTTTGCTAATGAGTGGCTCTTGTGCGCCGGGGTAATCCTTGCCGTCGAAATGGTTGATGCCAATGTAAAAAGGATTGCCCAGCATTTTATGGACATAGCTCTTGCTTTGCGGCCTGCCTTTGCGCGTCACGATGCCGTTGTCTTTCATGAACTCGGTAATAGTGAGTACTGAGTGGTTTGGCTCAAGGTAGATACGAAAAACCTTACGCATGATGCCTGCTGTAGCTTTGTCGATGATATGAATGCGTTTGCCGCCACGCGTAACCGTGATGTATCCGGGTGGCGGTGGTGCTGGCAGCCAGCCTTGTGCTAGTTTTTCAGCCCAACCTTTCATCGCTTCTTCGCGCAAGTTGTCGGTGTACTTCTTGGCAACCGACAAATGAATATTCCACATAAATTTAACGTCAGACTTGGCGTTTTTATGAACGAGCAAGTTTTCCTTGACGGCGTGCAGCCGTCGCTCCTCGTCTTGCTCCAGCCAGTCATCGATAGCTACCGCGTCACGCATATTACGTGTAAAGCGGTCTGTCTTTTCAACTGCCAAATGATAGATGTCATTCTTTGAGATGTAGTGCAGCATCTCGGTGAAAACCTTGCGGCTTTGTTGCTTTGACGCCGTCTCTGCTATCTTAAAGACCTTAACGACTTTGAAGCCCTTTGTCTGGCAGTATCCAGTAAGTAGCTTCACTTGTGAATCAAGTGAATATCCTTCGTCCTCTTGCGCCTTGCTAGATACGCGAGCAAGTATAACTGCGTTAGTTTGCCCCATTCCTTCTCCTTATGATTATTTTATCAGCTATGAGCGCGCTTAGGGCGAGTAGCTAGGCTTCTTCAGCAAGTGCCTTAAAGAACCGCACTAATGATCGCCCGATCTCTAGCGCCTCGTCATAGGTAACAGGTTTGCATTGTTCCTTCTCAAGGATAAGTCGCAAGGCCTCTATCCTTTCTGGTTCTAATGCAACGATGTCACCCCCATGACTACTCATAGTCCCATTTTAGCAAGAGCTGTAGAAAAAAGCTACTGTCAGTAGTCACTTTCTTTTCCACAGTTATGCTATAATCTAGACAATGAATATTGAGTATCAGCAAGTCTTCGGCAAACGCGTGCGCGAGCTTCGCAAGGAGCGCGGGCTAAGCCAAGTTGAGCTTGCTGCTAAAGTTGGCATTGACCGCAGCTACATGGGCTTCCTAGAGCGCGGCGAACGTAACCCTAGCCTTGAGGTGATCGCAAAGATTGCTGAGGCTCTGAGCGTGACGCCTGACGAGTTGCTAAAACCATCGGCTAAATAACGTCTCGCAGTCCTTTTAGATATATGAAAAACTGTCACCGAGCATGGTGACAGTTTTAGTATTGTCGTAAGGTGCTATACTCAAATCAGTGTAGCCTTTACCTATGAAATAAATCGGAGTAGGAGGGGTAGGCACAATATTCTACCTTCATCGCTAATCAACATAATTCTAACTACTATGACCACACTTCCAAAAATCACCACCAAACAACAAGAAATACTAAAACTAATTTATAAATATAGATTCCTAAACAGAACACAAATACAAGCATTACTAAAACACAAAGATAAAAGACGGATAATAAGCTGGCTCAAAGATCTGAGAGATAAGCAGTATGTAGATTGGCGATATAATGCAACTAACTTCATCACTAAAAGCCAGCCAGCAATATACTACTTATCTATAAATGGCATTCGGTATTTGCGCGAGACGAATGGGTATCCGGACGAAGAGCTGCGGAAACGGTACAAAGAGTCTGGACGCACACAAGTCTTTATTGATCGGTGTTTGCTGATCGCGGATTGTTGCTTAGCACTCCAAGCAAAATCGAGTGATGACTTGCAGTATGTCTGCGTACTGCCAGTCGACTATGCCGACCCGACCAACGATCATCATTTTCTGAATGACTTACAGCCACACTTCTACTTTACTAAAGACCAAGACGGCGAGATAACAAACTATCTGCTAGAAAACTTTGAGCTAACCCTTCCTCGCTACCAACTCCGCAAACGCCTAAAAGAATACATCGATTTCATGGATGAGTCAAGATCGATTGCGTTGTTTGTATGCGCAACTACAGCCGATCTTTTATATGTCAAGCGCCGGGTAAGAAAACTTATAGAAGAAGAGAATATTGATATACGAGTTCGCGTGACGGCGCTGGATAAGGTTAAGACTTCTGGTGTTGCAAGTATGATTTGGGAGGAGGTGTAGCCCTATTTCGTAACTCGCTCTTGCTTTAGCAAGGGCGAGTTGACCTCTTTTGCGAAGGAAGAGAGGTATCACTGGTATCATAAGGAATATGACGCATTTTACCCAAAAATATACCATCATTCAACTCTTTGAGGATCTGTCTGAAGGTACACAATTTTCGGCGAGTAGCTGGCCGCTCCATGCAACCATAGCGGACACCTTTGCGATTGATTGGGATGTGCCGACTATGATAGAAAAGCTTACCCAACTGCTAAGCTCTCACGCATCAGCAACCTCAGTCGTTGAAGATGATAGATTCTTTGGTGATCAAGGGCAGGTGCAGGTAGCCTTACTCAAGAAAACTGATGATCTAGTAAAACTTCACCAAGATGTTATCGAGGTACTTGAACAGGGTGGCTGGAAACCGAATGACCCGCAGTTTGCGAAAGAAGGCTTCTTGCCACACTCAACCGTGCAAAAACACGCCCGCCTAAATAAAGGTGATGAAGTGACATTTAACGCGCTAACTATCATCGACATGTTTCCTGGTGGAGATCCGTATCAGCGGAAGGTTATCAAGACGATTAAAGTCAGCGTAGCAGACAAGTTTTTAAATATAGACCAAGGTGGTGCTTTTTAGGCAGCGTAGTGTATTATAAATGCACGAACTTGGCGTAGCCTAAAAACACCCCACGGTCGTGAAGAGGGTCTATGATTAGATTCTAGTACCTTTTAAACACGGCAATCATGCGGTCCGACGTTTTTGGATTGTATTCAGACTTGTCAAAATTGCCATAGCAATGAACGAGTTTGAAGCCGTGCGGCTCAAGCAACTTTTCGAGTTCAGAAGTACTGTACATTCTAGCCAGAGTTTGGTCAACTACGACACTAGCCTCGCCTGAATGAACGTCCTGAATAATACTCGTAAATATTGCTTCGTAGACTTTGTCACGAAGATACGTCTTTCTCCTTACGACAGTGTCAACTTGGAGATCATCGAATTCGCAAATTCTGTGGGCAACCTCCTCATCTGGTTTTTGCCGTTGATAATTCTTGGAGTCTAGTATCAAAATGCCACCTTGCTTTATGTGAGCTGAGCATTGTTTGGCGAAAGCATCTATATCTTTTGTTTGTGACATATAAACATACGAATCCCAAAGCGAGTAGGCACAATCGACTGCGCCTTCAATTTTAAAGAATCGCATGTCGGCTTCGTGAAATTCTGCCCTGGGTGCCGCCTTCCGGGCTATTTGTAATAGATAGCGCGAAGCGTCGATACCAAAGCCTGAATATCCCCTTGAAGTAAGTTCTCGTAGATGTCGTCCTGTTCCGCAAGCGATATCTAAAAATGAATTGACCTTCGTCTCCGTATATTTCTCGGCCGCATCTACTAAGAAGTCTACTTCTTTTTTAGTAAATTCTTCCCTGGAATTCATAGCATCAAATAGTGGTGCCATCTGGGTATAGTAACTCTTGCCCTTAGAATAATCAGAGAAAGAAATGCCGTTCTTGAGCAACTTCGAATAAGGAGTGTAATAAATGGAGTTAATGATGTTCATAGCTTTGACGTAGACATGTTAGAATAATATAAAAGTTAATAAATAGCAAGGTGAGATGCCTCGCCATCTGCCATACTGTATTTTAATCCGAAAGGCAATTTCATACTATGACAAAGACACAGCACGACAGCGAAACCCGAGCCGATGGCCAACAAGTTATTGTAGCTTGCGCGCTCATTCACCACGACTTTGATGGTGTGGAAAAAGTGTTCTTGCCAAAGCGGGCTGATACTAAAAAGTTCATGCCTGGCGTGTACGAATTACCTGGCGGTCATGTCGACTTCGGTGAAGACATCGTAGACGGTCTAAAGCGGGAGCTCGTAGAAGAGTTCGGTAAAAATATTTCCGTCGGCGATCCATTCGCTGCGTTTACCTACAAAAACGAAGTAAAAGCCTCACACTCTGTTGAGGTTGTTTATTTTGCGCAGTTTGAAGATGGTATCGAGGGTATTGAAGTTCATCCTGAAGACCATTCAGGCTATGAGTGGTTTAGCGAAGATGACCTTACAAAAATGCTTGTTGGCGGCAAGACTGAAGACGACGAAGAGTATAAGCTCATTAAGAACGCTTTTAGCCTCTTGAATGGTACATCTCCTCGCTTCTAGGATTGCTGACGCCTAAAAGCTTTTAGTCCCGCTAAAGCTATTGCTGTTTGGAAGCCATCCATTTCAGGAAGCGATTCAGCATTAAATACTCGGGATTCAAGGATCTCTTCTCCAGATGGATCAACAAGCTCTCGATCAGTTGTAGCAATATAATGTGGGATATATCCCACCGGAGGGTAATATCCTCCATGATGGTCATTAACAATTGGTGCCCGTGCAATTACTTTGCGATACCCAAAAGGACGAAGACGAGAGACGTAAAAGCCTCCTTCCTCTAAAGCCTCGCGGCGTGCGGCTTGTTCGAGATCTTCTCCTGGCTCTATATGGCCACCGAGCATCTCCCAACCCCGCTTATTTCGTGCAAGTACAATTCGTTCGGGATTTTTTGTAAGAACGGCCAGACAAAATACGGCGGTGCAAAGCTGTTCATCCGGCATTTCATCGCTAAGATAAAATTCCCAAGACACATTGTCCCCCCATTGGCCCTCGGTGAGTTTATGTGGTGCTTTATCTGGTAAACGCATGTCCAAAGCATACCATATTTCAACATCCTTGATGAGCGGCCGCAAGTCCCTATTAGCAATTTCAAGAAAGGAAAATTCCATGAGTAGCAGACTGAGATTTTCTGGCAAGACCCTACGCGCAGGTGTAATTGGTCTTGGCCGTCAATCAGTAAATGACCACGTCCCCGCACTTTTGCGTCGTAAAGACGTCGAACTAGTGTGTGTATCTGACATCAACGTGAACGCACACGAGAATTTCTATAAAACATTTCCAGACCTCAAAGGTAAGGTAAAAGCATTCCAAGACTTCCAGGATGTTATTAAAGAAGGTGTTGATTTTGTAGTTGTTGCGATTCCACACGATCAATACTTTGAGGTTAGCAAGACACTTTGCCAAAATAAAATCCCATTCATGAAGGAAAAGCCTTTTGCTCGCACCCTAGACGAGACAATAGCAATGGCGAGCATCGACGGAATTGAAAAATACTGCTTCATCTGCACGCAACGACGATTCCACCCGCTATACGAAAAGGCACAAGAATCACTCGATGACCTTGGCAAATTAGCATCATTTAACGCAACTTACACACTTAACCTTCCTCAGTCTGTGTCGGGTTGGCGCAAGTTTTCTGATGTGTGTGGCGGCGGAGTGATCATTGACATGGGTTACCACATTATCGACCAGTTGATCTGGTGGTTCGGATATCCTGATGATATTCATGCAAAGATATCAAACTTGTCCACTGAAGACGATATGTACGATACAGAAGACTCTGCGACAATTGTATTCTCATACTACGATACAGGCCTACAAGGTTCGATAATTCTTTCACGCTGTACAGGTGTTAAGGCCGAGGGCTACCAAGTTGCTGGCTCTAAGCGCTTTATGGAAGGTGGCAAAGCTCAGCTCCTCATCAAAGACCGTGTTTCTGGCGACCCCGTTTACACTGAGGAAAGAAACTATGGCGAAGAGATGATGGATAATCAACTTGATTTCTTTATCGACACATTTACACATGGTCGCAATTTCGAGAAGAACCACTTGGACAATCTTCTTAATATGAAATTTATCGAACGCTGCTACAGGAACAAATTGTCTAAAGATCAGACATTGTTCATTAACGCATACAAGCACCGAGACTCTATGGTAAAACCGACAGACAAAACTCTTCTAGGAGAAGCTCATGGAATACGATAAGGAACGACAGCTTAACGAGTTGGGCGACCAGTTACGCGAAGAATACAAAGAGGTCATTATCGACTTCATCATTCACGACACCGAAAAGCATAAAATTCTCGTACAAAAACGTGCTATGACCCGTAGCCTTTTCCCAGGCGCATGGGAGTTCCCTGGTGGACACTTAGAGCCTGATGAAAGTCTCGCAGCATGCATTAAGCGTTTGGTCTACGAAGAAGGTCAAATGTACTTAAGGCAAGTTGTGAAGCTTGTACATCTTTTTACATGGGACTCCGACAAGGATGTCGTTAATGTACAGTTCCTCGTGAACGCAAGCGGCGACTTCTCATTCAATAAGGACAAAATTTCAGAGCATCGTTTTATAGACGCCGAAGGATTGGACTCATTGCTCGAAGATGAACAGGAATCACCAATCTACAGGGGAGCTTTCTACGCATTTGAATATCTCAAAATGTCAGAGGAAAAACGCCTTGGCCTGTTTGAATCTCTACTTTTCTTTGATCAGATGGTGGCGGGATTCTTCGACTTCCTGCGCATTGAGGAACAAGCCCCTAAGGTAATAATCGGTAAGGAGAATGAGAAAAAGTTCAACCTCGACAAAGAGAATGGGCTGCTTTCTATCGCTCCAAGTTTCTTGCGCCATTACGATAAATTTGGGTGTGCATCCATAATCTTGCACTTGGTTTTCCATAACTATCGGCAGAACATTCTTACCTATGATGATGTTAAAGCGATTCGTGGAGTCATGGGTAAAAACTTCATGTTCTATGTAGATATTGTTGCGGATGCATACACCTTCTTGTATTTTGAGCGCTACTACAGCTTTACAGAGGCAAGATACCTCGAACTTTGCGGCCAACTCACCCAAGAATACCAGGCTGATTCGCTAGGCGACTCAAAATTTACAAGGCTTCTTGGTGCACTACTTACGATTGCAGAGCGAAGCGGACAAGGTTTCGATGTCGTGCTGCCAGTACTTGAAGGCGATAAATTGCACACGATGCGCTTTGATCGCTCACTAAGGTACTCAAGCGTGTCTATCGGCAAAGCCTTATACGGCAAAAGCACCGATCTCATGACAAAGAAGAAGACAAATGAAAGAGACTTTGTTGCAACATTTGAAAAACTAATAGCTTTAGCAAAGGTAGGAAAATAATATGGTTTTAAAACATTTCTGTACCACGACATACATTTTCAATGAAGAGGGTGATAAGTGCTTACTCATTCGCCACAAAAAATTGCCATTTTTCTTGCCTCCAGGCGGTCATATTGATGAAAATGAGGACTACTTAGAGTCGTCGCAGCGCGAAGTAGCTGAAGAGCTTGGCTTTGCGAAAGAAGCCCTTTCATATCCTGCGTACCTCCAGGAAAAGGATGGTTTATGCTTGCAGCCATGGGCAATCCAAAAGTACACAATCATACCTGACGAGCACTTCCACTATGATCTAGTCTTTGGCGCAATCGTTAAAGAGGACACGCCTATTAAACCTGGCGAAGGCGAAAGTCAGAATGTCCAATGGTTCGATGTCAAAGACGTAGACTCACTTGAAACAACCGATGAGTGCAAAAGCAATATCAAGCGCATGTCTCAGAAGATTCGTGATGCTCGTGAGGTCGGGCAAGTACAGCAAGACCTCTACATTTGGCCTCGCTACGACGAAAGTCTAAAGAAAGACTTGAGCCGATTTGTTGAAGGGCGCGACTTTGGTACATGGAACTTGGGTGATTTGTATGAGGGCGTACCGTGCGGCTTCGCTGAGAAAATGGGAGTCAACTACGGTATCTTCACATCAACGGGCACGGCTGGTCTGCACGCTATCTTGATGGCGCTTGGCCTCAAGCCGGGTGATGAAGTCATCGTGCCAAGCATGACATTCGTTCGCGCTACGACACCACTCAATCACCTTAGCCTCCAGCCAGTCATCGCTGATATTGACCCGGCAACTGGAAATATCGACCCTGATTCTATCGAAGCTAATATCACGCCTAAGACCAAAGCTGTAGTTGTAGTGCATATGTGGGGCGTACCTGCGGATTGCGAACGGATTTCTGAAATCTGCAAGAAGCACGATATTCGTATGATCGAAGACTTCTCTCACGCACACTTCTCGATGTACAAAGATAAATTCGTCGGCAGCTTTGGTGACGCTGCTTTCGCGTCGTTGCAACGCAAGAAGAACATATCAGTTGGTGAAGGTGGAATCGTCGTAACTAAAGACGAAGAAACCTACAAACGCTTACAACAGATTACTTCACCTGGCTCCTTCATGGACCAAAGTAATTACTCTGAAGTTGACTTCTCCGGCTATGGACTAAACATGCGCATCAACCCCTTCGGTGCTCTTACTGCCAAGAACCTTCTGCCTAAGGTGGACACTATTCTTGAAGATAAGCGCGTTGCAGTCGAAAAGCTAACCGCTATTCTTGCCAAGCACAGCGACAAATTTGAGCTGGTTGAGATTCCTGACTATGCAGATAAATCAACTTTGTCATGGTACTCATACAAGTTAAAACTCAAGAATACGACTCTGGCTGTCTTGAAGACAAAAAAACTTTGGAAATTTTCGGACTTCGGCTACCCGCCAATTGCTGGACACCGTTATTGGGAAAAGGACTCCAATTACTTCCCATTTAGTCTAGGGATCCAGCCTGAAGTACGCGTTGAGTTACCTGGGCAAGCGGCTTACCTTAAGGACCGTGTAACACTCAACATCCCTACAGTCCCAGCGTCTTACTGGACTGATGAAGTAGTTGCTGAGTGGGAGGCTGCACTAGTAGGTTAATATGAAGAAACAGACTGTTTTTGTAGTGGGCGCGGGCGGCATGGTGGGTGCCACCGCCGCCCAAGCTCTTGCTATTAAAGAAGTGGCGAGCGAGATTGTTCTTATCGATGTAGCCGAAGAGCTAGTAGCTGGTCAGGCAATGGATATCAACCATGCGGCCGCATTCGCACGAGACGTACATGTTCGAGTTGGTGACTATAATGAAATCAAAAACGATGACATCGTAATTGTTACGTGCGGTCTTGCGCAGAAGCCGGGACAGACACGCCTAGAGCTACTTGATGTAAACGTCGCAATTATCCGAGACGTAGTTGCTAAAATCGTCGATGGCAACCGATCGGTATACATCGTTATGGTTGCAAATCCCGTGGACGTACTTACTAAAGTTGCGCTTGATGTTTCAGGGCTACCCAAAGAAAGAGTTTTTGGAACAGGCACTACGTTAGATACGGCACGATATCGTGTGACTCTTGCGAATAAGCTCGGCGTCTCGCAACAAGAAATTAGTGGCTATATTTTAGGCGAACATGGAGATTCATCATTCCCGGCGCTTTCAGGCACTATGGTTGGTGGCGTTCCGTTGACTGAATTCCCAGGCTACTCAAATGAAATGGTTGCTACGATAGATAAAGATATCCGCGATGCTGCGTATAGGATAATTGAAGCTAAGAAATCCACATACTACGGTATCGGCAGCGTCATTGCGAGGATTGTTGAAGCGCTTACTAGCAACACTGCAAGTGTCTTGCCAGTGTGCTCGCTAACCAGTGGAGAATATGGCTTAGAAGACGTAGTTATTGGCCTTCCTTCGCTCGTTAGCCACAAAGGCGTACAAATTCTTGATAAATACCCTCTTAATCCAGATGAGCAAGAGAGTCTTCGTGCTTCAGCGGCTATTATTAAGGAAGCAATCTCAAACATAAATTAGTGTTTTACACAAAAATATCAGAAAAGACCGTTCACTGGTATAATACAGAGGATAGATATGGACAAAAAATATATTTACGCATTTGGCGGCCTGCGTTATTTTGAAGCACTAAAAAATGAGGCGGATGAAAATAAATTCGTACTTGTACATGTTGCTGATGAATTAGAGGATACTCCAAGTTATGCGAAATCACCAGAAGTCATTGCAGCATTTTTTGGTGATGTGTATGATGATAGTCAAGAAGTGGCTGCTTTCGTAAACCTTGGACGAGGCACGGTAATTGGAGGACTTGAGAATATTGCCAAGTCGTGGGATCTCATCCGAGAGCAACACCCTAGATTAAAAGAAATATCATTAATTGGCCCTTCATATGATGCGGCTAAAACTTTTTTTGACAAAAAGTTAATATGGCACGCTTTTGAAGAAGAAGGAGTAGCAGCACCTAAGACGGTGGAGCTCAATACAAGCCTAGCCACAGAAGAAGTTATCAGTCGTGGTGCTGACGTTCCATTTCCAGCTGTCCTGAAGGCCACTCAGCTTTCAGGCGGCCGAGGTATGAAATTAGTAAACTCCACCAATGAGTTGCTAGATGTTTTTAACGAGTTCAAAGAGGCAAACCTTGGCGACCTGATCCTGACGGAGTACGTGGACGGCATCGAGGTCTCATTTGCAGTGTTACGCCTTGGTGACACCTTCATGCGTATGCCTGCCTGTTACAAAGAAGAAACATCACTCGATCTAAAGCACCCTGATTCAAAGGTGAAGCTTGCGGGCGGATTTAAAGAGTTTGAAGATGCCTATAGTGCAGTTGAAAAACTCATGACGAAACTCGATATCACGGGTTGGCTATATCTTGAAGGCATTCTATACAAGGATGACGAGAACCGACCCGCTATCAAGTTTATTGAGGGTGCAACACGATTGAGCGGAAACTCGCCTATAGAGGTCGGCTCCCTTGAAGGATTTAACTTTTACAGTACATTACTGCGATGGATCGAAAATCGCTCTATAGGCTTTGCGTACAGGAACCGTCTGTGCATACAACATGCTTCATTCAAACATCACGGCGAAGTGGACGTAGAAGAACTATTAGCGCTTGATTGGGTGTTGGAGGCTCGCTATGAAGACCTTGCAAAAGTACCTTTTTCTACGGACGACCGAACCCGTATTCGTATTAGCTTCATTGGTGAGACCTTCGATATGGCGAAAGAGCGAGCCGGAGTGATTGCCGCAATCGTAGATAATCCTGATTTTGCACTCGATGTCCAAAGGGTGCTCAACAGCTACGCAAAGTCAGACTATCTATATGAATCCATTAAGCTATCTTCAGGTGCATGGGATGAGAATGTCTCATGGGAATTCCACGTTTCTAGCCACTTACCTGCGGCTGATTTATGTACGGCTACATTTTGTCTGGCCCTCCAAGGGGATGATAAAATCGTTCTCACTAAAACAAAGAGAGGCTGGGAAATGCCTGGCGGCCATATGGAACCGGGTGAAACACTTGAAGAAGCCCTGTTCCGCGAAGCTCATGAAGAGGGAGGCTATACCCCACAACAGTACAAGTTGTTTGGGTATCGTAAAATAACTTCCAAGAAGCCCATCCCCACTCGCGCTGGTAGAGAGTATCCATACCCCGTGAGCTACATTCCACATTTCATCGCAAAGAGTGATCTTCCGCTTGAAGATGTGCACGGTGAAGAAGATGAGGTGTTAGATAGTGGCGTATTTGCACTGTCGGAACTCCATGACTTGAACATCAATGAAATTGCGATCATAGAGTCAGGTCTACCGTTTAGGGAGAGCCTGTAGTTTGGGGCCGCTTGAGGGGTTAAAGAAACCGAAGGAAGTAATTTTTTTCGACGGGGATGGCACACTATGGTATCCCCGTACCTCTCTGCGGACACGCAAGCCACACTGGGTCTACCTTGACGAAACTGTCGCTGATCCAATTGCCGAAATGGTAGCTACGCCAAAAGCTGAAGCTACATTGCGTCAATTAGGCGAACGCGGTATTCGCCGCGTACTGATGTCTACAAGCCCTCTTGAGGAAGAAGAAGCACTTGCGCATAGAAGGGCTATTGCTGAGCACGTAGGTATACTCGATCTGCTTGACGATATCAATGTTGCGCCGGAGGTCGTAAACGGCAAAGCCCAAAGAATTGCCGCATGGCTTCTACGCCATAATGTTGCGCCTGAGCGTGCGCTAATGGTAGGTGACACATACCAATGGGATATTGTAGCCGCTAACAGCGTCGGCGTTGAGGGCCTGCTTCTTGATAGCGAGCACGAAGCGGAAGTTATCCGCCAAAATGGTATAACGGACATGGTGATCGGCGAGCTATCAGATATCGTTCCACTACTTTAAGTGGTGGCCATAATGTGATCTGCAAGGTCTTGCTCGACTTGAGCGATTTTGCCATCTTCATTGTGAAAGACTTGTGAACTTGCAGGCAATGCACCGCTTTCTACAAGCTCGTTGAAGTAGTTCAAATTAGCTTCTTGATCTTGAGCAATATTAACCTCTGATAAGTCACGCATACGGCCAGTTCGTATGCCATCCTCCTGACGCCATCTGCTAATAGTACCTGGCGTAGACAGAAGCATTGCTGCTGAAGCTAAATATAGACTATATCTATCTGACCAGGCGTTCTCGTACTTACGTTCTATACCTGGGTTAGCGACTAATAACTGAGTATCAAACAGCACCCGGTCGTCTTCATTGAGCCTTCGATCAAACACGCCCGTAAGGTGCGTCGCCATTTCTCCAAGTCTATCCTCGATAGACATCTTATTTTGCTGCTCACGAGAGATACCTCCAAACAGCTCACGTAATTCTTGCGAGGCATGAACAACTCCTGTCTTAGGAAGCCTTTCGGCCAACCTGTCAGTCAGAGTGGATTTTCCTATGCCATTGACGCCCATTAGAGCCACAACTCTATCAGACGGAATCTCTATACCGCGTACTCTCATCACTACCTTTACTTTTTCGTAATACTTGCGCCGATATTAACACATTCTACCTATAATTCCAATCTTGTGATATAGAATCGTCTGATTGCAGCTCCAAGATCTGGAAGGCACCCGTCGTGACCTGAGGTGGGTATGCTGTCATTGAATTTGGTCTCTTTACTACCTCTAAGTTATGTGAATAAGATATGCTTCGAACTAGCTTACATTGCGTGCAGATAATCCAATACAGTCTGGTAATAGTCATCAGGATCCTCGGGGACCGGACTATTTAAAAACTCACCGAGAGTTAACCAAATATATCCATCGTGCTCCCAGCTCAAATTTATAGCTGGCTGCTTTTCTTGTAGCTTTATTTCATGGATAATATGAGTCAAATCTAGAGAGATTTCTTTTTCGTAGATTAGCTTTACATTCCCGATGGGAACAACAAGACTTGTTTCTTCCAAAATCTCGCGCTGGTTCGCGATATGATGTGTCTCCCCGTCTTCCACTTCACCACCGGGAAAATCGTAATGATGCGGATAATTTGGGTGCGTAAGACTACGACGAAGCAAGAGGATGCGACCTGCACCGTCATATAAAAGAGCTTTCGCAACAATCTTCATAATTCCTCAATTATACAATAGATGGTGCATAACGAATGCTACACTCGAAGTATGAACTCAGGCAAAGACTTACTAATTTGGACAATAGACAGCTCAGAATACATTATTAACGATAGATTCCTAAAACTACGCCGCGATTCCTGTACCACTCCGCAAGGTGGCAAAGTTGGCACATATTATGTTCTTGAACTGAAGGATTGGGTAAACTGTATCGCTATCGATGAAGACGATAATGTGATGATGCTCCGACACTACCGACATGGTGTTCAAAAGTATATCATGGAATTCATCGGGGGTGGCATGGAAGAGGGTGAATCACCCGAAGAGGCTGCGAAGCGCGAAGTCGAAGAAGAGACGGGCTATATGGGCGGCTCAATTTTCCATGTTGGAACCAGTTATCCAAATCCAGCAAACCACACAAACCAAGTACACACGTACCTAGCAGTCGGCGGAAAGATCAGCCAAGATCAGAACCTCGAAGTTGGTGAGACGATTCATGTTGAAAAGATTCCATTCAAGACTGTTATTGAGGAAATGAGTAAACCCGATTCAGTTTATCCTGCAATTTATCTTGCTGCGCTCTTCCACACTATGAACTTCATACGTGCATCTTCAGATCCAGCGTTAGAACATTTGAAGAAGTATCTGTAGACCCCTCGCTTATACCCTGTTAATGCTACAATTGGTCTAAAGATATTAGTGTTGAGGGGTTAATTTATAATGCACGACGACGAGCTGTGGCAAGTTTACAACGACAACGGTACGCCAATTGAGGGTAAGGGTGCCTCGAAAGAAGAGTTCAACACAGATAAAGACCTTATTATGGGCAACGCACATATTTGGTTTTGGAAAAGTGATGGTCAAAGCGTGGACATCTTGCTGCAAAAGCGCTCGCTTACGAAGCCTAATAAACCAGGCTGGTTTCACATTTCTGCTGGCGGACACATCAATGTAGGTGAAACACCTGTAGAGGCTGCCCTCCGTGAAACAGAAGAAGAAATGGGCATCAAGATTAACGCCGACAAGCTTCACCTTGTTCACGCTGTTCGCATCATTGAAAAAGATCCACGTGATATCGTGAATGTCTTTCTGTATCGCTTGAACGGCGATGAAGAGTTTACCTATGTTGACGGTGAAGTTGATTCTTATGAATGGCGTTCGCTCGATAACTTCAAAGAGATTACCGAGGATGCGGCAAGTCACAATCTTGTTCCTCAAGGTAAATTATACTTTGGCACGCTAGTTGCCGCTCTTGAGCACATTTCTAGCAAATAAAGCATCAAGGCTACAAAGATTTCAGCGACTGTAATCAGGCTGAGTGATTTGCTCAGGTGGCCTATCGTCGTAGTCCCACTCAGCTGAAGTTGAACCGCTGGCTGACCTCGTCCATCCGTCTGCGCTTTTGGAGGGATAACCTTTCGGTTGATCTACGCTGTCATAGAACCAGACATCATCGACATGTGGCGTGCCGCCAACGCCGAAGCAGTAGCCATTCGGCATTTGTCGCCAAGCAAACCATGCGCGATTATCACCCCGTACTTTCATATGTATTCTATGATCATCATTGGGCAGTCCTGATACCGCAACTTCGACTGGAAAATTTGGATTATAATGATGGTGGATATTCTTGAACTGACTCATCTGCATGTATAGCAAGCTTTTTAGACTTGTTTTTGACTCATAAAACTCCCGACGATCTAGTTGGAGGCCCTCGCTGTCTACACCGTGTACGCCTGTCATCTTATGTAAGTGTTCTCGGTAGCTGCGTAGTTTTCGATCCCGTATGTGGACGGCTCTTTTGAACTCCCTAAGGCAGAATGATGCTTCACTATAGTTACCCGTTTGAGCAAGCTGTTGTCGCCACAGGCCTATAAAATTGCCGAGCATCCCGAGACGAACATTTAGATGTACGATGATGGCAGTCCACACATGAGCTGGTATGTGTTTTTTGTCATTAAAGCTCGGCAGCGAAAATACAAGTGATTCGTAGCGCATTACTATGGCAAAAACGTAGACTGTCGGCAGTAACGCCAGCGGCAACAGTACGGAGAGTAGCAATTCTTCGGCGGATTGATGTACTTCTTTATTTGACCAACTTGAGGTTATCACGGCGGTTGTACGCCACATGAGCCACACGCCCAGTATTACCAGTGCCCCGTCAATTAGCCGTTTCGCTGGTTTTTGCTCTGGCTTCCTGGCTGCAACGCTCAGGATCGAGAGGAGCGAAATGATAGGCAGCAATATTAGTTCACCGATAAGCGAGAATGGCTCAAGGCCAATATAGAAAACAAGTAGCGCCGAGATGCCGATCGCATCGCGAAGAGTCTTTTTTATTAGACTATCGGCATCTTTGGCGGTATTTGCATTCATAAACATAGGCACGCCGACAAAAAGAATGATTATGAGAGTGTCGATGAATAGACTGCTGTGCCATAACATGAGATGGCCAGCCAAGGCGATTACGCCTATTGAGTAAGCAAAATACACGGTGAACGGTACGACAATCTGCCACTTCGCCATCGATCTTAAAACGTCAAGTAAAGCCGGCCATGCTGTGCGGCGCACTTTAGGCCACGTAACTAAGCTGGCAACAATGATCCCTGACCATACCAAGGTGGCAATTTGACGATTATCTAGTTCGAACATTCATTAACTCCGTATCATCCTTCGATTACAAATCGTGGACCTTGGGCTTGGTTTGTGTTTGTGAACTTTTGCTAACTTTTCTGGTCACCGACCGTTTTATGGACTTTTCGTCCGGCACCGCAAGCAATCGTCCTATCTCTTTTTCGACAGTCAGTTTGGCTTTAGCGTAGCGCTTCCGACTACTCCTAACAACTAGCTCGGCCACCTCACTTAATTCCTCGATGTCGAGCGGTGCTGTTTGCCCAGAGAATGCATCCTCACTCTCATCACTCGTCACCTTCATATAGAAGTGGTACGGCGCAAGGTTTATGATGTCGCCTTTTTCAACCTCTGGCTTCATGTATGGCAGAATGAAGTCCTCGTCTTCCGGGTTGGCTTTGAGGCATATAATCGTCGCGGCATTCCCGGCAATCACTTTGACAAGGTCTTTATCTTCCATTTGTGCGATGTTCTGGTGTGACACGATCAGTGAAACATGAAATTTGCGGCCTTCGCTCGTTATTGCGCCGAACTGTGGCGTCGCAAAGTTCTGGAACTCATCCACGTACACAAAGAAATCGCGGCGTTTCTTTTCAGTTATTTTAGTTCGCTGGTAGGCAGCCATCCAGATTAAAGCGGTCAGGATTGTGCCAAAGAACTCACTTTGGTCTTCACCGATGTCACCTTTGCTGAGATTAACGAGTAAAATTTTACCCTCATTCATAATGTCGGCGATTCGTACCGTAGTTTCTTCTTGCAGTAGAATGTGCCGCGACATTTTAGACGTAATGAAGTGGCCAAGCCGGTGCGTGAGCGGCGCGGTAGCAGCCGACATCTGCATTGAGCCCATCATCTTGAACTCTTTCTCCCAGAACTGCTTGAGTACTGGGTCTTTGAGGTTCTTAGCGACTTCTTTTTGGTATTTCTTGTCCGTTAGTAGTCGTTGTAAGGTATAGAAGCTTGGATTTGGTGTTGCAAGAGCTGTGAGCGTGGTGTTGCGCAAGATATGCTCCATGCGCGGCCCCCACTGTTTTTCGTCAGCGAGTTTCGTGAAGACCGAAAGAACAGCACTCGTAATCCATTCGTGTTTGTCATCTTCGCTATCAAACTCGATGCCCGGGTCGAGGATATTGAGGCCAACTGGATAATCTCGATCCGACGGGTCAAACACGACGACATCTTTACGACGATTTTCCGGCACGATAGAAAGCAACTCTCGGAACATGTCGCCATGCGGATCGAGCACAGCCAAACCCTTGCCATTAAGCATATCCTGGTAGATCGAGCTTTTAAGAAGTGTTGTCTTTCCCGTACCGGTTTTACCGATAATGTAGGTATGCTTCTGACGTTGTTCCAAAGTCATGCCAATTTCCTGCACTTCACCGCCAAAAAGGTTTGTCCCGACAATAACGTCGAGCTTCGTATCGCTGCGCTTAATGGATAGCGGTGCAGCCAGCTCACGGCTACGACTTTTGACTAGCCCTTCCGTCTTAGTGAGGTCGGTATTCGGGAAATGATAAAGATCGGATAGCTCAGAGCTAGATAAAATAGTCTGCTGGCTCACGGCATGGCAAAGTAGTGAGCGACTATTAAACCGCGCTATCCACTTGTCTACAGAAGTAACAAACGGCAGCACTTTACGCGTTGCTATGTGTTGGTAGGTGCTTGAAAAGGTATCGAAAGACGAAACGATGGCATTGAGGCGTGGGTGATTGTCACTGCTATCTGGTGAGGCGACGAGTACGCGCATAGACACTTCGAATAGTTGCTGGTCTAGCTTCTCTTTGAGCGTATTGCCTAGTTCCTGCTCATATGGATTATCCGAAGATCGCTTAGGACCGCCTTTCCAATCACTTGGGAGGTCACTCATTGTAATAGCTTCAATCACACCGGCAATGATCTTTGCACCCATCGCGATAAGCCAAAATGGTGCAAGGACGGCACGAAGTAATATGCGTGGCACATTGATCTTATATTCGGTCAGTTTAGGACCGAGCTGTTTGCTGAGGGCTATCCTATGCTCAACGTCTCGTATATGACGTAGCTCGTTGGGATGAGTATTGTTCAAAACCGGTACGGCAACAATCTGGAAAGAAATCAGTGCGTCAGTCGGCAAATTGCGCATGTGCCCAGTGAGATATGCAATCGGGTCATGCTCCTCCAGTGCCTTGTGATTGCCTAATGGCAATACGAAATCGTTAGCAAGCTTTAGCTCTGCGATGCTTGCGGGGAGGCTTGCTGCACCTGGCAAATAGTCATCAACCTCAGTAACTTTCAAGCCGGGCAAGAATGACAAGAGGGTGCGCTTTACCGTTTCTAGCTCACGCTTTGGTATCCGGATAATGTATCGAATACCCTCATCGCGCGTAGCGACAATCTCTAATGAGTACGGTTGCTTCCGCGCCGCCAGCCGATCCCAAAAACTATAGTACTTCACCATACTCCGCATAAGGATATGTAGTTGCTCAGTCGCGTAGGCGGATTTAGTAGTATCAGCCGGGAACGTCAGTTGCAGGAATGAATATGGAAGTTCGCTCTCGCCAACACCAAGTCGCTGTAAAAGAAAGGAGAAAAACGTACGAGAGTACTGTCCTAGCTTAATAAGCAGCAGGATAAGAATGTATGCAGCACCACACTCGAGCAGCAATGCTCCAATGACGACAGCAAGCGTCCAGCCGTCACTGAGATGATGTTCCTGCGTATAGCGAGCTGGGCCGTTGATGAGGGTGTCGATGAATTGTTGCACCTGTAATGAATCTCCAGAAACCAAGTCGAGCAACCACACCTTGCCGCACTGTCGTAGCTATCTGTTATCAATGATAGCATCACTTATGAGAGATGGCGGATAAAAATTACTTACTCGGACATTTTTTTGTTAAGTCCGTCCTTCTGACGGATAAAGAACTGGTTCGCACATCGCAAGCCGTACCGCACTACTTTGTCTGCAAGCTGTGATTGGTATGCTTTTTTATTTTTTTGATATGGTGGGTCGATGTCATTAAGCGTTCGCCAGCGTAATTGCTCAAGACTTACAACGCCCGGTCTTTTATCTGTAGCGTAGCTATAATCGACAAGAAGCGCTAGTGAATGGCCCACGCTATTTCTTGCATGTTTGAGTCCGGTTACTACGGAGCCGTACGGGCTTTGATCACGGAAGTCCTCGTATTTGGTGGAATAGCGATCTAGATAATAATCATCTAGCGCAAAAATCCACCACAAAGTTTCGCTCAATGCCGCATACCACGCAGGAATGTCATTACTAGCGTGTGCCAGCTGAAACCGACCATGTGCCCCGACGAATGCAGCTTTAGCCATATCTAATTCGTCTGCGCTTCCATAGACTGCTGTCATGCTATAACTATAGGCCTTTGAATAATTCGCCGATTGGAACCTTCAAGCACTCTGCAATCTTGAACAGTGTTGCGATTCGCGGTGATCGTCGCCCCTGTTCAATATAACCGATTGTGATTACCGTAAACCCAGTTCGTTCGGCAAGCTGCTCTTGTGTCACGCCGCGTTCCCGTCTTACGGTAGCAATTCTATTACCGAGTGCTTTGAGCTGTTTAGCTTCTGATTGTCTAGCCATACTTCTACGGTAATAAATCCTTACTATTAGTAACACTAACCACTTGTTTGAGTCTGCTTAACGTGCTAATGTGAATAACAGGTATAAAACTAACTAGTGGTTAGAGTATAAATTGTTATAATGCATGGCCTATTAACGGAACGATATTCACTAGAGGGTAAGACTTTATCTCGACAACTAGCCGTGCATATTGTCGCACATGGCCCTCAAGGTAGGATGGCAGTCGTTACAAATATGCCGACTGCACTTATGGCCGCTACCCGCAAGCAATGGCTTCGGCTTATTCGCCTGACGGAGAATGAAAGATCAAGCACTCTTAATCCTGCCAGAAAAGAACAGCTCGAAATGCATTTGCTGTGGATGCGCCAGCTACGCTTTACTGTAAGAGTTCCGGAAGAGACGCTCGAAGCAGATATCACTTTTGCAACGGCTGACGACTTCGTGCGCACGCCGCCAGACTGCCGAATAGTGTATGTAACTTATGAATTCGAGCGCGAAAAGCTCCACATGCTAACCAGTTGGATACCGAGAAATGGCGTGGTGGTGATTTATGGACAAGAGTAAGTCGCTGTTTTCGACCGAAGATATTCTGCCCTGTCTCAAATTTATCCGAAACAAAAGGCAGGAATATATCCTCTGTCTATCGCTTGATAGCGGCAACCGACTAATTGCTCGTCGGGTCGTAACGATCGGTACGCTTACATCTTCCCCCATCCATCCTCGAGAGGTGTTTGCTGGCCCGCTGAAAGATCGGGCTGCAAGTGTTATCATCGCTCACAATCATCCTTCCGGCGATCCGAAGCCGAGTAAAGCCGACATTTCGTCAACGCAACAGCTTGTCGCAGCTGGAATCCTACTCGGCATTGATGTTCGTGACCATATTATCGTTACACGGCATGAATATTTTAGCTTTAGCCGCCAACATCTTATCTACATGGTAAAATAAGCTCAAGATGAATGAGACAGACCGAGTTGCCGCAATTCAGGCATACCTTAGTGAAGTGCTAGAACAATTTAATAGCGGGCACGCAATCGAGCACGCTTATCGTCCAGCTCTTAAGCGCCTGATGTCTCAGTTCGAAGATATTATTGCTGTAAACGACCCAAGACATTCTGAGCATGGTGCTCCTGACTTTATTTTTCTGAAAAAGTCCAACGACAAGGTTATAAAGGGCCATGCTGAAGCAAAAGATGTAACTGTATCGCTCGATAAGGTTGAGAAGACCGATCAAATGCAGCGATATGGGGGCTATGCCAATCTTATTCTAACTAATTACCTAGAGTTTCGTTTCTTCAGGAATGGCGAAAAGTATGAAACGATCAGTCTTGGCCAAGTTAAAAACGGGCGGTTAGAGCTAATATCCGACAACGATGTTCGCCTGATGCGAGAACTTGGAGCTTTTTTGGAGCAGGCACCGGAGAGAATACGAAGCGGAAAACGATTGGCGCAAATCATGGGCGGTAAAGCTAGGCGTATTCGTGACAATGTCTATGAATACCTTACGCATGAGAATATCGACAGTACTGAACTTAGTAAGATCTACGAGATGATGAAGCAATTGCTTCTACATGATCTTGAGCCTAAAAAGTTTGCAGATATGTACGCTCAAACACTTGTGTACGGGCTTTTTGTTGCTCGTTACGGTGACACAACTCCAGACAGTTTTACTCGTTCGGAGGCTAGAGACTTGGTGCCTAAAAGCAACCCGTTTCTTAGACACTTCTTCGACCATATTGTTGGGCCGAACTTTGACACCCGACTCTCGTATATTGTGGACGAGCTTTGCGAGATATTCAGTGTCTCTGACGTGCAACAGATCGTTCACAAGCACTTGCGTATTCAAGATAGTACAGACGCAGCAAAAGACCCTATTATCCATTTCTACGAAGACTTTTTACAAGAATACGACCCTAGCGAGCGTAAGAAGATGGGCGCCTACTACACGCCCATTCCGGTAGTCAAATACATCATCCGCCATGTAGATAAAATCTTAAAGGAAGATTTTGGCATAGTTCATGGTCTAGCAAGCAGTGAAACGGTGGACTATTATGTAGAGACCGGACAGGATCTACGTTTTGATAGACGCTCAAAGGCAAAGACAGGTTACACTACGCAGCTGCCGCGCGTGCAGGTGCTTGACCCAGCAGTAGGCACAGCCACCTTCTTGAATGAGACTATTAAGTTTATATACGAACAATTTGGTGGTCAAGAAGGGCGCTGGCCTGCATATGTTAAAGACAGTCTCATAAAGCGTCTCTATGGCTTTGAGCTGATGATGGCTCCGTATACAATCGCGCACCTAAAACTAGGCATGACGCTTAAAGAGACTGGCGTTGCAGATCTATCTGACCGTCTCGGAGTATATCTTACGAACACTCTCGAAGAAGGCATACCGGTCCAGCAAGACATTTTCAGCTTTGGTCTTGCCGAGGCTGTTAGTGAGGAGAGTCGCTACGCCGCCGATATTAAAAGTAATCATCCTGTTATGGTTGTCATGGGCAATCCACCGTACAGTGTGAGTAGTAACAACAAGAGTAAATTCATTGAGAATCTTGTTGGTGATTATAAGAAAGATCTTAACGAGCGTAATATTCAGTCTCTAAGTGATGACTATGTGAAGTTCATTCGTTTTGCTGAAGATATGATTGCAAAAAACGGTAGCGGCATCGTAGCGATGATTACCAACAATAGCTATGTCGACGGAATTATTCATCGGCAAATGCGTAAACATCTGCTGCAAACCTTTGACAAGATTTACGTGCTTGATCTTCATGGGAATAGCAAAAAAAGAGAAGTCTCCCCTGACGGCAGCATTGATATGAATGTTTTCGACATCCAACAAGGTGTGAGTATTATCTTGGCTGTAAAATGTCATTTAGAAAAGAAGACCGCACTTGCTAACGTCTATCATGCGGAGCTATACGGAACACGAAGCTTGAAATTTAGCGAACTGAGTGCCGATGAGGTGCGATATAAGGAAGTTATATCCACTCCACCGCATTATCTATTCACACCCAAAGACACTACGCTGAGCGCTGAATATGAAGAAGGTGTGTATCTAAACGAGCTATTCATAACGTCTGGGAGTGGAATCAAATTCCGGAAGGATAAGCTCCTCGTTCTAAACAACTATACAAAGCGCGATGCAGAGCGCATGGTTCGAGACCTATTAGAGTTAGACGACGCAAGTTTATTAAACAAGTACGGCTTTAAGGAAACAGATGATTGGCGTATTAACGCCCAAAGAGTCAACTTTGCTGAGGCTCAGGATGAGGATTTTATAGAAGTTTGTTATAGACCTTTCGACAATCGCTGGACATATTATCCACTAGACAAGATAAACAAGATTATCCCACGCGGTGACTCACGCCGGAACCTTATGAAGCATATGACTAAAGGGGATAATCTGGGGCTAGAACTAGTAAGGCAGCCGCAGGCTGCAAATGGTGCGTTCTTCGATTGTGCGCTACTGGTTGATAAGCCAGTTGATATGAATATATATCGGAGAGGTGGCCCCCTATTGTTTCCTCTATATCTTCATTATGACGATGGGACGACTGAGCCGAATCTTAGCCAAGACCAGCTTGCAAAACTAGCGACTAATCTTTCCGGCAATCCATCACCGGAGGATGTCCTAGACTATATTTATGCAACTCTCTACAGCCCAAGCTATCGCAAAAAATATAAAGGCTTGCTGATGTCAGACTTCCCTTATGTGCCCGTGCCTACGCAAACGAATTTCGATCGCCTCGTGCCCTTGGGTAGAGATTTGCGCAAACTGCATCTGATGAAATCCAACGCTCTAGAAATCTATGAGACGACCTTCCCTGTTTCAGGTGATGGGTTAGTCGAAAAGGTAGTCTATAACGACGACGAAGTATGGATTAACGATAGTCAGTATTTTGGTAATGTACCCGAACTAGCGTGGAATTTTTATATCGGTGGCTACCAACCCGCTCAGAAATGGCTTAAAGATCGTAAAGGTCGTACGCTTACCGATGCAGAGTTAGAACACTACCAACGACTTATTAAGGTTTTGCTTGAAACTGATAGAATTATGAAGACCATTGGGTAGTGTCAGTAAGTAACCAGCGTGATACTATAAAGACAAGATGAAGTACGCGCGAACCAAGAAACTGGTTTTTTTCAATAACAAAGGTGGAGTTGGTAAAACAACACTCGCCTTTAACTGTGCTGTTGAATTTGCACAGCGTGGTTATAAGACGGTTCTTATTGATCTAGACCCACAGTGTAATTTGTCGCGTCTTGCGCTTGGTGATGAGTACTATGAAAACACCATATTCTCTGCTACCTCAAAAACCATATACGATGTATTAAGCGGAGTTATTCGTGGCGGTGGTGATGTTGATGACAAAATGTCATTCGAGCAAGCTAAGGACGGATCTGGAAACTTATTCTTGTTGCGTGGCGATCTAAGATTATCTGAGTATGAGAATCTGTTATCTACAGCCTATAACCAAGCAGCAGCCGGTCAACAGATAGGTTATTTCCAGACCAGCGCCATCGATCGCTTTTTACGAGAGAAAGGCCTCGCCGACCAAGTAGATATATTCATTATTGATACATCACCTAACCTAAACCTTCTCAACCGCGTCATTTTCCTGGGCGCTGATTATTTTGCCGTGCCGGTCATGCCAGACGCATTTAGTCTTCAAGGCATAGAGAATTTAGGCACTATATTCGAGCAGTGGAAAGCGAACTGGAAGAATACTGGTAAAGCGCTGTCTGGTGATATCGAAAATAAATATGTTCTCGGTAGTGAAGGCTTATTCATTGGATATATTCTTAATTCGTACAATGTGTATGGAAAACAGCCTATTAAAGATCACCGCAAATGGATTGAGCAGATACCATCAAAGGTAAAAACATATTTGTCTGAAAAGCACTGTAAGAATGGGCTTGTGGCTGCGAGTGCCGAAAAGTCGCTTCATGACATCCAAGACTATGGACGCATTCCTGCATTATGCCAGGAGTATGGCAAAGCAATCTTTGATATCGATCCAGCCAAAGTAGAAGCTAACCAAATAGGCACGCGAGAGAATATAGAGAAAGCCAAAGAAGAATTCGGCGAACTAGCTGATAATATTTTGACTATATTAGCCAAATACTAATCGCATCAGGTCGGCGGCATGATCACCCATCTCAAAGACCGCAAGTACTACGAAGATCTGTATGACAAAATAACTGTTGATATTGGCCGCCGTGAAGCAGGTAGTCTTCTCCGTGCCCGGGACGAGTTCTATGAAAAAACCAAACTGACCGATAAGGAAGAGATCAAAAAGATGGATTTCTGGTGGGAACGGCTTTATTGGTGGCTTGTTGAGCTGCCTTATCTGCTGCCACGCTGGGAAGAAAAAGATGCAACGATCAGCTCATGGATGTCACGTGATCGGGCGTTGGACGAGCGCTTAGCATCTGCACGTCCCCGCACCGAACCGACCTGCTCTAACTGCGGTAAACAGGGGTTGCGCCTTGTAACTAAAGAACTACTACATAAGGAAGGCGCAAGCGAACAATCGGTGCTGTTCATGTTCGATTGCGGCGCGTGCAAAAAGCGCACGGCATATTGGGAAGATGGCTCGGAGTGGATATCGCCCGTCACACCTTGTCCTAAATGTACTGAGCCCCTCAATATGGACGTTAAGGTGCGAGGTCACATCATGACAACAACCTACACCTGCGACCAGTGCGGCCATAAGGAAGTCGAAAAGACAGAGCTTGGCAAAAAAGATCCGCCTGACCCGGATTTTGAGCGACACAAAGAAGTCTTCTGTCTTAGCGAAGGGCGTGCCAGGACGATGCAGTCATACCGCCCGAAGTGGGAAGAAGCTATGCGTATGATGGATGAGGACATGAAGCGTATGGCTAACAAGGAACTATACGATGCGGCTGCCAAGATTGAGCGACTAAAGATTCCTCAGTTGATCGAACGGCTGCGGCCAGCAATTGAGGCGGCAGGTTATATTGAAGTGGCCTTTGACAAACCGGAGCTTGGCGGCTACGTGACAATCAGTTTTAGCTGTATGGATAGTCATTCTGATCGTGAGGACGCTAAAAGTCGCAAAGAGCTTAAGAAAGCGATCAACCAAGCTCTGGCCGATGTAAACTGGCGGCTCATGTCTGACGGCATTTCATATCGGCTCGGATATCTTACGGGCAAACTTCGCGCCTATGAAGGCGAAGATGAGCTAGTAGGCTTAGTGAAAAATACATAGAAACGTAAGTAGGAGCTATATACAGGCGAAAAACGTGCAACAACTTTGTTGTACTTTACGTTGACAAGCAGTATAATATGTTCATGACATCATTCAATTTCGTCGAAACACCCAATACAAGCAGCAAGGTAATTGATACGATTACCCTTACGACGAATGAATACCTCTCATTTCCTACGTTCTTTGTAGAAAAGCATAAGTTAAAAAGCCTTGGACAAGACTTGTTTGCTCGGCTTTACTTTGATAGGCAGCAAAACGCTGTCGCTATTCAGTTTGTTACGGAAAAATCGGCAGGCCTTTACAAAATAAATGTATCGCCGCAGTACGGTGCAACATGTAAGGTTAAGGCTTTTCTGTCCAACAATGAAATAGATGCTGGTAAATACACAGGTAAGTATGAGTACACGAAGCACACTGCGGATGAGGTAGGTCTTGAAGGTGGTGATGTGTACATTATGAAGCTCAAGAGTCGTGCTGGTGATGCCGACGGAGGTGATATGTAGCGCCAAAATAAAAGAGGCCCGACAGTTGCGCTACCGGGACTCTTTAAACCGAAACAACTAGGCGACAACCTATTTTACTTCGGATCACTGTATATTGTAGCAGATCCGAAGAACTAAATCAATGTTAGATAATATTCTAAGGAGAACTGCAATGGCAGAGATCGAAATTACAGGCATACGTAAAGATAACGGCAACCACGAGAACCCTTATGAGGCGGTTGAGTTTTACCGCTGGGTGCAACATGGCACTGATAACTCCGGCATCACGCGCCGTGAGACGGTAGTTGGTTGGCTCGATAATGGCGTCAACAGCGGTGGTCGGGTGATTAAGGTAGATGCTTACGTGCATCGCGTTGATCCAAAGGTTTACTGTTTTGTGAACGAGAGCAAAAACGGTACCCGTTTCTTGCAAACACATCCCGATGCGACTGAAGAAAATAACTTGCTTCGGCTACCCGAGTGTTAGGAGTGCGCATTATGAATCGCCTATTGATTTCTTACGACTTGATGCGCCCTGGCCAGGATTATGATGACCTAATCGATTATCTAAAGTCATATCGGCATGCAAAACCGCTTTACTCAGTTTGGCTCATTGTGACCAATAAAAGCGCTAAAACAGTTCGGGATGAACTCGTAAATAAGCTGCTCGATAACAATGACAAGGTCGTGGTTGTCGATGTTACGGGAGACTCAGCCTACTGGCACCCATCCGGACTCGACTGGATTAAGAATGACGATGTCTGACGGATATTGTCAGCGTAAGAATAGGGCGGCACTCGAAGCCGCCCTATTTCTTTTGCTAGCATATCTCTGTCGATCAATACACACTTATTTACCCTTGCGATCTCTATCGCTGGTCGGCTAAATGTGCCGTTAGTCACTACCATGCCCCGCTCGCAACTATATTTATTAAGTCCGGCTACTGCTTGCCGTACGGCGGCAACTTTCACTAGCCTAGAGCTGCGCTTGGTTTGAATGCCCCAACAAACCCCATCCTTGTGAGCGATGATGTCTACGCCCCAGTCATAGCGCTCAGTCAGTTTAACATTGGTAAAACCTCTGTTCTTAAGCAGCGCTGCGATGTAGTGCTCAAATTCAAGACCGCTCATAGCATCAACCTGTGCCATGTCAGCATTTCGCAGTGAGCGACCTTTTCTTAACCACTTGACTATGGCAACCAACGCAAAGACACCGGTCGAGATAACGATAGCTGAATATCTGAGGACTCCGGCTGCCATATCAGCCGTAAATCCGTGTGCATGTACCACAAGCCCAGCAAGTATGAGCGGCATTGCAATACTGCCGCCACCCTTTTTGCGATAGCGCCTACTTGCCATGCTCTGGGTCTCCGACGTCATTCAGTAGCTCCCGAACTCGCTTTACGTCACACTCTATTTCGGCCGTAAAAGTTCGGTAGTTGTCCACGAACTCCTGCCAAGTTATTATTGTTGAAAAGTACCTCTGTAAAATGGGGTGCTTTTTAGTTTGATCATGGGCGTGAGAAGTAGGATCAAACTTTAGTACTAATGCCTGGACAAACAGTCGCCACACGATACTTAATCAGAACATCAAGATCTCTGGTAACATAAGGATATGAAGCGTTTGTGGAGTTGGCGAGTGCCAATTGGCCTTGCAATAATATTTATCGAACTATGTTTGCTGGCGTGGCAAAATTGGCTTATCTTCAGCCAGTGGATCGAAATGATTACAGAAAGTGTTCAGGGTATGCCGCCGGGCTTAAGCTTTGTTGCGGGCGCGCTTCTTGGTCTTATAGGTTCGCTCGTAGTAACTGTGTTAGGTGAAGTAATCAAGGATCGCAGGCACCGTGACCATGATCGTCGCATTAAGCACTACAATAATATTGTTGCCCTGCAATGGCAATTCAATGAAGCTAGAGCGATCTTAGAAGACAATGTTTTTGCGTTGGACGAGCTCATTGCCACAAACTCCCGCGGCACGCTTACGCCAAAAAGACCACAGCAGCTGCCCATTGACCATGCAAGCTTTGATGCTTTGTATGACTTAAAATTGATCAACATGGTTAATGATTATAATTACGATGCTCGTCGACTTAATTTGGACTCCATTAATCTTACGAAGGCCATGGATCAGCTAACCAACCTCTACCTCTCTGATCAAATTAAGCAACCGACATACAAAACCAACGTGCATAGTCTGAACGAAGGCATTGAAGAGTTGAAAAAAGGTACGCTTCGCGCGATAGGGGAACGTGTTCTTCCGGTCAGCGCATACGTTCGCATATGCGCTGACCGTGACGCATCGAATGAAATGCGCCGGAGATTTAAGCGCATGACTGACGCAAGGGCGCCTATTACCCAGGTAGATCTTGAATCCACAATCAATTTGATCAAGAAAGAGTTAGCAGCGCAAGAAGCAGTCGACGGATAAGTGACGGCGTGGGGTGTCTTGCCGAGATGTTAAGCATTTACAAATTTATATTACTCTTTTATAATATAGATCGTCATGTGCCAACGCAACGATTTATCGAAATGAGGTGCGAGTTACATGTCACGTATCGTGACGAGGACTGATGCTGTTCGGGTCGTAGGCAGCGGCAATGCCGACCTGCGCATATTCAGCATCATGCCCGCAGAGGGCGATAGTGGAAAGTTCTACACAGTGCTCTTGCCTCTGACCACCATGCGGGACGGCATCTTCGGTCCTCTTAACAGCGCCGGCGGCGGGAACGGCAGACCGACAAAGTTCGGATCTGCCCTGTTTGACGCGCTACTGAGGATCGAGGGCGTCGAGCCCTCGCTCGACCGCGAGTTCCGCGATGGGGTGACGATCTTCGTCGACTCCAACGTTAAGGAAGAGCCGCCCGAAGGTTTCCGGCACCAATCCCGCGGTCTTCCTGCTACGGTGTGCTACACCATTCAGGAGGAGGTCATGCGTCACCGCACACGTGGCCGGCACCTGCTGGAGTACGTACGGCATCTCGGTGACCCGTCCTTTGGGCCAGCTCACAGTTCTCACGATACGTTGCCCCTGGCTGCGCGATTCTGATGGGAAACCATCGTTCTGCGCGACAGGGGCTTCGTACTATGTTCTTCATGGAGATAAAATGTTACTCAGATCTTCGTACATGTATATTTTTTCACAAATTTGTGATTATATATAAGACGTTGATCTTATAGGATGCGATAAGAAAGAAAAGTTTGAAAGGCACGATTAGTATACAGAACGTCAATCCGAAACCTGTAAAGCAGGTTTCTTTATTGTGGAAAATTTATCATCTCAATCTCGATCAGATGCTTGGAACAATTTCACTTGCAGCCATAATTACGTACGTCATTGCGTACGGCCTTTTACGACTGCATGGATTTATCATCGACAACTTTAACGTTGGATATGTCGTTATTATAATCCCTATTATGGTGGTTGACGGTTTACGCGGCGTTTTTGATATTGCTCTAGCCAAGTCATATAAACGTGCAGATGAAGACTTAAATAAGGTGACGGTGGTTATAGCCTGTAAAGATGGCGAAGATGTAATAAGCCATACTCTACGTGATCTTTTAAAGAAGTTTCCACCAGATAAAATTATTGTCTCATCGAATGGCTCAACTGATCGAACATGTGAAATTGCACGCGACTATAAGGTTACATGTCTGGAAATTCATGAAGGCATTGGAAAGGTACGAGCTATTAATCGTGCTCTTGAGCATGTTATAACGCCATATGTGTTACTGATCGATGATGATACTCTCATCAATGGTGCACATATCCCCACCGCTCTATTAGAACAAGGATACGGCGGCGTAGCTTTTCGCCTCCACATAAAAGTTACAAATTGGATATCGAAGCTACAAGCACACGAATATCGCAAAGGCTCAGATATCGGAAAGCGCCGCCACAATGAAGCGGCGACCGTTCAAAATATCTCGGGAGCGATTGGCCTCTTCACCCTTAAGGAGTTACGCCGCCAGACAAAATATCATACAGGTGAATTTTCTGGTGAGGATTTGCAGCGAACATTGCTTCTACATATGTCAGACGACATTGATAACAAAGGTGTAGTATTAGCCGATTCAGTGGTATTGACGGAACCTCCAGTAACGCTGCGTACCCTTTATAAACAACGCGTATATGGATGGTTCCCTGGCCAATACGCTAACTTAAATAATTATCTTAAAGTTATGCTAAGTCGCCACACGTCATGGGGCATACGTGAAGATGCTTTTTACAATGTATTTTTAGTGATGCTACTTGATATTATCCGTATTCTGGCCTTACCAATCATGATTTTTTATCCTTGGTATTTTGTGGTAATGTATCTCACATACGTTCTACTCGAGGTAGTAGCGTATCTGAAGAATGGTCGTCGTGAGCCATTTTGGGTTGTACTGGTATATCCTTTTTATGGATTATTCGGGCTCATTACTCGACTCGGTGCATTTTGTGTTTTCTTATATCGCCGTATTGTTGTAAGATTATGCAGATACGTGTTTTTAGATGACTACCGTCGGGCTCCTAGGGGAGTAAAATTCTTAAGTGTGATTCTTGTTACAATACTCTTAATTATCGTATTGGGATCAAATATTGAATATAACTACTCGCGACTTATGACCAATATCGACTACTCGCGTCTATTTAATCTTTAAGCTTTAGAAAGCCTTCTTGGTCGTTGATAGCATAGCCACCCAGTGCTGGATTATCAGCAAATGTGGACTGTATACTACTTGTCATTTGTCGCAAATCAGTCAATGATTGTCCATAAAATGTGAGGCTCTTTGGTGCGACGTTAGTCGTTTCTTCACCGACAAGCACCTTAACATTTGGAAATTTTTTGGCCATTTCCATTTCTGTTTGAACGCGCTCTACGGTTGCGTTTGCTGTATTACGGTAGGCCATAACCGCTACATAGGCGGGCAAATTACCACCCTGAAGCTGATGAAATAGGACGCTTAGTGGGGGTTGCATAGTTCCATTATAGTTAATATTTGGTATGTAACTCGTATCACTGCCATCCATCGCAGCTGAAATAGCAAAACCAAGATCAAATAGGGGATCATCAGCAAATCGTTTACCGCGCTCATCAACGAGCGATTGTGTAAGATTCAGAAATTGTTGTGTATAAGCTAATTGTGTATCTTTAAAGCCTTTATCATTATAAAACTCAATGTCAAATTGCATACCGACAAGTTTTTCATCGCTTGTAGTCGTTTTGTTGTAATCGGCTACATAGGCCAACAGCTTGAGTGGAATATAAGTATAATCAGGATCAGCCCAGTGCGTGTCACCGGCAAGTGCGTGGGCAGCAATACCTTCAGAATGTAAATCTCGTACGGTTTCACGAAGTGCAGTTGTAAATGCGGATGTTTTTGCCATGCGGGCTAATGTGTCCGGCAATTCATCATCATCAAGGTAGCTGGTGATATCAATATAAACTTCAGTAACACCCCGCGCCTTCAAAGTAGCAGCAATCTCTCGCTTCTTAGAGGAAGAGATAGTATCAGGCGCGGTCCAGTCCCACACGCCAAGTCGTTCATTTTTAGGCAAACTACCCTCTGTTAGAGCATTGCCATTGTCTTGATGGGCTAATGCCAGAATACCTGCAACTAACGTGCTGATTGCGATAATACTACTAGCTACAACAATAACTTTTTTGGTCATACATCCATTATAGTTGATATAAACTCAAGCAACAAAAAACCATCAAAAGGATACTCTTTGCCAATCGGAAGCACACAGTTGTTGACATTAGCGATACCCTCTGATATTAGGGAAATGTTGAAGCCAAGCACGGGGCAGTATGCTCCTACCGCAAGGCTTTTTTGTTCTGTCTTGGCGACAACTCGCTCTCCGCTACTATAATGTATATCGAGCTTGAGGATTCGTCTTTGTCTGGATCGTTTTGCTTTATTGACTTCAATTCTTGATAAAATAGACTCATGAAAACTTTCGACCGTTTTGAAGCACATGACCTCTGGGATTACTATTGGCATGATATGAAACAGGAATGGTTCAAGATCGAGGTTCTGCAGGATTACACTGGAGAAGACGATAGTCCCTCGTTGCGAGCTTGGCTTGCACGGGATAAAGAGGAAGAAAGTCTCACGCTGCTTCGACAGACTACGTACAATGGCTGGCGAGATAGGTGTCAAGAAAAACATGCTGCAGGTGTATTGATGCGACGCATTCGTATCATTCAAAAACCTTTGTGTCCCTATACTGAATGGGAAATTGAGTTTTATAAACATATTAATATCCCAGGTGGTGAACAGGTCTTTATTATTGACAAACAAGAAGCTGCAAATTTGGATCTGCCGAGCGGGGATCTAATGATGTTCGATAATAAGCGAGTAGTCATCTGCTCTTATGACAAAACCGGAAGGGTTGTTCGTAAAACTTTCTATGATGAAAGTGATGATATTACCAGCTTCTTGCTGCTCAAACGTGATTTACTCGCTTTAGCGCGACCACTTCCGTTTCAATGATAATTACGCCACGTTGATAATAGATAAAACCTAGTTTCTCCAGTTTTTGTCCAACAGATATAAAATCAGCGATTAAGGGGTTCGAGACGAACATTGCCTCCTCTGCCAGAAATCTTTACTAAGTCTACAGATAGTATTGTAGACTTTTTATTACCAAAAAGTCCGAGTCCTGCCTCCCGTTTTGACATACTCACCCTAGGATTAATTGCTCGCATTAACCTTCTACCGAATAACAGTCAGTGGAAGTAAGGAGCGGCAGGGTTCAATCTGCCGTTCAATTGCCTTTGCAGTAGCGAAACGCCGGGCGCTTTCGGAAGTATCTCTAATCTCAATCTTCGTTTCTTCAGGAGCCAGAAAGACCTTTTTGGCATGATCATGACCACCGACTGCCTATTTTGTTGTCGACACGCCATACTGGTCTTCAAGCATTAATGCCACGTTTTGTAGAGAGATCATAAAACTTAAAATATCCGTGCATAATTCCTCCTCATGGTTTTTGACACAAATATACACCGGTTACAACCAGTGATGCAGGTGGTGCCATGGGGCCAGATCTTGCATATTAATTCTAGGTCGCTTTCCTCAAGAAGACCCACTGCACATCTGATGGCTCTCTACTCATAGCAATTCTTGTCATGAGGGAATAGTTATCCAGGATGACTTTCGATAAAACGACCGGCGAGGAAGAGATATTAGTATGATCAAATGACAATAAATGATTTGTCTTCGATGCGAAAGCTCATTACTTAGTATGTGGCAAATGTCTACAAACATGGTATAATATTAAAGGCAATGTCCCATCGAAAGCCAGTGGAGAATAATGGTATCCGAGTATGTGAAAGAAGTGATGGCCAGACTCGATTCGGCGGCCTACACAACAGCAGGCGTAACCCTCAGATTCACCGAGGGAGACGTCGATACCCAACAACTGGAGGCGTACTTTTCAAAAGAGGTAACATGTAGCGTGACCATGTCATCGCATGGTTCCGTTGATGTTGCGCCCACATCTGAAGTCGACATCTACGCTTTCTGGGACCGGATCAAGCAGGTATTCCAAAGTGCAGGGGTACACCCCAGTGCTGAACCTGAGCAGTTGTTCGATCTGCTGGACGAACTGCCAGACGAGTAATTGCCTCGCCCATTCCGCAGCCAGCTGCACCTTGCGAGGCAATCCTCGCAAGGTGCAGCTCGACTTAATTTACATATCAATCAACTAGACACACCTAAAAATTAGAAATCGCCCGGTTTGAACTTACTGAAGTATCGGCCAGACAACGATACACATTCATGAAGAAAACCTAGTGTCAATCGAAACAAAGAATAAGCCGGTCGAACCTTGGATGAGCGTTCTTGGCGGCCTGAAAGAGTAGTTGAAAAATAGTCTTGAAACCGTCTAGATCATATCTAAAAACACCACAAAACGTGGTGTTTTTAAATGGTAAAGACGTTTGTCCTGTTAATATGAAGTATTTCCAAAATATTGCCTTCTCCGGATGGCTCTATCTTAGAGGTACGCAGCAGGGCACGCATAGAGCATTGATAACTGCTCTTTCAACGTCCTCCACACCCTATCTAGCTTTCAGTAGTTATATTAACCGGCTTAATGACGTTAGCGTACGAGCTGGCGAAGCCGTTCAATAGCCTGTTGCTGATTGGAGTTTTGCGGCGTCAGTTCGTTTTGGCTTTGAGCAGCGCAGCTGGTGTCATGAGCTGGCAATACGCCGCTCGCGAGATAGGTATTAACTGCATCCGTTGCACACTGGTTTGCGGCCAAATATGCAGCACCATGGCCTCCTTGGTCAACGCTTACCATACGTGCACGATTTGCAAGGAGCGTACGTGTCTCTAGTGCACCGGCATAAGGTGTAGCCGGATCACGCTTATTTTGAATCATGAGTACGTTAGTTGGTCCATTAGGATTAATGGCTGTTGTGTGTTCCTGTGGCTGGTAATGCCAATATGCGCAGGGCCATATATTAGAGCCAAGCTCACCAAACTTAGGTGATACTAGCTTGTCAAGGTTCAGCTCTGCTTGATACTGAAGCGGTGACCGAGACCAAGCCGTGTCGTCGCACAGAACCGCAAGCGCTGAGGCGCCGGCATTGTCTACGGGTGCGGTGGTTTCAGCAATAGGTTGTAGCGTTGTGACTGCACTCTTAAGTGTACTGCTCGTGGTTTGCCCATCTGCAGCCTGCCAAATCTGGCCGCCGATTGCAAAATCTGCATCGTTGTAGAGAACTGAGAATGTAAGTTCGCGGAACATAGTGTCATTCAGCGTAATCCCAAATACTACCACTGGGGAAGTTCTCAGTTTATTAATGAGCTCAAAATACTTGGTATTAATCTGGCTCTCTGAGCTACCCAGATGGTACGTGGCATCGTTAGCCGCTAGATATTTTGCAAAATCTGGAAATCGGCTATAGTCAGCAAGCTTCCAGGAACGGAATTGTTCCCGCCACACCCAATTAGCATCAACCGTACTATCGAGGACAAAACGGTCGCTGTGCTGAGGAAACATAGATGTATAGACCGAGCCCAGATAAGTGCCGTACGAATAGGCAAAATACGAGATCTTTTGTTCACCGAATGCTTGTCGGATTTGATCCATATCACGCGCAGTGTTATTCGTGGTGATGTATGGTAATAAATCCCCCGAGGTTGTAGCACATTTATCCGCGACCATTTTCATAAATGCGGCAGTATCGTTAAAGTTATTATTTTGAGTAAGTGGTACTAATGCCTGCGACATTTGATCGCTCGTAAGGCCGCACGAAACGGGCGTGCTTTGTCCAACCCCCCGAGGGTCAAAGCCAATGAGATCATACTGATTCAGTACATTCTGCGGCATAATCTGGCTAAACTGAGAGGGAAGGTCAATGCCTGGTCCACCTGGGCCGCCTGGGTTCATGAAAAGCACGCCCCGTCGTTGGCTGGGGTCGGCAGCGGCGATTCGAGAAACAGCCACAGTGATTTTGCGTCCACCTGGATCGTTATAATTTAAGGGGACTTGCAATGTCCCACATTGTTGAGTCGCGAGAGCATTTGGGTCAAGTTGACTACAGTCTGCTTGCCAGACGATAGATGGCGTTACCGTTGCACTTGCTGCCGAGCTGTGGCCTGCCGGAAGCAAGAGGACCAAAACAAAGCTGAGGCCAACCATTATTGTATAGAGTCGTGTAGTTGTAATTCGCATAATACGCATTGTTTTCATACTTTCTCCTTATGCTTATCATTATAGCAGACATAAAAGACATACGTTGCTAACTTTGTTTTATGATCGAGGCTCTTATATTTGCTCAATATCACCTAGTATAATTTTCATATGATAAAACAAAATATTGAAAAGTTTGCTCCTTACGGTGGCTTAGTAGCGGTATGCTTTGAATGGCTAGCACTCTTCGCTTATTTTATTGAATATCCACAGTATTTTGGCAACCGCTACCCAATCAGCTACTATGCGACACTACCGGGCACAAAGTGGGTTTTCAGTATCTGCTACCTTATCGCAGCTATTAGCTCCTGGACATTCATTCAACACCATTTAAGTAAATATTTGAAAGTACCGGTAAAAACGTTCACCCTATCTATGGTTTGCTTCGCGGTAACGGCCTTGATCCCATACCATCCAAGTATTCCGCTTAGCAATATTGTACATATACTCTTTTCAGGCCTCACATTTTGGACCTTTATTATTGGTATCTTCTTAGTATCTAGGCTCGAGCAAAAACTTCACCAAAAGATATCAGCCTGGGCCGCAGCCCTAAGCGGCGTCCTGCTAGCAATTCTAATCTTTAGTCCTAAGGGAAGTAACTTTACCTTTGCTCTCGAAGCTGGATCATGGTTTATCTGCCAACTCTGGCTAATCTGGATCTCGTTACGCCTCCTCCGAGAATAATTTTCGCACACACCACACACTACACCCCACACACCTCACGCCATCCTCCTACGCTTTCAGCTTGCTACGGTATACTGCTACGCGAGCTCTTGTCGCACATTTCGGTGAGCAATAGCTGCGTCCACCTCCTTTGCCAAGGTCAATAAAAGGGCGCCCACAAGGTTCGGCGCAGAGCCCGCCCGGCTTACGCTGTTTTTCAGCAAGCAATGTAGCAAGAGCATGCGCCGAGGAGGCTCCGAACCACTCCGCCCAAGGCATATGATCGCTCGCGTCAACATGCAAATGCCATGGGGTGCCATTATGCATTGTTAGCCGTGGTGCATGTGCATACTGCTTGAATAATTCATTTAGCTCTCGAGCAACTTCTTCTATAGTTTGAGCCGCAAAGACCCTATAGATTTTGTCGGCTACGTTTATAAATTCATCAAGCTCACTTGGCAAAACGTGAGGATCAAGCTCGCCATATGATGCAAGCGTCATCTTAAGACGTTCAATAAGCGTGGCCGAATCATGACGATCCGGATTGCGCAACACAGCAGCTACATCCGCCGCACGTCTAGCCGCGTACAAAGAGGAGCCTATGTACGTGTCGCTTGCAGTTTTCATACGTACAATATATCATATGTAACGTGAATAATAAAGAAAAGCGTTACACACTTATCCATTATCTTTTTGGCGCACTATCCGCTCGGCTGGGAGATGAAATGTCAGGTCAGGCGATTCTGTTGCTTGGCCTGGCGCTCACTCATACCGTCAAACTTGGTTCAATAGCCCTCTCGGCGCTCACTCTTTCGGCAGCCATCGGCGGACCACTACTTGGTGCGCTACTCGATAGATCGTCACATCCTGGAAAGATACTTGGTAGTGCGCTTGGGCTATATGCACTTGGTATTGCAGGCATTAGCCTACTACTAGCAAGTGCTCCGATTTGGATAATAATATTAATAGCGCTGATCAGCGGACTTTTTATGCCCGCAATTTCCGGCGGGTGGTCATCGCGCCTCAAATCATTTATCGCTGACGGCCAGATGCCACGCGCGAACGCTATCGATGCAGCTACCTTCAATATTGCTGGGCTCGCCGGGCCAGCAGTGGCGGGCTTAGCCACGGCCTTGCTAGGTATACATTGGACTATTGCGATACTTATCACTCTGCTAGTTACAGCACTACCTATGGCATGGTCTTTGCCGCCAAAGCAGGGGACAGATGTTCAATCATTCACAACATTTAGCCAAGATATACTGGCAGGATTTAAAGTGATCATCCTCAATAGAAAGTTGCTGCGAATAACAATCTTGTCAACTATTTCATATATGGGCATAGGCATGCTTTGGGTGCTGTATCCCCTCGTAGGGAGACGGCATTTGGTAATGCAAGCTATGGGGGTCTACTTGCATCCCTCGTGTCTGTAGGCGCCCTCGTTGCAACAGCCGCTTATGCAAAATGGCCAACTAGGATGAGGCCTGAGACAGTTGCCCTTACGACTACATTGATTTTATTTGCAGCAATGATCTTACTAATTTTCGCAAATAATCGTGTGATAGCCGCCGTTTCAATGCTCGTAGTTGGTACCGCAGATGGGCCACAGCTTGCGGCAATATTTACAATTAGACATCGAGAAGCGCCCGAGCGCTCACGGAGTCAAATCTTTATCACCGCCGCAAGCCTAAAAATCACTGCGGCCGCGTTAGGCGCTGCTATAGTCGGACAACTGAGTCAAGCCCCAATAACAACTCTAGCCCTAATGATGGGTGGAGTACAGTTGATTGCAGCAGCAACTTTTATTATACGAAGGAATGGTTGAGCATTCTGGGTAACCCGTTTCTAATAACCGAGCATGCTAACTGACGGAGATCATAGCATGTATACTTATGCTATTTCTTTATGAACTTGCAGCCTCCAACTATTTGAGTCCAGTAAGTAAAGTGAAGATCCCTTTCTTAATACCGGCTTGACAAGTGTACATAATACGAAGTAATATATGTCCGAAACACGGATTGCGAGCTACAAGGCTGCGCGAACGTGTAGACATGAGAGGCTATCATGGCCAGTCAGAACATGCCGGACGGAGCGGTCGTCGGGCGCATCGAATACCCTAACGGGGGACATCATGTGGTGAGGGTTCACCTCGAGCCACTGGTGACCGAAAAGATCCAGCCCTTCATCGACTGGGCTCTCGCCCGGCTCGAGGGTCTCATCAGCCACACCAATGGCTGCGGCGAGATCATGCCGAGCGGCACCGTAGTGATCACCTTCTTCCGGCAGAAGTACGACGCGGTGAGCGCGCCGCTCCTGCGCCAGGTGGACAAGGAGACCTTCTCCAAGGTACTGCAGCCGCGGTACACCAGTGAGCTGGTCGCCAGCGCCTTCGTCACCCGCGGCCCGGACGAACGCCATCGTGGTACGGTGATCGACCTGTCGCACGTCGACGGCGAGCCGTTTGACCCGCAGCTCGTGAAGGAGATCCGCCAGCTGGAGTGCATCCAGGGCGCCACGCTCGACAACAAGACCTGCCGCGTGACCATGGCCAACCCGCCGGCCCTCAACGACGAGGACGGCCGCATCACCGAGCTCATCGGGCAGGTGGCGAAGGTGCTCGGCGCCAAGTACGAGAAGCGCCAGCTTCCGATCGAGGACAACCCGCATCTCGCGCTGCTGCGCGAATTCGACTACCGCCCGTCCGAGCCACCCAAGAAGAGTCGCAAGACCTCCGGCAGCTGACACCTCTCATCCCTGAGCCGTTAACGCGGCCGCAACCTGCCCGTAGCGGGCACCTGCTCTCTGAGAGTGATCTCGTGACAGGTGCCCTCTGCGGGCTCTGTCATAGGATCCAATGTTTGTATATCTATGTTGTATACGTACCGATTACTTAGATTCAGGTGTTTCAGACAAGCTTTTCCAGGCGTGATAGAACATCGCTACAAGCTCTGCAGTACACAGGTTAGCCTCTGGTTTTGGTTCAGACGAAGCAAGAATTCTTTGACCTGCTCCATTGAGACTCATACGGAGCATTAGAGCAGCAAATGCAGTATCAAAAGACCTAAAAACACCGCCCTCTTGGCCAGCAGCTAGCACGCTTTTAAGATCTTCGAGCTCTTTATCACCGAAGACCTTAGCCAAGCTTACAGTCTGTCGAGGCGTGAAATTGGCGCGAATCTCTTGTAAAGCTTTTATGGATTCATTGTGATCAGCATAGTACTCGCAGCTTCTAGTGATAAAAGTTCGTATTTGCTCCCACGCATCATCAGTTTCCCATATCTGCCGCTCCATATAACCTCTAGCTTCAGCGTATATATAAGCAATCGTCTCTTGAAGCAATACTTCTTTACTCGAAAAATGATAATGGACAAGCCCTTTGCTTATACCAAGGAGGGTGCTCAACTCTCCAATAGTAGTTTTTGCATACCCCTTACGAGCAAGTTGCGTAATAACACCATTAATAATTCTCATTTCGCTACTTGTGAGATTCTTTCGAGGGATAAATGACTGCATGTATGCTATTATTATAGTACGATCGTACAATAAAAACGAAGGGGCCTTGTGAGCATACAACATATATCCATACCAAAGATCTTTATAACAAGAGGCCTCGTAAGCCTCATGGCGGCAGGAGTAATCTTTTTTCTTGGACAGTTTGTTGCCCAGGCCACAGCCACACAACCATATAGCATGAAACGTCAAGCAATTAGTGATCTAGGAATTACTCATTGCGGACCATACAAAGAATATGCCACTCACGAGGTTATCGAGGTTTGCACGCCGTGGCATCTGGTAATGGATGGCACATTTATACTGTATGGCGTGCTGATCCTGCTAGCCGTAGGTCTTGCGCTTCGGTTTATTTGGCCGCAAGGCCGATTTCGTAAAAGCGGCCTAGTACTATTATTTTTTGGAGGCATCGAGGCGATTGTAGCAGGTTTTTCTCCACTTGACCTAGCGCCAATACTCCATAGCCTATCTGGCGGGCTGGCTATTGCCGCTCTCGACCTAGCCCTTGTCTTATTAGGTATTGCGGCCAAAAAAGAGCGCAAATGGTTGAGTAGAATGACCATGTTTATTGGCCTCATCGGCATCTTCGGCCTTCTTATGGACGGTCAGCCACCCTATACTTTACTTGGCTACGGTGGCTGGGAGCGTGTGGCTGGCTACGCAGCTGCAATCTGGGCTATTGGTGGAGGAGTCTATTTATACCGAATTGTCAAAATAAAACAAGCAAAATAAAGGAGATACAGCCATGAAACAATATTATGCGCAACAAGTAAAAACCATTGCAAAGCCTGGTAAACGTGATGAGCTTATCGAGTTATTGCGAGGCGCCATCGAGATACTGGAGCGCACCCCTGGGTGCATATATTATCTTGTGAGCACGACCGATGAACCCGATGCTATTTGGGTATGGGAACTATGGGCTTCCAAAGAAGCAAAAGATGCGTTGGCTACAAATCCAGAAACAGCAGAAGCAATGAAAGCACTCATGCCGCTTATTGCTTCGACGACCGACCGAACTATCATGACGGTAGTCGAAGGTTTTGGTATACCAAAAGAATAAATATCAACTAAAAATGCCCCGAATCGGAGCATTTTTAATTCTAAGACGTGCGTTAGCCGGGCGTCTATTACATAGATACAGTTTCGTAAATACGCACTTCACAGCCAGGTGCGTTGGCGAATGGGCTTTTCGTCACCAATTCACAAGCTTCTTCCAAACTTTGCGCGGTAATCATATAGTAGCCGACTGGGTCATCAGTGAGTGAAACCACCTCACCATCCTTAATGGTTGATCGCACGGGGCCAAGCGGATTGCCGCCGTCAACCATATGGTCGCCGAGTGTGTTAAAGTAATCAAGCCATCCTTGAGTCTGTTCTGGCGTTAGGTCCTGCGGTTGTAGCCCCTTGACATTGTGTCCGATGATAAGATATTTTTTCATTTATACTCCCTTGTGATTAGTGTTCTCTGTTAAGTAAGTGACGTAATTTTCCAACGTTTCATCGTCATTTCCATACTCCAGGTGGTATTGCGCCATCCATTGCCGTGCAACAATCATTGACCTCCGCCTAATAGCGACAAAATTCGTGCGCCCAATCTTGCGGCGCTGAATAAGCTGTGCCTCCTCAAGTGTGCGAATATGCCGGTGAATGGACGGTAACGATATCTCGTGCTCCTCGGCTAATTGACCGACGGTAGCCGGGTGAAAAGAGAGCGTCCTCATTATTTCACGTCGCTTTTCGTTGCTCAAAGCCGCAAAAACCATATCAAGAATGGGTGATTCATCATTACTTAACATACATGTTAAGTATAATAGTAAATGATACTGAGCGCAATACTTTTTTACCGCACAAAAGTAATAATCTACTCAATCGCTTCAAGCTTAGCAATAAGAGCATCTGCTTCTACATCAAACACTTCGTATAAATGATGCATTGCTTTTAGCCTTTCATTATTAGGCTGAAATTCCAAACCTTGCTCTGCTATTTTTACTGCACGAGTAGAAGCTTTTAAGCGTCGAGCAGCATTGCGTTTCCAGCTAGTAGAATCCATTTCGTATAACATACTCCGTACGCCAGGAACGCTTACGGGACGCACCATTCCAGAGGCACGCAGAGCAGCGAGGGTATTACTTACAGCACCCGCAGAAAGGCTTAATGTATCCTGGAGGTTTTTCGCGGATTGTGCAGCCGGCTCACATACAAGCAAAAACCCAATAACTCTCGCAAGGCTACGCGGCATGCCGGTGTCATGACCGAATAACTCCATTTGCTCTATAAAGGCTGACATTTGCTTATCCATAGTCTGAATTATATCACACATTTCATTCCTACGTGAAACAATTGACACATGAGCATATATCCAATAGCATAGAAATAAGGAGATATACATGGCAAATAGATACATACAAAATCAAAAAGTCGCTCTTCCAGTCACAATCAAAGGCGAAGGCCGACAGATAATCTTTTTTAATGGCGGTGGTGCCACGCAAATTAGCTGGAAAAAGGTTATAAATAATCTTAAAGGAGACTATCAGCTGGTAACGTTTGACCTTCGTGGTCATGGCAAAGCCTCCGCCTCTGATAACTATTCGTTTGAGGGGTTTTTGAGTGATACCGAGGCTGTTGTTGACGCAGTCGCTCAGGGCAAGGCTATCATTGTTGGATGGTCACTTGGCGCCGACCTCGCACTCGCCTATGCGATTGCTCACCCCGATAAAGTAGCTGGGGTCGTACTAATTGATGGTGCGGTACCGCTAGACAAACCCTTAGTTGAAGATGAGATGCGCCTACGGCAATCGCTAAAAAGTCCTATTATGAAACTGAGCAGGTGGTTGATTCGTTTTACACCGTACAATTACAACATCTGGGGTGATGCGTATGCCAATATTGTGCTTGAACTGGACAAGAGACGCCAGAACCTTTTAGGCGACTACAAAAACTTGAATTGCCCCACGACAATGGTACTTGCAGAAGAAAGCGCAGGCGCAACTGGCGAGCGCGCTATACGTAATAATAAAATCTGGCACGATGGAGCCGCTCGCCTGGTGAAGCAAAATCCATCAATCTCAGTTAAATGGATACAAGGAAGCCATCAACTTCCATTTAAGCATTCTATCGAAGTTGCAAAAATTATCGATACATTTGCCGCGAATTTGTAATCATTGCATCAGCAATCTAACTTCACGTATGTTCTTAGTGAAAAGTCAAACTCGTTATTGTCCTCGGTACAGCCTTATCCTAATACTCGTTCTAGGCGGTAAAATGGTAGCAAACGCAGCTCAAAAACCACTTATGCTATCATATATTCAATGAACGAAGAAAATGCGCCTAGTGTAATTGAGCCGAAAAGTTTGCCTCCACAAAAGATCTTCTGGCAAACGCATGCGAGAACAATTATTATAGGAGTGTGCGCCATCATTATAGCAGGGGCAGCGGTAGTAACTAGCATACTTTTGAACCCGCCAAAGCCCACCAAGCAAGCATCGCAGACAAGTATTGCTCGCGCCAAAACTGACAAGCCACAGCAAACAACCTCACCGAATACGATCAACACATGGAAGTCGACGGTCAACCCTCAAGCAATCCCGCTGGGCGATGGCCATATTTCAACTTCGCCTAAAGCCGGGTATATAATGTCCTGCACAACTAATTTTAGAGGTGGTGGCGCTATGCGTACTGGCAGCTGGATTAATACCGCTAACGGCACTTGGGATTCTGAAACAAAAGTTGCCGTAAGTGGCTCCGTAAACTGGGAACAAGCCTCATATGCGGTATCGACATCGGGTAACAGCCGCATTCTTAAAACCAACGACCTGCCACTTTCCGATCCAACCGGCATCTTCCCTATACAATCAAGTGATCCAGCCTGGCAATACGATAGGAACCCTAACACGATCATTGCAAATGATACGACGTACACGCTCCCTCTTAACCCCGTTCCGGCCAATTCACCATCATGTACTAATCTTGGGGCAATCGGTGTTATAAACAATGGTGTGTTCTTGTTTAACGGCCTTGACGCCGCTGGTCGTGACGCAGTTGCATACGAAACTCAAGATAGTTGCAGCGGACACCCCGACGGACAAAAAGAATACCACTACCATGACGTACCGCGTTGTGTCATGGATCGCGCTAAAGGCAGTTCGACTCTTGTTGGGTATGCACTCGACGGCTACGGCATATACGTAGAACGTGACGCCGCTGGCAACTTGCCAACTAACGCCGACCTGGACGAATGTCATGGACGCACGAGTAGCATCATGTGGGACGGCGTATCAACCGCTATGTACCACTACGACGCCACATTAGAATATCCATTTACTGTCGGTTGCTACCATGGCACACCAGTTACCACAGCCCACCAACGATAAAATACTCACAGAAGTATGAGGCCCGAGATGGATCGGAACAACTATCCCTGAGAAACACTCATTACCAATGCGCCTATGCTAAAATAAACGTATTATGAAAATAACAACAACCAAACTACGAAAGTTCAATATGATCATGGCTGCGCTACATGCAGCACAAGGAATATTAGTTTTGGTACTTAGTCGATCATTTGATCTGCCGATTTCGGGCAATTATCTTGCCTTTAATCCGCGCATGCAGCAGCTTGAGCCAACGAGCCAGATATTGTTTCATCTCTCACTTCCGATGCTTGTTGCCGTGTTTTTCTTTATGTCGGCATTTGCCCATCTGATAATTGCGACCATTTATTATCGCAGATACGAACATGGCCTTAAATACGGCATTAACAAAGCCCGATGGATCGAATATGCAGTATCCGCCAGTACAATGATGGTCGCAATTTCATTACTCGTGGGCGTATACGACTTATCGAGTTTAGTAATGATTTTTGCATTAACCGCCATTATGAACGCAATGGGGCTTGTTATGGAAGTCCACAACCAAACAACCAAAAAGACAAGCTGGCTGAGTTACATCATAGGTTGTTTAGCCGGTGTAGTACCATGGCTCGTGATAGCATTCTATATGTGGCTTGGGGCCGAAAATGGCAGCAAGGCTCCAACATTCGTCTATTGGATATTCGTCTCAATATTCGTGTTCTTTAACTGCTTTGCGATAAATATGTTTTTACAATACAAAAAAGTCGGCCCCTGGAAAAACTACTTATACGGTGAATATACCTATATTATTCTGAGTCTCGTTGCTAAATCACTCTTAGCATGGCAAGTTTTTGCGGGAACGCTACGACCGTAGCTCGGTCACCTGTCTCCTTCGTCAAGCGAACAAATCTTTCAAAAGGAGTAAAGGATGCCTTATAATAAGTAACGAATGAAACGGGTATTGCACTACGATTCAAGATCATCAGGCTTTACAATTGTCGAGCTGCTAATAGTCATCGTTATCATCGCAATTTTGGCTGCAATCACTATTGTTTCCTACAATGGAATCCAAAACCGCGCCAAAGATGCCGCATTTAATGATCAGATCCAAAAACTACAAAACGCCGTCGAACTATACAACACAGCAAATGGAAGCTATCCCAAGTCAGCGAACTGGGGACAGATGGGCCTTGCCGATTCTACTGGCGTCTGGCCTGTTCAAAACATGGCGCAGTATGGTGTAACGGCCAAGCTTTTGGTCTCCCCGTACGACACATCCGGCGCAGCGAATTCAATTCAAGAGCAAGCCAACTGGACAACATCCTCTCGATCACTGGGCGGCATCATTGGCTGGGTTTCAATAATCGATCCTTCGCTGGATGCGGCCGCTGGCCACTGGACATGCTTCAATCCCGGTGAGATTTGCACAGGATATCGTTTCTGGTGGCGGACAAGCGACGGGGTACTCCATACAATAGCAGGCGGTGCAACTCCGCCGTCACCATAGCGAAAAGAAACCACGTAAAAGGAAGATAAATGAAACATCAGCGCATCAACCCACGATCAACCCTTATAGAAGCAGCTGGCTGGTATGGTGCCGCCGCGGTATTGCTTGCATATGCGCTGGTTAGTTTCAATACCATTTCGCCACATGGATGGACGTATCAGTTACTCAATTTCACTGGCGCTGTTGGCGTGTTAATTATTTCATACATGAAGCACGCTAAACAGCCCGCACTGCTCAATTTTGTCTGGGCTGTCATTGCCTTTGTCGCGTTAGTGCAGTTAGCTATCAATCATATCTAACTCATCATCGGAAATATGTCGTTGTGCATTAGTCATCCAACCAACGCATACGCATATTGTATATCCCACCATGGGCGAGTAGCATAAAAGACTGGAGGTATACATACAATGAAAATTTCATCTATTCACGCTCGACAGATTCTAGACAGTCGCGGCAACCCAACTATTGAAGCAGATGTTATCCTTGAGAGCGGCATCTTGGGCCGTGCAGCAGTACCGTCAGGCGCCAGCACCGGATCACACGAAGCTATCGAACTCCGCGACGGCGGTGATATATATGGTGGTAAATCTGTACTAAATGCCATTACATATGTTAATGGCGAGATCAGCGAAGCGCTCGTTGGCCTGGAAGTAACCAACCAGACCGACATCGACCAAAAAATGATTGACCTTGACGGCACTCATAACAAAGGCCGCCTAGGTGCAAATGCCATCCTTGCCGTTTCACTCGCATGTGCTAAAGCTGCTGCACTCGCAAAAGGCAAACCACTCTATGCGTATATCGCAACACTCGCTGGCAATAGCAAACTTGTTTTACCGCTCCCAATGATGAACATTATTAATGGCGGCAAGCACGCAGCCGGCAGTACCGATATTCAGGAATTTATGATTATGCCCGTTGGTGCTGCAAATTTTAGCGACTGCATTCGTATGGGCGCAGAAATCTTCCAAGCCCTTGGCAAAGTACTGCGAAGCAAAGGCTACGCCACAACCGTCGGGGACGAAGGCGGATATGCACCAGCAGTGAAAAATGGCAATGCCGAGGCTCTTGAGCTTATTAGTGAGGCGGTAGCAAGTGCCGGTTACAAACTTGGCGAAGATGTAGTACTCGCACTCGACGTAGCAAGTAGTGAGCTTATGCAAAACAGTAAATACAATCTTGCAACTGAAGGCAAGCAGCTTTCTAATAAAGAAATGGTTGCGTTCTACGAAGACCTCGTCGATAGATTCCCAATCGTGTCAATCGAAGATGGCCTCGGCGAAGATGACTGGGAGGGGTGGAAGCAGCTCACCGAAAAACTCGGTAACCGCATTCAGCTCGTTGGAGACGACCTACTTGTAACGAATACCGAATTCTTAAAGCGTGGCATTACAGAAAAGGCGGGTAATGCAATTCTGATCAAAGTAAATCAAATCGGTACGCTCACCGAAACTATCCGTGCCGTCAATATGGCTCATGACGCAGGCTGGAAGGCGATTATTTCGCATCGTTCTGGCGAAACCGAAGATACAACAATCGCACACCTTGCAGTCGGCCTGGGCACTGGTCAAATCAAAACAGGGAGCCTTTCACGAACCGACCGAGTAGCAAAATATAACGAGCTCATGCGCATCGAAGAACAACTTGGTGAGAGTGCCGTATTTGCAGGTCGTGACGCTATGGAGCAAAAATAATGGCATACCTTGTATTGGTTCGCCATGGTCAGTCTAAGTGGAATGCGCTCGGACTCTGGACGGGCCACCGCGATATTGAACTCACCGATCAAGGCAGGGAAGAAGCCCGTCGTGCCGTTGAACACCTTAAAGACATTCCCCTCCACAAAGCCCATACGTCAAAGCTAATTCGCGCCAAGCAGACACTTGAGAAAATCAAGCAAGCACTCGGGCAAACCGAGCTCGAAACCGTTGAACATGAAGCCCTCAACGAGCGTGATTATGGCGACTACACCGCCAAAAACAAGTGGGAAATCGCCGACCAGCTTGGCGAGGAAGAATTCACGAAGCTCCGCCGTAACTGGGATCATCCAGTGCCAGGCGGCGAAACACTCAAGGACGTCCATGCCCGCGTCTTACCATACTATGAACATGAAATCCTCAAAGATCTCAAAGAAGGTAAAAATGTAATTGTGGCCGCTCACGGCAATTCACTCCGCGCGCTCATGAAACACCTCGATAATCAACCAGAAGACAAGGTGCATGAACTTGAAATCGGCACAGGTGAAGTACTGGTCTATGAGATCTCACAAGATGGCACAGTCCTCGGTAAAGAAATCCGCGCTAAAGGCAGTAAAGCCTAACGATTGACCCTAAGACAAACGCTCTACCCTGGATGCTTGTTTTAGTAATAGTAGTAAAAGTATGAAATCACACCCTCAAACGCTCTTTTTCGAAACGGCCGACGAGTGGCAAGCATGGCTTGCGCAAAACTATAACCTTGAAGAAGGCGTATTACTCAAATTCGCTAAAAAAGAATCAGGCATTACCTCACTGAATTATCCAGGTGCGCTCGATGTCGCACTATGCTACGGATGGATTGACGGCCAAGCCTATGCAATCGACGAAACGTTCTACGCACAAAAATTTACACCGCGCCGAGCACGAAGCATCTGGTCGAAGCGTAACGTCAGTAAGGTTGAAGAGTTGCTGAAGCTCGGCAAAATGAAAGCCCCAGGCATCGCTACAGTCGAAGCGGCTAAGGCTGATGGCAGGTGGGAACAAGCCTATGCCTCATCAGCAAATGCTGAAATTCCACCCGAGTTGCAAACCGCACTCGACGCAAATCCAGCCGCTAAGGAATTCTTCGAAACTCTTAATAAAACCAATCGCTACTCTATAATCTGGCGCGTTATCACAGCGCGTAAGCCCGCGACGCGTGCCGCGCGGATAGCAAAACTTATTACAATGCTCGAGAAACAAGAAAAGCTCCATTAAATCATTGTGACATTTAACAAGAAGATACCGCAGCTATAAAGGCTTCTACTAAC
>Ga0068857_100000055_pt1 | contig 62781 bp, 51 predicted proteins | sample KBSCornC72_FD_66591 | JGI IMG/M metagenome (GOLD analysis project Ga0068857, IMG submission 66591) | Corn rhizosphere microbial communities from Kellogg Biological Station, Michigan, USA - KBS Corn C7-2 | ecosystem: Host-associated > Plants > Roots > Rhizosphere > Soil ...
TATAACACCGAGCGACCGCACAGCGCGCTGTGCGGTCATCCACCAGCAGAGCATGCGCTATACTACCAAACGGCAAGAAGTCTCGCATAATGGCTGGGCACCCTATGGGGCTCAGGTCAGACTCAATCACCTCAAACGACTTCAGTTTGTTGGGCCGAGAAACGTTGGTTGCCAACATGGCAACGTCTTGCCACAGAATGGACTCGCGTTTCCTGCCTTTCCCTTTGTGGATGCCCTCTATATCAGCCGTCAGAACGGTCGGGCGGCTGAACAGCACAATGCAAAGGGATGCAATGCCGATGAACGCACATGTCCCGAGCAACATCAGTCCCAGCTTATGGGCATCGGTGAACGTGCCATGACGCAGGTCACTAATCGAAAAATCCTGTATGGCGCGGATGACGAGATAGACGTTGCTCACCAGACCGACTACCAGCAGCAAAAACGCGATGAGGCGAGCACGCGGGCGCTCCCCGAATCGGATGGCTAAAGCAGTATCAGGCATCGCCGTCGCAGGCACGAATGGCAATACCACGAGCGGAGGAGCTGGGTCAGGTATACGCGGGCGGTAGATATCAATAATTCCCTTTACAATTAGTCCAAGTATGAGCAGTCCCGCGCCACCGTAGATTATCGCCGCATAGAGGTTGAGAACGAATGAACTGGTCAGTGGCGCCGTCAACGCAAGTATGCCCGCGCCAAGCGGGAAGGCTGCGAGAAACAGACCTAGCGCAACACTAGCGTGCGATATCTTGTCGCGGAACGTGAGCCTCTTGCGTCCATTGTGCGATCCACTCGTTTTCGGAACGACGCGCAGAGTCAAATCCGTGCGTGCAGCGACGATGGCGACTAGCTCTTCCTGCAACTGTACCTTCTGCTCCCACGAGAGACGCGCGCCAGGTATCTGGCTTTCTGGGGCGTCGGTCCATTCGACATATTTGTTGCGGCTGGCGTAGAGGCAGTAGCCGTATTCAAATATCTCTTCCTTCTTGGACAGAGCAGGGCTTTGCGATTCCCAGAGTTCCAGCAGGCGTGCTTCACTCCACAGCAACAGAACATCGCGTTTCCGGGGACGTTGCCAGCGCAATCCTTCTTGCGACGCGGTGACGACGCTGCCATTAGCCCACCGTAGCGTCAGCGGCTCACGCTCCGTAGCCTCAGCGATAACGTGCTGGGATAGGTCGAGCGTTGGAGTGGCCACTGGCATCGCATTGTCATCACCAGCCAGCGCCTGCGCCCTGATGCGCTCGCGCCGCCGGGCCTGTAATCCAAAGCGCGTAAGTGTTAGTAAAATGCCTGCGACCACCAGGACGAAGTATCCATTTACACATGTGTCCCATGAAGACCAATCTACCGTACTAAGCATTTGTTGAGGCGTCTCGCCCGTTAAGATATAGAAAATGACAAGCACAATGGGGGAAATGGATAGTTCGAAGCCCAAAAACCAAAATGCCACAGGCCAGCGGCGATCTCTCGAATGCATGAATTCAGCTTCCTTGTGCTACTAGTGAACAACGCTGCCATGCTAGCATCAGACGACCGGGTTGGCAATCACGCCCTTTCGACAGCATGGCCAAGGAGTTGCGGGGAGAATTAGTCGCGATGGCCGTGTACGGCGAGTGAGCGGTAGACATATAGTGCGGGAAGTATACTGGCACAGCAGGAGGATACTCAGATGGCACAGCAGACCACCACCAAACCGCCACGAGCAGCGCGCACAGCAAACACAGCCGACGCTGCCAGCAATACCGCCGAACACGCCGTCAGCCAGGCCACCGCGATTCCCGGCCCGCGCTCGCAGGAGCTACAGGCCGAGCGCGAGCGCTACCTGCCGCGCGGCGTCTTCGCCTACCATCCCGTCTACCCGGCCAGCGGCTCCGGCGCGCGTGTCACCGACGTGGACGGCAATACCTATCTCGACTTCGCGGGCGGTATCGGCGTCATGAACGTCGGTCACAGCCACCCCGAGGTGGTCGCCGCCATCCAGCAGCAGGCCGCGCTCTATACCCATACCTGCGCCCACGTACTGACACCGCCCGTCTACGTAGACTTGGCACGCCGTCTCACCGAGATCACGCCGGGCAACTTCCCGAAGAAGACACTGCTGGTCAATAGCGGCGCCGAGGCCGTCGAGAACGCCATCAAGATCGCGCGTGCGGCGACTGGACGCTCCGGCGTCATCGCCTTCGAGAACAGCTTCCATGGGCGCACCAATCTCGCGCTCGCGCTCACCGGCAAGGTGCGGCCCTATCGCCAGGACTTCGGCCCATTCGCGCCCAACGTCCACACGCTGCCCTATCCTTACGTCTACCGCTGCCCGCAGCACAGCGGCACCGACGGCGCGAACTGCCACGAGTGGCGCGAGGCGCTGGAGCGTGCTTTTCTGACGCGCATCCCCGCCGATCAGGTGGCGGCGATCATCGTCGAGCCGGTTCAGGGCGAGGGTGGCTTCGTCGTGCCTCCGGCGCACTTCCTGCCTGAGCTACGCGAGATTTGTACCCAAAATGGCATCCTGCTCATCATCGATGAGGTGCAGAGCGGCTTCGGGCGGACCGGCAAGATGTTCGCCATCGAGCATTCCAACGTCGAGCCGGACCTGATGCTGCTAGCCAAGTCGCTGGCGGGCGGGCTGCCGCTAGCCGCCGTCGTCGGGCGCGACACCTACATGGATGCGCCCCTTCCCGGTGGTCTCGGCGGCACCTATGGCGGCAATCCGGTGGCGTGCGCAGCCGCGCTGGCCGTGCTGGATGTCTTCGAGCGCGAGGGGCTGGCGGACCGCGGGCGCGTGCTCGGCGAGCAGGCGATGGCGCGCATGCAGGGCTGGCGCAAGCGCTTCCCACTGATTGGCGAGGCGCGTGGGCTGGGCGCGATGGTGGCTATCGAGCTGGTAACCGACCAGACGCAGCGTACCCCGGCGACCGCCGCCGCCGCCCGCATTCTCGTGGAGGCGCGCGAACGCGGGTTGATACTCATCAAGGCGGGCCTCTACGACAACGTCGTCCGCCTGCTGATGCCGCTGGTCGCGACCGACGAGGAGCTGGCCGAAGGGCTGGATATCCTCGAAGCGGCGCTCGACGTGGTAAGCAACGTCTCCGCCGAGGAGTTCGCCGCCGAACATTGATTCCAGAACCTCACCCCAACCCCTCTCCTCATAGGAGAGGGGCTTTCGCGTTTCCTCAGGCAATCAATATGCCCTGATACCGCTGCGTTTGCCTATGCCCTCCCCTCGTAGGGGAGGGTGGCCAAAGGCCGGGAGGGGTCCGCCAGCCTGGCCTAAATCTTCACCATCTGGAGAACGAAGCAGAAGACCGCCGCGATCACGGCGGTAATTGGCCCCGTCAGCACCCAGGCAACCACCATGTTCCCTGCCACGCCCCAGCGCACCGCCGAGAGCCGCTGGCGCGCTCCCACCCCCATCACCGAACCGGCGATCACATGCGTCGTGCTGACGGGCAGGCCGATATGGCTGGCGGCGAGGATGACCGAGGCGGCAGCCGTCTGTGCCGCGAAGCCATCCACCGGGCGCATCTTCACGATACGCATGCCCATCGTGCGAATGATGCGCCAGCCACCGAAACTCGTCCCCAGCGCCATCGCCGTCGCGCTCACCACTATGACCCATGTCGGCACCGCGAACGACTGCGCGGTCGCGGTGGTAGCAGCCTCATAGCTGATGATCGCGGCGGTGATCACGCCCATCGTCTTCTGCGCGTCGTTGGAGCCATGGCTAAAGGCGACGAACGCCGACGAGACCCGCTGAAGCCAGCGCGAGATGCTGGTCACGTGGTGCGGAGAGGTCATCCGGAATATCCAGAGCAGCGCGATACCCAGCGCATAGGCGATCACCAGACCAATCGCCGGTGAGAGGATGAGGGAGAGCACAATCTTCAAGATACCGTCAAGCTTGAGCGCCCCAAAGTGCAGCGGCGAGGCGATGACCGCCGCGCCGACCAATCCCCCAATCAGCGCGTGCGAAGAGCTGCTGGGCAGACCAACATACCAGGTCAGCAGGTTCCAGACGATGGCCGCCAGCAGCGCTGCCATCACCGCGATGGGGGTCAGCGCGGATGGCTCCGCGACATCGGTCCCGATGGTCTTGGCGACCTGGGTGCTGACGAACGCGCCCAGAAAGTTGAGGAAAGCCGCCATCAAGATGGCAACACGGGGCGAGAGAACGCGGGTGGAAACGCTGGTGGCGATGGCATTCGCGGTATCGTGGAAACCATTCGTAAAATCAAACACGACGGCGACAAGGATAGTAAGAATCAAAAAGACGAGACTGACGCTCTCGCCACTATTGGCACTGACCGCCGCCAGTAGCGGCAGGTGGATAAGGTCAGGCATATTTCAGCAGCACCCCGTGGAGTACATCGGCAACATCTTCACAGCTATCGATGGCCTTTTCGAGGTGATCGTACACCTGCTTCCACTTGAGAATCACAATCGGGTCCGATTGCAGAAAAAGCGCCTGAATCGCGTTGCGGTAAACATCGTCGCCCTGATTTTCGAGGCGGTTGATCTCCGTCAGCCGATCACGAAACACCGCGCGATCTTTATTGAGGCGACGCAGATGCGAAACGGCTTCCTGCACTTCCACGCAGGACTGCACGATGAGCTGCGCCATCTCCAGCGCGGGAGGCTGCGGCTCTTCGATGCTACAGAGCACGAAATCGTCGGCGGCGGCTTCCACCAGATCGAGCACATCGTCCAGCGCCGAGCTGATCGCGCCGATATCTTCGCGGTCGAGCGGTGTGACAAAGATGCGGTTCAGCTGCTCGTAGGTCTCATGTGTCAGCTCATCGCCCGCATGTTCGACATCTTTGATGGCCTTCGCCTTCGCGGTGATGTCGGTATAGTCATTCAGCATGGCCACGAGCATCTCAGCGCCCTTACTGACATTCGAGGCAGACGCTTCTATGAGCGAGTAGAAGCGGTCTTCATGCGGCAGTAGAATGGACATGCAACTACTCCGTGTATGTTCACAGGGATCTGTAGTTCCCAGCGTGTTTGCGCCATCATCCCAGCCGATTATATCTGGCACAGACCCATGCATGCCACCCGTATAGCAAGTTTCATGCTAGCTCATGCGGAAGCTGCTCTGGCGCCAGCCTATATGGGAATTGCCGGGCTGTTGGAATTTACGCCGCCGTCTCGCTGGTTGACGTGGGCGCTGCCAGCGGCGCCAGCGCGCCCTCTGGAACGGCAGAGAGATCGCGATAGATGTCGGCGCCTGTGCGTCCGCTACGACAGCTGCGCGCGCGCGCCAGGTCGGCCAAAAACTCGGTCTGGAGATCGATGTGCTCCGCCTGCCAGACCAGACTGATGGCGCGCCGGGCAAAGGCAATATCGTTGCGTGGCTCAATGCGGTCCAGATCCTCGAAGAAGAAGCCGCAGCTCGTAAACATGGCCTGGGCATAATACTGCGCTTCGAGCAGTTGCCGGATCGCCTCGGCGCGTGTCTTCCTGAGCGGCCGGTGCCCATGGATGCCGTAGCGCGTCCAAAATGCCCGGCTACTCACCCATCCGCTACGCACCGCCAGCCATGCCTCACGCGCGGCCCATGGATCGCGCAGTGTTGTCGCGGTGGCGTCGGCATAGACCTCGTCAAGCCGCACTGCCAGATGGTTGAACGCCGCGCGCAGCGCATGCTTCCACGACGAATCGCCCTCGGTACAGTCGCAACCGGTGTCCCAGCGCGCCACGCCATGCGCACAGCTCCACGCGCTCGGCGTCCGCAGGGTCACGGTGCGCTGGGGCGCATGTGTCTGTAAGTAGCGCGCGAGCGTTGTCACCTCGAAGCCATGCGCGGGCGCGCTGCGATGCAGCAGGTGCTTCAGAAAGAAGGTGCGGAGCGGCTTGTGGTGGCCATACAACTCGCCATCGGTGGCAATCACCACGAGCTGGTCCTCGCCGCGCTCGGCCCTGGCCTCGTTCACCTGCTGGTGCAGATGTGTCGCCGCGAAGACATCGGCATTGCTCGTCACCTCATCCTCGAAGGAGACGGCGGCGCTGAGCACACCATTGTAGAAGACGACGGTAATACTGCGTCCGCCGGGCAACGCGACCAGATACGGCTCGCCTGGGGTAACAGGCTCCGCGGCCTGCCAGGGCGCCAGCACGGTATAGCGCACGCCCTCCTCGGCGAGAATCGAGAGCGTTTCCTGGTCAACGGCGGTCTCGGCCAGCCACATGCCGTCGGCGCGATGACCAAAGCGATGGGCGAAGTCATCCAGACCCCAGCGGATCTGGGCGCGCTTGTCGCGGGTGGTGGCCAGCGGCAGAATCGCGTGGTTATACGCCTGAGCCAGCGCATTGCCAATGCCATAGCGCGCGCGGTGCTCGCGGTCGGCGGCGATGAACGCCTGATACACATCGGGATGGCGCTGTTCGAGCCAGGCGGCGAGTGTTGGGCCGAGGTCGAAGCTCATCAGGGCGAGGTTGCCCGCCTCCGCATTGGGCCGGTAACATTCTTCGGTAATCTTCTCGTTGAAGTTCTCAAACGGCGCCGCTCCAAACTCGTTAGGGATAAGTCCCGTGAAGGGATCCTCGCGGGGCGGCTGATAAAAGTGTCCATAGACACAGAGAAATTCATGTACGGTATCGGTCACTAGCTTCTCGACTTTCCATGTGCGTCCCTCGTTGGCCACGCATGAAGCTCGTGGGTTTGCGATTCGCTCGTCGGTGAGCAATCGTTCCCCGGGTTGACAGCGCTGTAGACGGTTGCCCACTCCGACGCGCTGAAATCAAGCGCATTTCAGAACAGCCCTGCTTGGACTGGCTCTACCATTCATTTTATCCTAAACCGTCCTTTTTGGATATTGCACAGGGAGGTTTGTATAACACGCAAGTGCCGGGCCAGGGAAAGATGGGGCGGCCGTTCTCGGTGGCAGTTCGCATCACCATGGGCTGCCTCTCTCCGCATCAGGGAGAGCGACAGCCCGGAGGTTTAGCTCAGGCGCTTGCCTGGGCGGAATTCAGGAAGGTCTCGTACGCCTCGCGCAGACGCGGGTAGCGTAGCAGGAAGAACGTCGCGTACTCGTGATCCAGCGCGCGTGGCTGCCGGATCAAGTGCATCCCGACCTCTTTCGGCAGACGGTTACCCTTGCGTCCGTTGCAGGCGCGGCAGCAGGCGACCAGATTCTCCCAGGTGCTCTGCCCCCCACGCGAGCGCGGCAGGACATGGTCAAGCGTCAGCTCGCGCATGTGCTTGCCGCAGTACTGGCAGGTCTCCTCGTCACGCAAGAGGATGTTGGCGCGGGTGGGGCGCAGCATCATCCGCGGCACGCGGACATTGGCCAACAGCTGCACGATGACCGGCTCGTCGGTCAGCACGCGACGAGCCTCGATGGCCTCCAGTATGATCTCGCGCGCGCGCTCATCAACGAAGGCCACTTTTTGCTTGGAGAGCAGCACAATCAGTCGTCGCTCCGGAATCACGGAGAGTGGCTGAAGCGATGCGTTCAGTACCAGCACCGGCATCGGCGACTCCCTTCCTTTCCACCCACACAGACACATACACTGCGCAGCAGGCGGAGTCGCACCAGGCCGGTTGCTTCTTCAACCGGGGGAACGGATTATCTCCGCTGTCTATGACGCCCACTCACTCGCTCGCAGCGAGTGTGACAACCAGGATGCGTGTCGTCCGATGCGGACAACACAAAAAGCACGCCCCACGTCGAAGGGGCGATACAAGCGATATGGTTGCCTGTATACGCTGACCTCGCCGACATGGACGTGCTCCTCGAATCCGTCGCCGCGTGGGCTGGATAGGACTGGCTCGCCAGTGTATCCATCCGTTTTGCGGGTTGGTCGGGGTGAGAGGACTTGAACCTCCGACCTCAGCGTCCCGAACGCTGCGCGCTAGCCACCTGCGCTACACCCCGAGATGACACTCATCAAATGATACCGCACGCCCCGTGCCATTGCACAGGTTCGACGTACCGACCGCAGTATAACACACCTTTTTTACCGACCGCAAGGGCTGTTCGCCACCGATCAGATCACGCCCGACAGCGCCGCGCATACAGCCGAATCTAGCGGGATTCTGAGACTCATTTGAGACACAAATATGCCACGAATTCCTTGATTTTGCGGTGTCAAAATGGTATCTTCTTGTGTGGCACAACACCATATAACAACTTCTGGCATGTGAAGGTTATGGACATCGTTGTTCATAACAAGGGAGTTCGATGACGAGGAGGTGTGACCCCACGATGCGTCAAGAAAGCTACGAGACGATTCTGCGCGCGGTTGGCCGCGTGCTCGATGCCGCCGAGGCCCGCTCATTCGCGGTACGTGAAACCGAGACCGGGCTGCAGGTGGAGCTGATCGGGGAGACCGGCAGCGCGAGCTATGACCTACCACTGAGCGATGTCTCGGCATTGCTTGACTGGCAGGATGCTGGCGATGTGACCCCCAACTACGAGTTGGCTCGTTCCGCCGATGAGGGGACACTTAAAGGCTTCCTGGAGCGCCATCAGCGCGTATTGGTAGGCGCACGCGCCTGATAGCTTAGGCTGATCGCGTCCAATACGCCAGCCAGACTTCGGATGAGGATATCCGAAGCACACATCGGGGTTCCGCCACGAGCGGAGCCCGATTTTTGTGCCTGCGCTAAGGACCACGCCACACCGAGCGCGCATTGCGACGCCATCGCGCACGGTGTATAATGGCCGGGTGCATCGTGCGGACGAACAGGCGAGGAGGCCCCGCCGATTGGCTGGCGCTTTGCCCTCATGCCGAGGTCCGCGCATCGAGCGCTTTCTTCGTGAGGACATCCCGCTGGGAGCTTGGCATCTCCACCGTCTCGGCACTCTCCAATCGCTCGTCGTTTCACGTCCCGTCATGTCTCGCCGTGCACACCTGGATGCCGGTTGCGCACGTACGCGCGCATGAACGTACAATAGCGATATTCACGATCATTCACGATCATAATAGTGTGTTTCACGAGGGCGAAGAAGATATGCCTGCGAAGCGATCACAGAATTCATCATCGAGCGTCAGATCAGCCCCCCAGCCTCGCCAGTCGGGCAACTCGGCGCGCAAGGGCGAGCCGCCGAGCACCAGCCAGGATATTCGCGCCAGCTTTCTGCGTTTCTTCGAGCAGCGCGACCACTACCGAATGCCCAGCTCCTCGCTGATTCCACCGTCGGATGATCCGACCGTGCTGCTGACGACGGCGGGCATGCAGCAGATGATCCCGTACTTCCTGGACAGGATGACACCACCCAGCATGCGGCTGACCTCGGTGCAGAAGTGCTTCCGCACGACCGATATCGACGAGGTGGGCGATGCGTCGCACCTGACCTTCTTCGAGATGCTCGGCAATTTCGCGGTCGGCGCGTACTTCAAGCGCGAGGCGATTGCCTATGCCTGGGAGCTGCTGACGCAGGTCTACAAGCTGCCTCCAGGGCGCCTCTTCCCGACGGTTCACCCCGACGATGAGGAAGCGCCCGGCTACTGGCAGGAGGTCGCGGGCATCCCCGCCGACGGCATTACCCGGCTGGGCGACAACTGGTGGGGGCCACCGGGAGCCTCTGGGCCGTGCGGGCCAGACTCCGAAATCTACTATGATCGTGGCGTCGAGCTCGGCTGCGGCGAGCCTGACTGCGCGCCAGGCTGCGACCGCTGCGAGCGCTATCTGGAGGTCTGGAACCTGGTCTTCATGCAGTATTACCAGGATACCGACGGCACGCGCACGCTGCTCAAGCAGCCCAATATCGACACCGGCATGGGCCTCGAACGGCTGACGATGGTCCTGCAAGGGAAGAATTCGGTCTTTGAAACCGATCTCTTCCGTCCTATCATCGACAAGTTCGCCGCCCTCGCGCATACCAGCTATGGCGAGAACGCCGAGCATGACCGGGCGCTACGGGTGATCGCCGACCACGGGCGGGCGCTTGTCTTCCTGGCGGGCGATGGCGTGCTGCCGAGTAACACCGGGCGCGGCTATATCTTCCGCCGGGTGCTGCGGCGCGCGGTGCGCTACGGCAGGATGCTCGGGCTGGAAGGACTATTCCTCGCCGAAGCCGCCGATACCGTCATCGGCCTGATGAAAGGCCACTATGAGGAGTTGGCGGCACGGCGCGATCAGATCGTGGATATCATCAGCACCGAAGAGCGCCGCTTCAACCAGACGCTCACGCTGGGCATGCAACTGCTCACGCGCGAGCTGGATGCGCTGGAAAAGGCGGGCAAGCATGAGGTACCTGGCGAGCTAGCTTTTAAGCTGTACGATACGCATGGCTTCCCGGTGGAGCTGACCGCCGAGGTCGCGCGCGAGCGCGGCATGACGGTGGATCGCGCCGGATACGATGGCGCGATGCTGCGCCAGCAGGAACAACAGGCAAAGAGCGGACACATCTTCGTTCGCGAACAGGAGGAAGAAGCATGGGCGAAGGTAAGCAACGGGCTTCCGACGACCCGCTTCACCGGATACGAAGGGGAACTGGGGAGCAGCCAGATCGTCGCCATGCTGATAAACGGCAAGCCAGCGGACGAGGTGAGCGCCCCACAGGCAGCCGCGCTCGTACTGGAGGAGACGCCGTTCTACGCCGAGGCGGGCGGCCAGATGGGCGACCACGGCGTGATCGGCAGCCAGACCGGGATTTTCCAGGTGAGCGACACCCAGCGTCCCGTCCCCGGACTGATCGTCCACTATGGGACGATGATCGAGGGCCATCTGCGCGTGGGGTCGGAGGTCCGCGCGGAGGTCGACGCGGCGCGCCGACAGGCCATCATGCGGAATCACAGCGCAACCCATCTGCTGCATCGCGCCCTCAAAGATATCCTGGGCAAACAGGTGCATCAGCAGGGAAGCCTCGTCGCGCCGGATCGTCTGCGGTTCGATTTCAACATGACGCGCCCGCTGACCACCGAGGAGCTCCGCGAGATCGACCAGCAGGTCAATTCGGCCGTGCTGGCCAACCATCCCGTCCGCACCGAGATCATGCCGTATCAGGAGGCGCTGGCGACCGGCGCGATGGCGCTCTTCAGCGAGAAGTACGGCGATACCGTCCGCGTGGTGACGATGGGGACGAGCAAAGAGCTGTGCGGCGGTACCCACGTCGCGGCGACAGGCCAGATCGGCCTCTATCTGACGACGCAGGAGGCGGGCACAGCCGCCGGTATCCGCCGCGTCGAGGCGCTGACGGGGACCGGGGCCGAGATGTTCGTGCACCGCAGGAACGACCTCGTCAGCGGGTTGGCTGGTCGGCTCCAGACGACACCCGACGCCCTCGCGGACCGCGTCCGCCAGCTTCAGGAGGAGTTGAACGAGGCGCGCCGGTCACTGGCCACCGTGCAACGCAACCAGGCCCGCGAGGAGGCCGCGCGCCTGGCGGCGACGCCAACCGAGGTGAACGGCATCCCGCTGGTGGCGGCGGTCGTTTCGGCGCCGGACGTCAAGACGCTCGGCGAGATGAGCGACGGCATTCGCAGCCGCCTCGGGTCGGGCGTGATTCTGCTAGCCATGGAGAACGACGGCCAGGCCCAGTTCATCGTGACGATAGACGACGCCCTGACGAAGCGCGGCCTGAACGCGGGCAAGATCGCCGCGGCGGTAGCCGAGCGACTGGGCGGCCGGGGCGGCGGACGCCCTAACTCCGCCCAGGGCGGCAGCAACGACACGCGCAACCTGCGGGCAACCATCGCCGAGGCGGGCGCGCTCATCGCATAGATCGCATAGATCGCATAGATCGCATAGCACGATCCAGCCCGAGTATTCACGTTCAACGCAACCACTGCCACGATTATGGGGTTAACCCTATGGTCGTGGCTTTCTTCTTGCGAAAGACCACTCAGTGGCATTGGTGACGAAGTACCACGCACAGGCTGGTACTTTTGTTGCGTCTGAATTAACAACGGATGCTGGGCGTCGTAGTACTGTCAGGCAGGTGTGACCGGGATATGACGCTTCGGGTAACTACCAAGTGCCTGGGATCGCGATGAGGTGATCAGAGATGGACGATATCGTGCGGCTGAAACCGCAATCCACATATGCGACGGTCTCCGCGGCGCTGGCGCTGGCAAAAGGCCGACGGGTAGCACTGGCGTTTCCGGTCAACGAGCGCACCTGCCTGCACGAGACGAGAATGCTCGACGCGCTCTATGCCCGCTGCCACCAGCTTGGCAAAGTAGCCGTCATCATCGGCGGCGACGCCTGGCTCCGCGCCCATGCGGTCGCGGCAGGATTCGAGACTGCCACAACCCTTGAGGACTGGGGAGATACCGCGCCCGACCTCCGGGCCGCCCGCCCGCGACGCCTCTCCTATAGCACGCCGCGCCTCCGTCTCGTTGATGTCCCACCGCAGCAAGATGGCAGCGCCACCTATAGCGACGATACCGCGAGTGATCCGTGGGTCATCGAGCCGCCCGACTACGTCATCGCGCTGCGCAAAGCGTTCGTCAGCCCGTCACCCGTCGTGCGCGCTCCGGTCATCACTGGCTCGCTGGCTGAGGTGTTGCTGGACGAAGCCGATGATGACGAGGACGCCATCTCCGCGAGCGAGCGCTTCGAGGAGGTCATCACCGGACGCATCCTGGAGACCAGTGGCATCTATCGAACGGCTTTGCCTGGCGTTCCCTAGCGAGCACGGATATGAACTTCTCCACGCTCGTCGAGCTGCTCGCCAGAATCTTCGACATCGGCGGACTCGCCGCACTGCTGATTGGCACAGTCGCCGCGCTTGTCGTCTATCTGCTCCGTGTTATCCCACACATAGGCGAGCAGAGTGTGGCGTACCGGAATCTCCGGCAGGGGCTGGGCCGCGCGATCCTCGTCGGTCTGGAACTGTTCATCGCAGCCGATATCATCCGCACGGTGACGATAGAGCCAACACTTCAGAGCATCAGTGTGCTCGGTCTCATCGTCCTCGTTCGGACTTTCCTGAGCTGGTCGCTGGAAGTTGAGATCAATGGCGAGTGGCCCTGGCGCCGTGCGCGGAGAGAGGCCACCCCACCGCTTACCCAGGACGGCCTGTAAGCCGTAAAATCCTCTCAATCGCCTCAATGCTCTTAATCCTCTCAATCGCGTCACATCCAGGCAGCAGTGATATACTCAAGCATCGAGCGCGGCGTATGCCACCAGCGCCTCCACGAGCCAGGTGAAGCGAGAGAGAGGATTCCGTGCCCCACCGCATGCATGACGGGCCAGCGCCAGAGGGCCACAACAATAACCAAGAGCATGACCACGAGGACGAGCAGGTGGCGCTGTCCGCCGAAGAATACCTGACCGGCGAGCGAATCGTGCCCCATCGCCTCGCACCCGACATGACCGTCGCCGATCTGCTGGATAGCTCGTTTCAGGCCTATAACGCTGGACGCATCAATGAGGCCGCGCGCCTCTATGCTCAGCGGATGCTCGACCCGAAGCAGGATGTTACCGTCTGTCTCACCATCGCCGGCGCCATGACGCCCGCCGGAGTCGGCGGCAGCATCATCACGCTGATGGAGCGGGGCGCGATTGACTTCATGGTCAGCACGGGCGCGAACCTCTATCACGACATCCACCACGCGCTCAACTACGCGCTGCACCGGGGCAGCTTCAAGCTGAACGACCCGGAGCTGCACGAGGCGGGTGTCATCCGCATCTACGACGTGCTCTTCCTCGATGAGGTGCTGCTGGATACCGACCGCTTCCTGCGCGAGATCTTCAAGACCTTCCCACAGCGGCCCATGTCCACCGCCGAGCTGCATCACCTGATCGGGCAGCGGCTGTTGGAGCTTGGCGTTGACCCGGAACACTCGGTGCTGGCGATGGCGGCCAAATGGAATGTGCCCATCTACACCTCGTCGCCGGGCGACTCGTCCATCGGCATGAATCTCGCCCGACACCAACTGGATGGCAACGCGCTGACCATCGACCCGCTCTACGATGTCCACGAGACAACCGCCATCGTGCAGGCGGCGACGCGCAACGGTGTCATCATCCTCGGCGGCGGCTCGCCCAAGAACTTCTACCTCCAGACGCAGCCGCAGCTGTGGGAGGTGCTGGGCATCAACAAGGGCGGCCACGACTACTTCATCCAGATCACGCAGGACGCGCCACACTGGGGCGGGCTTTCCGGCGCGACGCCATCCGAGGCGGTTTCGTGGGGGAAGATCAAGCCAGAGCAACTGGATGAGTCGGTCGTCGTCTATGCCGATACGACCATCGCTTTCCCGCTGATCGCCGCCTATGCCGTCAGCCGGGCGAAGCCACGGCCGCGCCGCGAACTGTATACCCGCCGCGAAGATATGATGAGCGAGCTGCGCGCGGCCTATCAGCGCGGAGCGGCACAGAAAGATACCGCTGAGACTGCAATGAGCCAAGCTGATGGAGTGGAGCAGGCGAAGATAGACCGCGACCGCTAGGCGCGTTTCGCACACAGGGAGAAAGAGAGGGCGACGATGCGCGATGTTTTGCCTGAGCTTGAGCGCTGGCACCGTGAGGGCAAGCCGATTGCCATTGCCAGTGTGATATCGATTGTTGGTTCGGCGCCGCGCGGCGTCGGCGCCACCCTGGCGCTCACGGCGGCGGGCGATATCGCGGGCTCGGTCAGCGGCGGATGCGTGGAGCCCGCGGTGATCGAGGTAGGTCTCAAAACGCTCCGTACCGGCCAGCCCAAGATTCTCTCCTACGGCATCACCGAGGAGCAGAATGTCGAGCAGATTGGCCTCTCTTGCGGCGGCCAGATCGAGGTGTTCGTCGAGCGGCTCGCCAACCTCGAACCGCTGGCCGCGGCCCTCAAAGCGCAGCAGCCCATCGTCCGCGCCGTCGTCATCAGCGCGCCGGAGGAGGACGGCGCAACGCCGGGCGCCAGTATGTTGGTCCCCGAACAGGGAGAGCTGGTGGGCAGCTCAGGCGATATCGCCCTGGACGCCGCCGTGGCGGCGAAGGCGCGCGACCTGCTGCGCACAGGTGAGTCGGCGATGGCGACGGTGGACATTGCCGAGAAAGCCGCTCAGGTCTTCTTCGCGGTCTACCCCCCGGAACCGACACTGGTGGTCGTCGGCGCGGGCCACATTACGATCCCGCTGACGCGCCTGGCGAAGACGCTGGACTATCGCGTGACGGTGATCGACCCGCGCGAGGCGTTCGCTACCCGCGAGCGCATCCCCGACGCCGACGATTTGCTGCTGGAGTGGCCCGACGAGGCTATCGCGCATCTGCCGATGTCGAGCGCGACGGCAGTTGCCGTACTGACCCACGACGACAAGTTCGACGTGCCCGCGCTCAAGGCGGCGCTGAACTCGCCCGCCAGCTATGTCGGCGCGATTGGCAGCCGTGGCACCCGCGAGCGCCGCGACCGTCGGCTGCGCGAGGCGGGCGTGACCGATGAGCAGATCGGGCGCATCCACGGTCCCATCGGCATCAACATCGGCGCGCAAACGCCCGAAGAGATCGCGCTGGCCATCCTGGCGCAGATCGTGGCCGTCCGCCGGGGGAGGGCATAAACGAAAGCGCCTCCGTGGAATTCAACATAGGAAAGCATGCATGGTGTTCTATGTGCGACACGGCCTATACATGCGGCTGCGGCCATGATGACGCCAACGTGATGCCATAGTGCATCCAGCGCGGGATTCTTGACCCATTGCATGGGCTGTGTTACGCTATGCGAGATTACGGGGTATACTGTTACCTCGATAAACAGTGCGGGCAGGGGAAGTGGCTGGCCTGGTAGGGGACGTGACATGTCAGAACCATTAAGCGAACGTGAGCTCATCAAGCTGCAGATCCAGGCATATGAATTCTATGCCGGGCTGATTGATCGTGCGGTTGTGAGTGGCGCTCATGACGCAAAGATGCCGAAGTGGGATGAGCAACGCGCAGTAGAATATCACGATCTGGCGGAACAACTGCGCCAGCGGCTGGCGGAGCTTGAGGCGACCGATGAACAGGCGCTCGATACTCCTGGGACAACGCCAGTCGTTGCGAATGGTGAGCCTGCGACATCTTAGCCACGTTGTGCGCCAATGAAAAAGGCCTGTTCTGGATCCAACGAATAGCATCCAAGAATCGCGTATGGTGCGGAAAATCTAAAACCTGACGGGAAGCAAAGACTCTGCCATTGTCGTCTGAGGTGGTGTGGATCGAGTAGGGTGATGGGTTATGTGCTGCGGGAGCAATGTTAGCAACGATGCTACGCGCTCCTGTTGCCGCTAGTGGATGAGCCGGGGCGGCAGCCCTTGCCGCTTACGATGCTCTTCCTGATGACGAATGTATCATCGCGGTATAAGGAGCATGGAGAATGGCAGCACGTTTTGTACCCACAATGCGTTTGAGCAACATCATCCAGATGATCACACTCTCCCGCCAGAGTGGCATTCTGCGGGCGATTCGCGGACAAGACTCCGCGCGGCAGATGGGCCAGATTCGCTTCGTGAATGGCCAGGCGGCCTCGGTGTTATTTGGGCAGATGGTGGGTGAAAATGCCATGAACGCCCTCATGGGATGGGGCGAGTGCATGTATTCGTTCGACGAGATCGCCTCAGATGGCGCTGAACCCGATGGTTATTACTCGTCGAGCGACGGCGCCCAATATGGGACGACGCCACTGCCTTCAGGCACTGGTTCATGGCCATCGTACGGCGGCTATACTTCCAGCCCAGGTTATGCCCCGTCAGTTCCCCCACAGTACCCGCAAAATCCGGGCCCGCCTCCTTACCCCCCATACGGCGCTGGGTATCCACAGCAACCACCCAATACCGGCTATCCGCAACAATCACCGAATACTGGCTACCCACAACAATCACCGAATACTGGCTACCCACAACAGTCGCCGAATACTGGCTATCCCGGCGGGGGCGCGCCGAACCCCAGTGATCCTTATTACCGGCAGACACCGCCAAATTCCACGGCGTCGAATCTGCCTGGCTCAAATGGATTTCGTCCAGACCTGCTCGAATCCATACCCTACCAGACCGGCATCGCCGAGCCTATCGAGCAGCTTCCGCTTGACCGCCGCGAACGCATGATACTGCTGCTCATCAACGGGCAGCGCAGTATGCTGGACCTTGTACGACTGACACATCGCAGCGAACGCGAGATTTATGCGGTGCTGCAACATCTGGCGCTCCTTGGTTTGATTCAATTTCGTCGCTGACGATGGGACGAGATTGGGACGAGATGAGGTATACATGGGCTAATCAGCAAGACGCGCAAACCAGCCAAATGGTAGGATTTTTGCAGACAGTGAAGCCATATGCGTATATCAATCCGTTATCTCGCAGTAGAGAGTGCATGAGAGGCATGGTCTGTGTGACAGGTGGCGAGGGATGTGGCGACACCGGACCCGGCCGGGTGCAGGAGGGCTAAAGGGCAATGCTTCAAAGACGGTCGCGACTCGGTATTCGCGCTCAATTGACACTGATTGTGCTCTTGAGCGCCGTTTTGAGTACAGCGGCAACGCTTTTCATCGCGGATAATGCCATTCGCAATTATGCCCTGCAACAGGCGCAGAGCCAGGAGCAGGATAATATGAAAATCGCGGTACTGGTGTTACAGACCCAGTACGGCGAGAATTATTCGATATCCGCGGACAACCATCTGGTGGTGGACTCTCCATCTTCAGGGAAGAACTTCGGCGGCCCGAACGACGTCAACTTCGGCAAATACCCGCTCAACGACGACACCGACTACGTGGATAGTGTGAAGCAGCTGATTGGCGGCACCGTCTCGGTCTATCAGTGCGCCAACGCCAAGGGCGACTTCACACCATGCGTGCGTGTCTCGACAACGCTGCCCAAGCCCGGCTCGTCTGGCGACGTAGCGGCTCCACGTGACACCAGCGTCCAGTTGCCGACGAGCGTCGGCGGCCATATGAAGCTCCAGTCCAACGCGAGTGAGTGGCTCGGCATCGACGATATCAACGGCCAGCAGTACTATGCCGACTACAGCCCGATGCTGAACCCGCAGGGCCAGTTAATTGGCGTCATCTCAACCGCCGTTCCACTCGACACCGTGACCGCCTTCGAGCGCAGCACGACCGTCGAGCTGCTGCTGCTGGGCATCATCATCATGATCGCCGGTGTCATTCTGGCGCTGCTGCTTGCCGGAGTGATCGTCAATACGCTGCAACGCGCGGCGGCATCGGTCAGCCATGCGTCTGAGCGCATCGGCAACATCGCCACTCAGCAGGCGGATGGCGCGGCACAGCAGGTCTGGGCGGTGAACGCCATCAACAAGGCGCTGCAAAACTTCACCGAAGCGGCACAGGATATTTCGCGGCGCTCCGATCAACTTGCCCAGATGGGCAATCAGGTCATCCAGCGTCGCGGCGAGATGCCGCCGGGCCAGTTCGAGTCACTCATCGCCTATATGACCCGCTCGGTGCGCGATATTAGCCAGTCGAGCCGCCAGCAGTCGGCGCAGTACGACCGGATGGGCGGCGCGATGCAGGCGGTTATCGAGATTGCCGAGCAGGTCGCGGGCAACTCACAGCAGACCGCCGAAAGCGCTGAGCGCCTCGAACTGATCGTGCGCCAGCTGCAACAACTCGTCGGCTCGCGCCGCGCCCCGCGCAAGCTAACCACCTCCGGCCACGACGACGCGGCCATGGTCGGCGCTGGCGCTGGTATGGGCATGAATGGCATGAACGGGATGAATGGCATGGACGGCGGCATGATGATGCCGAATGGGGGGATGAGCCCACAGGGCACGCGTTCGATTCGCCCGATGGGCCAGCCCGGTATGATGCCTCCAGGTGGGATGCCGATGGGGCCAAACACGGACCGGCGCGGCATGGCGGGCGCTGGCATGGGTAACGGCTACGGCGGCTATGGTGGCAATGGCGGCGGCTACGGTGGTGGCTACGGCGAGTATGACGCCTACAACGGCGGCTATGGTGGTGGCAATGAGGGCCAGATGATGCCGCCGATGAACGGCGGACAGGACTGGCGGATGCCACCGATGCCCGCGATGCCACAGCCTGGCCAGAATCAGCTGCCACCTGGCCCGCCGATGGGTCGGATGCAGTTTGGCGATAACCAACCCCCACAGCGCGGACCGCAGTCTCGTGGTATGTCACGCGGGGGTGGCAACTCGCAGTTCAACAATAACTGGCGGCGCGACCCATACGGCCCGGATGGCGATGACGGCGGCAGACGCTAGCCGACAAAGACTGGCACGTTCGCGCGGGTAATATCCAGACCACGATAGACGTCATGTATCCTGTACGGTACAATGACTACAACCCTTGCGGTCGCACGCGGCTTTCGTTGGGCGCGGCGCGCAGGCGGCTGTATGTTCGGAGAAAGGCAGCCAGCGCAGATGTACGAAGACATACTTGCCCAGGTACCACTCTTTCATGATCTGACAAAGCATGAGCTTCAGGTGCTCTCCGTCAACTGCCGCGAACGTGACTACCCAACTGGAGCCACGCTGTTGCGTCAGGGCGAGACGGGCATCGGATTGTTTATCATTACCAGCGGCAAGGTGCAAATCACCCAGCAGGCGCCAGATGGCGGCGTCCGCGATCTGGGCACCTTCGAGCGTGGCGCGGTCCTCGGCGAGATGTCGCTGCTCGACGACCTGCCTCGCACGGCGACCGCCGTCGCCCTCGAGCCCTCGCGCGCTCTTGCCATCCCCGTCTGGGACTTCCGGGCGGCGTTGCGCGAACAGCCGGAAATTGCCATCAAGCTGCTGGCCATCTTGAGCCGACGACTACGGCACAAGGAGCTCGATCAGGGCGCGTCGTGACAGCAGCGGTGTCACATTTCATCATCTGGGGGCGGCTGGCAACAGTCGCCCTCTGCTGTTCCTGGCACCAAGGAACTCTGTAGCCATGAGCGATACATCATCCGGCGAGCCGCGGGCCCGGCGTCCCTATAACGCGCGCAAGCCCCCGCCACGTGATGCCGACCTGATCGCGCGCTGCTCCGACCCGCCCCCGCCTGAGTTGCTTCACGGCATCGAGCAGTTCAATCAGCGTGAGTACTTCGAATGCCACGAGACGCTCGAAGCGCTGTGGAACCACGAGCCGGGGACAATCCGCGTGCTGGCGAAGGGCATCTTGCAAGTCGGTGTCGGCTGCTACCACTTGCTGCGAGGCAATCACCGCGGCGCGCTGCTCAAGCTCGCCTCAGGGGCCGACTATCTGGAGCCGTTCGCGCCACGCTGTCGCCGGGTGGAGGTCGCGCAGCTCATCGCGGACGCGCGCCGCCTGCATGCCGAGGTCGTCGCTCTTGGCCCGGAGCGTCTCAGCGAGATCGACCATTCACTGCTGCCGATCATCCAGGTGTCCAACCAGGAGCAGTAGCGAAGCATAGTCGATCAGCCAAGTGGTTGTGTCCCGATGTAGAGGCCGCGACCGATCAGCCCTTCGGTATCGTGGACGACATCAAGCCCCGCACTGGTGAATGCGTGTCGGTACTCCGCGTCGGTGAAGAGGCCCAGCTCGTGGTGCTCGGTGAAATGCTCGATACCTTCGGGCGAGGCAACCAGATAGTGGAAGTCGAGCAGAGCGATGTTGTCGCGCCGCCCGCTGACATTCATCCGCGCGATCTTGAGATTCGGCTGGTCTACGAAAATGGCGTGCGGCTGCCCGACATGCCATACTTCCGGCGAGAAGAACGGCCCGACCAGGAGAACACCGCCGGGCAGCAGATGGCGCGCCATGGTGGCAATCGCCTGCTCCAATTTCTCCACAACGCCCGCATAGCCAATCGAGCTGAAGAGACAGGTGACCACATCGAACTGGCGACCCAGATCGAAATCAGTCATATCGCCCTGGTGAAAGGCGATTCCCGGATTGCGCTCTCGCGCGACAGCCAGCATCTGAGGGTCAAGATCCAAGCCTTCATAGAGAAAATCGTCGCGCAGATAGGGAACGTGACCTCCGGTTCCGCAGGCGATATCGAGCAACGTGTTGCCTGCCGAGCGCTTATGCCCGGCGATAAAGGCTTTCAACCGCCGAGCCTCGCCCGCGTAGTCTTTCGCGCTATAGACCGCATCATAGATTTGCGCGGACTTCGAGAACATGGTCAGGTTGCCTCCTGATTGTGCGCCTGCGCTGTGTGCGCGACGCTACTCCCCGCTGGGTATCCAGATGTTCTTGACCTGGGTGGACTCGCGCAGAAACTCGCGGCCCTCGCCCTGTGCGGCGTCCAGCCAGTCGCGGGGGTGGCCGTGGGAGACCCAGGTGCGCTTCATGTTGCCAGCGGAGGCATCCTCCACGGCGCGGGCGCCCTCGGCGGAGCCGAAGTGCCAGATCGCGTCCACGTCGTCGTGCTGGGCCAGCACCTTCGCCAGCGTGTCGCACGGGCCAGTGACGATGTTGACCACGCCAGCCGGTACGTCCGAGGTCTCCAGCACGGAGTAGAAGTCCGTCGCGCTCAACGGATGGCGCTCAGAGGGAATGGCGATCACCGCGTTGCCCATCGCGATAGTTGGAGCCACCAGCGAGACGAAACCCAGCAGCGGACGCTCCTCCGGGCAGATCAGCGCCATCACGCCGATAGGCTCGTTCTCGGCCAGCGTCATGCCGGGTAGCGGCGTGCGGTGGATCGCGCCGTCGTACTTGTCGGCCCAGGCGCCGTAGCTGAAGAGCCGCTCGATAGACGTCTCCACCTCGCGGTCCGCCTCCTCCTGCGAGCAGCCAGTCATCGCGACCAGGCGCGCGGCGAACTCTTCGGCGCGCACAGCCAGGTTCTCGGCGATGTAGTAGAGAATCTGGGCGCGGTTGTGCGCGGTGGCGCCTGACCAGCCGGGGCTGGCTTTGTGGGCCGCCTCGACGGCGTTGCGGATGTCCTTGCGGTTGCCCTCGCCAACCTCACCCAGCGCCTCGCCGCTCGGGCCGAAAATCTCACGGCTGTAGCCTGAATCTGGCCGCGCCTGCTTGCCGCCGATGAAGAGCTTTGCCGTGCGGTCAATGGGCGGCGCGCCGAAGGCCGTAGCGGCGAATCCACCGCTGCCACTGTTGCCGTCATGGCTCTCGTGGCTGCTGTGCGCGTGCCCGTTTGGCTCGGCATGCGCTCCATTGGTGGCGATTGCGGCGCGGCGGCGCGAGCGGTTGCTGCCGTTGGCCTCCGCGGCCTGCGAACCGGCATTGTCCGCCGCAACCTCCCACATTGGCCTGAGGTATTCGTAAAGGCCTTCGCGCCCACCCTCGCGGCCATAGCCACTCTCGCGGTAGCCGCCGAAGCCAGAGGCGGCGTCAAAGACGTTGGTGCAGTTGATCCAGACGGTTCCGGCCTGAATCTGCCCGGCAACCGAGAGCGCGAGGTTGATATTCTCGCTCCAGACGCTGGCGGCGAGGCCATAGTTGGTGTTGTTGGCCAGCGCCACCGCCTCGGCGGGCGTGCGGAAGGTCATCGCGACGAGCACCGGGCCGAAGATCTCCACCTGCGCGATGGTCGAGGACGGCGCGACCTCGGTGAAGAGCGTCGGCGGGAAGAAATAGCCATCGGTTGGGCAGGACCACGAAGGCTGCCACATCTGCGCGCCCTCGTCCACACCCTGCTGCACCAATCGGGTGATCTTCTCCAACTGCACCGGCGCGATGATGGCGCCAATATCCACCGCCTTGTCCAGCGGGTCGCCCACGCGCAGCTTCTCCATGCGCGCGCGCAGCTTGGCGAGCAGCCGGTCGGCGACGCTCTCCTGCACGAGCAGGCGCGAACCGGCGCAGCAGACCTGCCCCTGATTGAACCAGATGGCATCCACCACGCCCTCGACGACCGAATCGAGATCGGCGTCGTCGAAGACCACGAAGGGAGACTTGCCGCCCAGCTCCAGCGAGAGACGCTTGCCGCTGCCAGCCGTGGCGCGGCGGATGATGCGGCCCACCTCGGTCGAGCCGGTGAAGGCGATCTTATTCACGTCAGGGTGCTTCACCAGCGCCTCGCCGGTGCGGCCATCGCCCGTCACGATGTTGACGACGCCCGCGGGCAGCCCGACGGACTGGCAGAGCTCGGCGAAGACAATTGCCGTAATAGGCGTGAACTCGGCCGGTTTAAGCACGACGGTGTTACCAGCGGCGAGCGCGGGCGCGATCTTCCAGGCGAGCATCAGCAGTGGGAAGTTCCAGGGGATGATCTGGCCGACGACGCCCACCGGACCCATCTCGGGCATCTCGCTGGCAAGCAGCTGCGCCCAGCCCGCATGATGGTAGAAGTGACGCGCGACGAGCGGGATATCCAGGTCGCGCGTCTCGCGGATCGGCTTGCCGTTGTCCATCGTCTCCAGCACGGCGAGCAGGCGCGCGTGTTTCTGAATCTGACGGGCCAGCGCGTAGAGATAGCGCGCGCGGGCGTGGCCTGAGAGGGCGCTCCACGCGGGGAAAGCCTCACGGGCGGCGCGCACGGCGGAGTCCACATCCTTAGCCGTTCCCTGGGCGATTTCGATCAACGGGGTCGCCGTCGCCGGGTTGACCGTCAGGAAATACTCGCCGCCGCTCGGCTCGCGCCACTCCCCGCCGATGAAATGGCGCAGGTGCGGCGCGTGGGCGGCGAGCCAGGCCTGCGCGGGCGCGTCGGACTCAGGCGCAGGGCCGTAGCTCATCGACTCGAAAATATCGGCCACGCTGACCTTGCTGTCTGCTGTGTCTGCCATGTCGCTACCCTCCTTCTTGCCCCTAGGCCATCGGGTGATGATATCCAGCCGAGTAGCGACCGGTGACGAAGTATTCGATCTGGCGCTCGATGTCGTTGAGCAGGCTGCTTGCGCCGAGGCGGAAGAGGTTGGCGTTCAGCCAGGCATCGCCCAGCTCCTCTTTCATCAAGATCAGCCAGTCGAGCGATTGCTTGGCCGTGCGGATGCCGCCCGCGGGCTTGAAGCCGACGCGGTAGCCGGTAGCCTCCTCATACTCGCGAATCGCGCGCACCATCACGAGACTGTTGGGCAGCGTCGCGTTGACCGTCTCTTTGCCGGTAGAGGTCTTGATGAAGTCGGCTCCGGCCATCATGCAGACCCAGCTGGCGCGTGCCACGTTACGCAACGTGCCGAGCTCGCCCACCGCCAGGATCGTCTTCATATGGGCGTCGCCGCAGGCCTCGCGGAAGGCGCGCACCTCGTCGTAGAGCGCCTGCCAGTTGCCGGTGAGCACATGGGCGCGCGAGATAACGATGTCGATCTCACGCGCGCCAGCCGCCACCGAGGCGCGAATCTCCTCGATCTTGAGCGGGAAGGGATTCTGTCCGGCGGGAAATCCAGTGGAGACGGCGGCGACCGGGATATCTGTTCCTGTGAGCGCTTCGACGGCGACGGGCACGAGGTTGTGGTAGACGCAGACGGCGCCGGTATGCAGATGCAGCGAACCGACGCCGAGCGCCTCCACCAGGTCGGCACGCAACGGCTGGCGCGCTTTGGCGCAGAGGCGGCGCACCGTGCCGGGCGTGTCATCGCCGGAGAGCGTGGTGAGGTCGATGCAGGTGATGGCGCGCAGCAGCCAGGCCGCCTGCCATTCCTTCTTCACCGTCCGCCGTGTGGGGATCGTGGCGGCGCGGCGCTCGACGGCGCTCCGATTCACCTGCACTGCATCAACGCGGTCCAGGTCCAGCGGCGTGCCGGGATTACGCGCCAGCGCCGCGGCTGCATGCTCAGTGGTGCGGGCATGTGCTCTGCCTCTAGCTATAGCTGGCATATCAGTGTCGATGGCCATCGACACCCCATCTGCGGTTGTCATCGTTGAACTCCAATCGCGCCGCCTGAGCTTCGTCGAGCCATTGCGCGGCGTTGTGCGCATGTCAGGGAGCGGCTTAGTCTCTCTCACGATACACCACGACGCTGATGTTTGCCACCAGCGGCATCCTACAACGCGCTGGAAAATAGGCCGTGGAGATTCTTCCAGCCTCGCTAGGCAGGCTGAACTCTACATAGAGACGTTGGAGGATTCCACAACGGTTGCGCGAGACACCCGATGTGGCGACTGTCCCGCGCAACACCAGGCCACCCATCCGATGACAAGGACAGATGGCCTGAGATGGTCGCTACTCTGCCGATTGTGTCGCGGACCAGAGTGCCTGGCTGCGGTCAGCTACGATCTGCTTCGCCTGTTGGATAAAGTCGGCTATCGGAACAGCGCCTAGGTTCTCATTCGTGCGCAGGCGCACCGCGACAGCGTCCGCCGCTGCCTCTTTATCGCCCACCACCAGCATGTACGGAATCTTCTGCAGTTGGGCGTCGCGCACCTTGGCGTTCATGCGCTCATGGCGCGCATCCACCTCCGCGCGCAGACCCGCCTCGCGCAGCCGCTCCGCCACCTGCTCTGCGTACTCGCCGTGTTTCTCATCCGAGATGGGAATCACTACCGCCTGCACCGGCGCGAGCCAGACTGGGAACGCGCCCGCGTAGTTCTCGATCAGGAACGCCATGAAGCGCTCCAGTGTCGAGATACCACCACGATGGATCATCACCGGCTGGTGTGGCTGGCCGTCCTCGCCGACGTATTCGAGGCCGAAGCGCTCTGGCAGTGTGAAGTCGATCTGTACCGTCGAGATCGTCTCGTCTTTGCCGAGCACATTCGCCACCTGCACATCCAGCTTGGGGCCATAGAAGGCGGCGTCGCCGACGCCTATGTAGTACTCTATCTCCAGCTCTTTGAGCGCCTGACGTAGCGCCCCCTCGGACTGCTCCCACATCTGGTCGTTGTCGACGAACTTCTCTTTGTCGTTGGGATCGCGCAACGAGAGCCGATAGTTGTACTGCTCGAAGCCCATGTCGCGGTAGATTTGCTGGATAAGCCGAACCGCCCGCTTGAACTCCGGCAGAATCTGCTCCGGCGTGCAGAAGATATGCGCGTCGTTGAGCGTCATCGCCCGCACGCGCGAGAGGCCCGACAGCTCGCCTGAACGTTCCAGCCGATACATCGTGCCAAGCTCGGCAATGCGGACCGGCAGATCGCGGTACGAGCGCATCTTCTGGCGATAGATCTGAATATGGTGCGGGCAGTTCATCGGGCGCAAAACCAGCTCCTCGCCGCTCTCCATTTCCATCGGCGGATACATGGACTCGTGGTAGTGCTCCCAGTGGCCCGACGTTTTGTACAGGTCGAGCTTGGCCAGATTCGGCGTGTAGACGTGCTGGTAGCCCTGCCTGCGCTCCAGATCGAGGATGTATTCCTCCAGCAGACGGCGCACCGTAGCGCCACGCGGCAGCCAGAGTGGTAGCCCCGCGCCAACGTCCTCACTAATCATGAAGAGATCGAGGTCTTTGCCGAGCTTGCGATGGTCGCGCCGCTTCGCCTCTTCCAGCCGCTCAAGATAGGCGTCCAGGTCTTCCTGCGTGAACCACGCCGTGCCATAGATACGCTGAAGCATCGGGCGCTTCTCGTCGCCGCGCCAGTATGCTCCCGCCACGCGCATCAGCTTGAACGGGCCAATCTCGCCCGTATTCGCCACATGCTGCCCCCGGCAGAGGTCCAGGAATGGCCCCTGCTCCTCAATGCCGACCGTCTCGCCCGGCAGGTTCTCGATCAGCTCGATCTTATACGGCTGATCGTGCTCCTTGAAGTATTTCAGCGCCTTCTTGCGCGGCCACTCGCTGTGGACGAAGGGATGGTTCGCCGCGATGCTGGCGCGCATGCACTCCTCGATGGCGGGGAGATCCTCCGGTGTTACCGGGCGCGGCAGCTCCATATCGTAGTAGAAGCCATCCTCAATGGCTGGGCCGATGGCGAAGCGCGCGCCCGGAAATAACTCCTGCACCGCCTCCGCCATCACGTGCGCGGCGCTATGGCGCATCCGCTGTATCGGCGAATACGCAACCGCCGCCTCAAGCTCCTGTTCAACGGACATTCTTGTCGTTCCTTTCGTGTCGTGTGTGTATGTTCGTATATTCGCATGTTCGCGCGTAGGCGAGACTTTGAGCATCCTCACCCCGCGGCTGCTTCACGCTCCCCACGCAACCTGGCGAGCAACCATTGCGCCGCACGGACCCGCGCCTGGGCATCCGACACACGGAGCGCCTGGCGCAGCAACTCGGAGAGATCGGGCGCGCGGGCCGCCAGATCGCTGAGCAGGTGTTCGCGCGCGGGCGGGTATTCACCTTGCTCCGCGTACCAGTTATCAACCATCGCGGGCAGCATCCTATCAACGAGCAGCGCTGCAGCCTCGGGATCGCGTTCCAGCAGGTACGCGGCATAGATCAGACTGTTCTCGAACGCAGCGTATGGGTCATCGCCTTTCGCGTCTGACGAAACGCAGAATCTGTACACCATCATCGGAAGACCTCCTCAAAGTTGGCATCGTTGTGACATGACTGGTTGTGTCGCCACGGCCAGACGCCGCGCGACCTGAGACAGCCACGGTCACACCGTCGGCTGGTTGCCGACGGATCCGAATCACCTCTTGAGCTAGATGGCATACAGCGCGCATGGTTCTCGTCTTCTCTGATAGATACTCATGCGGTGGATGGTCAACGGTACACACACTTGACACCGCACCGCAAAAACGCCATAAAAAAAACCCTTTCATCCCACCTGGGACGAAAGGGCAACATGCCTTCCGTGGTTCCACCCACATTCCACGCGGCGAAAGCAACCATCTGCTCGTCGCGTGCTTCATTGCTGGCCGATAACGGATGCCCTCCGCGACAGCCTGCCGCCGGTGAAGGCGGGTCGGTGTCGGGCTAACGGGTGGTATTCGCAGTCATCATTGCCGGAGATGGCTCTCAGCCGGTGGCCATCTGTCGCTGTCGGAAGACGCCTACTACTCGTCCCGCTCTGCGCCATAACTATTCGTACGACATTCAGCATATCACGCGGCTGACGCGCTGTAAAGCCTGTGCAACGGTCGCTTTGCATGCTACACTGCTATCACTTGCTATTACTGCAACCATCCCACTCATCCCACAGTGGGCACGCTATCTTCCTGGTGGGAATATGGAGCGCGTTTGAGGAGCACTCATGGAGGATGGACGTCAAGCACTGGAATTAGCGCCCGCCGCGCTGCGACGGCAGACCGATCCGGCCAGTCTCGGATTTGCTACCACAACGGATCTGCCCGCTCCCGATGGCATGGTTGGCCAGGAGCGCGCGCAGGAGTCGATAGACTTCGCGCTGGAAATGACCGACAGCCGGTACAATTTGTTCGTCAATGGCGATCCAGGCACAGGGCGGCGCATTGCCGTTGCCAATGCCGTCGAAGCGATTGCGAAGAGCCGACCCGCCGCGAAAGACTGGTGCTACGTCTACCATTTCGACCAGCCAGAGGAGCCACACGCCGTCGCCCTGCCGCCGGGCATGGGCCGCGCCTTCGCTCATGATGTCGCCACCTTCGTCCAGACCGCGCGACGCGAATTGCGGCAGGCATTTTCCAGTGATGCTTACGCCGCCAAACGCAAGGAGATGCTGAGCGATGTCGAGCCACGACACACCACTCTGTGGAACGCGCTGCGCGATCAGATACTGGCGCTTGGCTTCCTGGTCCGAACGACCGAGCTGGGCATCGCGATTCTGCCCCTTCGCCCACCCGGCGGCCAACTGGATGCGCCACGTTCCGATAACGAAGGCAACAATGCATCCGATACCGAAGATGAGCCCTTGATCCTCTCGCGTGAAGAGATTGACGCGCTGCCAGCAGCCGAGCGTAATCGTTTGCGCGCGCAACACGAACAGGCGGAGACGCTGCTCAAGCGCGGCTTACCAGAGATTACCGCTCTTGAGGATGAGATGGCGGCTCGGATCCGCGCGCTGAACATCACAACCGCCGAGGAGACGCTTAGTCACGGCAGCGAGGCGCTGATAGAGGAGTACACTATCTCTGCCGACGCGGTAGATTTTCTGCGGCAACTGGCAGGCGACATGGTTACGCATGTTGAAGTGCTCCGCGGGGAGGGCGACGATGGTGTGTCCGCCAGTGATACGGAAAACGGCGACGAGGATGACCAGGGCATGGACGGCAGCGAGGGCCGGGTGAGCCTGCCCACACTCCTCCGACGCTACCGAGTCAACGTGCTGGTCTCACACAAGCCCGACGATAACGCGCCGATTGTGATCGAGATGAACCCGACGCGCACCAATTTGCTCGGCCGCATCGAATCAGGCACCAAGCGCGGCCTGCCCTTCACCGATCACCTGATGGTCCGTGCGGGCGCGCTGCATCGGGCGAATGGCGGCTTTCTGATTGTGCAGGCGCATGACCTCATCGCCTCGCACGCCTGGGACACCCTCCGACGGGTACTGCGCTTCGGCATGATTGGCATGGATAGCGGCGGCGAGCCACAGGGCAACCCGCCCGGCGCGACTCTCCGGCCAGAGCCGATTCCCGCGAATGTGAAGGCCATCCTGATTGGCGATCTCTCCACCTATCGGATGTTTATGGACCAGGACCCGGAGTTCCGGCTGCTCTTCAAGGTGCGGGCGGACTTCGCTGACGAGATGCACCGGACGCCCGACGCCGAACAGGCGTATGCCCGCTTCAGCGGCAATGTCGCGCGCGCAAACGGCGGCCCGCCCCTGGCAGCGGACGCGGTGGCCGGGCTGATCGAGGAAGGGAGCCGCTGGGCGGAGGACCAGGAGCGCCTCTCGACCGAATTTGGCAGCCTGCGCGATCTCACATTGGAGGCATGCTATTGGGCGAAGAAAGAGAAGGCCGAGGCGGCGTCGGCGGCGCATGTCAATCGGGCGATTGCCGCGCGCGAGCGGCGGGCAAGCCTCTCTGAAGACACGTACAACGAGCTGATCGATGAGGGGCAGCTTGTCATCGAGACCTCGGGTGAGGTGGTGGGACAGGTCAACGGCCTCTCGGTGCGAGTCTCCACGGACCATTTCTACGGCGTGCCGATGCGCATCACCGCGCGCACCTCACCGGGTGTCGCGGGCGTCACCGACATCGAGCGCGAGACGGCGATGAGCGGGCCAAGCCACAGCAAAGGTGTGCTCATCCTCAGCGGTTTCCTCGCCGGGCGATTCGCTCAGGATTTCCCGCTGAGCCTCTCGGCGAGCATCTGCTTTGAGCAGAACTACGAGCCAATTGATGGCGATAGCGCCTCCTCGGCGGAGCTCTACACGCTGCTCTCCAGCCTCTCGGGCGTTCCGATCCGCCAGTCGCTCGCGGTCACGGGCTCCGTCAATCAGCGCGGCGAGATTCAGGCGGTCGGCGCGGTGACGGCGAAGGTCGAGTCGTTCTTCCGGCTCTGCGAGGCGCGCGGGCTGGATGGCCGTCAGGGGGTGCTGATCCCGCGGGCCAATATTCGCAACCTGATGCTGCGCGAGGAGATCGTGGCTGCCGTCAGGGCGGGAAAGTTCCATATCTACGCCATCAGCTCGGTGGACGAAGGGATCGAGCTGCTCACTGGCATTCCCGCGGGCCGACCCGACCGCGATAATCGCTACCTGGAGGGAACGATCAACGCGCGCGTCAGCCAGATGTTGCGGCTCTATAGCGACCGCGTGCGTGCCTATACCACTGGCCAAAACGTGGGGCTGGCTCGCCCATAATGCCCGAAAGCATCCTATATGCCTGGCAAGCGGCTCCTGGGGGCTCTGTCGTCAGCGCAGCAAAGCCGCCACCTTCGCCACCAGAGTGTCAAGCTCAATTGGCTTGGCCAGAAATCCGTCCGCGCCCGCATCCGCGGCCTCCTGGGCTCCTCGGGGATGGGCTGAGATCATCAGGACAGGAATAGAGCTCGTGGATGGGTTAGCCTTCAAATCTCTGACAATCTCGCGGCCATCGCGCCCCGCCAGCAGCATATCCAGCAGGATGAGATCCGGTGCCTGTGCTGAATGGAGATGTTGCATCAAATCGTCGGCCTGGCCCACCGCCACCACATGGTAGCCTGCATCCCCCAGCATGAGCGTCAGCGCGAACACAATATCTGGCTCATCATCCACAACGATGATCGTCTTCCTGCTAGCGCTCATGCTATCGCTCATGACGCCTCAGCACTCCCTGGCTGACGGTCCGAACGATGGGAGTCGCTTCCAGTAAGGCTATCGAGGCGAAGCAACGAGAGGCTGCAATGAAATGTACTGCCGTTCCCGGCGCTACTTTCCACCCACAAGCGCCCACCTTGCCGCTCTATGATTGTCTGCGCGATATGCAGGCCAATACCCAGACCGGGGTAGGTGCTCGTCTGCGGGTCATCCACCTGATAGAACCGCTCGAAGATGCGCTTCTGATGCTTTGGAGCGATGCCGATGCCGAAGTCGCGCACAGCCACCTCAGCCCATTCGCGATTGCCTTGCATCGTCACGAGGATAGAGTCCGCAGTGGGTGAATATTTGATTGCGTTCGTGAGCAGATTGATGAGCACCTGCCCTACCCGTTCTCGGTCACCATAGACCCGCGCCTGTGTCGCGCCCTCCAGACGGAGGGTATGCGTCAGCGTTGTTGGCTGCACCGTATCGAGTGTCTCGCGCACGAGGTCGTCGAGGTCGAACCACGTTTCGTGTAAGGCGAGATATCCAGCCTGCATCTTCGAGAGGTCGAGCAGATCGCGAATAAGACGTGTCTGTCGGTTAATTTGCTCGTCCATCCGGTCCAGCATATGCAGCACCTGCGGATCCACATCGGGCTGCTGTCGCAGGCGCCGTTGCAACACTTGCGTGAACGCCTTGAGACTGGTGATAGGCGTTCTCAGCTCATGGCTGGCCATGCCGATAAAAGCGTCTTTGCGCACTTCCAGCTGCCGCTGCGCCTCTTCCGCTTGTTTGCGGTCAGTAATATCACGCAAATGGCACTGAATGATCTCATGACTATTGGCCTGGAAACGATTGCCGACGAATTCGACATAGCGCAACTGGCCATCCTCCATATGGAATTCCAGCGACTCACGGCGAGCAAGGTGCTGCTCTTCCATTTCTCGCCAGACCGCCTCGCCACTCTCCTGATCAGGAAACAGTCCAATCCGCAGGAGGTTCCGCCCCAACAATTGCGCTGATGTCGTGCCGAACAGGTCAGCAACGCCCTTATTCGCCTCGATGATGGCATGTGTTGCTGGGTCCACAACCAGAATCCCGTCGGTGGAGGCCTCGAAGAGATGGCGATAGAGATTCTCCGAGATACGCACCCGCTCCTCCGCTGCCTTGCGCCCCGCGCTTTCGCCAGCGAGTGAGCTTGCTTGCTGTTGTAGTAGGGTAATGGCGCGCAGGCGTTCCTCTGGGTCGGCCAGCGCGGTGTAGCGCTCATCGGGGATGACCTGGGTGTGGGTCGCGCATATCACTCTGAATGCCTGCTCATGCGCTTCGCTCGCAAAGTCCGACATCGGATAGGCGCAACAGAGTGAGAACGGTGGTGATGTGTCGCTCTCGCGCAGCTCGTTCCACATTTCTTCCAGGCGGATAGCCGCGGCGTAGTCGCTTCCTGCCCAGAGCAGCGCTACCATCTCGCCGAAGACACGCACGTGTCGCAGCCGGGAGTCTTTACTATGACGAGAGGCTGGACGAGAGGCTGGACGCTTGGCCGCCTGCGCGAAGATACCGCCGACGACCCGACGAAACGCCTCCTCGTCCAGCGATCCCTCGGTCATGAACCGCGCCAGCATCAGGGCGGCGTCGAGCGCGATATATGCGCCCTGCTCGCACGTGGCAATCAGGTCCAGCCCTTCACGTGCGAAACGTTGCTCCAGACGCTCGCGATGATCCTTCGTGGCAATGACAATGCACGTCTCGCCCGCTGTGAGACCGTCATACACAAAGTGGCTGATCTGCTCCACCAGGAAATCATCGTCGGCGTAGAACTGGACGGTATGCTCAGGCGCCGCTGGCCATTGACTGCGTGCTTGCGATGTCGTCTCGGGCGCCGCATGCGCGGCAGGCATGGTAGATGCAGAGGGAGATATACCATCCCGTATGGCGCTCTGCCTGTGGGCAGATTTTGGGAACATTGTCATAACGTCGATTGATTCCTTGCTACCTGCTATCCTCTCGAATGTCCCGCTTACTGGGCGCCCCTTCCACCACCAGACCGCTCCCCTACCCGCCTGGGGCAACACAATATCGGGGGCAGGCAATGAATTGCCGATAGATACCAACTGGAGCTTTAGCAATATTCTTGCCAGCCGTTAGGCGCTCGTTGGAACATCGCGGACCCGACCCAGAGGGGCCGACGCGGTGAAGGCCAAGGTCGAGTCGTTCTTCCGGCTCCGCGAGGCGCGGGCTGGACAGCCTCAGGGGGGTACTGATTCCACAGCGACCACGTCCGCGCCTACATTGGTAACACCGTTGGACGTCCCGCCCGGTAGGCAGTAGATGCGCAGCAACCGTGGACTACCTCCCAATGTTCCCGATGCAACAAGAGAGGCGGGGAAGACAGCCTGGTTCTCCTAAAGTACTACTTGCTCCCTTTCGAAACACATGCGTTGCGCGACCACGTCCTTTTTTCTCAGGCAGGCAGGTATACGTGACCAGATGGCCCTGTGCCTTTGAGCTAGAGGCGCGGAACTCCCATCGTCACTGTCTCCGCCCATGCTGTGTGTAATGGACATCTTCGACCACGAAGGAGTGCGCAACATGTCTGATCGCGGATCTCGGTTCCTCGGCAAACGGCGCCTGACGACAATCGCAATGGGTATTACTGGCCTTGTCGCGGTCCTGGTTCTCGGCGGCGTACTGGCGTTCTATGTTACAACGGCGCACGGCTCCGGCACTGGCGGTGGCGGCTGCGTCTCGACGACGGGACCATCCTGCACGTTCAAAGGCAATTCCACCTACGCTACGTTCCAGAGTATCAGCGATGATGGCTGCATCTTCACCCAGGCGCAGGTCTCGGCGTACGACAACCTGACACGCCCGGGGCACAACGCCAGCAAGACCGCGGCCATCTACATCTCGACGTGGGACAACTGCAACGGTGTGCCACTGTCTGAGGCGACCAACTTTGATCCTAACACGGGCGCATCGTCGTTCACTGGAACTATCGAGTTCGGATCGAATCTTGCGTCGGCAACCATCAATGGAACGGCGTCTATGTATGATCCGTATACTGGCTCAGTGCTCTACACCACGACGGTGAACCTGACCATCACAGGATACGGCCCATCCTCGACGTACAGCGATAGCCAGCATAGCCATTCGCCTGGCTTCATCATGAACTCGCACTTCACTGGGACGAGCCGTTCGGCTGAAGTGTCTGGAACCTTCACCGACAACGCGGGCAATAATATGGCCGCACTGCCGGGGCTCTACGCGGAATTGCAGTACTCGCAGGGCGGTACGGTGCAAATCTTCCCCATTAAGTAATAACCGCCACGAGCAAAGAGTCAGGCATGGGCAGGATACAATCCACACCCATGCCTGATGTGCTCTTCGAGCCGCCTGCCCTGAGGCAAGCACGACTACTGCTCCAGCGCGCCCTGGCGGACCGCGTGGGCCGTCTGCTTCGTGCTGTGGCCGTTGACCTCGGCGACAATGCCCGCCTGCTGCTTCGCCGCGCCAACAAACGCGAAGAACAGCGGATGCGGGCGGATCGGGCGACTCTTGAACTCTGGGTGGAACTGGGTCGCCAGGAACCACGGGTGGTCTTTCAGCTCGATGATCTCCACCAGCTTGTTATCGGCGGAGCGGCCGCTCACCTGCATGCCCTTCGCCTCAACTCGGCGGCGATAGGAGTTGTTGAACTCATAGCGGTGGCGGTGGCGCTCGAAGATGATCGGCTCGCCATAGGCCGCCTCAGCTTTGCTGCCCGGCGACAGGCAGCAGACCCACTGGCCCAGCCGCATCGTACCGCCTTTATCAGAAATTTGGCGCTGGTTGGGCATCAGGTCAATCACCTTGTCAGGCGAGTCGGGATCGAACTCGGCGCTATTCGCCTCCTCCAATCCAAGCACATTACGCGCGAACTCGACGACCGCGACCTGCAATCCCAGGCACAGCCCGAAGTAGGGGATACCATGCGTCCGCGCGTATTCGACGGCTTTGATCTTGCCCTCGATGCCGCGGTGGCCGAAGCCGCCCGGCACGATGATGCCCGCCGCCTGCGCCAGCCGCTCCTCGTGCTGCTCCCATTCCTTATCGAGCTTCTCGGAATCCACCCAGTCAATCTGCACATCCACCCCATGCGCCCAGCCCGCGTGCGTCAGCGACTCCGCCACCGAGAGATAGGCGTCGTGCAGCGCGACATACTTCCCGACCAGCGCGATGCGCACCGTCGGCTTCTCCGCCCCAATGCGCGCGACCAGACTGCGCCACTCGCGCAAATCCGTCGGCTGCGTCTGCTTCAGCGCCATCTTCTCGACCAGGAAATCGCCCAGCCCCAGATCTTCGAGCATCAGCGGCACCTCATAGATGCTGCTGGCCGTCTCGACGGGGATAACCGCGCGGCGCTCGATGTTGCAGAAGAGCGCAATCTTGTCGCGGATCTCGTCGGCGACCGGGAAGTCTGACCGGCAGAGGATCACGTCGGGCTGGATGCCCGCACGCAACAGCTCTTTGACGCTGTGCTGCGTTGGCTTGGTCTTCAGCTCATGTGTCGCGCCGATGAAAGGCAGCAGCGTGACATGCAGATAGAGCGCGTCGTCGCGGCCCACATCATTGCGCATCTGGCGGATCGCTTCGAGGAACGGCTCGCCCTCGATATCCCCCACCGTGCCACCAACCTCGACAATCACGACGTCGGCGCTGGTCTGCTCTGCCAGCGTGTGGATGCGCTGCTTGATCTCATTGGTGATGTGGGGAACCACCTGAATGGTGCCGCCGAGATAGCCCCCGGCGCGCTCTTTGCCGATAACGGCGTTATAGACCTGGCCCGTCGTGACGTTGCTGGACTGGCTGGCTGGCTCATCAGTGAAGCGCTCGTAGTGGCCCAGGTCGAGGTCCGTCTCGGCGCCGTCATCGGTGACGAAGACCTCGCCGTGCTGATAGGGCGACATGGTGCCGGGATCCACATTGATGTAAGGATCCAGCTTCATGATGGCGACCGACAATCCACGGCTCTTGAAGAGGCGACCCAGCGATGCAACGGTGATGCCCTTACCAACCGACGAGACGACCCCACCCGTGACAAATAGAAACTTTGGCATACCACTCTGCTCCCTTGCGCGCCGCTATCAGTGCGCGCACTGACATGACTCTCCAGACTCGCACGACTCACAGACTCGCGATGACCAATTCGAATAAGGCCGCTAACGCTGCACAATATGGGTCCGTCCGGCGCCTGTTCATTGCATGTTCGGCACACCCGTTTCGGGCAATTGCGCGCCGGAAAACCACAATCGCCACATAGAGAGAGGGGCCAGCACCCCCGTTCTTTGGAGCTGGCCCCTCATCTTCAGTTAACCTCCCCGGTAGTTCAGGACGACCACCTGCGGTTCTGCCGGGAGACTCGCAGGCGTGATGACAAGTTTCGGAAGCGGTTCGGCCGCTTCCACCCCCATTTCGCGTAAGAACTTGTCAACCGGATCGAGCGCCGCGCCATTTGGCTTATAGGCTGGCGTCGCGTAGTGCATCGGGATAATCAGCCGTGGATCGAGTTGCGTGATGACCTCGGCGGCCTTCTCGGCGTTCAGCGAATATCCGCCGCCCACCGGCACCAGCACGACGTCAGCGCCTTTCAGCGCCTCGAGCGCGCGATCACTCAGCGTGTCGCCCAGATCACCCAGATGGCAGATGTGGATATCGTCCATCGTGATGAGATAGGCGGTGTTGCGCCCATGCACGTTGCCCTGTTCCTGGTCATGCCAGGTCGCCACGCCGGTGATGAGAATCTGCTGAATCTCGTATTCGCCCGGCCCCGTGACGACTTTCTTCACATCGCCACTCACCGCCTTGACATAGCTATGCCCGGGGTGATCGTGACTGATGGTGATGATGTCGGCGGAGGGGCGACCGATGGAGTAACCCGTTGCGGGCGCGGGCGGGTCGGTAACGAGCGTTGCTTCTTTTCCTCGCAGGCGGAAGCATGAATGCCCCAGCCAGGTCAGTTCCATGGAATATCTTCCTCACAAAAGCATTGGGCGGGGTGCGTCAGCGCATCCGCCAGCGTGCCCCGCCCTGACTGTCAGCATACCACATTGGGGAGTTCACCACAAGGGATTAGCCAGGTTGATGATGGGTGAAGCCATCTGCTATCTAATTCCCTACGTTGCTCACTGTACCGGAAAAGCACGCTGATTTCGTACATGATAAGAGGTTATATGGAGTCTTCCATGTCTGTAACACGTGGCTATATACTCGAACCGTTCGATGCATCGTCTCCCTATTTCGATGACGTTGTGCATATCTATCTAGAGGCGTTTGGCGGCGAGGAGAACGCGATTCGTGCTTTCATCGCGCGCTATGCCACGACGCTGCCCGATTGGCGTGGCTACGTCGCCCTGATTGGCCCGCAGGTGGTGGGGATGGGCTTTGGCACGCGCTCGCTGCCGGGACAGTGGTGGCATGACCCTGTCGCGGCAGCGATTGACCCAGACGATCCCGCGCTGCAGGACGCCTGGGTGCTGGTCGATCTGGCGGCGCGTTCGGCATACCGCAATCGGGGCGTTGGCACGGCGCTCCTGGAGATGCTGCTTGCCAGCCAGCCCTGCCCGCGTGCGCTCCTCTCGACGGAGGTTGCGAACGCGGGCGCGCACCGACTCTACGAGCGCAACGGCTGGCGCTATCTCCTCCCCGGCCTTGTCTTTACGCCGGGCCAGCAGCCGTTTGTCGTCATGGGACGCGAGATCAATTCGGGCGAGCGATTAGCAAATTCGTGAAGAGGCAATCGAGCGAGTCGCCGCCTTCGAGCCCAACTTCGCCAGACGTAAAGGTCGTATCGTCCTGGGTTCCTACCTGCGTCCCATTCACGAAGAGATCGAAATGCGATCCCTTGGCCTCGACTCTCAATGTGTTCTTCGTATTGAGGCCGCCTTTGATCGCCGCATTGGCGGTGAAGTCCGTGAGCGTCGTGCAGGAGCCGCCCACACACTTATCGAAGAACCACTTGCCATTGCTGTCGATCAGGAAGCGGTAGTAGTTCCCGGCGCTGACACGCCTGAAGACAATCCCGTAGCCGGTGGTCGTCGGGCCACTCACCTCTTGTGCGTCGACCGACACGTTCACGTCGGATTGGGCGCCAATCGGCGCATAGCAGATGAAGCCGTCGGCAATATGGTAGCCATCGCTCTTCGACTGGCAGTGATCGTCCTGGGTCCAGTCGTCGACGGTTGAATTGAACGTGTTCTGGTAGAGCACCGTCTCGGCTGGTGTCGGAGTGGCGACTGCGCCTGACGTTCCGGGTCCAGTCGAGGTGTTCACCTGCCCAAGCGCATTGATGGCAAACACCGAGACGCCGGTACACGCCACCAGCACGACAACTACCGCCACGACAATACCAACAATAAGCCCGGTTCGGCTCTTTTTCGGCGGTGTCGGCTGCTGCTGCTGATAGCCATAGGGTGGATTGCCCTGTGTCGGCGGATAGGTTGGGGGCGCGTACTGGCCGGGCTGTCCAGCTTGTCCAGGCTGCTGGCCATAGCCACTCGGTGGGGTGTATGAGCCTGGGCCATACGGATTCTGCGGCGCGCCATACCCAGACGTCGGCGTATTGCCACCGTAGCCAGCGGCATATGTGCCACCCTGACCAGGCTGCCCTGATGCGTTCGTAAGCTGGTATCCACAGCGGGGACACCGATCAGTATTCGGTTGTTCGATCAGAAGACCGCACGAAGGACACTGCATAGGTTATCTCCTCCTCGTGAACGAATACGCAGGTGGTTACTACGCCCGCCTGATATGCCCGGAGCAGACGGTGATTGCATGGAGCAAAGCGCGTTGAACGATGCAAGTTGCTCACCCCGCGCGCTCGCCCTCGGCCACGGATACCGTGACATAGCCACTGCCGGGGACGTAGTCGGCGCTCTGGTGGCGGAAGTAGGTGTTGTAGAGATTAGCGTAGGAGCCGCCGTGTCGCAATAGCTCGTCGTGGGTCCCTTCCTCCACGATGCGTCCGCGATCCAGCACCAGGATGCGGTCGGCGTCGCGGATGGTCGAGAGGCGGTGCGCGATCACGATCGCCGTCCGGTGCTCCAGCACCGTCTCCAGCCCCTCCTGTATCTGCGCCTCGGTCAGCGGATCCACGCTCGCCGTCGCCTCGTCCAGCACCAGGATGGCGGGATCTTGCAGCAGCACTCGCGCCAGCGCCACCAGTTGCCGCTGGCCCATGGAGAGGCCGCGTCCCATCTCGCCCACCGGCGTCTCCAGCCCTTGCGCGAGGCCGTCGAGCCAGTCGCCGCCGCCAATCTGCTGGGCGACCGCCGCCACCTCCTCATCCGACGCCTCCGGGCGGGCATAGCGGATGTTCTCGGCTACCGTACCGTCGAAGAGGAACGGCGTCTGCGGCACAATGCCCAGGTGACGCCGGTAGTCGCGCAGGTCGAAGCTACGGATGTCGCGCCCGTCAATCAGCAGCTGGCCGCCCTGGAACTCGTAGAAGCGCGCCACCAGCCGTGCCAGGCTCGACTTGCCCGCGCCGGTATGCCCCACCACCGCGACCGTCTGCCCGGCGGGAATCGTCAGGTTCAGCCCCGGCAGGACCGTATGCTCGGCGTTGTAGCCAAAGTAGAAGTCGCGGAACTCGATCCGGCCTTCGAGCGAGGGCACCGGCTGTGCGTCGGTCTGCTCCACCCGTGGCTCGGCGTCAATCAACGCGAAGACCCGCTCGCTGGCCGATAGCCCCTGCTGGAACTGACTCCAGAACGAGGCGATGCTGGTGAGCGGGAACCAGAAGATGGCGATGCTCTGGACGAAGAGATACCACGTGCCCGCCGAGACGCTCCCATGCAGCACATTCAGCCCGCCAAACCAGATAATGACGACGGTGCCCAGCCCCGCGACGGTGTTGAGGATAGGGAAGACGCCGTTGAAGACAAAGCCGGTGCGCCAGTTGACCTGATACGCCTGCCGGTTGACCTCGCCGAACTCGCCGTAGATCGTCTGCTCCTGGCGGAAGTTCTTGGCGATGGCGATGCCGCTGATCGTCTCCTGGATGGTGTTGTTGACGCGCGCGCGCGCGCGCTGCGAGTTGCGCACAGTCGTCCGCGCGATGCGGCGAAAGGCGAGTGCCACCGCGATGATGAACGGCGCGATGCCCAGCGCCAGCAGTGCCAGCGCGGGATTGATGATGAAGAGCACGACGGCGATCAGGATGACCAGCAGCGCCTGGCTCAAGAGGTTCAAGACTAACGTCACGACGGTCGAGAAGTCCTCGGTATCGGAGGTGACGCGGCTGACAATCTTGCCCGACGGGTTCTCGTCATAGAAGGACATATCGCGCGCCAGGACAGCGGAGAAGGCATCCAGCCGCAGTTGCAGCACGACATCGCCAACGGCTTTGGCGGTATACCACTGGCGCACGAAGCTGAAACACCACGAGAGGGCGCCCGCGATCAGGATTGCCGCCATCAGTCCAGCAATCGTCGCCGTGGTATGCGAGGTCGTCAGGATGTCCACGCCATGCGCCAGCAAGAGCGGCAAGACGGTGTCGGCCAGCGAGCCGAGCACAATCATCGCCGTCACCAGCAGCATCATGCGCGCGCGGGGACGGAAGTACCGCACGATGCGCGCGATCAGCTTGCGGTCCGAGTATGTCCGGTCGTAGGCGTCGGCGTCCAGCCCGTCCATGATGAAGCCCATGTAATGATTCTCCGTGTTCAGTCATCTATCTTCGTGAATGGCAAGATGGCGCCTATCCACCTGCGCGGCATGATTGCCGCGACTAACCTGCCCGAACCAAACCCGTTCACGCGCTCGCCGCCGGAAGCGCGCTATCATAGCGGGCGAAGATGCGCCGGTAGAGGTCGCAGCGGTCCAGCAGCTCCTCATGCGTGCCGCTATCCACCAGCTCGCCCTTGCGCAGCACCAGAATGCGGTCGGCCCAGCGAATCTGCGAGAGCCGATGGGTAATCAGCAGCGTCGTCCGCCCTTCGAGCAGCCGCCGGATCGCCTTCTGAATCTCATCCTCGGTCGCGCTATCAATCGCGCTGGTCGAGTCGTCGAGCATCAGGATGCGCGGATCGGTCAGCAGCGCACGCGCAATCGCCAGGCGCTGGCGCTGGCCGCCGGAGAGCGTCACGCCACGCTCGCCAATCACCGTCTCGTAGCCCTCAGGCAGCGCGCGCACGAAGCCGTCGGCCTGGGCGTCACGCGCGGCGCGCTCGATCCCGGCGCGGTCGGCCCGCTGGCCGGTGCTGAAGCCGATATTCTCGGCGATGCTGCGTGAGAAGAGAAAGACATCCTGCTCGATGGACGAGATCTGCGAGCGCAGGGAATCGAGGTTCCACTCGCGCACGTCCACTCCGTCGATCAAAATGCGCCCGCCCGTCACGTCGTAGGTGCGGTTGACCAGCCGCGTCAGCGTGCTCTTGCCAGAGCCGGTCTGGCCGACGATGGCGATGGTCTCGCCGGGGGCTGCGCGGAACGAGATATCGCGCAGGATCGGCGTCTCGCCGTAGCTGAAGCTGACGCGGTCGAAGACGATCTCGCCGCGCACCTCACCGCGATGACCCGCCTCGTTCTCGTCCAGCTCGGTCTCCTCACGCATCAGCGCCAGTATGCGGTTGGCCCCCGCGATGCCCAGCTGGACGAGCGAGAAGGTGAAGATCGAGAGATAGGCTGGCCCACGCAGCATGCCCATCAGCCCCAGGTAGGCGACCAGCCCGCCAATCGTCAACTGGCCGTGGGTCAGCAGGAAGACGCCGTGCAGGAAGGCGATCACCAGCGCGAAGACGAGGATCAGCGGCGGCAGATACCACGCCTGAATCTGTCCCTCACGGACGAAGTAGTTGCGGTAGCCGCGCGCGCTGCGGCCAAACTTGACGCGCTCCTGCGGCTCTTGCGCAGTAGACTTGACCACCTCTATGCCGGTGATCGTCTCCTCTAGCCCGGCGTTCATCGTGCCGAACTGCTGCCGCATCGCGTTCGAGATGGGATTGAGCCGCCGGGTGTAGTCGCGGATGGCGAAGAAGAAGCCGACGGTGAAGAGCAGCGGCGCCAGCAGCAGTTGCGGCGAGAGAAACGCGATGAAGACCATCGGGACGACAAGATTGAGCAGCGAGTCGAAGATCAGATCGATGCCTGGATTGATCATCGGGTTGAGCTGGCGCACGTCGTTAGTGGCGCGCGCCATGATGTCGCCCACCTGCTGGCGGTTGTGGAAGGTCTGACTCTTGCCGAGCAGGCTCAGGTACAGCTCGTCGCGTGAGTCCCGCTCCAGCCGCTGCGCCAGAATCTCCGAACTGAAGCGCGCCGCCATATCGAAGACGCCGCCCACCAGCACGCACGCGAGAATCGCCAGCGCCACCAGCGCCAGGTGCGACTGGTCTGGATGCGGCTGCAAGACGACATTAAAGGCGGTGCCCGTCAGCCGTGGGATCGCCGAGAGCATGATGTTCGCCACGATCATCGCGCCGACTGCCCCAAGCAGAAATCGCTTGTAGCGCAGCACGTGGGAGATCACCCAGCGCACCGGACCAGAGCGATTGTAGACGTACTCATCGGCGACGGTAAACTCTCGGCTGGCCACGAGCGCTCCTCCTGAATGTGGTGGTAGAGGTGGTGTGTGAATGAGGTGATTGGACTGAATAACAACCTTGTTCTTTATGAGACACCCGAACATGGTAACTGAACACAAATTCAATTGCAAGGAAGATATCTGCGCGAAAAACACAAGGCTCTACAAGCGGTCAAACGCGACTCCCTATGCCTGGAGGGAGGAGGTTATCTCCACCGTGGCGTAGTACAATGCCCTCAATTGCGCTTACGCCCTTGCACCGTGCCGGGAAGTGTGGTGTATGACGGATGGCGCGCAAGAAACAGCGCACCCTTGCCTCAGATGCGGATGGTTGCTTATCCGCGGAAAGGAGAGAGCGACGTGGATGAACTGGTGAATCAGGTGGTGCAGAAGACCGGCATCAGCCAGGACCAGGCTACTCAGGCGGTTCAGACTGTGGTCGGGTACCTGAAGGACAAGCTTCCCGGGCCGGTTGCCTCGCAGCTCGACAGCGTTCTGGGTGGGCAGGGGCAGAGCAGCTCTGGCGGCATTATGGGCCAGGCTGGGCAGGCCATCGGCGGTATGTTCGGCGGTGGCGGTGACAACCCCAACCCCACCTCCTGATCGCTGTTTTTTGAGTGGTCGCGGATGCGGCTACAGATACAAGACCCACCACGACCACGAATGATCGAATCGTTCCTGAGTGACCCTTCCCACATCGGGAAGGGTCTCGCTATGCCTGCATGGCGCCAGCCGAATACGCGCTCAGGAGCGCCACCGCCGTCTCGACCACGGTGGCCAGCGGCGCTACCGCTATCCACTCCTCGGTTGTATGCTCGTCCATTGCGCCGGTCGAGACGGTGAAGACGCGGGTGTGCGCTCGCAAGGCGCTGGCGTCGCTGCCGATAAATGTCGTCATCGTGCGCGGAGTGGTGCCAAGCGCGGTCTGCGTTCGCATCCAGGCGTGCAGCAGCGGCTCGCTCTCATCCACAGTGTAGCCGTCGCAGTGGGGATCAAAGGTGATGGTCGCCTCGCCGCCGAGCGCTCGTGCCGCATCGGTAAACGCCGCCTCGATCTCCGCCAGCAGCCGCGCGCGGTCCGCCCCTTCGAGCAGCGTGCGCGCCTCGCCGAGCGCCCGCAGCTCGCGCGGAACGGCGTTGCGGGCGCTGCCTCCCTCGATTCGGCCAATGGAGACACGGCTGGTATCGCCATCCAGCACGCCGACGGGATACGCCGCCCGGTGGAACATCTCGATGGCGCTGGCGGTCCCCTCCAGGTACTTGCCGGGATGGCCGCCGCTGCCACGCAGCAGCACGTCGAACGCGATGTAGGTGGCGGCATGGGTGACGACGACGCCCGCCTCGCCCGCGTTGTCGAAGACGATGCCTTCCCGCGCGCCCCAGGGCGCCGGATCAAACGCCTTTGCGCCGATCAGCCCGACCTCCTCGCCGACGGTGAAGAGCAGCAGCAGCGGCGGATGATCGAGGCGGCGCGCGCGCAGCTCATCCAGCGTGTGAAGGATGATGGCGATGCCCGCGCTGTCGTCCGCGCCAAGGTTGGTCGCGCCGTCGCTACGCAGGATGCCGTCAGCCAGGATCGGCCGATGCGCCAGTCCCGGCGGCACGCGGTCCATGTGGGCGTTGAGCAGAATCGGCAGCTCGGCGTCGCGGGTGGTCGGCTGCGCAGGGACGCGCGCGATCAGGTTGCCCGCGCCGTCGGTGATGGCGGCCAGACCGTGCGCCTCCAGCTTCCCGGCAATCCATGCGCGCACAGCCTCCTCCTGGCCCGAGATACTGGATATGCCCGCAAGTTCGATGAGCGTCTCCGTCAGCCGCGCCTCCAAATGTGCGGACTTTTTCGCGGTGGGTTTGGCCTTCGTGCTGCTACGTGCCATATTTCAGAATGCCCCTGTTATGAACTACTCGCCTTGATGCGGCCACGACGGCTAGCGAAAAACACAAAACGCCGGATACCACTCTGATTGAGGAAGTATCCGGCGCGCATGCGTTAGTCTTCAACCGCCCGATGACTCGGAAGGATTGAAGCCGACACCATCACGCAACAGCGAGCGTAGCGCGTCGGCGCGCCCACGCAGCCAGGCGGGGTGCCGCCCAGCGATGGGCTTGCCGCTCCGTACGGCGCTAAAGACACGCATCGCCTGCATCAGTGCGCTCACGATCTGGCGCTCCGTTGGATGCCATCCCTGCGCCCGCACCCATTCAAGCTCGCGGAGTGTCCGCGTATAGCCCGCCTGATACGCCTCGCGATAGACGCTGCGATCAGCCGGGTCAGCGGGCAAGAGATCGGCGGGCAGGTTCAGAAAGTCTTGCTCCATCGCCGCCTCCAAGAATCAGCGAGAGGCCCGGCGCTTTAGTGGCCGCAGCCGCAGGAGCGCGCATCGCCCGTATCGCCCGCCGTGCGGAAGCTGTGACCGCAGCCGCAGGTGGAGACGGCATTCGGGTTGTTCACCGTGAAGCCAGCGCCCATCAGGCTGTCAACGTAATCGACGACGCTGCCGGAGACATAGGCGGCGCTCATCTCGTCGAGCAGCATCTTCACGCCCTCGACCTCGAGCACCTCGTCGCCTTCCTGGAACTCATCGAGCGTCATGCCATATTGCATACCCGAACAGCCGCCGCCCGCGACAAACAGGCGAAGTCCCAGGTCGGGGTTACCCTCAGCCTCAAGCAGCTCATGCACCTTCACTGCCGCGTCAGGCGTCAGCGTTACCAGGGCGGTTGTGGTTTCAGACATATCAGCCATCGAAGCTCGCTCCTTTTCGCCGCGCGCCGACCGCGTGGCGTCTCGCGCGTCCGTTCGAGTGTGATTTTCACTGTGACATGTCCCATGCAAGTCTCAGCATTGGACACTACACAGTATACAATACTTCATTCTGTGCAGTATTGTCGATTGGTATTGTACTCTGCGCCACAACACCCGTCAATAGCGCCTGAGCGCAGATTCAGTGCGCGTTATGCTGAGCGACGAGCTGCAACCAGATGCGCGGCACCTCGGTGAGGTTCAGCTCGGTCATCGCCTCTGCGGCGGCGTATTCGAGCGCGTCGGCGCCGATGGGGATCGGCACGCCGGGGAGCGCGCCCTCGATGAAGAGCCAGTAGCGGCCAATATCCTGCCAGGCGCGCAGCGGCATCAGCGCCGTCTCTTCGGCGCGGTCCACCACGTGCAGCCCGTTGGCCTCGAACGCCTGGGCATACTCGTCGGGGGTAAGCCACTGCATCGCCGTGGCCTTCTCGGTGCGCGCCGTGCGAACGCCGGGATGGTTCTTGCGCAGCCAGCCGAGCGCGCGACGGGTCCAGAGATGATAGAAACGCTCGCTGCCGGGGGCATAAGCGCCCTGATAAAACGAGCTATTGCAGGCGAAGAAGCCGTTCGGCGCGAGCGCGCTGGCGATCTTTCCCGCCACCTCGCGCTTGTCGGGCACCAGGTGAATGGCATTGCAGAAGAAGACCGCATCGGCGTTGGGCGCGACCGCCACCAGATTATCGGCGTCGCCCTGCACAAACGTCGCGCCGCGTGAGGCGAGGCGGTCGGTGGCAATCTCGATAGCCTCCGGCGAAGGCTCAACGCCAATAACCGTGCCCGGACGTCCCAGGCGCTCCAGCTCGTCCATTATCAGCTCGGTGACCGCGCCTGTTCCCGAGGCCAGCTCGACGACGCGCACCGGCTCACCCTTGGGATGTGCGGCATCCAGCCGCGAAATCGCCCGGTGGACGAGCGACTGATTGACATCATGGTAAAACTGGTGGCGCGCAAAAGGATCAAAGGTGTAGTTACTGGCAAGCACTGGTGTCTCCGTCACTGAGAGCCTCCGTAGTCCGTTAAGCAGGGCATTTGGCCGCGTTAGAACTGATAGCGTTTGGCGCAAATCGCGTGCCTGATTTCTTCTGAGTTTCCGCGTAGGATAGCATCTCTGCTCGTGTTGGAGCGCATTCATGTGATGAATGTTTCATAGATATCGCGGATATCGCGGATATCGCGGCATCGTGTTGGCGCATGTTGGCGCAGTATACGCCGAGGCTTCCTGCCACGCGCTGCGGATAGGAGCGTCAGGGCGCGGAGGATCTACGATCTCGTTGGTAGCGCGTCGCCGCCAGGCCGTATAATTTGCTGCGATGGCGCACCCGTATAGTGCCCATGGTGGCGGAGAGACGGAGAGGGCGAGAGGTCTGATGCAGGCTGAGGCGCAGCAGAGAGATGGCGCAACATCAGGAACGATGCGCAAGGCGCGGATTTTCCTGGATGCCATCAAGTTCGAGCACACGATCTTCGCGTTGCCGTTCGCCTATCTGGGCATGGTACTGGCGTCGCGCGCGAACCACGGCTGGCCTGGCCTCGATAAGCTCATCTGGATCACCCTGGCGATGGCGGGCGCGCGCACCCTCGCCATGACGCTGAACCGCCTGATCGACGCGAAGGTGGATGCCCTCAATCCGCGCACGGCCAACCGCGCCCTGCCGAAGAAGCTGCTGCGGCCCGGTGAGATGGTGATTGTCTCGGTGATCTCAGCCGCCGTACTGGCGTTCTCAGCATGGCAGCTCAACCCGCTCTGCTTTGCGCTCTCGCCGGTCGCATTGCTCTTCGTGGTCGGCTATTCCTACACCAAGCGCTTCACCTGGCTCTGCCATCTCGCCCTCGGCCTGACCGACGGCATCGCGCCGGTAGGTGGCTGGCTGGCGGTCAACCCGACCATCAGCGTGGCGAATCTGCTGCCGCCCGCGCTGTTGGGGCTTGCCGTGACGTTCTGGGTCGGTGGCTTCGATCTCATCTATGCCTGCCAGGACATCGAATTCGACCGCGCGCACGGCCTCTACTCAATCCCAGCGCGATTTGGTCCGGCGCGGGCCTTGCAAATCTCGGAGATGGCGCACGGCGCGTCGGTGGGGCTGGTGGCGGCGGTGGGCGGCATCCTGCACCTGGCGTGGCCGGTCTGGATCGCGGTGGGGCTGGCGGCGTGGCTGCTCATCTGGGAGCACCGTCTCGTAAAACCAGACGACTTCTCGCAGCTCGATGTTGCCTTCTTCAACATGAACGGCTATATCGCCGTCTCGGTGTTCGTGTTCACGCTGCTGGCGGTGGTGATTGGCTGATACCAGCACTTGCTTGCCAGGAAACTACGACATCGTGTGCCGCTCGCGCGTATATGCTACAGTGGCAAGAGTGTGCCTGACGAGGCGAGACAGCGCCACCACCGGAACGCGGAAGATACCGCGCCGCACAGTCACCGGAACGCGACAGCGCAGATAGCGGCGCACACATAGGCAACGTTGGCAAAGATACGGAGTACATGATGGAGCAACAGACGAGCGCCCAGTCGTCGCAGATTGAGCGCGGCGATACGCTGCTGAAACAAGGCGATGTGCGCGAGGCGGCGGAGGTGTTCGCCGGGGTCGTGCGCGCGGAGCCGAATAATCCCGCTGGCCACCTGGGGCTGGCCGAGGCCAGTCTGGCGCTGGGCGACTTCGCGACGATGCAGCAAGCCTGCGCGCAGGTGCAGCAGCTTGCGCCCCAGGGCGCCGAGGCAGCATTAGCCCGCGCGTTGCTGGCGGTGCTGAACCAGCGGTTCGATATCGCGCTACAGGAGGTCGAGCACTCGATTGAGCTGGACCCCACCCGTGGCTACGCCCATGCGTTGCGCGCGTACGTGCTGCGGCAGCTGGGGCAACGCTACGATGGCGCGCTGGCGGAGGCCCGCGCCGGACGCACCTGGGGCACGCGCGACCTGGATCACCTGTTTGCCCAGGCGCCCAAACCCGCCGAGACACTGCCAATCGTCGCCGCTGGCACGGAGTTCGCGCCGAAGATTCCGACCACGCCGGGCCCGCGCACGTGGGACCAGCGGTCAGCGCGTGAGCGGCAGGTGGTGCGCGCCCGCTTCGCCTTCCGTGGCTTGCCTGTCGTCACCTACACGCTGATGGCCATCAACATCGGCATCTTCATATTGAACGCGCTTAGCAGGAATACGCTCAACTATCTTGGCGCAGCGCAAGGGAACCTGATCGCGCAAGACCCGATTCAGGCGTATCGCCTGCTTACGTCCATGTTCCTACATTACGACCTTGTTCACATCGCGTCGAACATGCTCTCGCTGTTCTTTGTGGGCGTCATTGTCGAGCGACTGTTCGGCAGTGGGCGATTTACGATCATCTATTTTGCGTCAGGCATCATCGCCAGTCTCGCCCAGGCATTCTTCACGCCGGGGGTTCCTTCACTTGGCGCATCTGGCGCGATCTTCGGCATCTTCGGTGCGTTTGGCGCGTTCCTGCTCATGCGCCGCCGAACGCTGGGACCATCGGTGAACGCGATGATCGGGCAATGGGTGTTCTGGCTGGGGATCAACCTCTTCATCTCGTTTAGCCTTCCTGGTATTGCCCTATGGGCACACCTGGGCGGTCTTGCATCTGGCTTCATCATCGGCGCGATCATGACCTCGATGGCTAGCAGACAGCGCACCCGCGTGGGCTATTGAGCCAGAGGACCGTTCCGACTTTTCAAGGTCGGAGCGGTCCTCATTATTCTGGTACACTGCATCGAGGCCGAGAATCGCCTTCCTACCGGCGCGCGGCGGCGGCAGGGCGCTGGTAGATATGGATTGGGCGACCCTCGGCGGCGAGCACCGCCTCACGGAGTGCCTCGCTGTAGGTTGGGTGCGGATGGACGGTCGCCATGATCTCATCGACCGTCAGCTCAGCGCGCATCGCCAGCGAGTATTCGGTAATCAGATTGGTGGCATCCGGCCCGAAGATGGTTGCGCCCAGAATCTCGCCGTACTCGCCGATGATGACCTTGGTGAAGCCCTCGGCCTCATTCGACGCCAGCGCCTTGCCATTCGCCGCCCACGGGAACTTGCCCACCTTGATGTTGGCGCTCCGCTCGCGCGCCTGCTGCTCCGTCAGCCCGACTGAGGCGATTTCCGGGAAGGTGAAGATTGGCCGTGGGATGACGTTGTAGTCCATCTCCGCCGCATGGCCAGTGGCATTCTCGCCCGCGATCTCGCCCTCGGTCTCCGCCACGTGCGCCAGCCAGGTTCGTCCAACCAAATCGCCGATGGCATAGACGCCGGGCAGATTCGTCTCCATCTTCTCGTTGGCGACGACGCAGCCGCGCTCCATCTTCAAGCCCGCCTTCGCCAGCGCATCCAGCCCGACCGGATTCGCCTGGCGGCCCACCGCCACCAGCACATACTCGCCGTCGAAGGTCGCCTTGCTGCCATCGCTGGTCGTCGCTGTGACGCGCTTCTTGCCGTCGGCGTCCTCGATAGACTCGACCTTCGCCCCCGTGACGATCTTCACCCCGCGCTTCGTCAGCGACCGGGCCAGCGCGTTTCTGGTCTCCTCGTCCTCATTGGCGATGATCGCGGGCAGCATCTCGACGATGGTCACCTCCGTGCCAAAGGCGTTGAGCATGCATGCCAGCTCGACCGCGATGACACCGCCGCCGATGCAGACCAGGCTGGAAGGCACCGATGACAGGCTGAGCGCATCATCGCTGAAGATGACGTTGCGCCCGTCAATACCGGGGAACGGCGGACGTGCAGCCTTCGAGCCGTTCGCCAGAATCAGCTTGCTGGTGCGCAGATCCTGAGTCGAGCCATCCTTGAGGGTAACGCGCACCTGCGTTGGCGACTGTACCTCGGCCGTCCCCTCGAAAATCGCGACACCGTTGGCCTTGAGCAGTTGTCCAACACCACTGGTCAGCTGCTTGACCACCTTCTCTTTGTAGACGACCGCAACGCCCATATCGATCGTGGGCTTGCTCGCCTCGATACCCATCTTGCCCATCTCATCGAACGCCGAGTAGAGATGGGCAACGTGCAGCAGCGCCTTCGATGGGATGCAGCCGACATTGAGGCAGGTGCCGCCGATGTACTGCTTCTCGACGATGCCTACGCGCGCGCCTAGTTGCGCCGCGCGAATCGCCGCCGGATAGCCGCCGACGCCCGCGCCGATCACCAGCACGTCGAACTCTGTTTGTCCTGTAGCCACGCCGTCCTCCTCGGACTATTCAAGCGCCGCCTCAGCCCCACTCGCCAGTGAGCGGGGGTCTCCGCAGGCCGCGCTGTCGCAGACTATTCATGTCTCTCTCAGTATACAGCGGGCGACGCGGCCCTGCCTACGCCGTCCGCACGCCCATCTCATGCGCTCAGCATCGTAACGCGCCTGATAGCTATCGGCTACAATAGAGAGCATCACCGGGCCGTTGCCGTCGTCTTTCCATCAGGTGTTAAAGAGAATGCCACCGATGTTGAACAATCCGCCGCAACTTTATCTGAGCGCATCGGGCCAGGACCGCATGTTTGTCGATAGCTTATGCGCGCGCCTCCGATCACGCGGATTGGCGGTCTACGAAGGGAGCGATCTGAGCGGACCGGCGACGCGGGATGAACGACAACGCGCGATGGATGCCTGCCAGGTGACCCTTGTCGTCATTTCACGCGCCAGCATGCGCTCCGCCGAGGTGACGGCGGACTATCAGTATGCGCTGGCTCATAATCAACAGGTCATCCCGGTGATTGCCTCGACCGCCAACGATCTACCCGCCGACTTGAGCCAGCTCCAGGCGATTGACTTTTCCGCGGGCGAGCAGGCTGGATGGGAAGCACTGCTGATCGCGCTCGATACGCTGGGCATAGCTCGTTACCCGATTGCCACGCCGCCCGATCTCGATGCTGAGGTTGTGCTGGCTCGCGCGCGTTCGGGCCTCACGCCACCGGCGTGGTATGTCAGTCGGCTGCCGGTCCAGGCTGGGCGACGGCTCTCGCGCTGGACTTTCTATGGAGCAACGATCACCGTCATCCTGACCATTCTGACGTACTTTGCCACCGGCCGGAATCTGCTCATCGTATTGCCAGCCCTGTACATCCTGTATCAGATCTATATCAAGTACAGCCCCGCCGCGCTCCGTGCATTGAAGAACAGTCCAATGGTGATATTGACGCCGGATGGCTTTGTCGTGACAACCAAAACCGGCAGCGCGGTCTCGGCGGCCTTCCGTGACGCCACCACCGACGTCCCGATTGCGCAGGCGCGCACGAGTGATATCCATCTTCAGGTGGACCCCAGAAACGGACGCCCATTCGTTGCCATGACGCTGAGCAAGTTTCCGGGCGAGGGTATCCTGGGCCAGCAGGCGCTCGCGCAATATCAGGCCTACGTCGCCCGCTATCGGTCTGGTGAACCGGGCCAGACGCCCACCGTCGCGACGGCTCCGCTGCTCTTTATCAGCTACTCGCGTAAAGATGCCAGCATCATCGATCGCCTTGAGTTGAGCTTGCAGCAGACGGGATACAACGTCTGGGTGGACCGCAGCAATCTGCGTGCTGGACAAGCCTGGTCGGCGCAGGTGGGCCAGGCGATAGATCAGTGCGCCGCGCTGGTCGTCGCGCTCTCGCCAGCCGCGCTCCGGTCGGCAGCCGTCAGGAACGAATACCAGCACGCCCTGAACGCTGGCAAGCCGGTCCTCGTCGCCACAATTCGCTCCACCCGCCAGCCTCCGCCAGAGCTTCGCGATTGCCCGCGCAGCGACCTTCGTGATAACCTCTTGCTTGGTGTCCTGGGCCTGGCCGAGGCGCTCGATCAGGCGGGCGCGCATCCGGCGGCGTCATTCGGCGCGCTCCCCGGCGGACGGCTGCCACGAAGCTCCACGCTGGTCATGGCGCAGGCGCTGCGTGGGAAAACTCCGCCCGATGGCACGGTCTACCGGGCGAGTCTGCCAGCGCGCTTTATCTTTGCGACGATCATTCTGCTGGTGGTAGCGGCAGGCGCGGTCCTGCTCGCACTGGCATCTGGCGATCTCTATCCCCTCTTCATCGCCAGCGTGCTCCTGTTCGGGATTGGTGTGCCAAATCTGCTCTTCACACGCCGCCGCTTGCGCTATCCAGACACGATCATTGCCATGCCGGAAGGCTATATCACCTTCTTCAACTCCGCGCGCCTCTCGGAGCATCCCTACGACTCGCTGAGCACGGTGACGGTCACGGCGGCCGATCCCTTCAGCGGCGTCACACTCGCCAATAGCGGGGTTGGGTCGAGCAAGCCCTATACCGTCCCGATTCGCCCTGGGTTTCATCAGAGTCGCGCTATCGCCGAGCGCATCATCGCCGATTTCAACCGCTACAAGCGCTTGAGCGTCGAGCGGTCCGCCAGCGACTCTACCCGCTAAGCCAAATCTGCCCCGTCCCTACGCGCAGATGTAGCGGTTCTGCGTATCGCTGGTAGGAATCTGACTGAGCAGCGCTGGTTTGGTGCAGTTCCGCCCGCCCCATCTCACGGCGGCGCTGTCGAGAAGTGTTGATGGCGTCATCGAGATTGCCGCGTTGGACACGGTATCGTAATTCAGACCGAAGGCGAAGGCGTATGTGCCGGCTGCGGTCGGCGCTGACACTGCCACGTCGATGGTTAGCATCTGACCAGGACCAAGGCTGATCGGCAATCGCGGTGCGCCAGTACCGGGCCCTGGCGCTGTGTTGCATGTATCCACCTGCGTGGTCGAGACCTGTGCGCCTATGGTCGCGTCCGCGGCGAACGACGCATGGAGGTATTCATCGACGCAGCTACCACCTCCGCAGCCCGCTCCGGCAACGCCAAAAGGGCGCTGATAGAAGCCGTCGCAGCCTTGATAACTATTGAGTGGCCCGCTATACGCCGAAAACCCCGAAATACCAATGGAGGCGCCCACAATCACATGGCTGGTGGACGTAGAAGTGTTGTAGACGAAGAACTCGTAACCATTATCCATGTTCGGATTCACAGCAGGATCCGGCAAATCGCCGCTGCTGGATGGCGCGTGGTACGGCTTCGAGGGATCGAGATTGGAGGGAAGCTGCTCTGAAGGATACGCCAGGTTCGCAAAGTGCACGTGGCTGACCCGCAAATCTCCGATCTGGATATCGCTACTCGTGCCTGCGATACACGGGTGGTCAGAGGTGACGGCGCCGTTGGTCGCGACAGGCGTTGGTTGCAGCGTCTCGGTGGGTGCAATAGTCGCCGTTGGGCTAGATTGTACGGTCGAAGTCTCACCACAGCCGGAGATGAGCGCCGCCAGCAGTAATAGAATACCTGCGGAGAAAACACGTCGCACGAGGAGTCTGCCTTTCCTGTTGTTGGGCGCCTGGCCAACCTGCGCCCACTCTATCAGATGCGGGCAGGGCGAGCAAATGTTTTTCACGGCAATGGATATCCAGTCGGCAAGCAGGCGGGCTCGGGGGCCACTGATATACGCGCCCCGGACACCGATGCTATTCACTGAGCCAGCCCCATCTCTACGCGCAGACGTAGTTGGTGGGAGGATTGGTGACGGTGGTCGGGATCTGGCTCAACAGCGTGGGCAAGGTGCAGTTCTGCCCGTTCCATTTTTCGGCGAGCGTGTCGAAGATCGTCGGCTGCATCGTCGAAATCGGCGCCGCCGTCACCGCATCGTAGTTAAGGCCGAACGCGAAGGAATAGGTTCCCGCGGCGATGGGCGGCGTAACGCCCATGGTGAAGATGAGCATCTGTCCCGGGCCGAGGCTTATCGGCAGCGACGCGGTATCCGACCCGCCACCACCCTCGCTCGTGTCACCCGTGCCGACCAGTGTCGCGGTGACCTGCGCGCCCGTAGTCGCGTTCGCCGCAAAGGTCGCCTGGACCGACTCATCGAAAATGTTTGCGCCGCCACAGCCTCCGCCGCCTACGCCATCTGGGCGAGCATAGACGGAGTCGCAAAATTGCCACACGTTGAGCTGACCGACGTACGGCTGGAACGCCGAAATGCTGGTAGTAACCCCCACAATAATATGGCTGGTCGTGCCGGACGTGTTGCAGACGGTGAATCCGTAGCCAGCGCCCGAGCTGACATTGGGATTGACCGGCGGATTCGGCGGATCATAGGCGTTGGCTGGCAGCTTATAGGGTTTCGACCCATCCAGGTTCGACGGAAGCTGCAACGACGGATAGGCGAGGGTGAAATGCACCTGGCTAACCTTCAGGTCGCCAAGCAGCACATAACTGACCTGACCAGAGCTGTCGGTTTCACAAGGGTGTCCCGAGGTGATCGCGCCATGCGTGGCAATCGGAGTCGGCTGAGCCGTCGCGGTTGGCGCAGCGGCCGCTGTCGGACTGTCTTGCCCGCTTGACGGCTGGGCACAGCCGGCGAGCAGCGTCATCGCGACGCATGCGATACAGGCGATACACACGGCAAGTAATTTACGCATCTCAGGCGCGTCCTTTCTTATGACGCTGGTTGCTCCGAGAGATAACGATGGGTATCATTGCTGATTGCTGGATTCAGCATAATGGAAGGGGCAGGCGCCGAAATATGAACCTGGCAGCACTTAACAAAGAAATGGCCCTGGCACGCGCAGGGCATGCCGAATGTTTCGCCGCTTGACGGCATCTAGCGGTAGGTCTATAGTCAGGCTGGCGCCATCGGCAGAGCTGTGACCTGGAATGTGGCGACGAAGGCCGGGCGGCTGGTTTCGGGTAAGGAGGCTTACTATGCGCGTGGCATCCTTCCCTGCGCGAAGAGGATGGACCGTTGGCGGCGTTGTGCTGTCCCTGGTGCTGATTGGCGCCTGCGCTGTGGCGCTGGCTGCGACACTGGTTGGTGGCGCGCCCGCGGCGCTCGCCAAGGGGCCGCATGTTGATGTGGTCACCTTCGATCAGGAGGTGGACACCGCCTCGGCGCGCTTCCTCACTGGCGCGATACAGACGGCGCACGACGATGGGTCGGCGCTGCTCATCATCGAGATGGATACGCCCGGCGGCGATCTCGACTCCATGAAGGCCATTTCACAGGCAATCCTCGCCAGCCCCGTGCCCGTCGCCGTGTATGTCACTCCGGCGGGCGGGCGGGCGGCCTCGGCGGGCGCGCTGATTGCCTTCTCCGCACCGATAATCGCGATGGCGCCAGGCACCCGCATTGGCGCGGCCAGCCCGGTGGATAGCACGGGCGATAACCTGCCCTCCACGCTGGATGCCAAGGTGAAAAACGACCTGCTGGCGATGGTGCGTTCGGTGCAGAAGGCATATCACCGCACCGTAACCCCGGCGGAGCAGACGGTGACCAACGCCGCCTCTTTCACCGACCAGGAGGCGCTCGACAATGGCCTAATCAACCTGCGCGCCACCTCGCGCGACGATCTGCTCAGCCAGCTCGACAACACATCAGTGGTGATGTTCAACGGCAAGACGATCTTATTACAGGTCGCGGAGCTGCCGGTGACGGTGCTGGAGCCGACATTCGCCGACCAGGTGATCGGATTTTTCCTCGACCCTACCGTGCTCTTCCTGGTGTTCATCGTCGCGGCGGTCTGTATCTATCTCGAGCTGGCGCACCCCGGAGCTATTGTGCCGGGAACTATCGGCGCGATTGCGCTGGTGCTCTTCCTGTTGGGCGCGGGGACGCTGAACCCCAACTGGGCGGGGCTGGCGCTGATGCTGCTGGCGATTGTGCTGCTGGCGATTGATGTGCGCGTGCCGACCCACGGCGTCCTCTCAGTGGGGGCGCTGGTCAGCCTGGCGCTCGGCTCGTTCATCTTCTTTGACACGGGCGTGGACCGCTCGGCACAGCCGCTCAGTCCAGTGATCATCGGTGGAGTGGTGATTGGCGTCGGCCTGATCGCGCTCATCGTGCTGCAATTCGTGATCCGCTCGCAGCGCTGGCCGGTGCGCACTGGCAGCGCCGGGCTGGTTGGCCAGCAGGCGACGGTGCTGACATCGCTGGCGCCTGAGGGCCGCGTGCGCGTCATGGGGGAGGATTGGGGCGCCCGCCTGGCGCAGTCTGATGCGCCGCCCATCGAGGCGGGCGCGTCGGTACGGGTGGTGCGCGTGGAGGGACTAAAAGTCCTGGTTGAGCCGACTGCGGATGAGGCGGGAGTGTCGCGTCGTCATAAGTCATAAGTAGTGGCAATAGTGGCGAACGTGATAACAGAAACGAGGGGATGAGGTGGATCCAGTTACCTTGAGTGTCGCGGGCGCTATCATCGTGGTTTTGCTCCTGCTGTTCATTCTGGCAGGACTGCGCGTGGTGAATCAGTACGAGCGCGGCGTCATCTTTGTGCTCGGACGCCTGCGTGGCGCGAAGGGGCCGGGCGTCTTCTGGGTGCCGCCGTTCATCAGCACGATGCGCAAGATCGACCTGCGTATCGTCACGATCGAGCTGCCGCCGCAGGAGGGCGTCACCCGCGACAACGTGACGGTGCGGGTGAGTGCGGTCGTCTATTTCTACGTAGTCAATCCGAACGACGCCGTCAATAACGTGCTGGACTACTACCGCGCGACGGTGCAGATTGCCCAGACGACGCTGCGTAACGTGATGGGTCAGTCTGAGCTGGACCAGCTGCTGGCCAATCGCGAGCAGATCAACCGCGCGGTGCAGCAGATCATCGACGAGCATACCGAGCGCTGGGGCATCAAGGTGACCGCCGTCGAGGTGAAGGATGTCGAGCTGCCGCAGACGATGCAGCGCGCGATGGCAAAGCAGGCGGAGGCCGAGCGCGAGAAGCGGGCGAAGGTGCTGCTGGCGCAGGGCGAATTCCTGGCGGCCCAAACGCTCGCCGACGCGGCCCAAGTCATCTCGACGGAGCCCGCCGCGCTCCAGTTGCGCTATCTGCAAACGCTGACCGAGATCGCGGTCGAAAAGAATTCAACGATCATCTTCCCTTTGCCCATTGATCTCATCGAGCCGCTACGCGAGCTGTTGACGGTGGCATCCCATCGCATCGCACCCAACGGCAATCCTCCGGCGACGCCAGCCTCCGCGCCGACAACGGGAACGCCGCCACCGCCGGCCCCTGAGCCGCTTGGGCAACCGCAGCCGCCTACTACGCCATTGCCGCCACCAGGGCCGACGCAGCCACAGCAGCAGTAAGTGGTGGTCCAAGAACATTACGACATCTGAGGCGCAGCGTCGTCCTAACGACTTCCGCGCCTTTGCTTTGTGCTTGCCTCGCATTCACGTCAGGATTGACGTACGCTCCGGGCAAAGCGCAGCTCTGCGTGCTCAGCGACGATGGCCATGACAGGAATCGCCTGGTGAGGGTGACAACAGCCACTTCGGGGATCATCGTGAGGCATCTGTGTGGTGATGTCTCCATACTGTGACCCACCGTTGACGCCAAAAGGGTATGCCGAAACTGGCGTAATAGATCGCCGACAATAGCAGAGCGCCGCCTGGAGGAAAGCGAGGCAGTACCATGATACCGCAGGTACACCCTAATGAGACAAGTGAGACAAGTGAGATCATCCAGACTGGCGATACGCAACCTATCGTCGCGCAGGAGGTGCCGCCCGTCGCGGAGCCAACTGGCGCGGCGTCTGATACAGGCACGTCACCAGCAACACAGTCGGTGACCCGAGAATGGGTTCCGTCCGCGTCTCCCCCAACACCGCCACGCTATCCACCCGCTGCCTCACCACGCCGAGGGCCATCGGCGGGACGCTGGGCATGGAGCATAGGGCTGGTCGTCATCGGCGGCCTTGCCTGGTGGATATATGGCTTCGTCCTGGGCGCGGTCGGCTTTTCCCTCAGCGGAGGGCGAGATATGTTCTCCATTCTTGTCTCCACGCTGGTCGCCGCCGTGCCCGCCTTGACGTGTCTTGTGGCAGGCTGGCTGTTGCGTTCGTGGTCAGGGATGATCGTGGCGGCATTGGTATACGTGGCAGCCTCCGCGCTTATGTGGATGCTGGCTGCTGTTGGTGATCTCGTAACAGCCGAGTTCGCATTGTATGTCGTGCTGCCAGCAGTGGTGTTGAGCGCCATCGGCACGTTCATTGGGATAGCTATCGCAGGGCGCAGAGGATAGCGCTCTCGGCTAGCATAGCTTAGTCCTCAAGCTGACTCGCAATGTGATGCATAATGCGTGAAGCATGCGCCCCCGGTCGTATCTCGCGACAAGGAGCGCATGCTATGCGGTGGCGTTAGCACCTGTCCTATCCCTCGTCATCCTGTAGGGAAATGGGGGTGAGGTCCAGGCACGAGGTCAGTCATCCTTCTCGGCGACGGGCGCGCGTGCCGGAGAGTTGCGTTTCGCGTAGTCGACGTAGCGCTGGTAGTCATCCGGGTCGATCAGCCCCTGTGAGGAGTAGTATTTCATCATCACCTCCAGCTTGAGGATGCTGATGAGGTTAATGCCCTGCGCCTTCAGTCGCGCATGCGCGCCCATGTCGCGGTCGATAAGCACCAGCGCGTCGTGGACGACGATGTCATGTTCTTGAAGGAATGAGACGATCTCCAGAACGTTTCTGCCACCGGTGATCAGATCGTCAATCACCAGCGCGCGCATTCCCGGCTGGAAGCGGCCCTCGATGCCGCGCGGGCCGGTGCCTTCAGGCTTGAGACGTGGATAAATTAAGGGGACCGATGATTCCAGCGAGAACGCCGTAGCGAGCAGCAAGCCACCTACCGGCACGCCGGCGACGACATCGTAGGGATGCACCCGCGCTCGCCGCAGCGATTGCGCCAGCGTGACTTCCTGGTGCATCAGTTTGACCGCGACCCGCAGCGCCATGGGATTGCTAATCAGCAGCTTGGGATTGATAAAGACGGGTGAGTTGGTGGTGCTGTCGCCCAGGGTAAAATCGCCGAATGAGACCGCGCCAAGGTCATACAATGCACGTGCCAGCCACAGGTTATCCAGCGCCTGATTTCTGTTCATACCTAACCCTCCGGAAATCCTGTTCATTTCATCCGCGCTGGCAAGCGAACACCCATGCGCATGCGGCAATGCACAGCACTGTCCGACGGCATCGTCGAGTGGAGTACAGCGAGCGCCAGGAGAACTTTCCGCCCGCATTGTACCACGTCGTAAGGCAACGGTACGCCATTTGGTTGATATCTCGATGCCTTGACGCCGCAGGCTCGCCCGAATTATAGTAAACCGCTGGTTTGTGCGCAGAAGGAGCCACCCATGGCCGAGTTACCCGCAGTGATCGTACGGCCCATCCACGAAGACGACGCTCCCGCCGTCTGGCGCATTGCCCGCCAGCACGGCGTGATCGAGACGATTCTGGCGCTGCCGAGCGACCGCCTCCAGCAGCGTATCGAGACGCTCAAGGGGCTGACCCGTGATGATCACTGGTTCGTCGCCGAGGTGGAGGGTGAGGTGGTCGGCCTGGCGGGGCTGCATGTCGGCAGTGGACGGCTGCGCCATAGTGGCGATGTCTTTCTCTTCGTCGCCCGCGAGTATCAGCGCCAGGGCATCGGCGTGCGCCTGCTCGAAGCACTGCTCGATGTCGCCGATAACTGGCTGATGCTCCGCCGTGTCGAGTTGACCGTCTTCGTCGAGAACGCCCGCGCCAAAGCGCTGTATGAGCGGCATGGCTTCGTTGTCGAGGGGCTGCGCAAGATGAGCGTCATCTCCGAGGGCGAGCTACACGATGAATACTTGATGGCGCGCTATCGCTGATTTGCTGGTTTGTAGGTCGTCCTCACATTCGCGCAAGAGAGAACATCATGCGCCGCATCTGCATCGTCGGAACCAGCGGCTGCGGCAAGACGACGCTTGCCCGTCAGCTTGCCGAGCAACTGGACATCCCGCATGTCGAGATGGATGCACTATTCTGGCAACCTGGCTGGTCTTCCACTGAGGCGGCTGTTTTCGCGGCGCGTGTCGGTGAAGCCCTGGTCGGCGATTGCTGGGTGGTGGATGGCAACTACTATTCCAGGCGTGATATCACCTGGGCGCGCGCCGATACGCTCATCTGGCTCGACTATTCGCTCCCGCTCGTCCTCAGCCGCATCACCAGGCGCACCGCGAGTCGCCTTATCACCCGTACCGAACTCTGGAATGGCAATCGCGAGCGTCTACGCGCGGTCTTCTCGCGCGACTCGATTATCCTGTGGTCGCTGACGACCTGGGCCAGAAACCGGCGTCGCTATCGCCAGCAGTTCGCACAGCCTGAGTTCAGCCACCTGCGCCTCATTCGCCTGCGTTCCCCGCGCCGGACGCGCCGCTGGCTGCGATCCCTTGCCGCCATGCCATCCGTTTCAGTACACTGAAGGGCAGCACGTCCGCACGCCATTCAACCATCCAATCCGCAGGGTTGAGACCATGCCACCCACGCCATACCGGTTCGAGTCACTGCGCTGGAGTGACGCGCGCGCTATTAGCCGTTGGCATTACGACGGCGTCTACGCGTTTTACGATCAAGACATCCTGCCAATGCTCTCGCTGGCGCTGTTTCGCGCGCCGCTCCGTATGCTTGGCCTGGAGGCGTTCGTCGTCTTCGGCAATATCGATCGGGCCAACGAGCGGATCGGCATCTTCACCTTCATCCAGCGTGGCGGCGTCATCGAAATTGGGCTGGCGATGCGGCCCGATCTAACCGGCAGGGGGCTGGGGCTCTCATTCGTCGAGGCGGGCTTGGACTTCGCCCGCAATCGCTACGCGCCCACGCGCTTCACGCTGGATGTCGCCACCTTCAACGTGCGCGCCCAGCGTGTCTATGAACGTGCGGGATTCCGACCGCTCGATACGTTCACCCGTCGTTTCAGGGGTAAACAATGCGCATTTCTCGCGATGTCCCGCTCCTCCTGAACCCCGGCGGAGTCATGACTTTCGGCGGCGCCGCACCGTACAATAGGTGTGAGGATTTTCTCGCAATAGACTCGATCAGGATGACAGCATGACACTTCACCTCGGACGGGCAACCGAAGAAGCCGCGCCAGGGGCGGCGGACGCCAGTGGCGCGACCTCGGCAAATGCGCCTGCCACGCCCGAATCACCAGATCCGCGGCGCCCGCTGACTCGACTGGCGCAACTGGCCCAGCGGCTCTTCGGCATATCCCTCTTCTATAAAGTACTGATTGCCAACTCGGCGCTCATTGTGCTAGGCGCGCTGGCGGGCACCGCCATCACGCTGCATGTCGCCACGTTGCGCTCGGCGGGCGAGGTCGGCATCTATGTGCCGCTGACGGTCACATTTCTCGTCGCCGGGCTGGCGCTCTCGATTCTCCTGAACGCGCTGGTGCTGCGTGCCGCCCTTGGCCCGCTCAACCGCTTGCAAGATGTCGTGCGGCGAGTTGGCGAAGGCGATCTTTCAGTGCGGGCGCAGCCGACACCGCTGGCCGACGTCGAGATCGCGCGCATCGCCGCGACGCTCAACGTGATGCTCGATAACGTGCAGAGCTACGAAAACCAGGTGCGCAACCTCTCGGGCGCGTTGATTCGCGCGCAGGAGGACGAGCGCCAGCGCATCGCCCGCGAGCTGCATGACGATACCGGCCAGGTGCTGACGCTGCTACTGATCCGCCTGAAGCTGCTCGAATCGCTGCCCGGCGCCGAGGCGATTCAGCCGCAGATCGAAGAGCTACGGGGGCTGATTGCCAGCGCCATCGATCAGGTGCGGCGCCTCGCGCTCAATCTGCGCCCGCCGACGATTGACCAGCTTGGCCTGATTCCGGCGCTCCGTTCGCTCGTCGCCACCTTCACCGAGAGCACCGGGCTGCACGTGAGCGTGGAGCTGCCGCGCGAGCCAATCACCCTGGCGCGCGAGCGCACGCTGGCGGTGTATCGCGTGGTGCAGGAGGCGCTCACAAATACCGCGAAACACGCGGGAGCGCAGCATATCAGCGTCGTCGTGCGGCGTGAGGGAGCCTGGCTGGTGGCGACGATTCGCGACGATGGCCGCGGCTTTACCCCCGAGACGTTTGCCGGACGGCATCGCCAGCCGCTGGGCGGCGCGGGAGTTGGCCTCTTCGGCATGGAGGAGCGCGCCCGACTGGCCGGAGGCTCACTCGCAATCCAATCGGCGCCCGGACGCGGCGCCTCGGTGACGTTGCGAGTGCCACTGGACGCGGAGACAGCGGCGAAGGCGGAGACGGATGCACATGGAGTATAGCGCAGAGTCAACCGGAGACCGCCCAGTTTCTGTCTCCCCGATCCGCGTTCTGCTGGTGGATGACCACCCGATCTTCCGCGCGGGGCTGCGCGCTTTGCTGGAAAGCCAGCCAGATGTGCGGGTTATCGGCGAGGCGGGCAATGGAGCCGAGGCTATCGCCCGCGCCAATGAGCTGCGCCCCGATATCATCCTGCTCGATATCAGTATGCCCGATGTGGATGGGCTGGAGGCGCTGCGGCGCATGCAGGCGGACCATGTGCCGGGCAAGGTGCTGGTGCTGACGATGCATGCCGAAAACGAGTATCTGTTTCAGGTGCTCGAATCTGGTGGCTACGGCTATGTGCTCAAGCAAGGCGTGGATACCGATCTCTTCACCGCGATCCGCACCGTCGCCGCTGGCGATATCTTCCTCTATCCCTCGGCGACGGCGCTGCTGCTCTCGCGCTATCGCGAGCAGAAACGCGCGCTGGAGGAGGCCGCCGATGATAATCACCCCGATGGCCTGAGCGACCGCGAGCGCGAGGTGCTTTCGCTGACGGCGCAGGGCTACAGCAGCCAGGAAATCGGCGACCAACTCGCGCTCAGCGCCAAGACCGTCGAGACCTATCGCACCCGCGTCATGCGCAAG
>Ga0068857_100000056_pt1 | contig 62615 bp, 55 predicted proteins | sample KBSCornC72_FD_66591 | JGI IMG/M metagenome (GOLD analysis project Ga0068857, IMG submission 66591) | Corn rhizosphere microbial communities from Kellogg Biological Station, Michigan, USA - KBS Corn C7-2 | ecosystem: Host-associated > Plants > Roots > Rhizosphere > Soil ...
AGGGCATGGTGACTGACATTGCGAGGGCCGTTGGTTGCCCGTAGTGCCAACTCACGTGTTACCTCATCGAAGAGATAGATCGAGCAGAGATCGGCATCCATCTCCTCGGCGACGGCGAGGGCCGTCGTCGCAAGCGTCTGATCGAGATCAAGCGTGGAGTTGGCGGCGGAGTTGATGCGCTGCAGTGCCTGCATGCGGGTCATGCCGCGGCGCGCGCGCTCCGCCTCATTGTTTGATAGCTCATCTTGCGCGTCCCGCCATCCACGGCTGATGGCAACGGTAGCCTGTGTGGTGATCTCAAATAACGAACGAAGCGCCCGCGCATAGGATGTTGGGCTGGTTGCAAACTGCTCGCCAAGCACATCGGCAAGCGCGCAGCTCCAGATGCGAATGCCCTGAAGGCGCATTTCCAGCCGCCCGCCCTGATGCGCGAGCGCGCGGCCCGATTCCTCAAAGCGTTGGATGGAGACATCGGACGGTAGCCCGGCCAGAGATTCGATGAGCAGGGTTGCGTCACTGCCGTCGTCCGGTTCTCCTTCCAAACCCGACGCCTGGCCCAGTTGCTGACGCAGTGTCTGCACATGACGCCGCAAGAGCTCGACAACATCGTTTGCATCGTCCGTCATAGGGGATATCCTGTTAAATTGCGGTATGCAGCGCGTTAGAGACTATGTGCGCCCAAGCGCCTCACGACAGATGTTTCAATCTGGCATTCTACGGGCCACCGGTTGCTATGTCAAGCGAGCGGTGGTAGTGTGCGAGCGCCTGCTGGGAAAGTGCGCCCATGAGGATTGTCTATATGAAGCGACAGGCGTACAATTGAGCGGCAACAAGGGGGACATCCTGAGAAGGGACGCATATGATGAAGCCTGGTGGGTGGGAGCAGCGTCTGTATATGGGCCTGCGATTGCCCGGTATAGATGAGCCACAACTGGCGTTGGCCAGGGCGCTGGGCGAGGTTGGCGTTGAAGCCGAGTTTTTCCTGTTGCTAACAGGCGCGGAGGCATCGCTGGCTGGCGCGACACGCACTGTGGCGGATCGGTTTCTACAGCAATTAGACGACTCATGCAAGCGCATCTGTGCGGTGGCGGCCTCGCTCGAAGTTGCGACGCAGGGCTATCTGAATGCGCTCGAAGTGCGCTACCCCCAGGCGCAGCTGGCCGATGCTCTGGCAGAGCCGTGGTGGCCGACGTTCTCCGGATTCGCGCTTACCGGCGAACCACTGGAGCTACGCTTGCGCCGCTGTGGCTATAGCTACCGTCACGCGATAGAGGCGCAGTTGGGTATATCCATCGAGGCCATCGCGGAGCAGTTGGCGCTGACGCTGCACGCACTCTACACCCTGCCGCCCGCGGGTGTCTTGCCAATTGCGACGCTCTATCACGGGCTGTATGAATTGTCGTCGGCCCTTCAGGGACACATTGTTCCACACCACATCATCGAGTCAGCCAGTGAGTCGCCCGGGCTGATGATGGGGATCAGCCTACTGCGCCTCTTCGATGCTCAGGAAGATCACTCGATTCGTGCAGATATTGTCTGGGTGCAGGCGCAACTTGCCCAGGCGCGTGAGGCGCTGGCGCGTCTGGCCGTAAAGCGCAATCCTCTGGCTGCTCTCGCCCATTTGGGAGCCAGACAACCTCAGGTCGTGACGCCTGATACGGCGGCGTGGGTGGCGCGAACCATCCGCGACTGGGAGGACGCCCTGACGCAGTTAACCGCCCTCGCGCGCGAGGAACAGACCGTCCGTCGCTAGGGGCAAGCGCCTGGAAGCCATGCTATCAGGCCTCTGTCGAGTCATCGTCTTGCGGGCGTTTACGGACGAGATCAGTACCCGTCCAGATCCACTCTTCATCGTCACCAGAATCGTCACCAGATGCCGCATCGTCTGCTTCCACTGGCGGCTCTATCGGTGGAACCTCGATAGGAGGCTGGCGTCGTGTAGGTGGCTGCTCGGCGGATGGCTGTCCCATGGAAGGGGGATGTCGTGGCGTGACCGCTGACGGGGTGCGCGTTTGCCCGCCAATGGCAATGCCGCTTCCTGAGCCTGGCAGTGGTGTCTGGTGTCCACGGGGAAGTTGGTGGCGCACATAATGCGCGACGCGCACATCTTCAAACTGCTGGTATCGTACATAACTGGTTGATACGTACTTCGAGACCTTCTTGGCAAGCTCCGCCTCGGCGATAATCTCATCTGGGCGGATGATCCGCCAGATGTCGATCACCTGGCCCGCGCCGCCCAGACGGTAAATGAATGCGGTCTTTAGCCCCGCATGCTTCGCCTTATTGGACGCAAAGGTCAACGTGCGCTGGGCCACAGCATCGGTCAGGTACGGATCGGCGAATTGCATGAAGCGCGGCGATTGCGTTGGCTTGCGTGAGAGATAGAGAAAGACCAGTTGGTGGTTACCGGCGGATTCGATGGCAGCCTCGATTACCTGACGGTTGTACTCGCTGGCTGATGAGAGCGCGATCAGCAGCGAGTTGGACATACGCTGGAGTGTTTGCATAGGAGCGACCGGCGCCTGTCCCTGCTGAACCAGTCGCTGGTGATACAGCAGCGCCGCACCCACACCCAGCACGGTGAACCCCCCGCCAAAGATGGTGGCAAGCGGCTTGGTGAAGAGATTGGTAAACCAGGCAAGGATAACGAGAAAAGTCGTCACGATGCCGAGGTAGTATTTTAGCGTTGGCCAAGAATCTCTGGCGCGTGTGGTCCATGGACCGATGCGCCTCCGGGCTTGAGTGCCTGCAGCACGCAACTTTGCGACTACCCCAGGATGTATTCGCGCGCCAGCCGCGCTGCTAAGACGTGTCTGCCATGGTACGCCCGCGGGTGCGGATTCGCCTAAGCTAGCGGATTGTTCGGCAGCTTCCATTGCACCAATATGAGCGGTGCCATGGCGTTCGCGGTAGCGGATCACATCCATTGCCAGACAAGTCAATGAAAACGCGCCCAACAAGCCGAATGCATACATATCTCCCAGAATGTCTATTTGGCCTCGTACGCCGATCAAGACAACCACTGGAACGAGCGTCGCCAGCAGAATGGCATTGTGCGGCGTCCCGCGCCATGCGTTAGTCGCAGTGACGAATTTTGGCAGATAGCCCATGCGTGATAGCGCGATGAAGACATGATAGGCGCCGATAATGGCAGTATTGCAGGCGAAGACGAGCAGCGCGGAGGCGGCAATGGCGGTCGCTACGAGTAGTGCTGGACCGCCGTAGGTGCCGCCCAAATCAGAGATAAAGGTGTCGGGCGTCGGAATAACGTTGAGGTGAATTGTAGTGGTAGCGAGAAGATCGGGCGAATTGAGAAGCACGGTTGAGAAGATTGTGAGCAGCGGGCTGGTAATTCCTACAGTCAGCGTGACCAGAATTAGCGCTCTCGTCACCGTTTTCCGTCGCGGTAGTTTCATCACAGGCGAAAGCTGTGAGATGCTTTCTAGTCCCGAAAATGCCAGGAAGGCCCCGGCAAACCCAGTCAGCAGCGCAACTCCACCAAGCTGACCGGTGAACATTTTCTCGAAGACTTTTCCTATGGTCTGCGGCGGCACATTGATGAATACTACGAGCAGAATGATCACATCACTGACGAATGCGGCCAGGGCAATAGCTGCACTTACTGACGCCGACTCTTTGATACCCCAGATATTGAGCAAGCCGAGCAGAATAACAACCACCACAGTGATGAGCAGTACATAATTCCCGATGCTCTTGAAGATAGTCGAGAAATAGAGAAGGCCTGAGAGTGAACTGATGGCTGAGGTCAGGAAATAGTCTACCAGGATAAACATACCACCCAGGGCGCCAGCCCAAGGCGCCAGTCCATTAGCTGAGACGGTGACGACACCGCCGCCCTCAGGAAAACGTACGCTCACCTCGGCATATTTGAGCACGAGCAAGACAAAAGCGATCAATGTCATTAGTACGAAAAGACCCGCTTGCCACTGCACCTGTCGCCAAAGGATACCCGGCACGTAGTATACCGAGGTGCCTATATCGGCGAAGACGACAGCCCAACAGAGGAAAGCGCTTAGCCGGTGGCTGGCCTGCTGTTCAGCCGATGGTTGTGATGCAGTCGGGTTCGCCGTGTTGGTCACTCCATGCTCCTCGGCAAGACCTCTCTGCGCGCATGCGCAATTCCTGTCACGGAGAAGATCCAGTTCGTTTCTGTCTGGTCCACTCTACCATTGTCTCGCCGCATCTGTCACCTACTTGGTCAGGCCAGGGTTATGAGCAGAATTTGCGCCAAGCCGAACGGCACATGCGTGACATATGAGCGAATGGCTGGGGACGCGTCCCCGGCCTACATCCGTGCTAGCGACTGCGGACTACGTCTTCTTCTCCGAGAGCCGTAACAAGAAGCCAATAATGATAAAGTTGGCGACGACCGAACTACCGCCATACGCCACAAATGGGAGCGGGACACCGGTCAGCGGCATCAGTTTCAGATTACCAGCCACGATGACAAGCGTTTGCAGCGCGAACACGGAGGTCAGCCCAACCGCCATCAGTTGGTTGAATGAGTCGCGCGAGCGCAACGCGACGAACATGCCACGGAAGACGAGCAGCATGAATAACCCTAACAATGCCAGCAAGCCCGCGAAGCCAAACTCTTCGCCAAACGCCGCCGCGATGTAGTCGGTGTTGGAAGCGGGGATGAACGTCGGGTGGCCCAGACCCAGACCGGAGCCAAAGACGCCTCCCGACCCAAACGCGATCAGCCCTTGCACGATTTGATAGCCGCTATTCGTTGCAACATTTGGATCGAAGGCATTGGAGACAATGTTCAGGCGTACCCGCGCATAGCTAAAGACCGAGAAGGCAATTACCGCGCCGACCGTAAAGAGCGCCAGACCGCCAAACACATAGACCTTGCGACTGGTTGCCGCGTAGGTCATCGAGAGCACCATGCCAAAAATCAAGAGCGCCAGACCGAGCTCGCGAATGCCGACCGCAATGATGAGCGCCAGCCCAAGCATGAAGAGCAGCGGCCCCAGCTGCTTCAACGGCGGCAGCTTGATGGCTCCAATGGGGATGGAGCCAGCGGTGAGCATTTCCTGGTTCTCGCTCAGATAGCCTGCGAAGAAGACGACCAGGCATATTTTCACAAGCTCCGATGGCTGGAATGACAGCCCACCAGCGCCGATGGTGAGGACGTCACGGCTTGGCGCATTCGTATTGAAGGTGCGAATGGCATTCACCAGGGTAACACCAACGAGGGCTAAGCCCACCACTGCCCAGGTGTACTTGTAATTGCGTACCCAGCGCAGGTCGCGGGTCAGGATGACTGTACCAACACAAAAGCCTAGACCCAGGATCACCCAGGCGAGCTGCTTGGCGCCGAGCGAGAGCACATCGAAGCCCGGTGACGACCCGATGCGTATCGCCATGATGACGCCAATGCTGGCCAGCATTCCGGCGATTGGGAGCAACGTCTGGTCGGAATCCGGCGCGAAGAGATTGAGCAGGACGTGTGTCACGGCAAGGGCGAACACGAGGCCGATGGCTGGACCAAGCGTATCCAGTGGGTTGAGAATATTGCGTGTTAGTAGTGTCGAAGCGTTTTGAGCCAACTGCAGCTCAATCAGCGCCACTGCCATGAACGCGGCCGGAAATAGCAACAGACCCATCTCGGTCCAGCGATAACGGCGACGATAGATCATCGGTTCACTCCCCTGAGGCTGGTCCGGCTAAATGGCGAACTTGAAACGGACATCGCCAACCTGAAGGATGGTTCCGGGCGTCACCGCGACAGGCTCACTAATACGGTTCTGGTCCACCAGGGTGCCATTGCGGCTGTTCATATCTTCGACCCAGAGCGAGCGATCTCTGAAGAGGATGCGTGTGTGCTCGGTGGAGACGAAGGTGCTGTCTAGCACGATGGTATTCGTGGGCGAGCGCCCAATCGTGGTGATTGGCTCGACATCCAGTCGTGCGCCAGGGCGCAGCACGGTCGAGCCACTGTCGATGACGACAAGATGGCCCACGATGTCTTTGCCGCGCGTCACGGCCGCAGGCGCGCGCTCCACCAGTTTCATTTCCCGGCGCGCCACCGCGACGACCCGCAGGATGACCAGATAAAGAATGGCAACCAGTGCGATGCGCAGAATGAGTAAAACGGTATACGTATCCAACCGAAGCTACCTCCGCTGGAAGACAAACTCGTGGCTACCCACGGTGATCAAATCATTGTTGCGCAAGGGTACGGGTTGGCGCGTCGGCACCCCATTGATCTTGACCCCATTTGTGGAGCTGAGATCATACAGCACGAACTGCCCGCGTTCGTAGCGAATCTCCGCATGGTGACGTGAGACGCGTTTATCGTTGACGATGATTTCGTTGGAAAGATGTCTCCCGATATGAATGGGAGAGGTCATCAGGCGCATGGGCTGCCCACGAGTGGGGCGAAATAGCGTCAGCCATGCCGGTGGCAGCGAGACGTTCGCCTGGTTGCGCGCCTGCTCGCGGGCGATCTCGTCGTTGAGTTGCTGGATCTCGCCGGGCGCTATGGAGCGCGTCTCATCCATGCTGGCGATACCCGATGGAGGCGCCTCCTCTTCATCGAGGAGGAATGACGCTACCCGCATTTGCCCGGTGATCACGTGTGGATCTTCGTGGAACCGGATTACCGGGTTGCGCTCCAGCCAGTAGTTACGGTCGCGCGCCATCTGCACCAGCTGGTTGGACAACTCCTGCGCAAGCCTGGCATCCTTCCCATACACACCATAGTCTTTGATACTCAGGTAAATGTCGTAGAGCGTCGGCGCCTCGCGCCCATTGGGGCTGCCGCGCAGATGACTTTCCATCGCGCGCTCAACCTGGGGACCAAATTCGTCGCGCTGGAGCGAGGTCCGAATCAAGCGGCCAAACGTCCCCTCGACCAGACCGCGCATGGCGGATTCGAATTTACCGACAATGCCCATATTTTATGAGACCTCCCCCATCACGGATGGGCATCACCCTGATGCACGGGCTGGCGTCTGAGTGAATTCTCGCTACTCTCCGACACCTGATGAACACTACCCAGATGCAGGCGCGCCTGCGCGACGTCCTCCGTCATTTGGCGAATCAGCGCCTCGACGGAGTCAAAGCGTTCCTCTGATCGCAGCCACTCGACGAATGCCGTCTCGATGCGTACCCCATAGAGATCCATACTCAGATCGAGCAGGTGCACCTCCACCAGGCGCGCGTTGTGATCGCCGAAGGTTGGACGAACGCCAACACTTGCCACCGCCGGACGCGATGCGCATGGGTCGCCAGGCAGCCCCACACGCACGGCGTAGATGCCATTGGCGGGCAAGAGCTTGTTGGCATCGACACGCAGGTTGGCCGTCGGGAAACCGAGCAGCCGCCCGCGCCGATCACCGCCGACAACTTCCGCTGAAAGCGCATACTCATATGTCAGTTGCCGTGCTGCCTCCGCTACGCGTCCCTCTGCGAGGGCGTCGCGAATCTGCGCGCCCAGTGGAGGGTCGGATCCTTCATCCGGGAGTACTGTAACAGGTGCCCCACGTTGGTAGGCTACGTCGGCAAGTTGCATGCCACAGAGCCCTTCGTCTGCCGATGGGTCAATCACCATGCCTCGCACATCCCAACCATTCAAAATACGTTCGGCCAGCGACGCGGGTGACCACGGTTGCGCCGCGTCTGCCGCAAGTACCACTGACCGCGCGTCGGGTGCCATCCGCGCCAGCAGAGCAAGCCGCTCATCAAGCGTCGTCAGCAGACCATCGCGAGGCGAGTCATTCGTCGCGCCCGGCTCATCCGTCGTTGACGGCCAGGGAAGCAGAGCGACCGGCGTCACACCGAGCTGCCTGGCGACCGTGATAGTCTCGGCCAGCACACGCTGGTGTCGAACATGCATGCCGTCAAACGCGCTGACGGCCACGACCGCTGCCTGCCGGTGCTCTGGCAGAGTGAAAACATACTGCACGCCGAATGACCTCTACTTCCTCCCAGGATTCCGACCATATACTACCACAGCGGCTCCGTCGCATAAGCCACTGGCTGACGATTCTGCCAGTGGCGCTATGCTGGAAGAAGCTGGCGGCACTATAATTTAATGCCTCATACTGATAACTACGCATAGAGTGCGGCGAAATGTTCCTTGCGGCCTATGAGATAGCTCACACCTACGCACTATGGCTGAGTCGCACACCGCATATCTGGCGCGGGCAGGTCGCTTGCGCATGCGGGACGTTCGGCACATACTGAGGGTTAATACCCATTCTTGGAGATATTCGGGTACACTGGTACTCATGATAGCTGAGATGCATTGCGCCTCTTTATCACGAACAGGATGAAATGTCATGGATGTCAGGCAGCCTGGTGCGAAGTCCGAGCCATCCTATGTGGAGCGCCTGCGTCATCACGGCCTGCGGGTGACGCCGCAACGACTGATCGTGCTCGAAGCGCTGGCTGCCCATAGCGGCCATATTACCGCGGACGAGATATTGCAATGGGCGGCGGCGCGCTATCCGGCGATCAACCTCGCAACAGTCTATCGCACGCTCGATCTGTTCATCTCGATTGGAGCGGTGGCACAGACAGACTTTGGCAGTGGCGTGAGCTTCTTCGAGCTGGTAGGTGATGCCCCCCACCATCATCTCGTCTGCGAGCACTGCCATGCTGTGCTGGAGGTCGATGACGTTGCGCTTCAGCCGGTCCACGAGAGTATTTTGCGCGACTACGGCTTCCTCACCAATGCGCGCCACCTCGCGCTCTTCGGCACCTGCCGCGAATGCCAGGCCGCGCTGGCAAGCGAGGGCCGATAAGCCCCGCCACATCCGAGTATCCTCTGACAATGAGAAGCTATAGTTGACTGGTGCCGCCGTGTTACCCGCGAACGTATGCAGATGCGAAGATTTGCAACAAGCCGTGGTGCGCTGCTATCCTCTATCCAGACAATCGGCGCGTTCTTTGGGCGGCGCGAGGCATATGAAGGAGGCAACGATGTTCTCGGGGCTTTGGCGCGTGCTTCGCACCGGGGATTCAGGCTTGCGGACACGCATCTTTGCCATCTACGCGGTGTTGATCGCCGCGAACATCGTCGCCTGGGCGCTGGCGGTGCTGGCGTCAGTGAGGCTCAATGATCCCCGGTTCATTACACTTGGGTTTGTGGCGTACGGTCTGGGGCTGCGTCACGCCGTAGACGCTGACCACATCTCGGCGATTGACAATGTCACCCGCAAGCTGATGCAGGATGGCAAGCGCCCCGTCGCGGTTGGAACGTTCTTCTCGCTTGGCCATTCGACCATTGTGATTCTGCTGAGCGTGCTGCTGGCCGCCGCCTCGCTCTTCGTGCAGAAGGAGCTGCCAGCGTTCCAGGCTATCGGCGGCCTGATTGGGACGAGCGTCTCGGCCATCTTCCTCTTCCTGATTGCCGCGCTCAATATCGTTATTCTCATCGACATTTTCAAAACATTTCGCAGCGTCACCCGGGGTGGCGAGTATAACGAGCAGAAGATCGAGGATTTCCTGGCGCAGCGCGGCCTGCTCGGACGCTTCTTCCGTCCGTTGTTTCGCTTCGTGCATGATAGCTGGCTGATGTATCCGGTCGGCTTCCTGTTTGGGCTGGGCTTCGACACCGCCAGCGAGGTGGGGCTGCTGGCGCTCTCGGCCATCTCGGCGCAGCAGGGCGTCCCCTTCATCTTCATCATGGTTTTCCCGCTGCTCTTCACCGCCGGCATGACACTGGCCGATACCACCGACGGCGTGCTGATGCTGGGCGCGTACGGCTGGGCGTTCGTGAAGCCCGTGCGCAAGCTCTACTATAACCTGAACATCACGCTGATTTCGGTGCTGGTAGCGGTCGTCGTCGGAGCCATCGAGCTATTGCAGGTGATTTCGGGCGAATTGAACCTCGGCGGCCCCTTCTGGCACTTCGTCAACAATACCCTAGACCTGGGCAATGTCGGCTTCTTCATCGTCGCAATTCTGCTGGTAAGCTGGCTCATCTCCACCCTCATTTATCGGGTGAAGCGATATGAGGATATCGAGTTAACGCCTGCTAAAATGTGAGGACATCTTTGCGGCGCCGCAGCAGCAGAAGCGCGAACTGATACATCACGAAGAGCTCGACGCCGAACGGCAGATAGCCAGAGTAGCCGATCACTGGCATCTCAAAGAGATGGGGGATGTGCCAGCTCTCGATCAGTGGGATCGTGTAGATCCACTTCGGCAGCGCCTGCGAGTTCCACATTTCCCAGAAGAAGCCGCAGCAGATCGCCGCGAGCGGCATCAGCACGAAGAAGCGCCAGTCGCCCGCAAGCAGGTGACCCAGGGCAGACTTGGTGCGCGCCAGATTATTGATCGGGTCGAGCAGAAATGTCACGCCGACCCAGAGCAGGCCAAAGGCGTAATACGGAGCTGTGAAGGGAAGGATCAGACCGGCGACACCAATCAGCATTAGAATTACCGCTGTGGATACTTTGACCTTTGGGCCGGGATCATGCGGCGCGAGACGCGGGCGCAACCAGGCAAAACTGGCAAGAATCTCGGCGATTTCGAGCACAGCGGGCAGCACCGTGCTGAAACACAGGGATGAGATCGTGTGGTACTCGATCCAGCCGGGAAGCGTGTTGGTATTGATTGGATGGTCAAAGAAATAGCGCCAGTTTTGAACGGGAATGTTGAGAATCTCGAATACCCACCAGAACGGGATCGAGAGCAGAAAGAGCAGGACGAAGCCGCGCCAGTCGCGGGTCAGCGGCGAGGAGCCGGTGCGGGCGACGTTGATGCCATCCAGCACGAGAATGAACCCTAGCCAGAGTGGAAAAAAGGTATATCCCCACAGGTGGATGTGCGCACCGAGGTAGGTGTGGCCGTTGATTGTCAGCCCATTCCACACGCCGATGCGCGCCCAGGACATCATCCATGCGGCCACGTTGAGCGCCAGACCAGCCCAGGCATACCAGGGGATGCGCGCGAGGAATGGCATGCTGGAGCGCGAAGGCCCGGCAGAGCCCCTATCCTGTACTTCCTGATCTTCGTTTATCGGAGCTTGAGCTGGAGCCAGGGGCTGTGTCGCCGTCATGCCATGAGCCTCCTCCACCACACGCGCACATGGTCAACTCAGGGAGCATCGCCAAACGCTGTCCCTGGAAAGAATAGCACAGCGGGCGCGGTGAAGGCAGGCTCCAGCCGCATATTCGAGCCATTTAAGGGCAGAGCAGGCAAAATTGCAGGCTGACTCGGCGGGCTTAGGAGAAGGCGCCGGGCGCGCGGCACGAGTTGACGAGAGACAGAGACCGCTATCCAGGCAAAACAAGAACATCAATGCCAGTATCGCCAGTAAGCGTGACAGAGGTATCCTGGCCCAAACATGCGAACCGTATGTGGGCGTTCCGGTTGCCCAGCCGCAGCCCGCGTAGCTCCAGGTGGTCCAGCCATTCGGGGAGCATCGGCTGGCGGAGCATCAGGCGATTCTTTTCGGCCTCCGGCTCGAAGCCAAGGATGCTGCCCAGCAGCAAGAACGGTGACCCAGCCGCCCAGGATTGCGGCGAACAGGCGACCGGATACCGCGTGGGGCCGAAGCCATGCCGTCGCGTGAATCCACAGAATAATTCTGGCAGGCGAGCGCCCTCATAGTAGAGGCTTGCTCCATACAGATGCCCGAGCAGGTCACTCGCCTCTTTCTTGCGCCCCACGCGCGCGAATCCTGCCCCGACGATAGCGGTGTCGTGCGGCCAGACCGAGCCGTTGTGGTAGCTCATGGGGTTGTAGCGCCGCTCCCGGCCGGAGAGCGTGCGGATACCCCACTTTGTACACATGTCCTCGCCGAGCAAGCGACTGACAACTGGCTGGCCCCACTCATCTGGCACGATACCGCTCCAGAGACAGTGACCCGCATTCGAGGCGACGACATTGCACGGATTTTTCTGGCCATCCAGCGCCAGGTAGAATGTGTTTTCTTCCTCCCACCAGAAATCGCGCAGGAAGTTCGTCTGAAGCGTCTGAGCGGCGTTGCGCCATTGCTCTTGCTCCTTACGTAGAGAGAGACGACCTGCCAGGTAGCTCATGGCCCGGTACGCGGCGTAGGCGTAGCCCTGCACTTCACAAAGTGCGATGGGCGGTTCGCTGAGCCGTCCATCGTGGTATGAGATGCTATCCCACGAGTCTTTCCAGCCCTGGTTAATAAGGCCCTTCTCTGAGGTCTTCACATATTCGAGAAATGTGTCGCCATCGCGGTCGCCGTACTGCCGCATCCACTGTGCCGCTGCCTCGGCGCTGGCCCAGTTCGCCTTGAGAAATTCCATGTCGTTAGTCCAGCGGATGTAGGCCTCAAACACAATGAGAAACAGCGGCGTCGCGTCAATGGTGCCGTAGTATGGGATGAAGGGAATCTCGCGGCAATTCGCCATCTCGCCGCGCCGGTATTCATGCAAGATGCGGCCCGGCTCCTCCTCGGTGAAGGCGTCTTCCTTCTGCCCCTGGTGCGCGATCAGGAATGCCAGTGTGCCGCGCGCCACCTCAGGAAACCACGGCAGGAACTCTAGACTGGTGATGAGCGAGTCGCGCCCGAATGGGCAGACGTACCACGGTATGCCGCCGAAGGGAAATAGCCCTTCGGTCGTCGGCGAACACATCATAATCAGGTCGTGCATGCCGCGCGTCAGCACGCGGTTGAAAAAGACATTGTCGCTCTGCACGACCGGCAATTCCGTGCGTGAGACGGAAACCTCCCAGGTGTTCTCGGTCGTTTCTGTGTGCGTATCCTCATTCTTCAGCGCCTGTTCGCTGATATTGACAACTACCTCTAACCGGACGGTCTCGCTCGGCACGAGCCGCAGCCGCCAGAACACCCCGTCGTTGACGATGTGGTCGGCAGGTGGATCGAGCAGCACGCGCGTCTTGCGTTCTATACCGTCGAGTCCCTCGTAGCGGAATACGACCTCGTCGTTTTCTCTATGGGGTGGTTGCAGATGCCCACGGCTGGGGCGCTCCATGCCACGCACCTCGAAGATATCGAAGAAGTCCGCGCCTGTCTTTAGTCCAAGCCGCACCTCCACCGGAGCTGAGTCGAAGCTGGTCAGCAGGAACGTCTGGACCAGTTGGTGGCTATGCAGCACGGTCTCGCGGCGCAGGTGAATCATGCCCTGATACATCCCCTGCTCCTTGGCCAGCGGTAGGAAAGGGTTTGTCAGGTCAATCTGGCAGGCGCCCTCCTCATCGGAGACTGAGTGCGAGAGCGTGACCATCGGTAGTCCATCGATGAACAGATCGCAGGTGCGCAGAAAGCGTGTCCCATGCCAGAAGAGACCGGTCTCCGGTTCGGATTCCGGCATATCGCCGCGCGCATCTGTCACCATGAAGGCGTCGCCCTGTTTGAGGGCAACCTTCTCAACGGTCGTGCTGGCCGCGCCGCGCAGGACGTAGGGGTCGCTGATCTCGCCTGAAGCGGTCGTCAGGCCGTGGTCGAGGGCATTCAGTGTTGTGTCGGAGGCGCCTTGCGTCGAATCAGTCATGATATAAGCGAGCTCTGATCTAAATTGTCCTCGTTCTGCGCCCTTTCAGCGAGCGGTTCGGCGGGCATTGCGAAGATCCGTCGGCGTAGTTGGAGCTTCGAATAGACTTCTACATACTCTAACGCCATCTCACGGATGTCAAACTTCTGCCGCACATATTCGCGGCAGCCTGCGCGTGATATTTGCCCCACCTGTCGTACCGCTGCGACCAGATCGTCATCTGACACGCATGCCAAGCCAGTCACTCCATCGCGCAGAAGCTCTGGCACCGAGCCATGCGGGCAGGTAAGCACGGGCGTGCCGCAGCTGAGCGACTCGATGAAGACCATCCCAAATGGTTCTGGCCAATGGATTGGCTCGATCAGCGCAAGCGCATTCCCCATCAGGTCCAGCTTACGCTTCTCGTTCACCGGGCCGAGAAACTCGATGGAAGGATCGTCGAGCATGGGTTTGATCACTTCGTCGTAATACTTGCGATAGGCAGGGTCTATCTTTGCCGCAATCTTAAGCGGCATGCCAGCGCGCTGGGCGATACGAATTGCTCGGTCTGGTCCTTTTTCAGGCGTGAGGCGCCCGACGAAGACGAGGTAGCTGCCAGGCTGCTCATGGAACGCAATCTGACGCAGGTCGATGGCGTGGTGTATCGTGGCAGCCCAGTTGAGGTCAGGGATCTGCGAGCGCTGACTCGCGCTGATGGCAACGTAGTTGCAGTCTTTGAATGTCCGCAGGATCTCGACGGTTTCAGGACCATCCAGTCGTCCATGAAGCGTTATGACGGTTGGCGTAGATGATGCCGCCGCAAAGGGCAGGGTCAGATAGTCCAGATGGGAGTGGATGACGTCGAACTCACTGGCTCGGCTGTAGACGTGCTGCAGCATCGCTAGATGCAGTGCGGTCGCATCCACTTTCGGGTTGAAGCGGATTGACTCATCACGCATGGATACAAGCCGCGCACGAGTGTCGGAGCCCCTCGCGGCGAACAACGTGACCTCATGGCCCGCCTCGACCAGCGCCTCGGTGAGATTGAAGATACAACGCTCGGTCCCACCATAGTTCTGTGGCGGAACGGTAAGATGCAATGGAGCAACTTGTGCGATTCGCATATACCTTCCTTTGAAGCCTTCCCAACCCATCATGTCCTTAGATGAGGGGCATGACAGCACAGCACAGCACGCCGCCCGATATACCAGTCAATCGGTGACACAACAAATACTACACGGCAATATTCGGGCCACCCTCCGCCAGATGATTGTGGCCAACCAGGTCGCAGGCGAGTGTGGCAGGCGCTATCGCTATCGTTCGCATGGCGTGGCCTTCTGTGAGTGTCTCCCACTCGTCAGCGCCCATAGGATGTCCAAAAAGAAAATCAGGGTGAGGCAACGTTGCCCCACCCTGACCTGTGCGCTCATCGCGCGCGGCATCTTCGACGCTTAGGAATGCAGCCCGGTATCCAGCGTTCCCTGGAGCATCGAATTGTTCCAGACGAGCGTGAGCGCCATTGCGTCGAGGTGAGAGTACAGCCCCGATGTCGTGGAATCAGTCGTGTGCATCAGCGACTGCAAGCCCGCCGCGCTCACGTAGCCCGTCACCGCTGCACCGGATGGGGCCGCCTTAAGCATTTTCTGGAAGTTCGCGTTACTCGTCAGGTTCGCGACGGTGCCCTGCGCCACCTGGGCGACCAGCGTTGCCGAGTTGGTATCCGGCGCGATGACCAGCGTGTTATTTACAGTGAACGCGACCGCCACGACGTGCACAGTCGCCGTCACCGGGGTGCCGCCTGCCGTTGGCTGGCCAGCGTCAGTAGACGCATCGCTCAGCGTCGTCGCAGACAGGCCCGCAACGGTGGTTGGTGTGGCTGTCCAGTTGTGCGTTGCGGCGATCTTGCCAATCAACTGAGTTGCGGCGGCGTCATCGCTCACATGGATGTAAATGACAGGCTGCGCGTTCCCACTTGTCTTCAGCGCGGCCATGCCCACTGGCTGCTGTGCCAGCGGATTGCTTGCCGAGATGCCCAGAGCGGACTGAAGTGGGTCGGCTCCCGTTGTGGCGACGCCAACCTGGCTGACAAACGCCTGGACGAGCTTGCCGAGATTGCCCGCGCCCGCATAGGCTACCGCATCGGACGGCACGAGTTTGGCGAAGCTCGTCGTGTCGCCCGAGACATTGGGAATATTTGGATTACGGACCGCGTTAAACGTGATCTGGCTCCGCTGACCGGTCTCGCTCCAGGCGAGATAGCCGCCCGCGACTGGATAGCTCTCGATGAATGGGACGCTGACGCTGGCGAGCCCGTTCGGCGCCTTGACGGGGATCAGCGAGTCGAGCGCCTGGCGGAGATTCACGTAGTAGGTGCCGAAGTGATTGCTCGGCAGATTGCTGATCGCATCCTTAAACGCCTGCTGGTCGTTGAGGGAGTCGCTGCTGCCATTGATGCGGTCGATCACGGCGTGCGCCGCATCAGTATTGCTGGCGATGAGCACCCAGCCGCTACCACTCCCGAAGAGGCCGGACGATGAGCCTGAGCCCGTGGCATAGAGAGTAAATCCGTTATAGCTCGACTGCTGGGGCGTTGTCCCCTGCTGCCTCTCATGGGAGTTCAGCTTGCCAATGGCGGCTTTCGAGGCGTTGTCATCGCGCGACTGAATCAGCGCCACGACCCCCACTGCCGTTGCCGCGTTGGCGGCTGCCTGCTGCGAATTGGCCAGCGGGAAGACGCCGACGGCCACATCAGGCCCGGCCCATGGGACCACGTCTTTCTGCCAGTCCAGCCCGGTCGCCTTTTGCAGCGCCGAGGCCTGAGCGCCGATCATGTCAGCGGGATTGATGTTGAAGCTGTTGTTGGCAGCTGCCGCCAGATCCGCCGAGGCAAATGCCACGGTGGACGACGGGAAGTATCGCGCCAGTTGGTTGTCGGTGCGCGAGGCGAGGGCGGCATACGCCCAGTAGGCGCCGGACAACACCAGCCCGACGACCACGACAGCGGAGATGGCCGTCAGGATGTTACGGCGCTTGTGCGAGCGGATCGGCTTCTCCGGGGCGAGTGCTGGCCCGGTTGCCAGGGCGGCCATTCCGCCAGTAGATGTGGGCTGGTCGTACCAGGCGGGCAATGGTGGGGGCAGAGTGGCATCGGCGGCCTGGACCGGCGCCGTCGCGTAAGTAGCATCTGACGCCGAGACCGGCGACGCCCCGCTGGTCGCGCCCGCCAAAGCTGGATTTGGTCGGCCACACGTGGGGCAATAGACCGCCTGCGCGTCAAGAATGTGACCGCATCCAGCGCATCGCCCGGGCGCCGATGATTGCTGTCCGATATCCATAGCCTAGCTGCCTCCTCTTGATCGCATCCAACGCGCAATCGCTCGCATTCGACGCCTGCGCGTGGCGCCATGTGAAGTGACGTATTCGCGCAAGTCTGCTGTTTCTGGCGAACTCCGAATTGGCGGTTGCCGCCTTATTAAGTACTATACGCCGCTCTGCCTGGAATTGTGTCGCAGGATTGTCGCGGTTTTTGATAAGCCGCTTACTCCTCACGCTAGATAATACGTTCACGACGATACGAAGTTCCCTTGCGCCGACGCGCCGGAACGAAAATAGGTCAGGATTGCGTCTTGCAGCTCGTTCTGATGGCCGTTGAAGAAGTGATCGGCCTGCGGGACGATGGCGAGCGATTTGGGGTCCGGGAGCGCGTCGTACCAGGGTATCAGGCTGCTCTGTGGACCGTACTGGTCGAGCTCACCCTGCACGATCAACTTGGGCTTGCGGCATTCGGCCAGCGCATCGGTTGTCAGCAGGGAGGTGGGGATGCCAACGCCGATGAGTTGGCGCACGCGGCTGTCGGCGCAGCCTATGGGTAGCCCAACCCAGGAGCCGAAGGAGAAGCCCGCGAGGCAGATTGGCACGCCAGGGTATCGGTGGGCGATCTCGTCGAGCGCTGCCCAGACATCTTCACGTTCGCCATTGCCCTCGTCATAGGCGCCAGTGCTGCGGCCCACACCGCGGAAGTTGAATCGCAACGCGGGGATCCCCAGATCGCCGAGCGCCTGCGCCACGCGAAAGACAACCTTGTTGTGCATCGTCCCGCCATGCGCCGGGTGTGGGTGGCAGACGACCGCCACCATTGCTGGCTGCGCCGTCTCGTCGTCGGGCAGCCGTAGCAATCCCTCCAGCGCGCCGTGTGAGACGGGAATATCTAGCGATAAAAGCCGCGCCATATCGAATCTCCTGCTCGTGCCTGCCTGTTGCCGTCCAGATTGTAGCGCCTTTCTTGCCCCGCGTGGTATGGCGAGCATTGGGATACGTCTGGGTCGCTGTGCTATACTACAGGGTGATATCATCGTGAAGGCGCTGGCTTCGACGTATCGTTGACGAAGCGCGCCCGTGAACGTGTCTGGAGCGATTGGCAGCATGACGCCCGAATCCTATGCGCGTCGAACATCCTCATATGCTGATCTACGGGAAGCCAGGAGGCTTCCCGGTGCATCGTGTCCTCACTGCTGCGAATGTGCGGCGCTCTGTATCTAGGCCTGCTGGTTGAGAGACGCTATTCATGTGGCATTCCCTGGCAGGCAATAAGCGCCACCAACTCCATGTGACACCCCTCCGAATGGCGAAATTAGAGCGCGATCAGCGGCTCCTGGCCGGAGATGGGGCGGCAATGCGAGACGACACACAGGACTGAATGCAGGAAGTGAGAATACACGATGCAGATCTTTAATACTGAATCCGGGCGCAAAGAACCATTCGAGCCGTTGACATTGCCGGTGCGGATGTACGTCTGCGGCCTGACGCCCAAGAACGAGCCGCATCTTGGCCATGCGCGCCTCTTTATCGTCAACGACATGGTGCGCCGCTACCTGGCCTACCGCGGCTACCCGGTGCGGTACATCCAGAACTTCACCGACATCGACGACAAGACCATCGCCGCTGGATTGCGCGAAGGCATCTCGCCGTTCGATGCGGCGCAACGCTACATGGACGCCTACTTCGAGGACATGGACGCGCTCAACGTAGAGAGGGCCGACGAGTTCACCTACGTCACCAAATACATCCCGCAGATCATCGAGATGGTGCAGGGATTAATTGACCGCGGGCACGCCTATGAGATCGACGGTGACGTCTACTTCTCGGTGCCCAGCTTCCCGCGCTACGGGCGCCTCTCGGGACGCAATGCCGATGCGATGCTTGCGGGGGCGCGCATCGAGCCGGATGAGCGCAAGCACGACCCGCGCGACTTCGCCCTCTGGAAGGCCGCCAAACCCGGCGAGCCGTGGTGGGAGAGCCCGTGGGGCAAGGGACGGCCTGGCTGGCACATCGAGTGCTCGACGATGGCGCGCGAGGCCCTCGGCGACCAGATAGACATTCACGGCGGCGGCACCGACCTGATCTTCCCGCATCACGAGAACGAGATTGCTCAGAGCGAGAGCTTCACTGGCGTTGAGCCATTCGTGCGCTACTGGGTGCATACTGGTATGCTCACGATGCTCGGCGAAGAGGGCAAGGAAGAAAAGATCGCCCATTCGGGGCGTTTCGTCACCATCCGTTCGACGCTGGCAGAGGGCGAGATTCCGCCGCCTGCGCTCCGGACCTATCTGCTCGGCACGCATTACCACGCCAATCTGATGTTCTCGGAGGAGCAGCTTCGTGGCACGATTGGCCGCTGGCGTCGCTGGGTGGAGGCGCGCAACACCGCGCTGCGCCTGAAGGCGTGGGTAGCGGAACATCAGCCAGCGGGCGTGGCGCACGTTCCCGGAGTGGCTGAGAGCGGCCTGCTGGGGGCGGTTCAGGAAGCCCATGACGAATTTGTCGCCGCGATGGATGACGATTTCAACACCTCGCTGGCGCTCAGCGTGATCGACGAGCTGGCGCACCGGACCAATGACTACGCCCATAGCCTCGGTGGCGAAGAGGCGCCAGCGGGAGCCGTGGAGGCGCTTGGCGCGGCTGCCGCAATGCTCGAAGAACTGACCGGTGTGCTGGGCATCTCGCTCGAAGACGTAGCGCCGGAAAATGCCCTTGACGAGGATGCGCGCGCGCGGATTGAGGCGCTGGTGGCGGAACGCACCGCCGCCCGCGCGCGTAAAGACTGGGGAGAGGCGGACCGTATTCGTCGGGCGCTCGAGGATGACTGGAACGTCGTCGTGAAAGATACGCCGCAGGGGCCGACGTGGTCGGTGCGAGAATCATAGTTTAATAGCCACGAACATACTGTGATAGAAAGTGAAGAGATGCTATGGCGGATTATGTGTGGGGGCGCTATCCCGTGCTGGAGGCGCTGCGCTCGCGCCGCCGTGTGCATCGGGTGCTGGTTGCGCAGGGACCGCGCGACCCGGCGCTGACGCAGATTCAGGACCAGGCGCGGCGGGTCGGGGTTCTCGTCGAGACGGTCTCGCGGCGGCGTCTGGATGATCTGAGCAAGGGCGCGAATCATCAGGGCGTGCTGGCGATGACGGCCCCACGCGAGTATGCCGAACTGGAGGACATCCTGGCGCGCGCGAAGGAGCTTGGCGAGGAGCCGCTCGTGGTCGTGCTCGATGCGATTCAGGATGTGCAGAATCTTGGCTCGCTGATACGCACCGCCGAAGCTGTCGGCGCGCATGGCGTGGTGATCCCGGAGCATCGCGCGGCGGGGCTAACGCCAGCGGTGGATAAGACCTCGGCGGGCGCAGTCGAATTTCTGCCCGTGGCGCGCGTCACCAACCTGACGCGGACGCTGGACGACCTCAAGCGGCAGGGACTCTGGTGTATCGGGCTGGATGGCGACGCCGAGATCACCTACGATCAGGCGAACCTCAAGGGACCTATCGCGCTGGTGGTGGGCAACGAGGGCAAAGGGATCAGCCGACTGGCCCGCCAGCACTGTGACCAGCTCATCAAGCTGCCGATGCGCGGGCATATTGGCTCGCTGAATGCGGCGGTGGCTGGCTCCGTGGCGCTCTACGAGATCATGCGCCAGCGCGGCTGGCATAAGCTTGGGGAGTCGCGGGACAGCGCGGTGGCGGCTGACGATGTAGAGCCAGAGTGATGCCATGATGCAGCCGCTTACCATCCTGATCGATGGCTACAATGTCTCGCGCAATATGCCGGGTTCGCGGCTGGAGGATGGTGTCGCGCTGGCCACCGCCCGCGAGAATCTGCTGGCGATGGTACGCCAGCGATTTCGTGGTACACCGCACCACGTGGCGGTTATCTTCGACGGCAACGGCGAGCGCGAGGTCTGCGAGCCAATCAAAGGGCTGCATGGCGGCAGGTGCATCTTCACACAACGCGGCACGCCGGCGGATGCGGTAATCGTGCGGCTAACCGCTGAGGCCAGCGACGAAGGGCGTCAGGTAGTCGTCTGCACCAATGACCTTGAGGTGCGCCAGAATACCACGCGCCACGGAGCGACCCATGCCTCGGTCGCCGGGATGACTCGGACGCTCAACGCGCCCGATAGGTACACGGCGAAGCGGTTCAAACACATGGCCCACATACGCCGGGAATGGGAGAGCGACGCGGACGGTGAGCCACGAACGCATCCGCGCAAAGGCAATCCCCGGCGCGCGCCGAAAAAGCAGCGGGGCCGGGGAGAGCACTCGTGGTGACCTTCAACCTTATTCGACGCCGATATCCCAGGCCTGCTCCAGATCTTCGCGCGAGTATGCCTTGAACGCCATCATTGTCTGGGTGCGAGTGATACCGCTGATGGCGATCATGCGGTTGGTGACGACATCGGCCAGATCTTCATACTTGGCGAGATGCAGTACGGCCACCAGATCATACTCCCCCGTCACCGAGTAGACCTCGCTGACCCCTGGAATGGTCAGCAGCTGTTGCGCGGTGCTGTTGACCGCGCTCCGCTCGACATTCATCAGCACAAGCGCCGTAACCATCGTATACTCCTTGTGCGTGCGGGCTCACTGTCGCTGCCTTCGTGCTAGACAGCCTGCGCAGCCTTCTCGCGCAGCTCGCGGCGCAGCACCTTGCCCGAAATGTTCTTCGGCAGGGCATCCGTAAAGACGACCTTGCGCGGACACTTGAAAACCGCCAACTGCTCGCGACAATAGTCAATGATATCCTGCTCGGTCGCCGATTCCCCTTGCTTGAGGACGATGAACGCCATCACCGACTCGCCCTGGTAGGGGTCGGGATACTGCACGACCGCTGCATCCGCCACCGCCGGATGCTTGAAGAGCGTCTCTTCGACCTCACGTGGATAGACGTTGAAGCCCGAGACATTGATCATATCTTTGACGCGATCCACGATGGTGACGTAGCCGTCATCATCCATCGTGCCCAGGTCGCCAGTGTGCAGCCAGCCGCCGCGTAACGTCTCTGCCGTCGCCTGGGGCTGTTTCCAGTAGCCCTTCATGACGTTCGGGCCGCGAATGATGATTTCTCCTAGCTCGCCATGTGGCAACTCGTTGTCTGACGGATCGACGATCCTGATCTCGCAGCCGGGGATCGCTGGTCCGACCGTTCCTGGCTTGATAACCGGCCCGGCGGCGTTCGTGGCGGCGACCGGCGAGCATTCGGTCAGACCATAGCCCTCGGTAATGGGCACGCCAGCAAGCCCTTCGAAGAGCTGCATAATGCGCACGGGCAGCGCCGCCGCGCCAGATCCAATGTAGCGAACGCTCGAGAAATCGTAGTCCTTGAGGGTAGGCACCTGCGCCCAGCCGACAAACATCGGCGGCGCGCCGTAGAGGACGGTGCAGTGATACTTCTGCAACTCGTCCAGGCTGCTCGTGAGATCGAATCGCTCGATCAGTAAGATGCTTGCTCCTTCTTTGATGGTCAGGTTCATGGCGACGTTCATGGCGTAGATGTGGAAGAGCGGCAGCGCCAGCCAGACAATATCATCTGGCCGCGTCGCGATAGTCTGGATAGCGCCGCACTGTTCCAGGTTGGAGTAGAGGTTGCGATGGGTGAGCATCGCCCCCTTGGGATGGCCGGTGGTGCCAGAGGTGTAGCAGATGACGGCGACATCCTCATCCTGCACGGCGACCTGGGGCGCGGTCGTCGGCGCATTGCCGAACGCATCGCGCCAGAGCGTTGCGCCGGGCATCGGTTCGGGCGCGGCGACGATCACATGACGCAGCTCGGGCGCGTTTTGCGCGGCGGCCAGGGCGACCGGCGCAAATGGCACGAAAGTCAATATAGCCTTCGCCCCGCTGTCCTTAAGGATGTATTCGACCTCGCCCGCTTTATAGAGCACGTTCAACGGCACGACCGACGCCCCTGCCTTCAGGATGCCGAAGTAGGCCTCCATAAAGATAGGCAGGTTGTGAATGTAGAGCGCAACGCGGTCCCCCGGCTCGATGCCAAGCTGTATCAGGCCGTTCGCCACCTGGTTGGAGCGCTCATCGAACTCGCGATACGAGGTCCGTTGATCGTGGAAGATAATCGCGGTCTTGTCGGGGTTCTGCGCGGCTGTCTGCGCAAGCATCTGGCCCAGGTCCATGGTGCGCTCCTGTCTTTGCTGAAGGTGAAAGAAAACCACAGTCAACAGTCGTCGGAACTTCAGGACGCTATGTTACGGATGGAGAGACTCTTCTGATGGAAACGGATCGCGTTACATCGTAATCCCCGCCGGGCCGCCGTTGACATAGATAATCTGGCCGTTAACGTAGCTGGCGTCCTCCGATGCGAGGAACGCGATGACCGACGCGACCTCGCTGGGCTGGCCAATACGGCGAAGTGCGATGCGAGTCGTCGCGGCGGCCTGAGCCTGCTCCGGCGTCAGTCCCAGACGCTCGGCGGTGGCGCGAGTCATGTCGGTGTCGATGAAGCCAGGCGCGACGGCGTTCGCGGTTATCCCAAATGGCCCAAGCTCGATGGCGAGGGTGCGGGTCAATCCCTGGATGCCCGCCTTCGCCGCCGAATAGTTGACCTGGCCGCGATTGCCCAGCGCCGAGACGGATGAGAGACTGATGATGCGGCCGTGTTTCTGCTCGACCATCGACTTCTGGGCGGCGCGCGCGCAGAGGAAAGCCCCGCGCAGGTGAACATTAATCACCGCTTCCCAGTCATCCTCGCCCATCTTGAAGAGCAGGTTATCACGAGTGATGCCAGCATTGTTGACGAGAATATCCAGCCGACCAAACCGCTCCAGCGTGCGATCCACCATCTGCTGCACCTGCGCGCTTTCTGCGACATTACAGCCAAGGGCCAGCACACGCTCGCCGGAGGGATCGATCTGCTGGGCGGTTGCCTGCGCCTGTGCCTCGTCCAGATCGGCCAGCGCCACAGCGGCGCCATCGGCGGCGAGCCGTGTGGCCGTTGCCGCGCCGATGCCGCGCGCCGCGCCTGTTACGAGCGCCACCTGTCCGTCGAGCCTGCCTGCCATGGTGCTGCCTCCTCATGCGGTGACGGCGCGAATCCTCGCGCCACGGTCGGTAGATGGGGAAATAATCGAAGAATCCAGCGTGCGTTGTGCATTCAGCATAAAGAGATGTGCCAATGCCTGTCAAGCAACACACAGCTGTCTCGGCAGAATTGCCACTTCAGGTGATATCTCGCGGCATCCTGGGCACACCAAGATGTTAACGCGATGAGGTGGCACAGACAATCGGGCCAAATGAGGTGTTTCGCTTGCGACCTGGCAGGCGTGTCGTGTACTATTTCCTGCACTGCCAGGCGACTACTCGTCGGGTAGCCGCCCGCTGCCCACAGGCGGCGTCAGCGCCAGCATGCACGGCAATGGTTGCAATTATAGGCCCGAAATGCGCCCTCCCATGCGGGACGAGACAAGGATATCCGGTGAACACGGCACATGTGTGGCGCGCGGCGCTCGAGCGCCTGCGACGCGAACTTTCACGCGCACAGTACGACACCTGGCTGCGCGGCACGCAACTCGCCCTCACGGATGACGGCGTCTGCATTTTGCGCGTGCGCACGACATTTGCCAAAGACATGCTCGAAACGCGCTATCGCGAGCGAATCGGGGCGGCAATCGCCGAGGTGACTGGCGAGCCATGCAGGCTTGAGATCGCAGTGGATGGCGAATTCGCTGAGGACGAAGCTCCGCGCCATGGCACAGCACGTCGCGCGCCGTCTCACGCGGACGCTAGCCAGTATGATCGGCCACAACTGTTTGCGGCGCAAGATGAATCGCTGCCAGCAGCCTCACGTGGTCCCGACGCCTCATTGCCACGGCAAGGTCTGCCGCCCGCGGCCTCCTCGACCCGGAGCGAGCGTATTCGCGCGGCGCTCGACCGCAACCGTGCCAGCGGCAACGGCAGCGGTGGTGGCACTGGCCAGCGCGGTTCAAGTGGCGACCGCGAACCCCATATCGTTGCCGGCAATCCCGGCAAGAGTTCGCGTGATGAGCGCTGGACCGACGGCACTGCCGCCATTGATCCCGCGCAGACCGCCAGCGCCCGAAAGGCGCCTGACGGACCGTTCACGACAGCGCCGACCACGGCAGACGGCGAGACGCACCGTCGCGCTACCCCCGGTTCCCCAGCGGAGTTCGATTCCGGCAGTGCGGGAGGACAGAGCATGTTTATTCCACCACCGCGCCTGAATGCCCGGTACACCTTCGCGACGTTCATTGTGGGGAGCGCCAACCAGCTTGCCCACGCGGCATCGCTGGCCGTTGCCGAGGCGCCGGGCCAGGCATACAATCCGCTCTTTCTCTACGGCGGTGTGGGTCTCGGCAAGACCCATCTGCTCCATGCGATTGGGCATGTTGCAGTCGAGCGGAACATGTCAGTCCTCTATGTCTCGTCGGAGACGTTCACCAATGACATCGTGAACGCCATTCGCTACCGAACGACCGAGGAGTTCCGCGCGAAATATCGGTCGGCGGATTTGTTGCTCGTGGACGACATCCAGTTCATTGCGGGCAAAGACTCGACCGAAGAGGAATTCTTCCATACCTTCAACAGCCTGTACGAAAGCAACCGGCAGATCGTCATCTGTAGCGACCGCCCGCCCAAGGCCATCGTCAGTCTGGAAGAGCGGCTGCGTTCGCGCTTTGAATGGGGGCTGATTGCCGACATCCAGCCGCCCGATCTGGAGACGCGCGTGGCGATTCTGAGCGCCAAGGCTGACATGATGCATCGCCTCGTGCCTGACGACGTTATCCAGCTCCTCGCCACTCGCATCCACAGCAACATCCGCGAGCTGGAGGGCAGCCTGAATCGTCTGCTCGCCTTCTCACAGCTTCAAGGCATGCCGCTGACGATTGATACGGCGAAGGCAGCACTTGCCAGCCTGGCCACCGATGGCCGCCAGCGCCGGGTCAGCGTTGCCGACGTGCTGGAGGCTGTCGCGGAGCACTACCGCATTTCGCCGGACGACCTGCGCGGCAAGCAGCGCGACAAACACATCGTCGTCCCGCGCCAGGTCGCGATGTATCTGATGCGCCAGGAGACCGAGGCCTCGCTGATGGAGATTGGTCAGGCGCTCGGCGGACGCGACCACAGCACGGTACTCCATGGCTGTGAAAAAATCAACCGTGAGGTCAACGAAAACTCGGCGCTGCGCAAGGAGGTGCTGGCGATTCGTCAGCAGCTTGTGGGCTAGCGATGGTGCGACTGGCTCCAGCGTTGTGGTATGAATGCCGTGGCACACCTCAGTTCGTTGGCAACTCTGCCGATGGCATGCGGTCTGCTGGTTGTGGACTGACCGCGCGCCGTCGTTCCGCGACGAGAAAACCTCTATTGTTAGCGCTGCTCTAGAAAGTACCCGCATGCCCGACTACCGGACGTATTTGCTTGACCTCGATGGTGTTGTCTATCGCGGCAATGTGCTGCTTTCAGGCGCACGTGAGCTGGTCGAGTGGATCGACGCCACTGGGCGCAAGGCGCTCTATCTCTCGAACAACTCATTTGCCACCCCGGAGGATGTCGCCGCCAAACTGGCGCGGCTGGGCATGCCAAAGCCGGAGGGCCGCGTCTTTACCGCGGGTCAAGCCGCTGTGCAGGCAATCGCCAAGCGCTTTCCTGGTGGGCGCGTTTATATGCTGACGGTGCCCTCGCTCGATGCGCTGGCTGTTCGCGCTGGGCTGCGCCCTGTCTGGCGCGATGCGCTGGATGGTGACGTACCCGATGCGGTGATGGTGGGACTCGACCGCTCGGTCACCTACGAGCGGCTGAAGCGCGGACTGCGCGCGATTCTCGCGGGCGCGGCATTTATCGGCGTGAACCGTGACCCGCGCCTGCCCGTGGAAGATGGCTTCGAGCCAGGAACCGGATCGCTGGTGGCGGCGCTCGAATATGCCAGTGGCCGACGCGCCGAGACGATTGGCAAGCCCGCGCCGGGAATCGTGCTGGAGGCGATGCGGCTGCTCGGTGCCGAGCCAGGCTCAACACTCATGGTCGGCGATGGGCTGGACCTCGATATCGTCGCCGGGCACGCGGCCCACGTGACGACCGCGCTCGTGCTGACAGGGCTGTCGAGCCGTGAGGAGGCGATGGCAGCAAGCAGTGAGCGCCGACCTGACATGATCTTCCCCGACTTGCCATCGCTCCTGCACGCGGCGCAAGCTGGCAGGCTTTCTCCTGCCTAACCTCGCTTGTTTCCACGAAAACCAAGTCCTATCAACGCTTGTCAACATGTTAGCAGCTATGTTAAACTATCTCGCAGACTGCGGTCCGCGCCCTGGGGCTTGTTGGTAGGGAGAATAATCCCCGCAAGCTCCTGGGCTTGACCGGAGAAAATGTCACACTCCTGGGGTCATGTGCTCTTGCACATGCGCGTCTGAGACAACCTGCTTCAAACGTGGGCGGATTTCCGCGTTGCTCTGGATGCCCAGGCGCGCGCCTCCGCAGGCCCGCCGACAGATGTTCCGTTGCTTTTCGAACTGGCACACGCTCTTTCGTGTGGCGGTGTCGAGTTCGAGCGCGCGACGTGTGTGCGGCCCTGCTTAAACGCAGCGCAGCGTTGTCTAAGCAGTGGTAAGGTTCATAGGGAGGGCAGAGGCACTCGTGGATAACAATACCTTGTGGTGGCTGGCGGTCCCGGTTGTGACGAGTATCGTCGCAATTGTGTTCGCCGCCTATCTGGCGCGCTGGGTGCTGGCCAAGGACACCGGCACAGAAAAGATGCGCGAGGTCTCCGACGCTATCTTTGACGGCGCGCAGGCGTTCTTGAGCCGCCAGTATCGCACCATCGCGACGCTCGCCGTCGTTGCCGCCGTCGTCATCGGCATTCTCCTCGCGTTTCTGGCTGGCCTAAGCGGCGGCGAAGTCGGCGGTTTGCCGCCATGGCAGTTCGCGCTACGCGCCGCCATCTCATTCCTCTTTGGCGCGTTCTGCTCAGGCGTTGCGGGCTACATTGGCATGAATGTCGCCGTCCGCTCGAATATTCGCACGGCCAGCGCGGCGCAACGCGGCGTCGGTGACGCCCTGCTCGTCTCCTTTCGTGGCGGCGCGGTGACGGGCTTCCTGGTGATCGCGCTCAGCCTGCTCGGCGTGACGCTGGTCTACATCGTCTTCGGCGCGCTAGCCCCAATCGCGCCCGGTGACAATCCAGCCCTTTCGACGACAACCACTATCGTCGGCTTCGGCTTCGGCGCCAGTTTCGTCGCACTCTTCGCGCAGCTGGGCGGCGGCATCTACACCAAAGCGGCCGATGTGGGCGCCGACCTCGTCGGCAAGGTCGAGGCGGGCATTCCAGAGGACGATCCCCGTAACCCCGCCGTCATCGCCGACCTCGTCGGCGACAACGTGGGCGACTGCGCGGGCCGTGGCGCCGACATCTTCGAGTCCACCGCCGCCGAAAACATCGGCGCGATGATCTTGGGCGCATCAGTTGCGCTTGTGCTGGCTCATGGCGTCATGGAGAATGCGAATCCCGCCTGGGTCATCTTCCCGCTGGTGGTCGTCGGCCTGGGTATCATTTGCTCGCTGATTGGCACATTGGTTGTGCGCAAGAGTCAGGCGATGGAGCCTGCCAACGCTGGTGGCCGTGATCCCGGCGATATCGCGATGGGCAAGATGAATCAGGGTTACTATGTGACTTCGGTACTCTCGGCGATTAGCATCTTCGTCGCCGCGGGACTGTTGCTCGGCGGCGCGACCGACCACTGGTGGGTGCTCGGACTCTGCGGTCTCGTCGGCATCATTACGAGCTTTGCCTTTGTCTTCCTGACCCAGTACTACACGGCTGGCAGCTTCCGTCCCGTCCGCGAGATTGCCGAAGCCAGCAAGACTGGCCCGGCGACGAATATCATCGCTGGCCTTGCGGTGGGCTTCGAGAATACTGGCCTGTTCGTGCTGGTCATCTGCGGCGCCATCGGCCTCGCCTATTTCCTCGGCTCACTGATTCCGAATATGGGGCATGTGGCGAGCAATCTCATCAGCGTCGGCGGCATCTATGGCACTGCAGTGGCGACGATGGGCATGCTGATGAGCGCGGGCTTTGTGCTGGCGATGGACTCGTTTGGGCCCATTACCGACAACGCAGGCGGCATCGTCGAGATGAGCGGCGCGCCCGACTCGGTGCGTAACATCACCGATGCCCTTGACGGCGTTGGCAACACGACCAAGGCGCTGACCAAGGGCTATGGCATCGGCTCGGCGGCATTGGCGGCCTTCCTGCTCTTTAGCGCGTACCTCGATATTCTGAACTCAAATCATGTGCAGGGCGCGTATCTCGTTAATCTGGCAAACCCTCCCGTCTTCATTGCGGCGCTGATTGGCGCGATGTTGATCTTCCTGTTCAGCTCGCTCGCCATTCGCGCGGTGGGTCGCGCGGCGCAGGGCATGATCGAGGAGGTGCGGCGGCAGTTCCGCGCCGATCCAGGCATCATGGAAGGCACCTCGAAGCCTGACTATGCACGCTGCGTCTCCATTAGCACAGGCGCCGCTCTGCGTCAGATGGTGCTGCCTGGTATACTCGCGGTGGGCACGCCGATCCTGGTAGGCATCATCCTCGGACCGCTGGCAGCCGCTGGTCTGCTGATGGTCGGCACTGTGGCTGGCATCATGATGGCGCTGGTCATGAACAATGGCGGCGGCGCGTGGGATAATGCCAAGAAGTACATCGAGGCGGGCAATCTCAAAGACGACAAGGGCAACGTGCTCGGCAAGCGTTCTCCCGCCCATGAGGCGGCGGTTGTGGGTGACACGGTGGGCGATCCCTTCAAGGATACCGCTGGCCCGTCGCTGCATATTGTCATCAAGCTGCTAAGCACGATCACACTGGTGCTGGCGCCGCTCTTCATCGCATTGCACAAGTAGAGTAGCGGTATCGGGCGGTTTCAGCGCGAAACTGACTGCGGCTGGCTCTGGCGTGTCCCGCCGGGTTGGCCGCAGTCGTCTTATGCTGGAGTATAAAGCGCATGATGACAGGTGGTGGCGCTGGCCGCGGGCAGCGACGTATCCTTTGGTTCGTGTCGCTGTCGTTAGCGCTGCTGGTTGCGTTGGGCGCTCTATTGACGATGACGCCAATTGCCCCATCGGTCGTGAGTGCGCTTCACCATGCAAGTGCATCCCCTGCGCCGCAGCACACGGCACCGTGCATAGGCGAGAGTTGCGCGCTGGGGCCGGGCGTGCGGGATGTGCGGCTCTTTGTCGAGCCAGATGTGGGCGCGAAGCCAGTGACCAGCGCCATCGCGGCGGCCACCCACTCGGTCTGGGTGGAGGTGTATCTGCTCACCGATGCGCCCGTGATCGCGGCGCTGGAGGATGCGCGACGGCGTGGCGTTGACGTACGGGTTATGCTGGATGAGCATCCCTACGGTTTTGATGTCGTCTCACCTCAGCGCACGCTCCAGACACTGGCCACGGCGGGGATTCAGGCAAAGTTCGCCAATTCAGCGTATACCTACACCCATGCTAAGATGCTCATCATCGATGGCGCAACACTCTATATCCTCACGGCCAATCTCTCGCAGAGCGGGTTGGGCGGCAGCAGTCTGGGACGGAACCGCGAGTTCGGTGTCATCGATACCCATGGCGAGGACGTTGCCGAGGCGGTGGCCATCTTCCAGGCCGACTGGAATCGCACACAGCCCATGCTGCATGGTGCTAATTTGGTCGTCAGCCCGGTGAACTCGCGGGCGAAGATAACGGCATTGATCGCGAGCGCGCAGACATCGCTGCAAATCGAGGATGAGGAGATGTACGACACCTCATCAGAGAATGCGCTGATCGCGGCAGCGCGGCGTGGCGTAAGTGTGCGGCTGATACTGCCAGGGCCAGCGGATATCGAGGTGGCGGATGTCGCGCGACTGAAGGCTGGCGGAGTGCAACTTGTCTATGTCTCCGCGCCGTTCATTCATGCGAAAGTGATCGTTGCCGATGGACGGCTGGCCTTCGTTGGCTCGGAAAACTTCTCGTCCACCTCGCTCGACGAGAACCGCGAGGTTGGGCTGTTGCTCGCCGACACGACGGCGCTGGCGACAATCACGACAACGTTCGAGCGCGACTGGGCGGTTGGCGACCCAGCATGAGATTTCAAAGGAGCAATGACCAATGGTGACAGAAATCGCGCGCTTTCGGGCGCAACCGGGCAAAGCGGATGAACTGGCGTACGGACTCATTCAAGGCGCGGAAGTCATCAAGACCGCCGAGGGCTGCCATTCGATCAAGGTCAGCCGCTGCATCGAGGACGACCAGCTCTTCATCTTTCAGATCGAGTGGGAGACGCTGGCCCACCACGTAGACATGTTTCGCGGCAGCCCGCTCTTCGCCCAGTATCGCAACCACATCACCGGCCTCTTCGTCGAGCCGGTAGACGTGAACCACTTCGAGGCGATCCGGGAGTGAGTTTGCGCGAGGAGGGGATTCATGTCTACTGAGCCATTCGTCTTGCGGACCGCCGATGCGTTGTTAGCGTACCCAGGATGCACTCACATCATTACGATGAATAATCCCAACCAGAATCTGCATCTCGAACGGCTAGCCAATGGGCTGCGGTTTACGGCTGTCTCGCCGGGCGTCGCACGACATGTCTTCCGCGAATTTGCTAGCCTTGCCAGCTTCTATGAGTTTTGGGATGAGATGTCACCAACGGCGCCTGATCCGCGAGGCGCTATCTGGCAGGATATTACTGACTACCCAATATTCTCTGGTGACGCGCTCTACCTGCCGCTCGACGGCTCTATTGAGCTAATCGTCCCGCGGAACAGCGAACAGGTCACCGCGCACGGGCTGTACGTCATCTATGGACCAGCGGACATCTCGGCCACCGCGCCGAATACGTATCGCATCACCGCGAGTGCTGGATGGTTGGTGATAGAGCAACCCGCTTGTACATTTCGTGGCGGCGTCCGAGGCGTATTGCGCCCCACACGCAACATGCTGGATCGATTGCGCCTGAAACGCGAGAATTATCGCCTCCGGCGCGAGGAGGCGCCGCCAGTGGTTCGCCCGAAAGCTACAGTCGTCTATGGCAAGCCTCCCGAGGACTGGCGTGCCTTGAGCCAGTCATTGAGTGCGGACCATCCTCTGCCAACCGTGTAACACCACTACCAGCCCTACAGCGGGATATTTCCGTGCTTTTTGGGCGGATTGGTGTCGCGCTTGTTCTTGAGCATGTCGAGCGCGATGATGATCTTCTCGCGGGTGTGGCGCGGCTCGATGACCTCGTCCACGTAGCCACGGGCCGCGGCGATGTAGGGATTGGCAAACTTCTCCTGGTACTCGGCGACCAGCTCTTGCCGTCTGGCCTCGGGGTCGGCGGCCTGAGCTATCTCATCTTTGAAGATGATGTTGACTGCGCCATCCACGCCCATGACCGCGATCTCGGCGGTCGGCCAGGCGTAGTTGATGTCGCCGCGCACGTGCTTGCTGCTCATGACGTCATAAGCGCCGCCGTAGGCTTTGCGTGTGATGACCGTCACCTTTGGCACTGTCGCCTCGCAGTAGGCGAAGAGCAGCTTGGCGCCGTGGCGAATGATGCCACCGTGTTCCTGCTTGATTCCCGGCAGGAAGCCTGGAACGTCCTCGAAGGTGACAATGGGGATGTTGAAGCAGTCGCAGAAGCGAACGAACCGCGCGCCCTTATCTGACGAGTCGATGTCGAGCACGCCAGCCAGCACAGCAGGTTGCTGCGCGACGATGCCGACGGGGCGGCCATTCATGCGGGCGAAGCCGACGATGATATTGCGCGCCCATTGCGCGTGGACCTCGAAGAAGCTTCCGCGATCCACTACCGCCTCGATAACCAGCTTCATGTCATAGGGCTTGTTGGGATTGTCTGGGATGATCTCATCCAGCGACTCTTCGGCGCGCGCGATGCTGTCGGTGGTTGTCTCAACGGGTGGGTCATCTACGTTGTTGGCGGGCAGGTAGCTCATCAGCAGGCGTATCTGGCGCAGGCACTCGACCTCGGTCGGCACGGAGAAGTGTGAGACGCCGCTCGTGCCGCTGTGGATTGTCGCGCCGCCCAACTCGTCGAAGGTGACATCCTCGTGCGTAACCGTCTTGACGACATTTGGTCCGGTGACGAACATGTGGCTTGTCCCCTCGACCATGAAGATGAAGTCGGTGATGGCGGGCGAGTAGACCGCGCCGCCCGCGCACGGCCCCATGATTGCCGAGATTTGCGGGATGACACCGCTGGCGAGGGTGTTGCGCAGGAAGATGTCGGCATACGCTCCCAGGCTGACGACGCCCTCCTGGATACGCGCGCCGCCGGAGTCGTTGAGGCCGATGACCGGCGCGCCGTTCTTCATCGCGAGGTCCATGATCTTGCAGATTTTCTCGGCGTGCGCCTCTGAGAGCGAGCCACCGAAGACCGTGAAATCCTGGGAAAACACGTAGACTAGCCGTCCGTCGATCTTGCCATAGCCCGTCACAACACCATCGCCAAGCACCTTCTGGTCGGCCAGGCCGAAGTCACTCGTGCGATGAGTGGCGAACATGTCGGTTTCCTGGAAGGTGCCGGGGTCCAGCAGCAGATCGAGCCGCTCGCGCGCGGTCAGCTTGCCCTTGCGGTGCTGCACGGCGATGCGCTCCTCGCCGCCGCCAAGTCTGGCCTGCTCTTTTAGCGCGCGAAGCTCTTCCAACTTCTGTTTCGTCGTCTTCATTGACTATTACAACTCCTCGATCAAGGTGGATAATCTTAAAACGCTCGCCTGGCGGCTAGTGCGCCTCAGTTGGCTTGTTGTCTGGCGTATCAGCCCGTTGGACAAGCTCCAGCAGCACGCCCCCCGTCCCTTTGGGGTGCAGGAAGATGCCGCGCCCCTCCGCGGTCGCTCGTGGCGTCTCGTCGAGCACCTGCGCCCCGGCGACGCGAAGCTCCGCCAGCGCGCGGTCGATATCAGGCACTTCCAGGCAGATATGATGCAGCCCACCGCCGCGTTGTTCCAGGAAGCGGGCGACACTGCCTGCGGGATTTATCGGCTCGAGCAGCTCGATCTCACTTCCATTCGCGCCACCGAGCGGAAGAAATGCTATACGAACGCCTTCCTGGGGGAAGTCGAGCACGCGCGATGGCGCGATACCGAGCATATCACGGTAAAAGTGGAGCGCGGTATCCAGGTTCCGTACGACCACAGCGACGTGGTCAATGCGCTTCACGCCCTCTGAAAGCATCAGTGGGTTTCCCTTTCACAACACATTTCACCTCTACCATGGAATATTCTAGGGAGTATTCTAGCCGGTTGTGGAACATCTCATGCGGAGATCTTCCTGTGGCGCTTCTACGCTGGCATGAGTGGCATGTGCTGAGATGATACATCACAAACAGCCTGACATGCGCCTTTTCTCGCATAGCGCATCCAGCATCCAGAAAAGCATGCGAGGAGTCTATAATGGATGGATGCTGTGAGCAGGCAGTAGAGAGGAGAAGCGAGATGACAGTGCGGATTCGTGTGGGCACGGCAAGCTGGACCGACCACGAGCCGTTCTATCCGCCGGAATATAACAAGGCTGATAGAAAGGCGTACCGCATCAGCTACTATGCCCAATTCTTCTCGCTGGTTGAGGTTGATTCGACATTTTACCGGCTGCAACCCGCGCGAAATTTCACGATGTGGGCCGACCGCACGCCTGATGACTTTGTCTTCAACGTCAAGGCTTATGGCGAGCTGACCTGGCATCACCGTGACGATGCGAAAGAGATCATCACGCCTGCCGCGGAGACCTTCGCACAGTTCAGCGAGATGATCGAGCCGTTGCGCAAAGCAGGCAAGCTCGGCGCGCTGCTCTTCCAGTTCCCGCCATGGTTCACGTTCGGGCCGGAGCAGATGGAGTATCTGGGCACGGTGCGCGAGATGCTGCCGGATGAGACGATTGCGGTCGAGTTTCGTCACCGCTCGTGGGTCGAGGGGGCCAATGCGCAGGAGACGAAGGCGGCTCTTGCCGATGCGCGCCTGGCCTTCGTGGCCGTGGATGAGCCACAGGTTGGCAGTGGATCGATGCCGCCCATCGTGATGCTGACCGATCCGCACTTCTCGATGGTGCGGTTTCACGGGCGAAATCGGGCGATGTGGTATGGCAAGAATCTGAAGAGCAGCCGCGACCGCTTCGACTATCTCTATACCCGTGAGGAACTATCGCCCTGGGCCGAGCGAATCCAGCGCATTGCCGAGGCGCTACAGGGCAGCGAGGTTCATGTCATCACCAACAACAACGCCTCTACGCGAGTATACCCTGCGGAGCAGCAGGAACTGTTTGCAGCGAGCCGCGACCACGCGCCTGACCTGCCGAGCGTGGTGTGGCCAGCGCAGCCGCAGAGCGAATCACTCTTAAACGCCCTCATGCTGCAACACCTGTTGGGTCAGCCGATGGGGATGGGGCAACCCCTGCCTGATACGGTGGATAGCGCTTATCTAGGGGAAGCCCTGGCCTACCACGCTGACAGCGTTGACCATGCTGATGGCGATGCTGAGTTGGGACGACCCTAAGCGCCAACGCGCTTGGAAGTACTGACATTGGCCGGAAGATACCGCGCAGCACGCCTCGACGTACATCGAGCATCGAATTGGTGGAGCGCGGATGCGGGTGCATGGAGTGCCAGAGTCACATGGTGGGATTACCGTGTGTCAACTGGTCAGCAGCGGGCAGCAAGGTAGGACTCGCCAGTGGTGGTGTGACGAGCCGAAACTCTTCCCTACAACGACAGCATCAGGAGCGCTAGGGGGATTGCCCTGGTTATGGTTGTTGCTGTTGTTTTCGAATGCAGCCCCCTACTGCCGCAGCGTGCAACACGAGGTCTTGGAGGAGGGCGTCCATGGTGGCCGCTTCCGTAGCGGTTACCATGAATTGCTCGGTCGTGAGTTGGTGGAAGACGCGGTTGGTGAGGATGGCTGCCTGCCGTAGCGATTCCTCGGCATTTTTGTAGGCGACGGTATGGGCAGCGTTAGTATGGTCATAGTAGTTGGTGTGGTTGGCATTGATGGACACCGTGGAGTTCCTTTAGACTTGGAGATGTTCTCACCTGGTCCTAGTGTATATCAGCTTACACGATTTGTCCATGTATATTTCGAAATATATGGACAATAAGAGCATCCTGTGCCCTGCCATCCAATCTTCCTAGCGGTTTCCCGGCGGTTTCCTAGCTGCATCGCCACTGCGGTGGCCCTACCATACAAGCAGTGGGTGCGCAGGCGCCCCAATTGTCCAGGGAGTCAGAGAGCATGTCATACTTTCTGTGGTACGTGAAGCATAGTTATGTCGAGTTGCAAACGCGTCACATGCTGTCAAGCACACCTCTCAACGCAGTCACGTAATTGCAATCCCACCTGCGCACACGGCGCGGCGCATCCAGGGCATCCTGCAAGCAAGAAATATCAGGACAGGTGCGTCCAACGATGTGCTAACCAACGTGCAAGTACTGACATTGGCCGGAAGACACCCATGCAGGCAGGGACAGGCAGGGACAGGCAGGGACAGGCAGGAGCTTACAGGATACTGTGAGTAGCGTGTGGGGCCGTCACACGTCGGTCAGCCTCGTGTGACCTGAAGTGCAGTTGTGAGGAGCAGACTGCAAGCACGCCAGGCGCGCTACGATAGCCCTCCCTGTCTCTCTGCCTCCTTTGTCTCCATGCCACATTGTCATCGCTGTACAGGGGCTTCCTGACGTTGTCCTCCAGCCGTTCGGCACGTCAAGGGAAGAGTGTACTCGACAACATTGCCTGAGGTACGGGACCGTTCAATCCAAACATCCCAGCAGCGGAGGAGCGCGGCACATGCTACAATGCTGCTCAGCAGGCGGACAGGGTATTTATGGTATTTCGGGAGCACAGTAATGGTAGAGCAGCCACTGAGTGAGACCGTCGATGACCTCATCACTCGTGGCGAGGTATTGTTTGCCCAGAAGCAGTACGCCGAGGCGCTGCTGCTCTTCGAGCGCGCTACCCAGCTTGCCCCGCTGAGCTTTGACGCTTGGGCCAACCTTGGCTACATCCTCAACGAACTGGGACGCTACCAGGAGGCACTGGCCGCCGACGACCAGGCCCTCACTCTCGACCCCTACAGCACCGACACCTGGGTTCGCAAGAGTGCCGCGCTCGGCAACCTGAAGCGCTACCAGGAGGAGTTGGCCGCCTGCGACCGTGCTTTAGCGCTCGACCCCTACCACGAAAGCGCATGGCATAACAAGGGCATCGCTCTCAGATGCCTTGGGCACTACGAGGAGTCGCTGGACGCCTGCGACCGTGCTATGGCCGTCGACCCCTACGACGCCGAAATCTGGAACAACAAGGGAGTCGCGCTCGGCAGACTGAGCCGTTACCAGGAGGCACTGGCCGCCTATGACCGGGCCATCGCGCTCAACCCAGACCTCACCTTTGCCTGGCGTAACAAGGGCAATGCGCTCTTTGAACTCATGCGCTACGACGAGGCACTCATCGCCTATGGCCGGGCGCTCACCATTGACCCGGGCTACGTCTCCGCGTGGAACAACAAGAGTGCCACACTCGCTTACCTCAAGCGCTACAATGAGGCGATGGTAGCCGTCGAGCGGGCGCTCACGCTCGCCCCCAACCACGCGTACGTCTGGGACACCAAAGGCGAGGTGCTGCTTGGGCTGCAACGCGACGAGGAGGCGCTCCATTGCTTCGACCAGGCAATAGCGCTTGACTCAGGCGACGGTTACTATTGGAAGAATAAAGCTGTGTCGTTGCGCGCCCTCGGTCGAGTGGAAGAGGCGGAGGCGGCAGAGCGTCGGGCGAAGGAGCTAGGCGGGTAGTACGAGACCTTGGCGCATCCATATCGTATGCTATCGTGCACGCGCATGGGTGCCGTCAGGGGGTTCTTCCGGCGACCATCACCCCGATAGCCTGCATCCCAAACGCAACCACGCCGACGGCGAAGAGCCCGACGGCGACGACGCCGATACCGACCGCCCCAACGGCAACAACGGCCAGCGCCACCAGCCCGAGGGCCACGACGCCTGCGGTTACGATGCCCACCGCGATGACGCCAAACGCGACGACGCCGATGGCCACAACTCCCAGAGCAATTATTCCCGTCGCGCGCGTCCCAATCGCAATGACTCCGTGGGCGTAGCCTGCCCGAAAGCGGCCGCTGGCGTCACGGCCTCCCAGGGCCACATGAATGAGTGGCATCCCGTTCCAAGTCTGCGGAGACTTATATTCTGTCGGCACCATCTGCTGCTCCCTTCTCCACAGTGAGTAGTCGCTGCTGTGTGAGCTTACGCAAGGAGTTACAGCCTCCTTGGCACGGTGTTGCTTACGGAGCTATGGGTGTGTCAAGGTCACTGTCACTGTTACCACCACGGTCGTGCCCGTAGGAGGAGCGGAAGGCGTGACTCTTGGCGGAGGTGGCATGCAGCTTGTGCGGCTCAGGAGGGGAAGGAGGCTGAGACCACCGCACGCACAGCCCAGCAGTGAGGGCAGCAGCATCACCAGCAACAGCAGCACGATGAGTAGTGGAGCGCACACAGCGCGCAACGGCCGACGCATGGTGCAATCCTCCCCCTCCCAACTGGGACAGTGACCGCCTCCTAAGCCAGCACGTGCCACGGTCCGGCGGACTGGTGGCTCCACTATAGCAGTGAGGTCAAGTGGAACAGGGTTCTAGCGGGCAAAGAACCGCTGGATAAGCATGGCGATGAATATGCCCTCAATGAGAATACCAATGACGGATTCGATGGCGGTGCAGCGGGTCAAGAACGTGCGCAATGGGCAATCAGACTACTTTTGCACCCATGTGAAGGCGCGCGGCTGGACGGGCAATGCCTGCTGCCCGGTGGCCAGCAACAATATCGCCGTCAAGAAGCTGGACACGCTCGTGTGGAACCAACTGCTGGCCGGACTGAAAGAGCCAGCGGTGTTGGAGGCGTTACTCACCGAAGCCAGCACCACGGTGAGCACGATGGAAGCGAAGACCGGACGGCTGGCTGATTCGGCGGAGACGCGGCTGCGACGGCTGGAGACGGACATGGCGGCACTGGTGGAACAGACACTTGACCCCAACCTCAACGCGGTCGCGCGTAGTTACCTGACCGAGCGCATGAATGCGTTGGGTGACGATATCACCCAGGCCAAGGCGCATCTGGCGGAAGAACAGGAGCGGCTAGCCAACCAACAGGCGGTGCAGGAGCGCATCAGTGAGGTCAAATACACTGTGGAGCGCATGGCGGGGTTCCTTGACCACCTGGACTTCGCCGCCAAACGCAACCTGCTGTTTGCCTTTGGCGTGCAAGTCTATGTCTGGCGCGGGCGTGACCCGGAAAACAAGACTGACCCCCGCCGCGCCGGGCAGCGCTATATTCTGCGCACTGACTTTACTGGCCTCAATTTGGGCGCGCGGCTGGAGACAGATTGGGATGGGCATGGGCTGGAAGTGCGACTGACAATGCCTGCTGTGCCATTGCGACGGACACCCAAGCAGACCATGCCGGACGGCACGGGCGTTGCGGTGCCGCTGAAAAGGTCTACTAACGTAGACACGGAGAACAACGCCTCGAACTACAGCATCGCCAATGCCTTTGACATGCAGGAACTGCTGGGGCTGACGGTTGCGGGAGGCGAGACTATTCCTGAGCCAATCGCGCAGACCCTGGCTGCCCGCGCGGCTACACCAGACGACTCATCCGATGAGAAGGAGTAGCTCTTCGCCATCGTCGTGCTACTGGCTGGTGATGTTATCCATCAGCCAGGTGGTTCCGTCAAACTGGCTGAGCGCAATCGAGTAGACGACAGGACTGCCGGGAGCGTTGGCGCGCGTGGTCTGCACGAGCGCGGTGGCGTGATTCGAGCCGTCGGCATCTACCGAGAGAATATGGAATTCGCTTACTTTGCCGTAGCGCGAGTCATCCGCACGCAGATTCTGGGTAAACCCATCTTGCGACGCCGTGTCATTGTGGCTGGCTGAGACAAATTGCCAGGCGCGAGAGAAGTCATCCTGCTTGAGGGCGTCGAAATAGCCGGTGATTGTTGCCTGTGGCGTCGAGCGGTCAGGCGGGGTGAGCCGCGGCACAACCATGAATGTCGCGATTCCTACCGCTACCAGGATGAACACCAGCGAGATGCCAATCAGCAGGGGACCGCGTCCAGAAGCTCCACGACGTGGCCCCGCCGTTATATGCTTGCGGCCAACCACCGACTCCCGTATGCGTTCATGCTCCGCCGCTGTCGCGCTGGGAGTGCTCTGAAGCGCTGGTTTGCTGGCGCGGCCCGTCGATGCCATGACCGATGGTTGCGACGGTGGCAGCGGTGGCAGTGAGAGATCGATCTGGCCCATGTTGTTCATGCCGCTCGTGCTTCCCATATCGTTCACCGACGGATGGGAGCCGGTAAATGAGGGGTAGCGCGATGGTGGCGGCGACGGCGTTCGCGGCGGCGCATTTGATGGGACGCGCGGGCTGAGCTCTGGGCCGCCAGCAGGCATCGAGCGTGCGTAGGGTTGTGGCGAGGCCCCGCCCCCTCGTAACGGCGCGGATGGCATGGAGCTGGGTGGCGGTGACATGGGCGCAAACGGCGTATCCCACCCCGGCGCGTAGGATGGACCGGATGGAGAGGACAGCCCTTGTCCGCGTGGCGTCCCGGAAAGCGGTGACTGGAAGGTCATCGGTGCGCCGGAGAGCGCCGCGGCAAAGTCGGCTATCGACTGAAAACGCTCCGCTGGACGCATGGCCATCGCGCGACAAATCGCGGCGTCGGTTTGCTGGCTGATTGCCCGGTTATAGAACGCCGGGTGAATAAGATCAGGATCCTGCGTTACACGATCAATCGCGGAGACGGGCACCTGCATCGTCAGCAAATGGTAGAGCGTTGCGCCCAGCGCATAGACATCCGACCAGGGGCCGCTCTTGCCCGCCACGGTATATTGTTCGGGCGGCGCGTATCCCTCAGTACCGGCCTTGCGGACGAATGTCGCGGTGCGGCCCGCCCCAGGCAGATGCTCTTTGGCGATGCCAAGATCGACCAGCACGGGATGTCCGGCTGGGGTGACGATGATGTTGGCCGGCTTCACATCGCGATGAAGAATCGAGGGCCTGCGTGTATGGAGATACTGCAACGCGTCGCAGATCGGGAGAATCCAGGCAATCACCTGTTCCTCAGGCAAAGGACGTCCGCCCTGGTTGTACAGTTTCTGCTCAAGATTCTCGCCATCGACGAAGTCCATCACGAGATAGAGGCGAGAGCGCCACTCGAAATATTCACGCACCTTGGGGATGTGGTTGTGATCGAGTGCCTGCAGCCATTGCGCTTCATGCTCGAACTGGCGGCGAGCGGAGCGTGATTGGTCGGCCATCTCCTTGAGGGCATAAATGTTTTGCTTGCCGAAGAGGATGTCCAGCACACTGTAGACTGTGCCCAGGCCGCCTCGCCCGACGACGGCATTGACCCGATAGCGCTCATGGACAACGGCGCCCAGTGGCAATGGGTTCAGCGCATTGTGGTCCATGCGGCCCGCCTCCCTCAACCCCCACAGGCTCCGTTGCCTTTGACCCTCAAATCTCATACGGTTATCATGCCGCGTCGTCGTAGTATGGCGCCAGTATATCGGCCTGAGCTTCTTTCCGTCAATATTTGCGCCGTCATGGCTAGCGACTTGTGACCAGGCTAACAAAAGCAGGCAAGGGAAACGGCTTCCTTCGCCTGTCGTTTGTGTGGCAGAAAGGGGCTCTTTACCCTTCGTCGGGAGTCTGCGTCAGGCTGGCGATGTGGGCGGCATGGGCCTCGCGGGTGACATACGGCCAGTGCTTCGTCTGGTCGCCGGAATCGTAGTTTTCGCGCAGGCCTGGCGCGGCGAGATCCCAGTCGGGGCGGCAGGCGCGCGTCACTCCCCGCAAGTCGTGCCAGAGATCCTCGGTTGATGGACGGCCCCAGAACCAATAGCCGTTGTAGATTTTGTGGATGATGAGACCCGGCGCCAAGACAAAGGTGTGCGGAATCATCGGGTCGTGGTAGGGATCGGTATATTCCTGAATGTCGAGATCCTTTTGCACCTTGCGCCCGGGGTCGGAGAGAAACGTCCACTGCGCGCCGACGGCGTCGCGGAACTCATTGGTTTCGAGCAGGTTATCGGTTGAGATTGTGACAATTTTCGTATAGGCGACGGCGATCTTGGGATAGAACCGCGCCAGTTCCAGATGCTGCTGCTGATCCTTCGGGCAATAGTGACCGCGCGAGAGAACGAGGATCATCGGGTCGTTGCCCTGCAATTCGCTGAGCCTGCGGCGCGTGCGTGTGTGGTCGGTCAACTCATAGTCAGGAAATTTCGCGCCAGGAACGATGTCGGAACGCATGAGAACTCTCCTTCATTGGTCCATATAATTTGTGGTCACTCGCTAATACTACACAAAATATAGCGTGCACCGCTGTAGGCTGTGAAGGCGTAGGCCGCCGTGCGTGTTATAATGCGTGCAATGCCCGCCGGGACCGCATCCGCGAACAAGTGCAAGGGTGTGCGGAGCGCTGGCAGACTGATGAAAACCCGAAAACAAAGGAGTTTACGGGTGCGTGTGATCTTCAGCGCCATCTCAAGCTGGCGGCCACCGCGCGCCGCGATGCGCCACCATCGGGGCCACCCTGGCGCATTCGTTCGGCAACTGCCGCCTGCCTGGCTGCGTGAGCGCGCTGTCGAGCGCTGGCGTGGCTATCTGCGCCTGCCCCTTTGTCTCGCCGACTCCACCTTCGTGGTAGATAATATCCGCTGCCAGCATTCGCCGCCCGTCTTGCCTCAGCGATAGCGACCGCACGCCCACGCTCTGGGTATGTTCCCAACAAGCAATTTCGGCCCAGTGAGGCCTATTCGGAGGTGTACATCGAATGACTGAGCAGGATTTCATGCCCATCAAGGGATGGGACCACATCGAGTTCTATGTTGGCAATGCGCGGCAGGCAGCCGTCTACTACCAGAAGACATTTGGCTTCACGCCAGTGGCCTATTCTGGCCTGGAGACCGGGGTGCGCGACCGCGCCAGTTACGTCCTGGAGCAGGGCAAGATTCGCCTGGTGCTGACGACGGCATTGGAGCCAGAAAGCCCGATTGCGCAGCACGTCTTGCTACATGGCGATGGCGTCAAGGATGTCGCGCTCACCGTGCCCGACGCCGAGAATGCCTACCGGGAAGCGATCGCACGAGGTGCGCGCAGTGCCATCGAGCCAACCGTGACGAAAGATGACTATGGCCAGGTGAAGCGCGCCGCCATCTACACCTACGGCGAGACGCTCCACAGCTTCATCGAGCGTGAGGACTACGCGGGCGTCTTTCTGCCAGGTTATCGTCCAGTCGAGGCGACCGATGGGCAGAATGCGCGTGGCATTGGCCTGGCGGCGATTGACCACGTCGTCGGCAATGTCGAGTTGGGCAAGATGAACGACTGGGTCAAGTTCTATGAGGATGTCCTCGGCTTCAGGCAGATGATTCACTTCACCGATGAGGCAATCAGCACGGAATATTCGGCGCTGATGTCGAAGGTGATGGAAGGCGGGCATGGCAAGATCAAGTTCCCGATCAACGAGCCAGCCATCGGCAAGAAGAAGTCGCAGATCGACGAGTATCTCGAGTACTATCGCGGGCCGGGCGTCCAGCACGTTGCCATGATAACCGGCGACATCCTCACGACGGTGCGTTGCCTGCGCGACCAGGGTGTCGAGTTCATCAAGGGCGTGCCCAGTTACTACGACGAGCTGGAGGCGCGTGTCGGCAAGATTGACGAGCCAATCGAGGAGCTGGCGAAGCTCGGCATTCTGGTGGATCGCGACGACGATGGCTATCTGCTGCAAATCTTCACGCGCAACGTGCAGGATCGTCCGACCGTCTTCCTCGAGATCATTCAGCGCAAGGGCGCCCGCGGATTTGGCGAGGGCAACTTCAAGGCGCTGTTCGAGGCTATCGAGCGCGAGCAGGCGCTGCGCGGCAATCTCTAGGCGAAAGCGAGTCACATCATGCCGTTCTATTACGCAATGGGGAAGATTCCTCACAAGCGCCATACGCAATTTCGCAAGCCCGATGGCGGCCTTTATTCCGAGGAGTTGTTTGGCGAGGAGGGCTTCAGCGGCGTCGAATCGCTGCTCTACCACCAGCATCCGCCGACGCGGGTGAGCAGGATCGCCCGCCATGGCAGCGTCTGCCGCGAGGAGTGGCAGCAGGAGCAGCACCGGCACCATCATCTCAAGACCGCCGATGCCCCACGGGGCGGCGATCCCGTCGAGGGGCGTCACCTGCTGATGTACAACAATGATTGCGTCATCTCCGTGGCGCGGCCAACCGAGCCGATGAGCTATTTCTATCGCAACGCTCAAGGTGACGAGTTGCTCTTCATCCACGAGGGCAGCGGGACGCTGGAGACGACGTTTGGCACGCTGCCATATTGCGAGGGCGACTATCTTGTCATCCCGCGCGGCACGACGTGGCGGATGCAGGCGGACGATGGCGAGCAGCGCATGCTGGTCGTCGAGGCGTATGGTGGGGCGATTCAGCCGCCGAAGCGCTACCGCAACGAGTTCGGCCAGTTGCTCGAACACTCGCCCTACTGCGAGCGCGACCTGCGCCCGCCGTCTGAGCTGCCGGTGCATGAGGAGCGTGGCGAGTTCGACGTGCGGGTGCGTGTCAACGACGAGGTGATGACCTACACCTACGACTTCCACCCGCTGGATGTCGTCGGCTGGGATGGTTTCCTCTACCCCTACGCCTTCAGCATCCACGATTTCGAGCCGATCACCGGGCGCGTCCATCAACCGCCGCCAGTTCATCAGACATTCGAGGGGCCAAACTTCGTCGTCTGCTCGTTCTGCCCGCGCAAACTGGACTACCATCCCGAGGCGGTACCGGTGCCCTACAATCACAGCAACATTGACTCTGATGAGATGATCTACTACGTCAGCGGCAACTTTGGCAGCCGCAAGGGCATCGAAATCAGCTCGATTACGTTGCATCCACGCGGAATCCCCCATGGGCCGCATCCCGGCACCGTAGAGAATAGCCTGGGCGCCGAGCGGACCGAGGAGCTGGCGGTGATGGTAGACACATTCCGCCCGCTCAAGCTGGGGACCGCCGCCGCCACCATGGACGATCCGCAGTATCCGTTTAGCTGGCTGGAGTAACGCCGGGAAGTACAACGGCTTCGCGGCATGAATGCCGCGGCTAACTCATCCTAAGCGTCGCATCCAGTGCCGCGCGATTCTGTCTCCCCTCACCGCGTCGGGGGCGGACGCACGGGCTGAAGGCCGGGGCTAGTGGAGAGGTCAGCGGGAGGTTTCACATGCCACGTATCGTCAAGTTTTTTGAGACCACTCTGCGTGATGGCGAGCAGACGCCGGGTATCAACTACTTCGCCGAGGAGAAGCTGGAGATCGCGCGGGCGCTCGCCGATATGGGGTTTGATACGCTCGATTGCGGCTTCGCCATCTCAGGCGAGCCAGAGTTCGAGGCGATCCGGTTGATCGCGCGCAACGTCCACAACGCCGAAATTTGCTCGATAGCGCGGTCATTTCCTGACGACATCGACCGCGCGTGGGAGGCCGTCAAAGACGCCGAGCATAGCTCGATCCATCCGTTTATTAGTACCTCGCCGCTTCATCGCGAGGTGAAGCTCGGCAAGTCACGTGCCGAGGTGCTGGAGCTGGCGCGGACGGCGGTGGCGCACGGGCGGCAATATACGCCCAACGTCGACTTTGCCCTCGAAGACACCACCCGCACCGAACATGACTTCATCCTCGAAGTCATTGAGGCGGTCATGAAGGAGGGCGTGCGCTTTGTCGCGCTGTGTGACACGGTGGGCTTCGCGCTGCCGTGGGAGTTCGGCGAGCTGGTGGACGATGTGCGCCGTGAGTTCCCCGACGTGCGCATCTCGGCGCACTGCCACGACGACCTGGGAATGGCCGTCGCCAACGCGCTCACGGCGCTGATGCACGGTGCGGAGAGGGTGGATACTTGCTTCAACGGGCTGGGCGAGCGCGCGGGCAACGCGGCGACCGAAGAGGTTGTGATGGCGATTCGCACGCGCCGCCAGAACCTCGACCTCGACGTGAAGGTTGACACCACCAAGATCATCCCGACAAGCCGACTGGTCGCCCGTCTCTCCGGCATGCGGCCACAGTGGACAAAGGCCATAGTGGGGGCGAATGCGTTCGCGCATGGCGGCGGCATTCACCAGGACGGCGTGCTCAAAGACACGCGCACCTACGAGATCATGCGCCCGGAGGATATTGGTCTGCCCGCATCCGACCGGCGCATGTTCGTCGGCAAGCTCTCTGGGCGAGCCGCGCTCAACGCGCAGTTAAAAGAGCTAGGTTATGAGCTGACGCCAGACCAGCTTGCGCGCGCGTTCGTGCTGGTGAAGCACGTGCTGGGCAAGAAGCGCATCCTCGAAGAGATGGACCTGCGTCAATGCGCGGAGTCGGCAATTTCGCCGGTCAGCGATGAGATGATCAAGGCAAGCGGACTCGTTGAAGAAGAGGCCGATTAGGCCTGGCGTGGCCGAAGCGAGGAGAGGGTATTCGCACCATGACATGGGGGAAAGCGGTTGTGTCGTTGTGGCTTACTCGATCCTCGCGAATGATGCTGCTGGTGGCATGGGCGCTGTGTCTGGCGTTCGCCTGCCTGGTCTGGCAATCGGGTATCGCACGCGCCGATGGCAGCGTCACCTATGAGCAGCGCAATTATACGGTGCAGATTCAGCACGATGGCACGCTCCAGGTCAACGAACACTGGCAGGTGCATTTCAGCGGCGGCCCGTTTCATCATGCGTTTCTGGCGCTCTATCTGGCGAAAACGTCAGGCATCACCTTCGGCCATGTGACCGGCGATGGTGTGACGAATCAGCAGGTCAGTGAGACAACCGACGCGAGTGGTAATCCGATGCTGCAAGTTGCCTGGGACTACCTGGCGACGAGCGATGCGACGCGCACATTCGATATTCCCTATACTGTTCAGGGCGCGCTGGGCATAGGGACTTCGCAGGCGTGGCTCGACTGGCACTTCCTCGACGGCGGCAGCGAGACGAGCTTCCCTGTCAATGCCGCTGAGGTGCGGGTGACCTTGCCAGCGGCGACCGAGGTTCAGCAGTTGACCATCAACACGTCCGACAGCGATGGCGCGCTACAAACGGCGACGCCTGACACGCAAACCATTGTTGTAACGGGCGGGCAGCTCACATCGAATGTCCCAATGGAGGTCGAGGTGGCGTTCCCGCGCGAGCAGATTGATGCCGCCGTGTCTCGCCCACCCTGGCAAACGACGGATGCCCCGCCAACATTGCCAACGGCCCTCGGCGCCAGCCAGCCAGTGGACAACCCAGGGTCGTATGATCCAGGTTCGTATAATCCCGGAACGGGGAGTTTTGGAGCCTCGCCCGTAGGTTCGTTCAATCCGCTGGACATCTTCGGGCCGCTGCTGATGGTCTGTTTCCTGCCGCTGGGGTTCGTTCTGCTGTCCGCGCTGGGCATCGGGCGCAAAGGCGGTGGCTGGGGCTATCGAAGCGGCAGCCGCTTTTGGAATAATACCGGGGGCCCATGGTATCGCGGCCCGTGGACCAATGGCGGCGGGCCGTGGATGGGCGGAGGCGGCTTTGGCGGAGGCGGCGGCTTTAGTGGCGGAGGTGGGTCTGGCGGCGGAGGTGGAGGAGGCGGTGGCGGTGGCTCTTCTGGCTTCAGTTGATGCTAGACTTTTCACAGGCTAAGTAAATCCGGCATGCTCGATACGGGAGGTAGATTGATATGGCCAAAGCGCTGCACGCGCGCCCGCAGTCGCATGAGGGCGGCGATAATCCGATTGCCGCGCTGCTCGATGCCGATGGCGTGCTGACGCCTGAAGGCGAGCGCATCGTTGCTGTTGGCGATGCGCAGCTTCGCGAGCTCTATCGCATGATGGTCATCTCGCGCCGTCTCGACCAGGAAGGCCTGAACCTTCAGCGGCAGGGCGAGCTTGGCCTGTGGGGGCCGTATGTTGGCCACGAGGCGGCGCAGGTGGGTGCGGCGCTGGCGATGGAGGCCACCGACTGGATCTTCCCCTATTACCGCGACTTCGCGATGGCGGTCTGTCGTGGCATCGATCCGGGAACTATCCTCACCATCTTCCGCGGGCTGACGCATGGCGCGTGGAACCCCTATGAGTATCGCTTCGCGCCGTTCATCATCCCGGTGGGGACGCAGGTGCCCCACGCGGTCGGGTTCGCCATTGGCTGCAAGTTCGACCACGAACAAACCGCGGTGCTGGTGGGTTTTGGCGAAGGAGCAACCTCCACGGGCGACTGGCACGAGGCGATGAACTTCGCGGGCGTCTTTCAGGCGCCAGTCGTCTTTCTCTGCGAGAATAACCAGTGGGCCATCTCGGTGCCGCTGAATGAGCAGGTATCCGGCCGTGTGGTTGACCGCGCGGCGGGCTATGGCTTCCCTGGCGTGCGGATCGACGGCACCGATGTGCTCACGGTCTACGCGGTGGTGAAGGCCGCCGCGAAGCATGCGCGCGAGGGAAATGGCCCGTTCCTGGTCGAGTCGGTCTCGTATCGCATGCAGCCGCACACGACCTCGGATGACCCCACGCGCTATCGCACCGATGCCGACGTGGAGCCGTGGCGAGATAAAGACAAAGACCCCATCGAGCGTTGTGCCACCCGGCTACGTCAGCGTAACGCCTTCGACGAGAGCTTCGTGGCGGCGGTGACGCAGGAGGCCGAGGAGCGCGCCGCCGCCATGCGCCAGACGGTATTGTCGGCGCAGCCCGCTCACCCGGAAAGCGTCTTCAATCTGGTCTTTGCCAACCCACCTGCGGCGCTGCTCCGCGAGCGCGATGAGTTTACCGCGTCACTGGAACAGGGAGGCGCTGAATGACTGGCATCACCATGGGGAAGGCGCTCAATCTGGCGCTGCACGATGCGCTCGAACGTGATGATCACGTCGTCATGTTCGGCGAGGACGTCGGCAAGCTCGGCGGCGTCTTTCGCGTCAGCGATGGCCTGCAGGACGAGTTCGGCAGAGCGCGCGTCTTCAATACGCCGCTGGCGGAGGCCACAATCGCCGCGCTGGCGCTAGGGCTGGCGATGAAGGGCTTTCGTCCCGTCGCAGAAATGCAGTTCGACGCCTTCTCGTACCCCTCTTTCCAGCAGGTGACGAGCAACATCGCCAAGTATCACACCCGTACTAGCGGCGCGGTCAACATGCAGCTGGTGATCCGCATTCCGTATGGCGGCAACATTGGCGCTATTGAGCAGCACTCCGAAAGCCCGGAGACCTACTATGTGCATACGGCCGGCTTGAAGGTGGTGACGCCCTCGACACCGGAGGATGCCTACCGGCTTCTGGCGGCTGCGATTCAAGACCCCGACCCGGTGATTTTTCTGGAGCCGAAGGCGCGGTACTGGATGCGCCAGGATGTTGAGCTGCCCGCAGCGCCGCTGCCGCTGGATCGCGCGAAGGTGGTGCGCGAGGGGCGCGATGCGACGCTGATCGCCTATGGGCCAACCGTGCAGACGGCGCTGGCGGCGGCGGAACAGGGCGAGGCCGAGGGCGTCTCACTGGAGGTCGTTGACCTGCGCAGCCTCTCGCCGCTAGATATGGACACGTTGCGAGCTTCGGTGCGCAAGACGCGCCGGGCGGTAGTCGTGCATGAAGCGCCTGTCTTCATGGGGCTGGGCGCTGAGATCGTCGCGCAGTTGATGCATGACCTGTTCGACGTGCTGGAGGCGCCTATTGAGCGGGTGGGCAACGCGACGATTCCCTACCCGCCGTCGCGCTTCGAGAAGCTTTTCCTGCCCGACGCCGACCGCATTCTCGAAGCCGTTGACCGGACGCGAGAGTATTAGTGAGCGCGTCAAAGTAGCGATGAAAAGGCCTAGATACCTATGAGTCAGTTTCTGCTTCCCGATCTCGGGGAGGGTCTGGAGGAGGCGCAGCTGGTGGCATGGCTGGTGCAGGTGGGCGAGACCGTTCATCTCAATCAGGCCATCTGCCAGGTCGAGACCGCCAAGGCGCTCGTAGATATTCCGTCGCCCTACGCGGGGACGGTGCGCATTCTCCATGCCCATCCTGGCGATACGGTGCTGGTGGGCGCGCCACTGATAACTATCGACGAGGCGACTACAGGAGCGCGTGCCCCCGTCGCGGACGACGACCACCCGGCGATGCTGGTGGGCTACGGCTCGGCTGGTCCAACGGCGACCTTCTCGCGGCGTCGGCGGGGATCCGCCACTACGGCAGCTCCGACCGTCGAGCAGGAGATCAAAGCCAGCCCGCTGGTACGCAAGATTGCCCAGGAGCGCGGCATTGACCTCGCCACAATCAAGGGAACCGGTCCGGGCGGGCGCATCCGCACCGAAGACCTCGATGCTGTCCATGCACCTGTCGCCGGTCCGGCGGCGAACACGCCAGTTGTGGCCGACGACGAGGAGCGCATCAGCACGGTCGGACTGCGCAAGGCGATTGCCGCCAAGATGATGAAGTCGGCGACGACGATCCCGCACTTTGTCGAATATAGCCTCTTCGACGCTACCGCTGTGAGCGCGCTGCGCGACCGGATGCGCGGCGAGGGCGGCGCGTTCGCGGGCCAGCGGCTGACCTTCCTGCCGTTTTTCGTGCGGGCCATCGTCGCGGCGGTACAGCAGTATCCCATCATGAATTCGCGCTGGGATGAGGAAGGCAACGCCATCGTGGTCAAGCGCAGCATTTCCGTGGGCATCGCCACCGATACCGAGCGCGGGTTGATCGTGCCGGTCATCCATAACGCGCACGTGATGAGCTTCGTGGAGATCGCTGCCGAGATCGAGCGGCTGGTGCCGTTAGCGCGTGCGGGCAAGCTGGATGCGCGCGCGATGAGCGGTGGAACGATCACCATTACGAATGTCGGCGCGGCGGGTCCGGTGGATACCGGCGCGCCGCTCATCAACACGCCCGAGGCGTGCGTCGTGGGCTTCGGTGCGATCAAGCTGCGGCCCACCGTCGTCGGCGAGCAGGTACTGGCGCGTCCCAGCGCGTGGATATCTATCGCCTGCGATCACCGCATTGTGGATGGCGCGACAGCGGCGCAGTTCATGGGCGCGCTCGTCTCCGTGCTGGAGAATCCGGAGGCGCTGGTGGAGTAGGCTAGCGGTCTACCGGCGACCGATAACCGATAGAAGCCCAGCGAGATTAGCCGCGGCATTCATGCCGCGAATCTGGCCCGCCAGCCTTTTACCCTTCGAGGAGGCCGCGTCGCATCGCATATTTCACCAGCTCGGCGCGGCTATGCAGGTTGAGTTTGTCCATCACATGGGTGCGATGGGTATCTACCGTCTTGGGGCTGATGAAGAGCCGCTCGCCAATCTGGTTGTTGGTGTAGCCTTCGGCCACCAGCTTGAGGATTTCGCGCTCGCGCTCGGTCAGTCCGCTGTAGCTATCATGTTCCTCGCCCGCGCGCACCCGCTGCATGTAATCGCCGACCATCATCGCCTGGGCGGGCGGCGAGAGATAGAAACGGCCCGCGTAGACCGAGCGAATCGCCGAGATCAACTCGGTGTCGGCGGCTTCCTTGAGGATGTAGCCCGATGCGCCCGCCCGCAGCACCTGGAAGAGATATTCCTCGTTCTCATGCATCGTCAGCACCAGGACGCGCGTCTCTGGCAGTAACTTCTTCACCTGGCGCGTCGCCTCGATGCCGTTCAGCTCAGGCATCGTGATATCCATCAGAATGACGTCGGGTTGCAGGCGCAGCGCCTCGGCAATTGCCTGCCGTCCATCGCTCGCCTCGCCGACAATCTCAATATCTGGCTGCACGCTCAGCATCATCTTCAGGCCCGCCCGCAGGATGGTATGGTCGTCGGCAAGTAGCACGCGAATTGGCCCAGAATCTACCGTGTCTGGGGCTGTGTCCTCAGTCTCAATCGCTCCCGGTATGAGATTTGTGCTATCGGCATTCATTCGCTTCTGCTCACCTATCACCCTGATAACTGCGTTCCATTTCCCACTTATCCAGCAACCTGACTTTCCGAGCGCGTTGGAGCTGCGGACTCTATGGTCTGTGATGCGCGCATCACCGGAATGCGCACGCTGATCGTCGTGCCGTGTTCGTGCTGCGACTGGATATCTACCGACCCGTTGAGCAACGATGCTCTCTCCATCATACCGCCCAGGCCAAGCCCACGATCTTGCCACGGCGTGCGCAGAACCGCGGGCGCGTCGAAACCGCAGCCATCATCGGCGATGCGCACGTTGATCGCGGCGGATCCCTCAGTCAGCGTCACCCAGGCTTTGTGGGCGCGGGCATGCTTGGCGGTATTGGTCAGCGACTCCTGGATGATACGATAGATCGCCGTTTCCATCTCGGCTGGCAGTCTCTCCTTCAGTCCAGACGCAGAAAAATCGACATCAATACCGCACTTCTGCTGATACTCCTTGATATACCAGCGCAGCGCGGGCAACAGTCCCAGGTCGTCCAGCGCGCTTGGCCGCAGATCGATGCTCAGGTTACGAACCGCGCGCAACGTCTGGTGCGCCAGCGCGCGGGTGTCGGCAATGCGTACCCGCGCCGTCTCTGATCCCACCGACTCTTCGAGCATGGCCAGGCTGATGAGCAGCGAGGTTAGCACCTGGCTCGTCTCGTCGTGCAGCTCGCGGGCGATGCGCTTGCGCTCCTGCTCCTGCGCGTGCAGGATCTGGATGGCGCGCGACTTGGAAAGCTCGTCGATGGCCGCCAGCATCGTATTGAAGGTCTTCGCCAGCGCGTCGGCGTCGGGATCGAAGCCGTTGACAGGAGCTTTCGAGGTCATGTCGCCCGCCTGCGCCTGCTGCATCGTCTCGCGTAGCCGGGTGAGCGGACTCAGGGCATACTTAAGTAGTGCGTAGTTGATGACGACGCTGATAATCAGGCCAAGCAGCACAAAGCCGACCAGCACGACCAGGCTGTTGGTGTCTTTGAGCCGCGTCGCCAGATAGGTGCCGAGGGTCGCGCCCAGCAGGATCACCAGACTATTCGCGAACAGCACCTTATAAAGCAGTGGCAACGCGAGCAGTTTATTCAGTCGCGCCGTCAGCCGCGCCGAAAGCGTCCCATCCGATTGTTCCGAGCTGACCATGAACCCGCTCACTACTGTGCCTGCCGCAACATGTGGCTATTGTCATTGTACGCTGGCAGGTATCGCCTGTCAAAAGCGTGAGAGGGCGATGTGTCGGTCGCTGTATCAGCCCTCGCTGCCTAGCAACGCGCGGCGCAACTCTTCGGGTAACGGGGTGGCGCGCTCAGTGGTGGGATCCATGGAAACGATAGTCATGCGGCCAGTGGCGAGCGTTGGCGCGTCGGGAGCCGCCGCATTGGGTGGGTATGCCGCGAAGGCAATAGTCCATGACGTGGCTCCTACCCGCTCGATCCGCGCCGTGACATCGATCTCGTCGTCGTAGCGGATCGCCCCCTGGAAGTCGCATTCGAGATGCACGCGCGGGAAGGCGTACGACTTGAGCGAGGTGGCGTACTGGAAGCCAAGCGAGCGCATCAGTTCGTGCTCGGCGACCTCCATGTAGCGAAACATGGCCGTGAAATGGATGCGCATGCTGCTATCGACATCGACGAAAGGAACGCGGACATGAACAGTAACGCTAGGCAAAGTTGGCATAGATGAACCTTATTCTCCTCTCACTTATTGCTGGTTTTGCGCTTCATTGGCAGGGATGGTTGCTGCCTCAGGGCGGCGTGGCGGGCGCCTGCGGCCACGCACCAGCCGACGCCGCTCCTCGGCGGCCTTCAGCTGTGGTACAACTGTCTGCACGTAGATAAACGAGACAGCGAAGATAATAGCGGTGATGAGCAGGGGCAGTGGCGTGGGCGAGACGGCGGCGGCAATCCCGAGCAGCGTGAAGATCACGGCGGTCAGCAGCGGGATAGTCCAGCCGAACGGGACACGGAATGAGCGCTCGCTCTTGGGCTGGCGGCGGCGTAGCTGGATGACGCAAAGGCCAGCGGCGGCGTAGATGAGCGCTTCGAGCACGGCCCCAATGAGAATGAGGATGTTGAATTCCCGTGTGATGTCGATGATGATCGCGACTACCGCCGAAGAGCCTGCCAGGACCAGCACTGTCACCCACGGCACGGCGCGCGCGAGACTGAGACAGGCGAAGATCGGCGGCAGCGTCGCCTCGCGGGCGGCAGCGTACAGGAAGCGCGACGCAGTGGCAAAGCCGCCGTTGAAGGTCATCACCCCGGTAAACAGCGTGGCGATGAGCATCCAGATGACGCCAGCCTGGCCCAATGCGGCCCTCCCCAGCAGCATCTGCGGCACAGGGCTGCCCTTGAGCGCGGCGATGCCGACGAGATTGGTGGCAGCCACGGTGAAGAGCGCGTACGAGATGAAGAGTAGCCCCAGCGCGATGAACATGCCGCGCGGGATGAGGCGCGTATCGGTCATCTCCTCGGAGAGCGGCGTGACCCACTCGAAGGCGGAGAAGACGAAGACGCCGACCGCGACGGCGTTGAGCAGGTTGCCGGGATTGCCAAGGCCCGCCAGCGGCTGATGCAGCGTGAAACCGTGGTGTGAGAGCGCAAGAATCGAGATGATTGCCAGCGAGACCAGCAGCCCATAGGTGGTGATGTCTTGCAGCAGCCCGGCGATGCGGATGCCAAACAGGTTCGCGCCAGCCGCCAGCGCCAGGATCAGCAGAATCCAGAGAATCGCGGGCGTCTGCGGGAAGACGTAGCTGACAGCGCTGCCAACGACGTAGCTATCGGCGGCGATGACGGCGACGATGGTGAGCACATAGGCAAATGAGATGGTGAGTGAGGTCTTCTCGTTGAAGGCGGCGCGCAGATACTGGCGGATAGCCGCCGCCGAGGGATAGAGCGCGTTCAGCTCGGAGAAGCAGAACGCTGCCAGCAGCGCCAGCACGCCCGCGATCAGCAGCGCGATCCAGGCGGAATCGCCCGCCATGTAGCTGGCGACCTGAATGCAGGCCAACAGGCTGATGGCGGCGTACGCCAGGCCGGTGCTGGTCGAGACGATGGTGCGAAAATGCAGGACGCGGCGAAGGGTGGGCGCGGAGGCCGATGCGCTCATAGACAACGTTTCTCCTGGGCAGGCGTGATGAGGGCAGTATTGTCCCAATGCTAGCACGGCTGTCCAGAACAAGCCTATCTTCGGCCAGTAGAAGTGGGCGGGCGACCAGGACTAGCCGTGGTCTTCAGGCCACGGCGCGCTAGCCCAGACAACCGCAGCCGCCTACTCCGGCAGGTACTTCTCCAGCAGCAACGCGTAACGTTCGCGGGCGCTAGCGGGAATGGCGGCTGGGTCGGTAAGGATCGCGTTCGCCAGCGCGTTGGAGCAGCCGCAGGGCGAGGCGGAGCGGTCGGCGGGCAATCTGCCTGCCAGCTCGCGGATGATGCGCTGGGCGTTGGCGACGTTCTTGTGCAGATTGGCGACCACCATCTCCACGGTCACCGTCTCTTCGCTCTCGCGCCAGACGTCGTAGTCGGTGACGCAGGCAATCGTAGCATAACAGAGCTCGGCCTCGCGGGCCAGTTTCGCCTCCGGCAGCGCCGTCATGCCGATCAGGTCGCAGCCAAGCTGGCGATAGATGTGCGACTCGGCTTTCGTCGAGAAGAGCGGCCCCTCGATGCAGACAAGTGTGCCGCCGCGATGAGTGGCCACGTCGTTCATGCCCGACATCGTTTCCCAGAGCAGATCGCTCAGGTGCGGGCAGAACGGGTCGGCGAATGAAGCGTGGACGACGACGCCGCCCTCGAAGAAGGAGCCTGGACGCAGTCTGGTGCGGTCGAAAATCTGATCGGGAATTACCAGATGCAGCGGCGCGTAGTCCTCGCGCAGGCTGCCGACAGCGCTCACCGAGAACACCCACTGCACGCCCAGTCGCTTGAGAGCCCAGATATTGGCGCGCGACGGTACCTCAGTCGGGTTCAGCTGGTGGCCGCGCCCGTGGCGAGGGAGAAACGCCAGGGAGACATCGCCCAGGCGTCCTACGGTGATGGCGTCGCTGGGTACGCCAAACGGCGTCTCGACGCGCACTTCCTGGACATCGCTCAGCCCATCCATCTGATAGAGGCCGCTCCCGCCGATGACTCCAATCGTCGCCCGTGGCAAATCAGCCATCCTGCCCTCCCTGTTATGTGTTATGTGCACATACTATCGATTGCCCCAACCGTACACGCCGGAGACGTCGTCATCCGCGGATGTGACGATGAAGCGTATCGGCACCGTCTGGTCGCCGCCGTTCGTGCGAATCGCCACATGGCAGGCGTACTGGCCCTCTTTCAGCCCGCTCGTATCAATCGTGATGCTCAGGCTGGTCGTGTCGCCCGTGATCTTCTTCGGCGAGATGCGCAGGCAGGCGGCGTTGGCTTCGACCTGCCCATTCAGCGCGCCTTCACCGCGATTGCCGACCTCCAGCGGAAATGTAGCCGATCCCCCAGCCGCGATGTACCCGGCGTCGAGCCGTAGCGGACGTACCGAGAGCCGCGGCGGAATGACGGCTTTGGGCAGGCCGCTGTTGCCGGTATTACCGGTCGCATTCCCCTTCGTACGGCTTGCGGGCGCGCCTGTGGGCTGGCGTGGGCGGCTTGGCAGCGTATCAGGTATCGGCGTTGGGATGGGATGCCGCCCGCTGGATGATCCGGCGCCTGAACGGTCGGCCCAGATCGTCGCCTCCAGCGCCTCGCCCATCTTCTCTGCCGAGACGAAACGGTCCGCTGGCCCCAGGTTCATCGCCTGCTGGATGACACGCTCGACAGTCTCAGGTATCGCGGCCACATGCGCGCGTAGCGCCGTGAGCGGCTGGCCGTTCATCCGCTGTGGCGCCGACTCGGGCACACGTCCCGTCATCAGATGGTAGAGCGTTGCGCCGAGCGCGTACAGGTCGGAACGCGGCTCGGAGCGCCCGGCGTACTGCTCTGGCGGCGCGTAGCCGTCGGTGCCAAGCTGCGTCGTATCGCGCGAGCGGGCTGAGTAGAACCAGCGCGCGATGCCGAAGTCAATCAGCTTGATCTGACCATCAGGAGTGAGCATCACGTTGGGCGGTTTGAGGTCGCGATAGACGATTGGCGGCTGTTGTTGGTGCAGATAAGCCAGCACTTCGCAGAGTGTCAGGCCCCATTCGACGGCGCGTTTCCACTCGATGGGATGTTGCAGCGCCATCATCTCGTCTTCGAGGGTGTATCCGGGCACGTATTCCATCACAAGGTAGTGGTGGCCATCCTCGACAAAGATGTCGCGGACACGCGCCAATGCGGGATGATCGAGCGCCGCGAGCATGCGCTCTTCGCGCATAAAGCTGTTGATGGCGGTATCGCGCTCTTCGGTGGTCTGCTGCGTCTCGCGCATCTCTTTAAGGGCGACAAAGATGCCGCTGTCCAGCGTATCGCGCGCGAGATAGACGGCGCTGTGGCCGCCCTGAGCGAGCTTATGATCGATGAAGTAGCGTTGGCGTAGCAGCGCTCCGGGAGGAATCTGGCCGGGTCGGTGAAGGGCTGTCTGGCGTCCCTGCACGCTGACCCCACAGCCTGGACAAAAGAGCGCATCAGGTGGGAGGCGATGACCACACCGTGCGCAGGATGCTTCGGACTCCATGCCAGCTCCTGCCGGGTCGGAGAACGCCGGACTGGTCGGCGTTCTCAGCTTGGCGAACGTAGGTGGCGTGCGGTCGCCTGTTTCCGCCGGAAGCATTGTAGCATACTGCGGGCGTCTCTGGGTAGCGATTGCCGACTGGCTGTGTGAGGCCCGCTTTCAAGCAGGGCGCATGCCAATAACGGCTACCTTGTTTCGCTTGCTGTTGATCGTGTGCATGTGCTACACTTGATCAGATTGTAGGGTGATTCTGGGAAAGCAGCCTGCCCACACAATTGATCCACTCTGGCGCGCGTTCAAGTGAGCGATGAAGCCCTGGATTTCATGAGTTTGTGGTGGGCAGCGCTTAGTACTGGAGGTTTTGGGTTTTTGGCTATCAACAGGGACTTTCGGGGAGACAACCGCGCACGGGAGACACGCGTCAATGAGCGAATTCGTGCGCGCGAGGTGCGGCTGATTGACGAAGATGGCCAGATGATCGGCGTCATGACATCTGGACAGGCGCTCTCCATGGCGCGCGAGCGCGGACTGGATCTGGTTGAAGTGTCACCGATGGCGACGCCGCCGGTCTGCAAGCTGATGGACTATGGGCGGTTCAAGTACGAGCAGTCCAAGAAAGAGAATGAGGCCCGCAAACACCAGAAGGTCTCGGAACTGAAGGAAATCCGTCTGAGTCCGCGTACAGACGACCACGATCTTTCCGTCAAAGTGCGCAAGATCGAGGAGTTTCTTGGCGAGGGCGATAAGGTTAAGGTGGGAGTCCGGTTCCGCGGACGCGAGCTGGCGCATCCCGAGCTGGGCCGTCAACTTCTGGAGAAAATCGTCGCCGAGCTGAAGAGCATTGCCGTGGTCGAACGCCCGCCGATTATGGAGGGCAAAATCATGTCGCTGATCGTTACGCGCGCGCCCGGATGGGAACCGCCGAAGAAGGTCGCCCCAGTGCCGCGGTCGCGCAAGAATAGCCACGGTCCCGCGACGCAAGCCAGCGCCGCCGACGACGCATCCACTGAAACTGAGCCATCGTCGCGGCCCGCGCCAGTTCCCGTTGAAGACCAGGAAGACCAGGCCGAACTCTAGTCTCCCGGCGCCCTGTTACTGTAGTCGCTCTATCGCTGGCATCCAGGCAAGAACGGCCATGCAACACAACGTTGTATGGCCGTCGTTGTTGTCTCGGGACGTCCTGTCCTCCTCAGCCTGCGTGTTTGAAGCCCGCCGCCAGCATGGTCAGCGGCTCTGCCCGCCGCAGCACTGTCGCACCTTCCACCTGGGCCAGCAGCAGTGTCGAGTCACCCGCGAGCAATTCATCCCGCACCCGGCATTCGACGTATGCCAGACCTTCTGATAGCACGGGGCATCCGGTTTCGCCCGTGCTAAATACGAGGCCAGCCACTTTGTCCGGGTGTTTGTCTAAGGACTTGCCCAGCAGTCCGGCGAGGTCGCGCTGGTCGGATGCATAAACGTTGACGGCGAAGAGGCCGGTACGGCGGATGATGGGCAGCGAGACCGAGTCGTTCTCGATGGAAAGAACCACTAGCGGTGGATCGAATGATACCTGCGAGACCCAGTTCGCGGTAAAGGCGTTGCGTTGCTGCTCATCACCCGTGGTGATGGCGTACAGTCCATACGTGAAGAGGCGCAGCGCCTCTTTCTTCGCGGCTTCGTCCATTGATTTCCTCACCTCTTCGCTCCAAACGACATCTCGATGACCACTCAACGCGGCTCCCACTCGCTATTCGCCATGGCTCAGCGATGTCTCACCGGCCCAGCAGACGGGCTGTTGCACGCGAGTCCGTGCGGGATACTCCCTTGACCATGTTGGTCTGGGCGTGGCATACTATATCCTAGCAGGTTAGTCAGGATTAGCACAGTGCGCGACGCTCGCATGGCGTGTATCCGGCGTCGGCGTGTTCGGAGCGCATGCGATTTACTGGTGGGTGATGTGGGTATTCCCAACGGAATAGCAGCTCCAGTGCCTGCGGTCAAATGGAGGCAGAATAGTGGCAACTGAAACAGCAGTCGGTAGCGACCTCGACCAATATAAGTGGGGCTTTAGCAAGCCCGAGAACTATGTTTTCAAGTCTCGCAAGGGTCTCTCGCACGAGATTGTCGAGGAGATCAGCCAGCTCAAGGGCGAGCCGCAGTGGATGCGCGACTTCCGTCACAAGAGCCTCGATCTTTTCCTGAAGCGCCCAATGCCCACCTGGGGCGGCGACCTCAGCGGCATAGACCTCGACGACATCTACTACTACATCAAGCCAACTGAGAAGGCGGGCGCAAACTGGGACGATCTGCCCGAAGAGATCAAGGACACCTTCGACAAGTTGGGCATCCCCGAAGCCGAGCGGAAGTACCTGGCTGGAGTGGGGGCCCAATACGAAAGTGAGGTCATCTACCATAAGGTTAGAGAAGATCTCGAAAAACAGGGTGTCATCTTTGTTGACCCAAACACCGGCCTCCGTGAACACGAAGACCTCTTCCGCAAGTACTTCGCGACGGTGATCCCGCCGAATGACAACAAGTTCGCCGCGCTCAACAGCGCCGTCTGGAGCGGTGGCAGCTTCATCTACATCCCGAAGGGCGTGCGTGTCGAGATTCCCCTTCAGGCGTATTTCCGTATCAACGCCCGCAACATGGGGCAGTTCGAGCGGACGCTCATCATCGCCGACGAAGACAGCTACGTACATTATGTCGAGGGCTGCACGGCGCCCACCTACACGTCGGACAGCCTGCATAGCGCTGTCGTGGAGATTATCGTCCACAAGAATGCGCGTGTGCGCTACACCACCATCCAGAACTGGTCGAAGAACGTCTACAACCTCGTCACCAAGCGCGCCGTGGCCCATGAGGGCGCGACGATGGAATGGGTGGATGGGAATCTTGGAAGCAAGCTGACGATGAAGTACCCGGCGGTGTGGCTGATGGGCCAGCACGCGCGTGGCGAGGTGCTCTCGGTGGCGTTCGCCAGCGACGGGCAGCATCAGGACGCGGGCGGCAAGGTCGTTCACATCGCGCCGAACACCTCGTCGCAGATCGTCTCGAAGTCGATCTCCAAGGGCAGCGGGCGCTCCAGCTACCGTGGCTTGCTCAAGGTCCAGAAGGGCGCCACCAACGTCAAGTCCAACGTCCGCTGTGACGCGCTGCTGTTGGACGAGGCCAGCCGGACCGACACCTATCCCTACATCGAAATCGAGGAAGAGGATGTCGAGGTCGGGCATGAGGCGACCGTCTCGAAGGTGGGCGAAGAGCAACTCTTCTACCTGATGAGCCGCGGCCTCTCCGAGAGCGAAGCATACACCATGATTGTGAGCGGCTTCATCGAGCCAATCGCCAAAGAGTTGCCGCTGGAATATGCCGTCGAATTGAATCGGCTGATCCAGCTCGAAATGTCTGGCTCGGTCGGATAAGCCGCATTTTCCGAACCGTGCTGGCAGCGGGTGATGAACATACTGCCAGCACAAGCGACATGCGGTAGCCTCCGTCGGGAGAGACGTACGACCAAACGAGTGAGATACGTTCGTAGGGTTCGAGATAGTTTCGGGCGGGGCGGCTCTGGCTGCTCCGCCTTCATTGTCTGAGTGCAATGGTGTGTGCAAAGGGGATAGTGTCATGACTGCACCTGTGGCCAGACGCGGCTTCAGTGAAGAGGCGATCCATGCGCTGAATGAGCGACGGGGCGAACCGGCATGGATGCAGGAACGCCGGTTGGACGCCTGGAAGATCTATGAGAACCTGCCGATGCCCACCCGCCTGGACGAAGAGTGGCGGCGGACCGACCTGCGCGCGCTCAAGCTCGACGACATCGCGCCGTTTGCCGAGGTGTCGGGATCTGCGGCTAGCCTGCTGCCGCCATCCGAGCGCGAGGAAGCGTTCGCAGGCGTTCTGGGACTTCGCGGTGGCGAACAGGTTGAGCATCTGCTCCGTGACGATCTGCGCGGCCAGGGGGTCATCTTCACCGACCTGCGGAGCGCTATCCGCGAGCACGGCGACCTGGTGCGCAAGCACTTCATGACGCGCTGCGTGCCGCCGAGCGATAGCAAGTTCGCCGCATTGCATGGCGCATTCTGGCAGAACGGCGTCTTTCTCTATGTGCCCAGGGGCGTCGCCATCACCGAGCCGTTCCGCGTCATCATCTCCGCCGCGCTGCATCGCTCGGCTAGTCTTACGCATACCCTGGTGGTGCTGGATGAGGGCGCGCAGGCGACGCTCGTCGAAGATGCCACCTCGGATGAGGTGACCGAGCAGGGGATGAGCAGCCGGGTCGTCGAGCTGATTCTCGAGCGTGCGTCAGTGCTGCATTACGTTGGCACGCAGCGTTTAGGGCGCGCGGTCTACGATTTTCATACCGAGCGTGTGCTGCTTGGGCGCGACACCACAGCAACCTTGCAGACCATCGAGCTGGGCAGCCGCCTGACCAAGGGGCGCGTCGAAGCGATTTTGGGCGGCGACGGCGCCAGTGTCAAGCTGCTCGGCCTGTATGTCGCCGACGGCAAGCAGCATATGGACCGCTATACACTGCAAGACCATCGCGCCGCGAGTGGCACCAGTGACTTGCTCTTCAAGGGCGTTGTCACCGATGAGGCGCGCTCCGTCTTCTCGGGGCTTATTCGCGTGACGCCCGAGGGCAAGGGGACGGCGGCCTACCAGCAGAATCGCAATCTGCTGCTCAGTCGCACAGCGCGAGCCGACTCGATCCCAAATCTGGAGATCGGCGCAAACGACATCATTGGCTGCAGCCACGGCGCGACCGTCGGTAAGGTCGATGAGGAGCAGCTGTTCTATCTGATGTGCCGCGGCCTCAGCCGTATCGATGCGACCCGGCTGATCGTCGAGGGTTTCGTGGACCCGCTGGTGGCCATGGTGCCTGTGGCGGGGCTACGTGATGCGTTGCGGCGCGAGATTTCCGCGCGTGTGGGCGAGGCTGAGACGGCGCGGGCGTCCTAGCGGTCATCTCGTGCGACGCCCGTTTACGTGACCGACCAGAGTGTAAAGGTAAGAGAGGAATGCTATGGCAATCGTCGAGGTTGGCCCGGAGAGCGATATTCAGCCGGGTCAGTCGGCGTGCGTCTTTGTTAACGATATCCCCATCGCGATATTCAATCTGAATGGCGAATATTACGCTATTGGCGATACCTGTACCCACGAGGATTTCTCGCTCTCAGAGGGCGAAGTCTTCGAGGATGCGACCGTTGAATGCGCGCTGCATGGCTCGCGGTTTGATCTACGCACCGGCGAGGCGCTTTCGTTGCCGGCCACCGGGTGTGCGGGCAGTTACGAGATCTGGGTCGAGGACGGTGTCATCAAGCTGGAAGTGCCATAACG
>Ga0068857_100000058_pt1 | contig 62189 bp, 169 predicted proteins | sample KBSCornC72_FD_66591 | JGI IMG/M metagenome (GOLD analysis project Ga0068857, IMG submission 66591) | Corn rhizosphere microbial communities from Kellogg Biological Station, Michigan, USA - KBS Corn C7-2 | ecosystem: Host-associated > Plants > Roots > Rhizosphere > Soil ...
GGTCCATCAGTTCTATGATATTTTCCATTTTGATACCAAGCTTTAGTTCCATTAGGACATTCTATAGCAGGTCCGTCTTCTCTATGATAAATATTTGTTCTTTCTTTACACCAACGAGTAGTTCCATATTCATCTTTTTCACAATATGATTTAGTCATATTAATTTATAATTTGAAAAATTATCCATTCTTCATCAGTTTTTACATCTGGATACCAAATATTATCTAACCAATATTGTTTAGTCCCATTACCATATTGTACCGCAGGCCCTTCTATTCTATGACATTTTCCATCTTTATACCATACTTTTTCACCAGTATAGTATTCTATAGCTGGGCCATCTTCTTTATGATAGATATCTGTATTTTCTTTATACCAAAAAGTATCATTACCAATCACTACTTTAATGCTTGACAACGTTTTAATACCTTACTACGTTCAGATTTTAACATTGGATATAAAATTGCTACAGTCTCAGTACCCGTAGAAATTTCCGTTTTTCCTGCATCTGTTACATAAATAAAATTATATTCTTTTTTTAATATTTCCCATTCTTTATCAGAAGTACTTAATGTAATTTTAGTGTGTTCTTTACTTTCAATCCATAATGTCATTCTTTGATTAAATTCATTACAGTTTAATTTTTCATAATATTCTTTTAATAAATAATGAACAGCATGACCGCATTGACTGCCAATTTTTCCACTACTCATATTTAAATGTTTTTTAACAAGTGAATATACAACTAATAAATTATCATCTGTTAATGCTTCTTTTAAAATCGAAACCGAATTAATACAATCATTATAAAACATTATAATTTATCCTTACCGTAAAAATCTAAAGCTCTAGATTCGAAATCCTTCTTCATAATTAAATTATCTTCAAAATTATATAAAACACGAATTATATGTTTAATTAATTCAGAATTGATTTTATTAAAATCTATATTATATAATATAGAATCAATTTCATTCCAATTTTTATTATGAGTTAAAAAATCCATATTATTATCAATAAAATGCATTCCATCGCCATATCTTCTTTCTTGAGAAAATCTATATAAATCATTTATGAATGATTGAACTTTTGACATATTATATATTTTCCTTTATCGGTAAAAAATTCATAGAAACATCAAATAATAAAACTGGCCAAATAATTATATCAAAAGCAATTATAATTGACATAATTATAATTTTCTTATTTAAATTGTAATTCTTTATTTTTAATAAAATACCTTTAATATAAATATCTCTATACAATATAGATATAAATATCATTGCAAATGGAGCAATTCCCATATATGTTAATAAAAATTGTTTATTTATTATTATATTATATATGATCATTACTATAATATATAGGCGAAATAATAATGGATAAGTATTAATTATTAAATATAAAATAAAAAGAATTATTAATATTGGAATTGAATCTAATATTATGAATGAAGCTAGAAATTGTGTATTTATCATTAATTAACTTTCAAAATTTATTTTGCATATTATAATTTTCTTTAATATAAATAAATTTTAAGATAATAATAAATAAATTGTAGTTCTAAACAATATCAATGGCCAAATTAATAATTCTTTAATAAATCCATAGGACCAAAAACATATTAAATGAACTTTAGTAATTTTGTCACTATATGATAATACCATTTCTTCAAAAATAGTCCGAATATAAAGATATTTTTGCCAATTAAATATCCAAATTAATGTTATGACAATTGGTCCAAATATGATATAAAATAATAAAAGACGTTTATTTTCAAGCATATAAAATATTAATAAAAAATATAATATTTTAGGTGTATATAATTTGTTCAGTAATGCTTTCAATTCTTGATTTTTCATTAATTAATATTTCTCCACACCTTAAACATTGATGTTCTGAGCCTATTAGCCCAATATATTCAAATTCTTCTTCTGTATCACATCGTTTACATGTAGATTTAAATTGATGTTTTTTGAACATGGTTTATTCCTACAGAGCGAATCGATTGATATAATGGGTCTTTCCCAATTATTTCTCGAACCACATCAATCATATTCCTTAATTCATTTATTGCTTCAAAATTTTGATCATATAATTTCTTTTTGCGTAAAGCTATTTGTTCTTTATTTATCATTGTGAAATTTTTTTTCAATATTCCCATATCAAATTTTCAAAACATATCAATATAAAAATATCCCTATCCGATAGCTCCTAAACATGAATTTTCGGTAAAATATGGTTCACGACCATGAACACCAGAGCCGATGATGCGCAAAAATTGTCGACGCACAGTATTGTTCACTGGTAGGCTCTCATGTGGCGTCAAGATTCCAATTTGACGAATTTCGCCCCGCTTCATCAGTATCGCATTGGTATATGGATACATTTCCGCAACATGTCCAAGGTCGCCATCATCGCTTGTTTCTTCATGAGTAGCATTCCAGATTGCACATGAATCGTCGAGATTGTTAGCAAGCAAAATCTGCACTTCCCGATCGAGCGTTACATGATGTTTCTTTCCCCAACCGCCACCTCCCCAACAATAGATTTTACCTGGAATGCGGCCAGCTTCGGTATGAATTGCTCGATTTGTTGTAGCACGTGTGCCCCGATGTGGAGTGCCTGCGAGCGCCAGCGATTCGTCGATTGTCAGGTAACCAATCTCACCTTTACAGATGAATGTTTTCTTAAGAATCTCGGAATAAGGCGCATACTCCTTCGGAACTGAATCAGGATTACCTTGTATATATGGCATCATTAAGCAGCGTAAGCCGCTAAATTCGGGGAATATGATTTGTTCCATTTTAACCTTTTATCTTTCAAATTGAAATTATCTAAATAATTTAATCTATTATTTTTTGAATAATTACTTCTTCACAAGTTAACTTTAATTCTTTCCAACAAGCATCAAAAAATATATAAATATTATCATCATTAACTAAAAAACTAGTATTACATTTTCTACATTTAGAATGTATAAGATAATATTCTTTTAAATTTAATTCATTATATTTATAAATATTTAGAGGATAACTATATTTTGCATATTGATTTGTGATACTATGAGTCAAATAAATTTTAAGTTTATCATTTATCATGATTTATTGATTATAATAGCTTGAAAGTAATTTAGCATATTCCATATTAATCTAACATTTATAGTAGTTAGCAACTATTGCTTTGATCAAATCTCTTAAAATTTATTAGAGCTGCAGACTGGTCACGATCCAGCATTATCCGCATTACAAGTACGGTCCTTATCCAATTCAGGCACTGCAGCATATACTTACTATAATTCAACTAAATTGAATTGTCAACGTTTGTTTTATTTTCTGGAGGAATTGTATCTCCACATTCTTTTTCTAATAAACTAATCATTTTTAAAATTTCAGCATCTCTAATTGCCATTAGAATTAATAATTCATCTTTATCTTGTAAAGTACTAGAACCATTATATATTTTATCAGCTATCTCTTTAGCGGAATTTTCTAAATATTCAACAATTTTATTCATTTAATTAATATCATTTATTTAGTATAGAATTATGAAAAATTATATTTGTTCAGGTTGTATTCCAGATCCAAAAGATAAAGTATATATTCCATTTGATAAATCTCAACTATGTGGAATTACTCAAAATTCAGACAATATAGATCTTAGAGAATATTCTTTTGATCGGCATGATCAAGGATCAACAAATACTTGTGTTGCAAATGCTACTACAAAAGCTCTAGAAATTAAACGGGCAGAAAAATTTGGAGTAGAAAATCATATACCTTTATCAAGATTAGATCTTTATTATGGAGCTAGAGATTTAATGAATCCAAAAAGAACTAATGTAGATGATGGAACAAACATATCGTTAGCAATGGATGTACTACGAAGATTTGGAGTTTGTCGAGAAAAAATTTGGCCGTTTGATCCAAATAAAATATCTACTCCAACTTCTATTCTCGGCACAAGAGAAGCTGCATTAAATAAAATTTCAGGACATTTTAAAATTGATTCTTCAGGAAATAAAAGAATTGATGATATTATCTTAAATTTAAAAGCTAAAAATCCTGTAGTTTTTGGTATGAAAGTAGGAGAAGAATTTAGAAACTATACAGCGAGTAGTGAACCAATTTCAAAATCAACTAATATAATTGGTGGTCATGCTATGGTTTTAGTAGGATATCTTAATGGTTTATTTATTGGAGAAAATTCTTGGGGAACTTGGGGTCAAAATGGTTTTTATTTTATAACTCCTGAATTAATTGGTTCAGATATAGCTTATGATTTTTGGGTCATGGCAACAAACTTTGATATATATTGGGAAAATATGAATAAGGATACAGTATGAAAAAAATAATTCCTATATTACTATTATTAATTAGTTGTTGTGAAAATATGGACCCTAAACCAAATATTGTTGTTCCTACGGATATTAATTATTGCAAAGCAGGTTGTGAACATATATCTAGTTTACCTGGTCAAGATGGTAAAAAAGGATGTTTAGAATCTAGAGATTTAATATTTCCTGATGGTGGTAAAGAATCTTGTGAGGAATTCTGTATATCTACTGAAAAAAATGGTAGAGCTATTGAGCCAAAATGTTGGATAGATTTACAATCTTGTGACCAAATTGAATCGTGTAGGATTCAATAATTAATCTATTATATTATTAATAATAAATTCATTATAAGTTATTATATCATTTTCATTTTTATTAACTGTAAGATAAATAAATTCAGGATATGCGAACCAATGGAATTTATCAATAATTAAATAAAAATAAGTATTATGTACGTTTTTATAACAATCAATTTTTTTATGAATGTAACTATATAATATATTTTCTAAATCTATATCATAATATTTTCCATTTAAATGATGAATTACTGTAAATATACCTGCTGAATTAAAAAAAACTTTATTTTTATACATAGTTAATTTTATTCCGGTATCTTTAATTTTTGCAATATTTTCAGGTGTGTAAAGCATATATTTATTCTATTATTTCTTTTATCAAAATATCATTGATATCTAACCAATTAATTCCAATTGTAGAAAAAGAACTAATATAATCGGTAAAATCACAATAACACGAATAATAATATTTAAAACCTATTTTAAATAAAAAATTAAATATTACATTTTGTTTTGAAATTTTCATTGATAAAAAATCATATTTTAACATTGGATCTATAATATCCAATGGTAATTTTAAAAAATCTTGATTTATATCAAAATAAAATTCAATTTCATTATTTAATATGGTAAATTCATTTATAAATTTTCTATATATAAAATAATCAGAATAAAAACTCATAGGACCTGGTTTATAAAAACATTCAACTGGATTGGTGCAATAACTTTCAAAAAATTTATTTAATTTCATTCAATTATTTCTTTAATTAATATTTCATTTATTTAAAATAATTTCCATAATATTAATTTATTATTTGAAATATTATCCATTCTTCATCTGTTTTGATATTTGGATAGTATTTTCCATTTAAATAATATTCTTTATCACCATAATAACATTCTATTGCTGGACCATCTAATCTATGTCTTTTTCCATTTTGATACCACATATTTGTACCATTAGCAAATTCTATAGCTGGCCTATTATCATTATGCAGTAAACCATTATCTTTTCTTCGCCACTCTATGAGCCCTTCAAATGTTGTTTTATAAATTTTAATCATTCTATTATTTCCTTAATAATAATTTCATTTATTGAATATTTTAATTGATTTTGAAAATTTTTTTTCACAAAATTTAAATCTTTGCTATAGCAACTAACATAATATTTATTATTTAATTTTATTATAAAACAAAACATTATATTAAATAATGATATTTTTGGATAAAAATTAAATTTCATAATAGCAAATTTAATAAATTCATTTATATCCAAATTAAATTCTATACCATTATTAATTAACTCATATTTATCAATTAACTTGTGACAAATATATTTATTAAAACCTTCATAATAGTTTATCTGATAAAAATTTTCACCATCATAATAATTTATAAGATTATCTAAAATAAAATCTATAAATTTTTCCAAACGAATTCTTTCAATCATCTCAATATTCCATTAATTACAATATCCTTTACGTCTATAAATTCCTTCATTTGTTTATCTACTGTTTCATTTGGATGTAAACTATAATAACCATAAAATACACCATTGTCAATTTTAATAAAAACTTTATATACAATATTATCAAAATTTAATGACATATCTTCATCATTTTGATTAGCGTTTAATGCTTCAATAATATTTTTTATTTTAACATCAATTTTAATTTGATTATTATTTATTTCATAGTTTTTAATCATTAATACACACACGTCTGCAAAGATTGCACAACTAAAATGAACAAAGGCAAAATAATTAAAAACCATATCGTTACAAAAAAATCTTAATTTATTTATATTGATATTTAAAACGCCATTCATATCTACATTTTTATAAACAATCATTTTATTATACCTTTGATAATTAATTCTTTTAAATTTTCGAATCTTGATGAATTTCTTCAATTTGTTTACCAAATGATTTATCAACATGAAACAATTTATTTATTATAATAAGCATAATTTATTTAAATTATAACAATGATTGCTTTAATTGTCAATCAGTTATTTCATTTATTATAATTGACTTGACATCATATATATGACACCTATATTGAATAATTAAAAAATGTTTTTCTAATCTATAAATATCTTTTTAATAAAATAGTTATTCATACAACTAAATGCAAAATATTCAGATATAAAAATATAAAATAGATAACTGCTAATATTATCAATTTTAATAAATTTATTTAATTCAATTTTTATTTTAATTAACTATTTCTTTTATTATTATATTATTAACAGTTTCAAATTTAATATATTCTTCTAATGAATTTTCTTTCATAAACTTCATAAAATTTTCATTACAACCTAAATATTTTTCCTCGCCTATGGTTAATATAAAACTAATATTTGAATCCATATCTATATTAGATTTGTAATCAAATTCTATACTATTATTTACAATATTAAATTCTAAAATACATCTTATTTTGTGATCATTTAAATTTACATCAATATTTGTATTAAATAATGATCTTAAAGCATATAATTTTATTTCAGAAATTTTACATAAATATTTTAAAATATATTTCATATTATTCAATTATATTTTCAATGATTATATCATTTATCCTTTTCCAATTAAATTTATTCATATTTACATATTTGGAAGACTGGTTAATATAATAAAGTTTATTTAAATATTTAACTGAATTTATCTCACATCCTAAATATTTTTTTCCATCAATTATTATTTCAAAAACATTAAGAAATTGATTATTATTATCATTAATAATATCAAAATGAATTTGATTATTAGCAATATTATATTCTTTTATTTTAAACAAACTTACAAATTTTTTTGGAACACTATTATAATATATACATGTTCTGATATAATCAACTATATCGGCATCAAATTCTTTGTATGATAAAAAATATTCTATTTCAAATTTCATTTAACTATTCACCCAATTATGCTTTCAATTATTATATCAGTTATAGATTGTATAGTTAATACATTGCTATATTTACCAATTAATTGTTGATAGATTATATCATTACTCCATCCATAATATAAATTATTATTTATTTGTAAAATTATAGGATTGTAATAATCAACTTTACATGTATCTTCTATTTCCAAGATTATTAAATTATCAATAATTTTGTAATTATTTATAGCTTTATTAAAATGAAATTCTGCTACTAAATCACTTATTTTAGATAAATATTTTATTTTAAATATCATTCTATTATATTTTTAATAATAATATCTTCAATAGTCTCTAAATTTAAATCACCATAAATAGCTTTAATATCATCACGTGAATAATATTCTGGCCATCCATAATATATTTTATTTACTATTTTAATCGATTGTATTACAGAGTATTTATCATTTTCATATTCAATACATCCATCTATAATTTCATAATTAATTATACATGATTTGTAAGACAGTAATTTATTAGACGAATATTTATCTTCGTGTAAATATTTAATTTTGTATTTCATATTATTCAATTATATTTTTAATAATAATATCTGCTACAGTTTCTAGATTAAACCACATATTATTTTTAATAATAAAATCATTTAAATAGTTTTTAGCTTCATTAGTAAATCCTAAATATTTTTTTCCACCGATTTCTAATCCAAATATCATTATTTTATTTATATAATAAGGAATTTCAACATCTATTGCATTTTCATTTATTGAAAAATTATTACTAGAATAATAATTAATTTCATTTAAATAATTTGTATTAACACGGCAATTTCTAATTTTATTCACAAGTTCTAATATATGCATATGCTTTACATATATTAAATATTTTATTTTATAAATTATTTTCATTCAATTATATTTTCAATTATTATATCTTTAATTTTCTTTAAATTATTTATTACGTTCATTTCTCTTAAAATGTATAAGGCATAAGGAATTTGTTCATTTATTGAAATAGATGTATTAATATATCCAATACCGGATTCATCCCATCCTAAATAAAATTTTCCACTAATTTTAAATATAAATACAAATATTTTTGCTTCACAATAAAGCTCTGGTAGCTCTTTGTCAAATTCAATATAATCATCAACTATATTAAAATTATCAATATATATTTTATGTAAATCATAAAATACACCTTCATTTACTTCAATATCTACACTAGTAAAATATTTTATTTTGATTTTCATTCAACAATTGCTTTTATTAATTCATCTTTAACTTTTTGCAAATATTCTAAATTTTCAATTTTACTGAAAATATAATATTCATAATTCATGCTAAAATTATATATTATATGATTTTGTAAATATAAAATAGCTCTTCTATCAAAAGCATAATATAATTTATTTCCTAATCTAATTATGTATATATAAATATATTTATAATATCCACGTAAATTTATATTAAATTCTATTTTTTCGTTTATAATATTAAATTCTTTAATATTTATTATTAATATAGTATTATCATTTCTATAATCATGAAATGTTAAATCTTCTAAATCTAACATTTCAGGTATCACTTCACTTAAATATTCGATTTTAATATTAGTATCCATTAATCAATTATTTCTTTTATTATAATTTCAGATACTGGTATATTATAATCATATCCTATTTTACCATCTGGCCAACCACAATAGATATTTTTACCTATTTTATATAATAAAATTGCTGACATCTATTAACGTTTAATACTATTGAATTATTAATTATAGTATAATCATCTATGAAAGTATTTTCATATTCAAATATTTCTTCACAAATTGGTTGATCATTAACATAATTAATTATTATTTTTATCATTTTTAATCAAGTATTTCTTTAATTATTATTTCTGATACTGTATATACTTCAGTACCAATTAATTCTTTGAGATCTTTTAAATTTTCATTTTCATCCCATCCAAAATATAATTTATCTCTAATTTCAAATATTGGACAAAGCAAAGAATTATGATTTATGTTTATAATTCCATTTTCTATAGTATATTCCTTTATAATTCCTTGTAAATTATACATATAAGAAAAATAAATCATTTCACTTAAATATTTAATTTTCATTCAATTATTCCACGTATTATTATTTCAGCTACTGTTACTAATCTATGATCTTGCAAAATTTCTTTAATTAATACTGGATTATATTTTTCATCAAATCCATAATAAACATTTCCATTTATTTCCAACAATAAGCAATTTAAAGGACCTATAATAATCACATTTTTATTTATATCAATTTCTATTAAACCATTATTAATAACTTCACATTTATTTATTTGATCAGAGTTATAAAAAAAAATGAAATTTCAGGATCTTCTATTAAATATTTAATTCTAAATTTCATTCAATAATTTCTCGTATAATAACCTCATTAACCGTTTCGGGATACAATTTATATAATGATTTAATTTCTTCTAAAGAATAATTTTCACTCCATCCTAAATATAGATTAGCCCCAATTTCAAATAAATTGATAAATTCATTTTCCACATCATAATCTACTTCAATTAAATTGTCAATTATTTTATAATTTTTTACTGAAGAACAATTACTAAAATTTAATGTACTGTACGCTAGACTAAATCTTTCAAGTTGTATTAAATATTTAATTCTACTTTTCATTCAATTATTTCTTTAATTATAATATCATTTACAGTTTGTATATTACTTTTATATAATTCTTTTAATTGATTGAATTCTAAATAACTTACATTATAATAATATTCATTTCCAATTTTAAATACTATCGTTTTATTGTTCGTTTCTACTTCAATTTGATTATGAATTATTTCATAATCATTTACAATACATTTTTCAAGATATTCCGGACGGTACCATTGATGAATAAAGTTATGTAATTTAATGAGATGTTTGATCTTAACTTTCATTTTATGAAATTATTTCTTCAATAAACGCTTCATTTATTGTTTTTACTCTTTCTTTAAGTGGTATATGTGATAATAACATTTTGCAATGATTTATATCTTCTATTAATTCATAATATGTATTTCCAATTTTAATTACAACTTTCAGTTTATCAGATTCTACCTCAATCTCGCTTCCAATTATTTCATAATTTTCAACCAAGCATCCCTTTAAATATTTTCCAGTAAAGTATGGTGATTCATAATTATATAATTCGAATAAATATCCGCTTCTATATTTCATTTTAATTAATTACTCCTTCAATTATTGCCTCATTAACAGTTTGTAAATTATTGCCTAATAATTGTCGTAATGTTTCAAAACTATAATTGTTATAACTAAAATAACTTTTATAAAAAGTGTTTCCAATTTTAATTAAAACCCATTTATGAAATTCTATGAATTCTGTAAATTCTATTTCAATTTCATTTTCAATTATTTCATAATTTTCTATAAAATGAAGTAATGATGATGATGAAGAAATATCTCCATTTAATTTAAATAAATATTTAAATCTATATTTCATTCAATTATCCCTTTTATTATCATATCTTTTAATGAAAGAATTATATTTGATATATAATAATTATCTTTACCACATTTATGATACATTAATTTTAAATCATATTCACTTAATCCATAATAAACTTTATTTTTAATAATAACCGTTATATAATATTTATTAATACCTGTATAATAACTATTACACTTTATATCTATTTCAAATTCTGAATTATTATCTATTTCAAAATTATTTATATTATATATTTCATTACTGTAATCAAATTCACTAAAGAATACGTATTTTTCTCTATCTATTAAATATTTTAATTTATATTTCATTCAATTATTTCTTCAATTAGATTTTGAACCATAACATTTTTAATTAATTTAACATCTTTAAAATCCCAAAAGAATTTTTTATATAGTGAGCTAGAATAATTTTTTAAATCATTCATATCATTTTCACTAAATGCGAAATATTCAAGTCCATATAATTTTATGAAAAGAAAAAAACCATATTTATTGATTATTATATTATCATTAATAATGATTTCTACGCTATCATTCTGTATATCATAATTATCTAAAGTAAAAACATCATTATAAGAATAAGAATAAGAAGTATAATTATATAAATGAACATATGCACTAATTAAGTATTTAATGTTGTATTTCATTCAATTATTTCTCTAATTTTAACATCCTTTATTGATTCTATGCTATCTTTAATTGATTCTATGCGATCTTTAAAATAATGACGATCACGATTAGATTGCATTTTAAGTACATTTAAATCATGCTCATCAAATCCATAATATATTTTATTACCCAATTGAACATCTATATGATAAAAAATTTGACCAAAACTAGGAGGAAGATTTCTTACTTCAATATCTATTTCACATTCAATATTTTTATTTAATTCATAATCATTTAAATTATATAATATATTACTATAATTACCAGTATAACTTAAATACATACATTTACTAACATCTATAAGATATTTTAATTTATATTTCATTATCTAATTATCTCTTCAATTATAATATCTTTAATATGTTTAATATTATCCAACATATAATCATGAACATTGAGTATTTGGGCAGTATATTCTTTTAATTTTTCTTCAGTAAATCCCCAATAAAATTTTTCATTTAATACTATCATAATATAAGGGCGTTTAGCATCATATTCATCAATTTCAATTTCGCATCCATGCTCATTTATTAAATAATAATCTATATTATATTCAGTAAATTTACTTTTAATTTTTACATATTTTGATATATCTGTACGATACATTAAGTATTTTATATTAAATTTCATACTTTCTTTGCATCTTATATATTTTTTATCAAATTGTCAAGAATTTTATTAATTATTCAATAATATTTTGAATTATTATATTTTCAATTGACTTTATTGTTCCATTTAAAAGAAAATCAGAGATAAAATTATCTAATGTTATTTCTTTCATTTTATCAACTTTTTTAGAAAATGCAATTAAATCATTTTCGCTGAATCCATAATATTTTTTATTTCTGAATTTTATACGTATATAATATCCAAAATATGGGTTAATAAGAAAATTTTTGGGCGGTATTTTAATTTCTATTTCACCATTATGGACTTCATTATTTAAATCATGCCAAATATTATCATTATAATAATCAAAATTTTTTGATATAAAATTTATATCAGCATCAATTAAATATTTAATTTTATAATTCATTCTATTATTCCTTTAATTATTACATCTTTAATTAAATGAATATTATTTTTCATAAACTCTGTAAAACTAAATCCTAATCCGGAATTTTCTACTGTTTTTTTGTACCAGCCTAAATCTTTTTCATTAAATCCATAATATATTTTATCTTTAAAATTTACATGTACATAATTTCCATTAATTAAATTACTTGTATCGATTTCTATTATTATTTCATCATTTTCTATTTCATAATCATCTATATTATATAAATAATTTTGATCAAAATAAATATAATTATGTTTTTTATTTAAAGCACAATATTGCTCAGTTATATATTTAATATGATATTTCATTTTATTATTTATTCGATAATATTTCTTATTATTATATTTTTTATTAAATTCACACTACTTTCAAGCATTGTTTTGTAATAAATATTACTATGTCTTTTTTTAAAATATTTGTAATTATCATCTAATAATTTATTTTTAAAATTTATAAGATCTTCCTCACTAAATGCTAAATAATTTTTATTGCTTAATGTTATAGGTATAAAAAAATTATCAAATAAGACTTCTGAATTTTTAAGTGTAACTTCTATTTCAATTTCATCATTTTCTATATTATACTTATTTATGTTATATTTTTTATCAGTATAGCTAAAATATAAAGGAATATATTCATAATCCGTAACCTCAATCAAATATTTAATTTTATATTTCATTGTATTATATTTGTAATTAATCAATATATTCATAATCGATAATCTTAATCAATAATATTTTCTATTATTATATCTTTTATTGCTTTAATATAAGATAAAGAGACTATTTTTTTATAAGAATTTGGGTAACTTTCTTTAAGTTTAGTTAATTCTTCTTCATTTAATCCATAGTATTCTTTTTGTAAGTAGGTTACCATTATAAATTTATGAACAAACATACTTGAAATATAATTTATATTAATTTCATACGTATTATTAATTAATTCATAATTATTTATATCATATATTTTTATTGATGGAAAATCACATAAATAATATATATAAGAAGTAGCACTATTTCGCTCTATCAAATATTTTAATTTATATTTCATTCTAGTATATTTTCTATTATTATATCTTTTATTGTTTTTATATTATTATATTTTAAAAGTTCATTATAATAGTGAGGATGTCTTTTCTTATATTTTTTTAAATCTTTTTCGCTTAATGCGTAATAATATTTATCTAAATATTTAACTCGTATAGAATATTTAATTATAAATAATAAATCCAATATGATTAAAATATTTCTATGCATTTTAATTTTATATACATCATCAATTAATTCACAATTATCTATATTATATATTTCATCACTATATGAATAATCATGTAATGGCCAAGTTTCTAGACTACAATAATCAATATCATAATGTCTAATTAAATATTTTATTTTATATTTCATAAAATTTTTTCTATTAAATAATATATTTTATATTTCATTCAATTATATCTTCTATTATTATATCTTTAACTAATTTAAATTTATTATCCTCTACCCATTTATTATATATTGCATTTCTTTTTAATTTTTCCAAGTCATCACAACTTGTTCCCATATAATATTTATTATTTTTTTTAATTTTACAATAAAAATGATTATTTACAAAATCTATATTTGTATAATCTATAATATTTAATTCTATTTCTTCATTATTATTTATTTCATAATCATTAAAATCATAAATATTATTCATATATACAAAATTCATTTCCATTAAATATCTAACTTTATATTTCATTTCACAATTTCTTCTATTATCAGATCTTTTACTAATTTTATTTTATTTTTACGTATTAAAATATCATAAATTATTTTTTGCGCTAATTTATAATTATTTAAACTTTCTTCACTGAAAGCATAATATGCACTGTTACCTTTTACAACATAACAATAATTATTAGATTTTATAAATTTATTCACATAATTATTTATATTTAATTCTATTTCATAATTTTTATTTAATTCGCAATCATTTAAATTATTTAGATTTGTAAAATCATTAACAATATTAGAATTAAAAATTGTATTAATTTTTACTAAATATTTAATATTAAATTTCATTTTAATATTTTATTCAATTATTTCTTGTATTATTATATCTTTTATTAATTTAATTTGATTTAAAATTATATTATAATCTTTAGGCCATTTTTTCGCAAATGATTTTAAATCATTCTCACTAAATGCCGCATATTCTAACCCATTTCTCATAACAACGCAATAGTTATAAAAATAAATGAAAGATTCATTCCCTAAATCCAAATCTATTTTCATCTCATGATTATCATCTAATATAAATTTATCTATATTGCAAACAGTTGCGCTGTATTTACAAATAAGTATTTCATGATTAATCAAATATTTTATCTTATATTTCATATAGTTATTCAATTATCTCTTCTATTATCAGATCTTTTATTAATTTTATTTTATTAAGTGCTACTAAATTTTCATATTGATATTTAAAATTTTCTTTAAATCTATTAAAATCCATTTCAGTAAATCCAAAATATTCACAACCATTTCTTTGAACACAGCAAAATTTATACCCGCTACCTTCGCGATAATAAATAGATAACTTACTTAATTCTATTTCTATTTGATTTTCATTATTTAATTCAAAATTATCTATATTTTTATAAAATGTATTGAAACTGTGAATGTGAAAATATTTTTCTAAATCAATCTTTTTCACTAAATATTTAATATTATATTTATTTTTCTCAATATTATATGTCATTCTATTATTTCTTTTATTATTATATCTTTAATTAATTTTATTTTATTTTCACTTAAGTTTGACAGATAAAGACTATTTTTAACTTGTGAATATTTTATTAAATCATCTTCACTCACTGCCCAATATAATTTTTTGTTTCGCATAACAATACAATAATTAATACAAATAAAATCTATATAATCTTTGCATATTTCTATATTATCTATTTCTATTTCACTATTTTTATTTACTTCATAATTGTCTATATTATTAAATACTAAGTTATCTGCATATACGAAACTTTCATATTCAATTAAATATTTTATTTTGTATTTCATATACTTACCCAATTATTTCTTTTATAATTACCTCTTCTATTGTTTTAATTTCACTTTTAGAATAATCAATATTATAATAATGATGTGCCCAGTATTCTTTAAATTCTTCTAACCCATCCGTACTTATTGCCATATAATTTTTTTCGCCTAATTCTATTTTACAATATTTATATTTATTCACAAAATATGTATCCATTATCTCTATCTCTATTTCATTGTTATAATTTAATTCATATTGATTTATATTATATACATTATGCATTACAACAAATTCCCTCTCAATCAAATATTTAATTTTATATTTCATTCTATAATTTCACTTATTATTAAATCTTTTATACTTTTTACATTATTCATATTTATCGAATAAATATACTCATTCGCTATTTGATTATTATCCATATACCATTTATAATCATCTTCACTTAATCCAAAATATTTTTTACCTCTCCACCTCACCTTATAACATTTATCAAAATATAAATATGATATTATCGTTTGATTTACTTCAATTTCTATCTCATAATCTTCATTCATTTTATAATTATCTATATTTAGACACATTAAAAAATATGTATTAGATTCATCTGCTAAATATTTTACCTTATATTTCATATGCTTATCCTACTATTTGCCCTATCATTACTTCTTTTATAGTCTTTACTGCAATTTTCCCTTCAACAAATTTATAACCTTTAAATAAGTTGAAATAATATTCATTTGTTTCAATAATGTTTCTAAACTTTTTTAAATCTCTTTCATTTATTCCCAGATAATTCTTCCCTCCATAAGTTACATTTATACAATATTTAAAATCATTATTAAATAAATGCTTAATATATGATCCTATATTTACCTCAAAACAGCCATCAATTAATTCATAATTGTCAATATTATAAATTCTAACATAATCACTAAATAAATGACGTAACCCTATCTGTAATGGTATATTTATTAAATATTTTACTTTATATTTCATACATTTACCCAACTATCTCTTCTATCATTACTTCTTTTATTAATTTTATATTATTTAATATATGATCGATCTTATCTGTATAATAACCAAAACCAGTGGAAATATTAAAATATAAATTTAAATGTTGAATTTTTAAATTTAATTGATTATATCTATTTTTAAATTTCTCTAAATGTTTTTCATTTATTCCAAAATAACTCTTTCCATAATACTCTACTTCTATACAATATCTAGGATATTCATAATAAAAACTTATAAAATTAATAAAAATTTTATATAAATAATCAATTAATTTTATTTTTACTTCAAAACAATCATTTTTAAATTCGCAATTATTTATATTATATATTCGTTTGATTATTACTTTTGACGAATGTACATCAAGAATATTGCAATAATCTTTCTTTATCAAATATTTTATCTTATATTTCATACACTTAACCTACAATTTCTTCTATCATTACTTCTTTTATTGATTTTATACAATCAATATTAATAAATGAATAACAAAAATTTAAATTCAAATACTGTTGCTTAAATTTTTCTAAATTCTTATCACTTATTCCAAAATACTCTTTTCCACCATATATTACATCTATACAATAATTAGGATATTCATAATAAATAAAAAATCTTATTAATTTAAGCAAATAATCTATCCACTTAATTTTTATCTCAAAATAATCACCATAATCTATATTATATGCTTTTTTTATTATTTCCCTATATGAATAATAATAATCCTTATTTATCAAATAATCGATTCTGTATATCATTTCAATATATTCTCTATCATTACTTCCTTTACACTTTTTATACGATTTTCCTCAAACCTAATTGCATAATAATTAGGATATTTCTTTCTAAATCTACCCATATCCTTTTCACTTAATCCAAAATATTCTTTATTATCGTATATTACATTTATACAATATTTAAGATCACTCATTAAATTTCGCAAATATATTTCAACCCATCCCACTTCCACTTCAAAACAATCATTAATTAATTCACATTTATCTACATAATAATATATTAATTCACACTTTGTTAATATTTTATAAAACAAATAATAATAACAATGATTATCAGCACTTACATCTTTTTCTATTAAATATTTTATCTTATATTTCATATATTTACCAAATTTTCATTTATATTTTATTCAATTATTTTCTTTATAATAATATCTTTTAATAATTTACTTTCATATTGATTTATATTTAAATCCATATTATTCATTTTAAATTTATTAAAATCATTCATATCTTTTTCACTAAATCCAAAATAACTTTTATTATCTAAATTTATATTACAATAACTAAAATAATCATTTCCTATAATTATAGGATATCCCTCATCTATCTCTATCTCATATTCAGCATTTAATTCATAACCATCTATATTTAATCCAGAATAACCTGCAATACTTTTTTCAATCATATATTTTATTTTATATTTCATATACTTATCCAACTATCTCTTCTATTATTATATCTTTAATTAATTTTATCTTATTTTTACTCTGATAATAATTAAAACTAGCTTTCCATCGTTGATTACATTTTTCCAAATCTTCTGCACTTATTCCTATATATTTTTCCCACCAAATATCACCTTACAATAAAAAGCTTTCTCCAAAAATGTAATATCATCTATTTCAATATCTATTTCATAATTGTCATTTATTGGATATTTATCTATCTCATAAATATCATCAGCTCCAAATTCACCTATTTCTATTAAGTACTTAATTCTATATTTCATTCAATAATTTCTTTTATTATTAAATCTTTTATTAATTTAATATTATTTTTATTATTATGATATTTATAATCATATTTATATTCATTCATATATTTTATAAAACTTTCCTCACTTAACCCAATATAATATTCCCCCTTTCTCTCAACATATATTCCATAAATATAATTATCATTCGCGCTTATGTCAATCTCTATTTCATATTTATTATTTATTTCACTTTTATCTATATTGTATGAATTTATCTCATAACTTTTTATTAAATATTTTATTCTATATTTCATTCTATAATACTTTCTATTATTATTTCTTTTATAGTTTTTATATTATTTACGTTTTTATAATATTCATATTGCATTGATAGTTTTTTCTTTAATTTTTGCAAATCTTCTTCACTCAATCCTAAATATAATTTATTATTTTTTAATATTCTACAATAATTACGCTTACTTATAAAATCTAATGTACTTTTGTATATTTCTAATTCTATCTCATTATTATTTATTTCATGATCGCTGATATCATATATTTCCTCGTTATCATAAAATGCATTTATTTCTATTAAATATTTTATTATATATTTCATAATAATATTATCCAATTATTTCCTCAATATTTTACATTCAATTATATTATAAATATTAAAGTCTGTAAAAAAAATTATGCTTTATTAAATAGTTTATTCTGTATTTCACTCTATAATACTTTCTATTATTACATCTTTTATTAATTTTTTCTCTCGTATATAATAATCTTTATTTGTTTTACCACAATCTTTTAAAAACCGATCCAAATTATCTTCACTTAATCCATAATATATTTTATTATTTTTTATAATTACTAAATATAAAAAATTGTTTTCATTACTATTTACTTCTATTTCTATTTCTTCATTTTTGTTCAATTTATAATTATCTAGATTATATCCATTTAAATAATGGAAACAAGTAGTATAGTATAATGACTTTATTAAATACTTTACCCTATACTTCATCCCACAATTTCTCCAATTATTATATCTCTTACCAACTTTATATCCCCATATCCATTAAAATATTCATATGAATGTTTCCAATTGTTTCGCCAAGACTCATAATCAAAATTACTCATCCCTACATACTCTTTTCCATTTCGAATAACTAATATAGAATTATTCATTTTTAAATATTTCATTCCATAATCATCACTTATCTCTAATTCCATCTCCCCATTTTCATTTATTTCATTGTCCAGTTTATAAAAACCTTTAGGCATAAGATTACTCAATGTCCCATTTTTCATATATATTAAATATTTTATTCTATATTTCATCCAATTATCTCTTCTATTATTAAATCCTTAATTGTTTTTTTAGGTCCTATTGAAATTATATTCCAACATTGCATTTCCTTAAATCTATCCCAGTCTTCTTCATTTGTTCCAAAATATTTTATATTCCTAAATTCTACTATACACCAAAAATCTTTAACATGATTAATCTCCACCTCTACTTCTTCATTTTTCCCTATTTCACAATCATTAATATTATATACATTTATATTTCTTAATTCATTATTAAATAAAGGCAAAAATTTTACAAAATATTTAATTCTATATTTCATCTTATAATTTCTTCTATTATTACGTCTTTTATTGATTTAATTCGATCAAAATAATATTTACAATAATACTTACATAGATAAGTATTATTTTCTTTAAATTTAATAATATCAATATCACTTATAGCTATATATATTTTATTATTTCTGATTGCCGCTATACAATTATGTATTTCGTTATCATTATCTTTAATTTCTATCTCTATTTCCTCATTTTGATTCATTTCATTATTCATTTTATAATAATCTTGTAAATATTCCTCTATTTTTCCCACTTCTATTAAATATTTTATTCTGTATTTCATCCCACAATTTCCTCTATTATTAAATCCTTAACTGTTCTTATCTCTCCCCTCTTTAAATGAAAATTATATCTATCCACCCAATTTATTTTAAATTTAATAAAATCTTCGTCACTCATTGCCATACATATTTTATTATTTCTTATAATTCTTACAAAATTGTATTTCTTTAAATCATCTATAATCAATACTCCATCAAACGCCATATCATTATCTTTAATCTCAATCTCTATTTCTTCACTTTTATTCATTAAATCATTAACTATATAATAATCTTTATAATAATCTCTTAGTATATTTAAAGCAACATAATGCTCCTTAATTATTAAATATTTTATTCTATATTTCATCTTACAATTTTCTCCAAAACCCCTAATTTATATACAACCTATTATAATTATTTATAGATTTATTTCCAATTGTTTCGGATTAATTTAATAATCAAAAATTTTATTTTATTATATTTTCTATAATTACTTCTTTTACAGTTTTTAACATATTTTTTTTCAATTAATTCTTCACATTCATATGGATATCTATTTTTATATTTTCTAAAATGCTTTTCACTTAATCCATAATATTTATTTTTACAATAGGAAACATTTATACAATATCTGCCAGAAAATAATACGCTTAATAAATTAATTTCAATTTCAAATGTATCATTAATTAACTCACAATCATCTATATTATATATTTTAAGCGCATATCTGTTGCCATAATAAGAAAATGGAAAACAACAATCACCAGTCACTCGCTTAATTAAATATTTAATCTCATATTTCATTCTAAATCTCACATTTTATCCAATTATTTCTTCTATTACTACATCTTTTATTAATTTTATTTCATTTCTTATAGAAGAAAATTGCTTCGTAAACTTTAAAAGATCCTCATCATTTATTCCAATATATACTTTATTACCCCTTATTGTCATTAAACAATTATATCTTTTTATATAATTTAAAGAAAATTCATCATCCTCTTTAATTTCTATTTCTATTTCTATTTCTTCATCTTTATTCATTTCATTATTAATTACATAATAATCTTTATAATGATCCCTTATTATATTTACATCATATAATGTTTCCCTATATATTAAATACTTTATCTTATATTTCATTCCACAATTTCCTCTATTATCACATCTTTAACTAATTTTAATGCCTCTCTTCTATGAGGAAATCTCTTCGTAAATTTTAAAAAATCATCATCACTAAATCCATAATATTCTTTATTTTCCCTTATTATTATCAAAGAATTATATCTTTTTATATAATTTAAAACAAATTCATCATCATCTTTAAATTCTACCTCTATCTCTTCATCTTTATTCATTTCAGAATTAATTGTATATCGAAGTGATGAATACATATTAGTATTACCACAATATATTAAATATTTTACTTTATAAATCATTCCAAAATCTCTTCTATTATTAAATCTTTAACTAATTTTATTTTTCCGCCCATATAATAGTACTCATATGATTTTTTTACATTTTCTTTAAATTTAATAAAATCTTCGTCACTCATTGCCGAATATATTTTATTACCTTTCATTACGTTTATACAACCATATCTTTCAAATAAACAATAATCCCTGCTTTTAATCTCTATCTCCATCTCTCCATTTGAATTAATTTCATCATCAAGCTTATAAATATTTGTATTATAATAAGGAGCAAATTCTGCACTCGTATCCAAATTTATCAAATATTTTACTTTGTATTTCATCCAATTATTTCTTCTATAATTACGTCTCTTACTAACCTCAGTCGATCAGAATAATACTCATATGAATTATTTACATACTCTTTAAATTTAATAAGATCATCTTCGCTTATAGCTATATATGTTTTATTATCTCTAGTTACTATTATACAGCTATAATTTTTCATATCCTTATCATTATCCTTAATTTCTATCTCTATTTCTCCATTATCATTCATTCCATTATTAATCACATAATAATTTCTTAAATACTTTGCTTTTATTTCCGCTTCTATCAAATATTTTATTCGATATTTCATTTTTCCCAATCATTTCATATACTTACAATTTTATATACTTTACTTTTTTGGATTTTAAAATTGGATAATGTAATTATTTTTTATTTTTCTTATTAATTATTATTTAATTCGTCTTTAATAATTGAATTTAATATTATTTATAAGCTAAGTACTTGAAATCATTATACTAATCACCTTTTTTCATATTGTCAATACTTTTTCTCCCCAAAATTTAATTAATTTCCCCCATTAAAATATAATAAGGAAAGAAGATAATGTCAAATAAATTATCCTCCCCAAAAGAATAAAATAGAAAAGAATGATTAATAAATGGTAATAGAATAAAGATAATGGTAGTTAAAAAAAGCTAGAGTATTATTAACATTAAATAGTATGAAAGAAGATAAAAGATGCAATATTATATAAGGGATAAATATTTATATGATTTGATGAAGATAGATATATTTTAAATATTGATTAAAGTTACCATGATAATATAGATGTGTATTATAAAGTTATATATTGACTGATTGTTTTGTTATTGACTAACTGTTTTGTTTCATATATTGACTTTTCCCTGCCACAAGTGTATTAAAGGGGGGGGCGCGGATTCGAACTCCACTGTAATCTCCAGCCCGCATTCCATTCTCACCATATATTCCTTTATAGCCTTTTCAACCCTACTCTAAATTAATCCCTATTTTACCTTTATATCATATTTTCTTTTCCTATTTACAATAAGAAAAGAAATTACTTATTCTTATTATCCTTTAATACTATAATTAATTTATTCATTTACAGTATAACTTTAATTTAATAAATCAAATTAAAGCCATACCACAATATCCCAATTTCCGAATCACTCTATAAAGGAATCGAACAATTGATTTAAGCTATTGACTTGGGGAATAGGAGCTATAGATTGGCAACATCGAACAGCGGAAAAGAAACATGTAATACTATAGCTTGATAATATTCTAGTAGTGAATAGAATAGAGCCTAAGTTAATAACCCAATAGAACTAATGAATATCAGAGCTCCGCCGATATATAGTTAACCTTGTTTAATTGATTATAATGGGTATATAGTGATTATTGATTAACTTTAAGTGGAGTTGGTTCAAATGCGTTGACAGAAATATTAGAATGTATATAATAGACTCTAGTGAAAGCAGCGGATAAAACCGGAGTAGCTGGGGTAAGTATACTAAGAAATTATACTAAGTTTTAAGAGACACTAGCTAATGCGCAGTAGGTGCGAGGGTTATAGCCTTAAGGATTCAAGGCCTTACATTAGCTCCAATAAATAGGGTTGACGGATTAATTATCAGCCTTACATTATATAGGCAGTCGGAAAGGATAATAGATATGAATTATTATTATCATGTAATAGTGATACGAACTGCTAAATTAAGGAAGTATTGGGAGAATTTGATTCCTATAATGACTTTGCGGAAAATGAACGTCGATTGCATTACGAGCGAATTAATTCAACCAATTAAATTTAGTGCATTGACAGGATTCTTTTAATGTTTATATTAAAAGAGTCTTAATGAATGAACTAAATAATCCGAAAATTAAAGGGTTTGATTATGAAGCTTTCGAATGTTAATAGCAAATATGGGGCTCCAATGGGTAGGGGTGGATTAACTCCGGTAGTATTTGCTACGAGGGCCCATGGTGAAGGTGCGAAGATCCACCTAGTTCATATTCGGCTTAATTCGGGTGGTTATGATAGTGGAGGAGCATATTGGGGTTTCGGGGCCCCATTGTATTATGCATATTTTGAAGATAGTGAGGGAGAAACGAATGAGTGTTTTTTCCGAGCTAGTTCTAGGGAGGCAGCAAAGAAAGAATTGCGTGCATATGAATCTGAATTGAGATTCTATCGTTAATTAATTGACAAGAATTAATTCGGTCCTATATTAAATAAGTAGTCGGAAATATTAGGAGAACTGAATATGAATCAATTTAATATTAATGATCGTGTTAAGCGGATTAAAGTTTCGGTTGGCTCTAGCCCTTTTCTTGATCTAGTTGGTACGATTATGGCATTGGAAACTGAGTTAGGGCCGGAATATGTATCAGTTAAATGGGATGGGAATACTACTGGGTTTTATGCTCAAGTTCCAAAAGAGTGTTTAATTAAAGTAGATTGACAGAATTAAATTTAGCCATATATTAAATAGGTAGTCGAGACAATAGGAGTTAGATATGGCCAAATTAAATGATACTAAGTGGAGTTTGGAATCGGAAGCTGTCACTAGAGCTATTGAAGATTCCCACCTTGGAAGAGAGCGCAGTGAATTAAAGGGCTATCTCGAACCTTTCCAAAAGCTTTATGATGATACTTTTAATTATGAATTGAGCAAATTGAAGCAGAAAAATTCATAAATTCATTAAAAGAGGGATTGATTAATTGATATAGCTTTTTAATTTTCGGATTAAAAAGTTATAATGAATTAATTAAAAGGAAATTCTAATATGTCCTATGAATTAAGTTTTAGCCCTGAATTCTTTTTGGCCGAAGGCGAACCCTATGATCGTTCAAACCTGGCTTTAAATTCTGATGGTAATCCTGTTTCTGTATATTCCGCTATCTGTAAATTAAAGGAAAATACAGAAGAGTGGAATTCTTTAGCTAAGGAAGTATTTGATACTACTGGAGAATTTTTGACGGAGGAAACGGTATTAGAGAAGATTCAAGAAACTAATACTTGTTCTAATCTTAATAGTCCAGTAAGGGTGTGGATTGATTCAGAGGGATATTATACTGTAAAAATATATGACCTTAGAGAGAATTGACAGAATTAATTTCGGTATTATATTGATAGGGTAATCAGGGAGAAATTAAAATGAGTTATGCAATTGATCTGGATAATATTGTTACCCTTACTCGCGTATATATGCTTGTAAATTTAACGGAAGATCAAGGGGTACAGATTAAACATCGTATTATTGAGTCTATTAAAGAATACGATGAAAAATATAATATTCATTTTGATCTAATGGCTGCTACGAATGAAATTTTGAGTAAGCTTAAGTAAATAGCTTGACAGATTAATTCTTAGCCTTATATTAATTGTTAATAGCAGTTGAATAGGAGATTGTGCAAAATGACACCAAAAGTAGGTGAAATGCATCAGTTTTATTGTTTTTATACAGACCCAATTCGTGGTCATGTTTGGGAACTGCAAAATGCTATTGTGGAAAGTGTAAATATTACCTCTACTGGTGTATGCGGAATTGCTAAGATTCCGGATTCAGGTGGTTTCGATTGGTATGAATATAATGGTAAGCTTTGCCATGGTCGGCGTTATGCTGAACCTACCGAAAAAAATAGAGCTTATTCTAAGAAATAAATTATATCGTAATAGCTTGACAGATTAATTCTTAGCCTTATATTAAATAGGTAATCGAGAGTAGTATTAAAGATGGTAAGTATATGATATAAGTCAGGAATTTAAATTCTATTGCCGAAATACTTAGGCCTTAAGGGAGTATTAGGAATAGTCCACACTGAAATAGGGTGGAATTTAGAGATAAGAATTATGGGGCATTAATTTAATGGCAAAATATCTGGCTTTTAACCAGTCTATGAGTGTTCGATTCACTCATGCCCCACTAACCAAGTTTCTTTAAGTGTCTTCTAAGGCTATTATCAGAGCAACCAATAATACGAGAAGCACCTATCATACTGTTTTCTTCAATCAATTTTAATATTTTTTCTTTAGATGGCCATTCTATTTGAGCTGGCCGGTGATTCTTTGCACAATTACTACATCTAATAGAAGTATAATAAATTTCACATTTACAATCAGTACATAAATTAATTTTTGATTTTCTTATATCACGCATATTTTTACCACAATAAGTTTCAGTTTGACTATGACAATTTGGGCAAAGAAAGCGTAAATTTTCGATACGATGATCTGTATTAATTCCGTTAATATGATCTATATGTAGTGATAATTCTTTATCTTTCCAAGAATTAATTCCACATTCAGCACATTTATATTCAATTAATTTTTTATCCAAAATACGTCGTTTTATTACACTAGTACTATAAAAAGAATTTTCAATAAAAATTTCTTCATTTGACATTCGTTTTATATTAGCCCGAGCTTTATTTAAAGCTTTTTTATTTTTACGGTCAAAATGGCTTGTGTCTAATTGCCATAGTTGAATATACTTTTTAGCTGTTTGGAAATTTTTACCTTTAGCTTTTAGGCCAATAGCTCTTAGTACATCACTTAATGAGCTGGCATTTGCTACAGCTGCACGGAAACATGCTTCTGTCCACTTGACTCTATTTTCATTTTTCAATCAGTTCCTTATATAGGTAAACATAACTACTCTACCCCATATAACGAACGATTAGAAAAATTAATCAAATATAATAGTTGACAATCAATTCCTCAGCCTTATATTAAAAGGGTAATCGAAAAACCCTATAAAGTTTTCGGGAGAATTATCATGCGCAAGAATATTCAGAAGGTTATTCAGGCATTTAAAGACGGCAAGGCAATCCAGGGCGATTCTAAGCGAACATGTTGGACCGATGGCCGAAACCTTTATTCCTATAATATGCTCCTAGCCAAGCGCTTTGATAATGGCAGCAAGGATATGATCGTAGTTATTAGCGAGGAATATTCCCCTAGCCGTACCACTACCGCCCAAATTCGAGCAATTATAAGTGAATGTGATAATGCTCAAATTGTTCGCGAGGGTTCAATTTTGACCTGGGATTTCAAATTCAATTCCAGCTATTGACAGAATTAACTAACACTAGTTGACAAGTAATAATTCGTGCATATATTAAAGAGGTAGGAGAGAAGCTAATGGAAAAATATAGCATTAAAAGTAATTCGAAAAATAATTTGTTTCAAGTTACTCTTAACCTAACGACTGAAGAAATTGAAGCTGTCCAAAATGCGCTCAAACAGTATAATACTCCCGTTGCTCAAAATGTAGCGGCGTTTATTAATAACGCCATTATTAATCTGAACAAGTGAAATAAAATTCTGGCTAAACGCTTTTTGATAATGGTGGAACGGATATGATCGTTGTTATTGATGAGTCATATGCTCCAAGCCGCACAACCAAGGCTCAGATTAGGGCAATTATGGGTGATATTCCTAATGCTCAAATTGTTAATGAGGGTTCTACTCTTACTTGGGACTTTAAATTCAGTTCCTCTTATTAATAAGTTGACAATCAATTCCTTAGCCTTATATTAATAGTGTTAGGGAATTGCAGTCAGATTATTAAAATTAGCTTTTTATTTTTCTGAAAGAAAAATAAAAAGGGCATATTCTGGTATTAAATTAAAACAACGGAACGGGTAAAAATTATGAAAGCATTTATCGTTGTATTGTTTGGAATTTCGTTTCAATTGACTATTCTTGCGCTTAGTCTCTCTTGACAATAATTAATTCATACCTATATTAAATAGGGAGAATATAATAATGAAAAATACCATTGTAGTTTTAATCAATAATGAAGTTTGGGGAACCTGGACAGTAAATAACGAAATTTCTTCCGCTCAAAAAACTGAATTATCTCGATCAATTAGGCAAGCATTAAAGGATAGCTCTTTTCCAGATTATAGCTATCATGTTGACTTTATTGAAAATATTGACTGTGATTCAATTTCAGAAGTAATTGAAGGAATTACAGAATCAATACATGATCAATTTAATGAAGATTATGATTGACAAGAATTAATTCAGTACTATATTTAAATAGGTAATCTGGAAAGGGAAATTATTATGGAAAATTTAATTGATAAAGATAAAACAATCGCTAAGCTAGAAAAGCTATCAGTGGTAGCAAATGAATTAGGAATTTCATTTAGCGTTTATAACGGAAATTTAGTTATTTCAGATAATGAATTTCCCGAAAAAAATATCATTATGACAGAAGCTGAAAATAATTACGAGATGAGTGAATTTCCCCCATATACTAAATATAAATTAGAATTTTTTGACAAGATAGTGCCTATTTTGAATGTAGGAAAATAATCAAATCTTGACAATAATTAATTCAGTATTATATTAAATAGGTAATCGGGAAAGGGAAATTATTATGAGCCAAAACATTTTTTCGGATAGTTTCAAGAGCAAGATGGATTCCAAGATCAATGCGGTTTTGAATGAAAAGCCGAATCCTAAGGCTAAGGTAATCGAAGCTATGGGATTGGATGAGGTAGAAGCCCAAGTGTTTACATGCATGCTAGATATTGGTATGTTTCCACAGATCAAGTCTCAGCGTGGCAAGAATGGTGGAATGTATATTGCTCCTTAGTTTTTGCAAATAATATGGCTAAAATTACAATTAATTATCCAATTACAGTAGAGGCGGAATTAGATGAAATGGGCCGTGTAAAGATTAATTCTGCTACATGGCCTAATCTTGCTGCAATTGAACAAGAATTTTTGAAATTATCAGCAGTTAAACAGGCATTGATTAGAACTGAATTAAGAACAAGATCTAAAAAATAATAGTCTTAATTGCTTGACATAATTCTTTTGATCCTTATATTAAAAGTGTAAGGGAGATTGATATGAAACAAGCAATTAAGGCAATTAGAATTGTTCATGGTATTACTACAGAATATAATCAGAATGACTGTAATATTCTGAATACTATTGCTAAGTTACTAATTAAGCATGGGGCAATTAGTTCTGAGCGATTACAAGGGATTACGGGTTTTCAATCAATTACTGTAGGGTGGGCTTTATGGCATTTAGAGGCTAAGGAAAGCAAAGCTCAATTGTGGACCTTGCCTGATTATGAAGATTAATTTCAGCTTTTCTTTTTGCAAAGCAAAAAGAAAAGGGCATATTCTGGTATAAAGATAAAAAGCCTAAAGAGGGGCGCAAAAATAATGTTTGCCAAGTATGTTTTTGAATTTGCTATTATGGCTTTAATTTTTGTGGGAATAGCTTATTGGGGTATTGGGTTTTAATCTTTTAATATTCTGGGATTAAATTCTAATATTTAATTCCAGCAATTGACAGATTAAATAATAGCCTTATAATATAAAGGTAGCAAAAAACTAAGCAAAAAGGTTTAAAATGAATATTACAACTGTTAAAGAGTTGTGTGCGGCCTTACGTTCTGGTGATTATACTTCGATTGGTGCATATCCTGTTTATTTTATTACTAAAGATGGGTGTGCACTCTCATACGCGTCAGTATGTGAGAATGTTAAATTAATCGGCCGAGCAATTAGGGATAAGAATGATCCGCAGTGGGAAGTAATTGCTACGGAAATTAATTGGGAAAATAAAGATCTTAGGTGTGAACATAGTGGGGAATTAATTGAATCAGCTTATTGACAAGAATTAATTCGGCATTATATTGAATAAGCAAAATGAAACATAATAAGATTAAAATGATTGCTGGACCATTCGCTGGCAATGTATATGAAAAATATACTGGCGAACCGAAAGTAATTAATAGAGCTGATATTTGTATTTCTGTGGAATTAATTCCTGGCGATTATTATCATGGGTTATTTGGGTCTGCTGGCCGGAAAAACCCTGGAACAATGTCAGCAAAATATTTACAAGATAATGTAAATATGTGGATTGTTGTAGATTAATTATTGACAAGAATTGAAATAACCATGCAAAAATATACTGTAGAAATTAATAGTAATGGTACTATTCGTTGGTATAAAGAAGGTACAAGCATTCTGCATAGGGAAGGTGGTCCAGCTGTAGAATTTGCCAATGGAGAAAAACATTGGTATAAAAATGGAAAGTTTCATAGGACGGATGGGCCGGCTTTAGAATGGATCGGTGGAGAAAACCATTGGTTGATCGAAGGGGTGGAATATACTGAAGCTGAATTTAATAAAATTACAGCTAAAGATAATTGTGACGGAAAAGAAGTAATTTTTGAGGGTAAGACATATAAACTGTCTTTAGTTGACAAGAATTAATTCAGCCCTATATTAAAAGGGTAGTTGAGACGGTTAAAGGATAATATCATGGCAACACATATTGATTATGAATTTAATGATCGTATTAATTCTCTGGTTAATAAACTGCTGTATAAGGCTGATATTGATCCGCATACTACGAATCGGTTTGAACTAGAGGCCGCAAAGCTCCTAATTAAGTCTTACGAAAAAGAACAGGCCGAAGCTGAACCTGTTACTATTAGGATGTAAGAAATAATAAAATATAGTTATTGACAAGAATTAATTAGTAACTATATTAAAAGGGTAGTTGAGAAGCTTAAATATTCTTTCCCTGCAATGGTGAAATTGGAAAACACGATAGGTTTAAACCCTGTTGATCGTAAGATCTTCCCAGTTCAAGTCTGGGTTGCAGGACTCTTCTTATTCTTGCCGCAGTAAGTATCAGTTAAGCTATGACAATTAGGGCAAAGCAGTCTCAAATTATCTAGTTAATTATTTTATATTGGAGAAAATTAATTATGAGCTATTGGATAACTATTTTGTGCCGGCTATTTGATCGTGGGGAATTGACAGAAGAGCAATTGTCAAATATGCTTTATGAACATGAAATGTGGCTCTGGAATCGAATTCGTGTAATTGATGTATAAGACAGTCTGCGAAATAACGACTGCTGAATATACAAGATAATTCTAAAAATTGAGTAACTATTAATAGTTGACAACAATTAATTAGTGTCTATATTATAGAGGTAGCCGGGAGTTAACTGGTTACATAAAAAAGGAGTTTTATTATGGAAACCGTTCTCACTACTAATAATGGTCAAACCAATTGGGCAAAGCTTTCTACTTTCGGATTACACTTTCGTAATAAGTTCGTAGGATTCAACCGATATACTGGTAAAAACGGCGAAATTCTTAACGTAGATCCTATTACGGGAATGAAGGTTCTTTTTCGTCCCGCTACTGAAATTCGTTCAGAGCGTGTAAGGACTGAAAAAACTATTAGCTTTCGGGGTGGGAAACGTGGTAGGCCAGCTGTCTTTGCATTCCCTAAGCAACAATTCAAGCGAGGACGGAAACCCCTATCTGAGGCGGAAAAGGCAGAGCGGGAGGCACTAAAGGCTGAATTGGCGGGTTTGGTATTCTTTGGTCCCCAACGCAAGCGAGGCCGTAAGGCACTAACCGCAGAGCAAAAGGCTGAACGTGAGGCACTTAGGGCTCAGGATAATACGGGAGCTCTAGTTAATCCAGGTAAGAAGCCGGGTCGAAAGAGTGAAGCTGACCGAATTAAGGCAGCTAAAAAGGGAGATATTATCCAGAGTAAAGGTGGAAGCTGGGTAATGCTCGAAGATGGTCTAGCTTCGTGGGTTGCTGGCTGATATTTAATTCCCTAGCTTTAATTAGGTAGGGAATTACAATCAATCAATAACTATAATTTGGCTCAGATCATTAAGTAAAGGAATTATTATTATGAAAACTCTATCTCAATTGGCGCAAGATGCATTGAATGTACAAGATGCCTGCAATCTTAGTGGGGTTGTACATGGGTTTAGCCGAGCTATGACGGAATTACGTGAAGCATTGCCACAAGCTGGAACTGATGAAATTAATAATCACCCAATTTCTGTTATGTGGGCTAGTAAAATTGCAAGCTTGACCGGTGCAGATAATGTACAGGTATTTGCAGAAGCTTATGCGCAAGTGCAAAAATGTGCTTGTGAATGTAAGAAATAATAAAATATAATTAGTTGACATTTAATTCTTTAGCCTTATATTAAAAGTGTTAAGGAATCACAACCAAATAAACGGAAGAAAATATTATGGAAAAAATTACTGTTATGGTTCCAATTGATGTAGAGGTTTCGGTACATCCTGCTGGTAAAATTCGTGTACATTCTGCTACATGGCCAAATTTTAATGTAATTGAAGATCAACTAGAAGTATTGGCTCAGGATAATGCCGGCCCATATGATCATGTTATTGACGGTTGGATTGTTCGTCAAAAAGTATAATTAGTTGACATTGGGTTCATTAGCCATATATTAAAAGTGTTAAGGAATTACAATCAAGAATTATAGGATCAAAAATGACACATTGGATTAATCCGTGGGAAGATGCTATACCGGTTCCAATTGATGAATTAGCCGAATGTCATGATGGGTTGGGAAAATATTATACTATAATGAATTCCGGTGAACGAATTCTAATGACTAAAGAAAGAATTCTGAAACATTGGAAACAAAATGGTGATAAAGTTGATCCATATATTTTGCCTCAACCAAGTGGAGATCATTGTATTGGAATTCGTTATGGTGCTAATGGTTCTGAATATTTAAGTCCACCTGCTAATTTAGAAAAAACTCGTGTATTGCTGAAAAAATATGCGCCCGAGCATCCTTTTAATTTCGGATAAATGGTTACTGGAAAAGATTAATGAAAATTGGTATAAATGATTGGATTCCTGGTACTATTTGGGAAATAAATGGAATAAAGCCCAATAGTATAATTGAGGGTGATGACGCTAAAGCAATTGAAATTGCCGGAATAATTTTTGCCGGTGGTAAAAATGTAATGCTAAAGCGGAATAAACCAATCAATAAAGGTACCAGAAAAAAACCAATTATGACCGAAGAGTCAATTACAATATTTGTTGATTCCGAGCGTTTTCAGCAACGATAATATTTGGGATTGACTTAAGTTAATTCGTGACTATATTATAAGTGTCAAAATGTAGTTTATTATAAAGGATAAATATTATGTTCAAGATCTTGTTGGTATTTCTGATTGTTATTGGCGGGTTTACTTTGGCGAGTCAATACGCTCCGCAATTTTTGGGAATGCAGCTATTTCATTTCGGCCAGTATACTTTGACCGGAGGAATTCTTCTAGTTATCATTTTGGGTTATACTGGCTTTAAATGTGTCTCTGCATAATTTAAAGATATTGGTAACATACGTGTAAGTGCATATATAGGAAATTTAATTATGAAACGATTAACCGATAAACATCCTACGAGCATTAAAGTAGAGAAATTGTTTGCTTTGGCGGATGAATTAGGAATTTCCATTAATGTTTCACGGTATGGGCAATTAACTGTTTCTGATGAGGAATTTCCTGGAACAGATTTTTTTATTAGAGACAATGAAGGTAATGGGGATGTATTTGAATTTCCGCCAGTTACTGAATATAAATTGATTACTTATTGACATGTGTATATGTGCTCGTGAGTAATTTAAAGCTATTGACAGAATTAAATTAGTTACTATATTGGAGGTATGAAAATGAAAGCTCCCCAAATTAATAATCAATCTATGCGCGAAGTGGCAAAAGATGATTGGGAATACTGTACTAACAATCTAGTAATTAATGTATATGGCCGTTCCGATGAATCCAAATATCGATATTTAATCACATATAAAGGGCAGAAAATTAATCAGCCTTTGGATTCTATGTTTAAAACTCCCCAAGAATGTGCAGATCAAGCTGTAGAATTTCTGCATAGCCTTCGAAACGTTATTAATTATATTCATTTAAATGATAAAGAGCCAGAACTTAAATGCAAGCAATGTCATCAAGTTATGCCTCATCATAAGTTAGATTGTGGTGAGCGGTTTAAACCATGGTATAAAAGATCATACTATAAATAAGCTTGCTAGGGAATTTAAATCAGGAGAGGCTAATATGAATCAAGAAAAATTCGCATTATTCAGTGAGGCATTTAAAACTGCATTGGTAATAGCTTATAATGAGAATTCTGATTATTTTATTTTGCCCCGGAATGAATCGGTTGAAACGGTAATTCCGAGACATGCCCAACGTATTTTGGATGAAATGTTTCGAAACCCAAATGGTGTAATGTATACCGGTCCAGCATTTAAGATTGCATGTAAGACTTTGGGAATAAAGCATAGTAGAAAAGCAATCTATGAATTTTTAGAGATTGACAAGCTTTAATATAGCCTTATAGTATAAAGGTCAGAGCGAAACCTTTAACTAAAAGAATTTGATTATGAAAATTCAATCGGCTGAAATTCTGTTTTATATTTTGGGCGGTAAAGCAATTTTCACGGTACATAATCCTTTAACTGGAAATAGATTTACATATAAAGTGGTTAAAGTTAAAGATGCTGCAGTATATTTTGTAAAAACGCTTACAGGTCGGGATAATGACAATTCATACGAATATATTGGGTTCATTAAGAATACTCAATTTATTTATGGTCGGGGTAAGAGTAGGATTCGAGATAATGCTCCGTCTGTTATGGCCTTTAATTGGCTATTAAAGAATGTGAATCAGTTAGGACCAGTTGAAGTATTGGCTAGTGAAAAATGTTGTAGGTGTGGCCGTACTTTGACTGTACCTAGTTCGATCAGTGCTTTTATCGGACCTGAATGTGCAAGAAAAATGGCTGCTTAATATTTTTAATTGATTGACAAGGCTTTATTAGTTACTATATTAATAAGGTCTTAATGAGCCAATTAAATCATCGGAGAATTTAAATGGTAAAAGTAGATGAATTGCGAACATATTCCAATCAAATAATCGATCATTTTTTGCGGGTGGGTGAAGTAGTTAAATATAAACATCAATATTATCTTGTAGAAAAAGATGCTCTAAATGGTCCACTAACTTTAACTCCTATTACACTAGACCGTAATAGAGAAGTTTTAACCCTAGAATAAATTTATGGCCAATAAAGATAATTAAACTCTGTCAGAAGCGGAAATAGAATTATGAACGTATTTAAGTATAGCGTTGTAGTTTCAATCAATAATGAAGTTTGGGGAACTTGGACAGTAAAGAATAAACTAACCGCTATTGAAGAACTCAAGCTTCAGAAATTAATTAAAAATACTTTAAAGGATAGTTCTTTTCCTGAGTATGAATCTAATGTTGAGGTTATTCAAAATTTAGAAGCCGATTCATTTTCTGAATTGACTGAAGAAATTAAAGAGTATCTACATAATGAATTTTATGCAGATTCGGATTAATTATATTCATGGCCCATAAATATAAGCGAATTATTATCTCCAGTAAAGAGGAAACAATCAGAGGCCTAACCTCTGGAGTGGTAGGTGATATTTATTATCATGCCGGAGTAAGTAGAGAAGTATTCTTAGAGGTAATTAATCATTGGAATAGATTAGTACTATTACAATCTCAAGTAGATGGTGAAATTAAATATCTATATATTGCTCTTTAATTAATTGACATTTAATTTCTTAGCTTTATATTAATAGTGTTAAGAAATTACAATCAATTAATCGAGGGAAATATGTCTAAAAGAATTACAGTGGGTTCTAAAATTAAGCTTACTGAAAAATTCCTACGATCAACCGGACAATTAACTGGTTCGGCTGGAATGGATTGTTGGATTGTTCAAAGCTGTCTCTGTAAACAATGTATTAAAGGCGATTGGGTGTGTACTAATGAGCGTGCACTTACCGATATGTATACAGCTGCAGAATTGGAAGCTGAGCCGTATTTAGCTTTTCGGCATATTGCTCTAGTTAATTTGCATGCTTGTTAGTGGGTTGACTTTAATTAATTCGGCCTAATAATATAATTGTTGAAAAAATATGCGAAAATATTCTACAGAAAATAATACAGTAGTTGTAAATGATGATAATTGTGTTTTTTGGTATAAATTTAATACTAATATTTTGCATAGGGAAGATGGTCCGGCTATTGAAACTCCTTACGGAAGTAAATTCTGGTATCAAAATGGTAAACTTCATAGAGTAGACGGTCCAGCTGCAGAATATAGTGATGGAAGTAAAGAATGGTATTTGAATGGTAAACGCCATAGAATTAACGAGCCAGCTGTAGAACTTGTTAATGGAACTAAAGAATGGTATCAAAACGGATTACGTCATAGGGAAGATGGGCCGGCTATAGAGCAATTTGATGGTTCTAAATTATGGTGGCTTGAGGGAATCCAATATTCTGAAACTGAATTTAAAGCAAAAGTTCCACTATTTGATCAATTAAAGAAACTAATAATTCTGGCTAATGAATCAGGTTTATATGATGCTGCCGATTATCTAGTAAAAGTAATATATTGACTTTAATTAATTCGGTCTTATAATATAAATAGAATTAAAAAGGGAAATACTATGCGTCAAAATAAAATGAGCTTTTATGATGTATTGAAAATTGTATTAGCTTGCATTGTGGCATTTGGCATTGGTTTATCGATTGCAATACCTACAATTATTAATCTTGATTTTAAGCTTTCGGTGATAGATTATCTTAACAGTCATTGACAATATTTAATTCATATTTATATTATAATTGTTCTGTTTGATAAAGAGATATTACAATGAAGAATTTTACCAATTTTAAATCTTGGGAAGAAATGTTAAATTATGTGGCTGAAGGTAAGGATATTTACTATCATCCACCACTAGATCGTTTTCCATATAAGGTAAATATTATCAAGAAATTTAAAAACGGTAAACTTAGAATTAAAGCAGAAGCTAGTAGTTTCGGTGGTTTTACAATTGATAATGGTCATTTGAATCGATTATACTACCGTAATAGTATTTGACATATTTAATTCAGCTTTATATTAGATAGGTAGCGGGGAAAAGGAAATTAAATATGTCAAATCTATTTATTGAAGTAACTCAGATTAACGAAGACATTAAATGCAGATTAAATGATCCGGTTGTTTCTGAGACGAAATTTTCAAATACCGGAGAATTGTATCGTAATTTGGTTAAAGAGTATGGAAAATGCGTCAGTAAACAATATATTGACGATCCTGATGGTAATACTCAGCAAATTGGGTGGGTATTTGAAAAGCGAGAGTATTATTCAGACATGCGGGTAATGAAGGATATTCGGTCATTGAGTAAGTTTGAAAAAGATGTTAGGACGTTTATGTGTACAACGTGGGTTAGTGTTCATTCTCGAGAACCGGAAACCAAGGTTATTCCACATTTTTTGAAATTTTAATTCATCTACTAAAGCTTGACGAAATTAAATTCGGTATTATATTGTATCTATTGAAGGGTTGAAATATATGAAACAATTTAATTATGAGCGAGCTTGGGATGAATTGGCATTGCCGGCATATGAGGCATTACCTGAAAAAGCTCTTAGTATGATTAATTGGATTGGGCAGCAATATGCAGAAATTTCTCAGGCTTCAGATCTAGGAATGGATGAATTGCCTGGAATCCGTGAGATGCTAAATGCTTATTCTTTGGAGGAATTGTCTAGTTGGTCTCAAACGGTATATTATTTTGGACATTGGGGCTATAAAGATGAAGGCCTTAACATCCAAATTAATGGTACTTATTGGAAGGTTTCTAAGCTTTTGGATCAAGAAATTGCGCGCCGAGTATTTGAAGGGGAAATTGCTCGAAACCGAATTAAAGTGCGTAATGGTTTATATCTTTGGATTGATAATGGGGCTTTGAATTTAGCATATGAAGTTAAGTGGGCATTTGGCAATGTATTTAGAATTGGGGCTCCCACAAAAGAATTGATTAATGAAGTCTGTGAAGTATTGACGGATAAGCCGGAAAAGAAAATTCGCCGATTAGAAGATGAGTGGATTGATTCTGTGTGCAAAGTGGTAACTGAAATTAAGAATAAGCATTGTGGGGAAGTGTGGGATACTTCTTCATATATGGAAGATTGTTGAATTTAAATAAAAATTGACAATAAGGCAAATAGTTATTATATTGTATAATTAATTGAAATAATTTAATATTATGGATGAATTTAAATATTCTGAACCTGAAATGAAGTGTTCAGAATGTCAAGAAATAGTAGATTGTGCGGGTGGGTGTGGGTGCTTGCGTAAGCGTTGTCAATGTGGGGTTTTAAATAGTGTACATGTGGATGGTAAATTTGAGCCTACCAATTGTCAAGGATTTAAAGAATCATTGGAAGATGATCATTATCCTTAAATATTATATGAGTTGACAATAGTTTATTCGTGTTTATGTTATAATTAATGCTGACGGAAATAACTATTTATATACGGAAAAAAAATACAATGCGCAATTTAAATAAATATGAAGTAGAGTTTTCGGTTTTGGTAGAATCAGAAGACCTTCCGGTGCGCGGTTATTATATGAGTACTGATGATAATGAAGCTGATACGACCCTTACAATTTTATTTGGCTAAGTATAGTGTATTGTAATATTTAATAGCAGTTAAAAATTTATGCTATGGTTGTTTTAAGAGTCAATAATAGCTATCACAAATAGGATGAATAAAAATGGTTTATTCTAAAGTAAAAGATTTGCCGGAAACTATTCAATCTGCTCTTATTTCTTTGGGATATAACCGATCAGATATTAAAATTGAGGCAGCAGAATCGGTTACTCCTAGTGTAGGTGGAGGGGATGGCTTGCGTGGATTTTGCTGCATGGTTAACATTGTAACGGGTGAAACTAAAACGATGATGGGTTCGTGGGGTGGAAGTAACGCGTTCCATCAAAGTGCTATTAATCCTGTTGACTCTGATTATACGAATTATAAGATTCCTGATAATATTGCGGTAATTAAGGGTAATGAGGGTGGTAGTCATCCTGTATATGCTACGATTACGGTATCCACGGCTAATATTATTAAAGCTTTACCTGGGGTTGTGGAATTGAGTCCTAGGGATAAGTGGATTCTGTATGGTTATAAAGGTTTAACCAGTGCGGGACGAAAGAATGAATATAGCCGAAACAATGACGTTCCGAGTGCAGCTGACTTGAAAAGGCTTGTAGATATGGGGTTATTGAAGCAAAATGCGGCTGGTCATTGTCAAATTACTACGGCTGGAAAGAATTGTTTTAGGGATTTGGAGACTGTCTATCATCCCAAAGATCGTTGACAGAGATTGATTCAATCTTATATTAAAAATATTGAAAGAGATAAAGATGCAAAAGTATACAGTAAACGTTAATACTTACGGTACCTACTGGTATAAAGAAGGTACAACCCTTTTTCATAGAGAAAATGGTCCCGCGTTAGAATGTTCTAATGGAGATAAAGAATGGTATTTAAATGGAAGGCTTCATAGAGAAGATGGTCCTGCGGTAGAATATTCTAATGGTGATAAAAAATGGTATTTAAATGGAAAACTCCATAGGGAAGATGGTCCAGCAAGATGTTATGCTAATGGTGATAAGCAATGGTGGCAAAACGATAAAGTTCATAGGGTAGATGGCCCGGCTGTAGAATATTCCAATGGGTATAAAGAGTGGTGGGTTGAAGGAAAGAAATATACTGAAGCTGAATTTAATCAATATATCAGTAAAGATACTTGTGATGGTAAAGAAGTAGTTATTGGTGGTAAAACTTATAAGCTATCCCTGGTTGACAAGAAGTAATTCATATTTATAATAAATATATTGAAATGGATAAAAAAAATGCAAAAATATACTGTAATTGTAGATTCTGATAACTGTGTTTTCTGGTATAAAGAAGGTACAGATATGTATCATCGAGAAAATGGTCCAGCAGTTGAATATCCTTCTGGGTATAAAGTTTGGTACCAAAATGGAAAATTGCATAGGCTTGACGGTCCAGCTAAAGAATGTTCTGACGGACGAAGAGGGTGGTATATTGAAGGCCGAGAATATAGTGAAGCTGAGTTTAAGCAATATACTACTAAAGATACTTATGACGGAAAAGAAGTAGTTATTGATGGTAAAACTTATAAACTTACTCGAGCTACTCAAGATAAATAATTTGAAATTTATTCTTCAGCTTTATATTAATAGCGGCTAGAATTTTTAGGATTAGTTTATGACACGCAAATATTGTAAAGATTGTGGAAATCCTGATTGCCCTAAGGTGTCTTCTAATCCTTATTGGAGTCAGTGTCCAGCTGAATTTGCAGATAAAATTCCTCACAATATTCGATGTGTTTATTGTGGAGAATTTGGAAAAATTACTGGCCATCAAGATTGTCCGTCTGCATGTCCTCAAGATTGTAATAATTTGATTAGGAGAATTAAATAATGAAAATTTTATCTCATAGAAAAATGGTTACAATTGAGCATTACGAGATTTATTTTCAATAAACGGGAGCTACTACTTTTCACGGTTTTATTTTTCCGGCATTAAAGTCTGGAGAAATTGATCTCGAGGCTCTGAAAAAGAATCCGGCGTCTTTGGATAGTTATAATCGATGTATTAATAAGGAAATTGCGGTAGATTCTCCAAAATTTAAGAAACGAGAGCATAATTATATTGAACCAGCAATTGGACAATGTATTTGTGGTTGTGAGGTAATTTTGAATAAATTTACTAATACGTGTGGATGTGGGCGTGATTATAATATGAGTGGTCAGGAATTAGCTCCTCGAGAACAATGGGGAGAGGAAACTGGCGAAACTTATGCTGATTTAATGGATATTTAACTTGACTTAATTATTTTCATGTATATACTAAGCAAATAGGATAATTATATGACAATTGAAGAAATTAAATATCGTGTTCATTTGATTCATACAGTAAAGGACAATCATGTAGGTTCTCAAATTGAACTGGTAGAGTTACGAATGAAAACTCAATTGTTTACGGATGTCTTAAATTTTATTAATAATTCTACAACTGAATTAACTAATAAGAAATATATGTTGGCCGAAATATTAGATGGATTGAGTGATATTCAGAATTTGACTCAAGTAGTATTAAAAGCAAATAATCTATAATAAGTTGTCTTAATTAAATTTGGCTATATACAGGATAAGTAATTTAAATTATTATAATTAATGGAAAATAAAATGAATTCAAAGCAAAAACAAGATTTGAAGAATGAGCTACTAAATTTGATTGAGAAGTGTGCTATTTTAGCAGATTATGCTAAAGCTAGTGTTTATGACGCTAATGCACTAATTAAGATGATAGAAAATAATCAGAATAATGAATGGATTGATTATAGCATTCCTACTATCAAGGAATTAAGTAGGCTTGCTATTGCTTGTCAATTGTCTGGCGCTAGATTTGATCTATTAGTTCAGCAAATTAAAGAAACTTAAAAATTAATGGCTTGACTCTACCTATTTAATGTATATATTAAATAGGTCGTGATGAAGTAATTAAGCAGAGGAAATAATCAAAATGACATCAACGCAAATGGCAAAGCTACTTTCTGAAAAGCTATCCAAAGAAGAATTCGATCAATTTGCGGATATTTTAGATAGTGACCCTCCGGCTGGTCCATTTTGGGAAGCTGTGATGGAAATTAATGTAAAGCTGAATCCGCAACATTATTCTAACATTGAAGTGATTAAAGAAGAAGTATAGTTTATGATGCATATTTGTTTACATTTTAATCATGATGAAAACTGGTTATTGTACATAATTGGTTTACTAAAAGAAATGTTACCTGAATATGAAATTCATCATAGTTCTGTAAAAAATGGCCATCTAATTCAGTTAGATGTAGAAGAAAGTTATGAGTTTTATTTAGCATATGGTTTTCTTTCTTTTTATGGAGGAAAAAAATATGATAATCTAAATGTATAATATTATTTAATTTTTATAAGGTGGAAAAATTATGTTTAAGTTATTGTTGATATTTTTGATTGTTGTTGGTGGTTTTACATTGACTGCGCGATATTATCCAAATTTTCTAGGCATGCATTTATTTCAGCTTGGTCAATTTAGTTTGACAGGTGGAATTTTGCTAATTATTATTTTGATTTATTTTGGATTTAAGTGTGTATCTGCCTGAAAATTATATTGACAAATAATTAATTATCCTTATAGTATTCATATGGAGCGATTAAATGACCAAAAAAGAAGCATTAGTTGATTTCCAGGAGAATATTCTACCTGAAATTATTGCGATTGAGCAAAAGGGAACTGGTCGCAAGGATAAAGTTATGCGGGCTGAGGAGTGGAATAATTATACAGACTCTCTATGTAAGTCTGGACAAATTAGTTCTAAGCAATACAATAATTGGTCGAATCCTTATTGACAGTTAAATTATTAGCTTTACAATATATTTACATTTGAAATTCTATTTTAGAAGGTAATATTATGGACCATGTTGATCCTAAAGAGTATATATTTGATTTTTTTACTAATATGGTAAAAAATATGAAAGATTACGAATTGATAGCTCTGAAACGTGCTTGTTTGAAGGAAATTAAAGCACGAGACGATGAATCTTTCAGTTACGATTCTTTAAATTTACCTGCAGTTATTTCTCATGGAGTAGAGCTTTCGCCTTTAAATACTAAAGAAAAAAAATTAGTAGATAAGAAATTTAAATTCGAAGCAATGAAAGAATACTGCAATCGTACTGGTTGTTCTTTGATAGAAGCTAAACCAGTAATTGATCAATACGCTACTTATTTAGTACAATTATTTGGTTAAAGATTGAGAATATATCTGTGATGGTAAACTATGATATTACTTATAAATTAATTTTGGTTGACAAATCATAGTTTATTCTTATATTAATAGCAGGCAAGAAACATTAGATATTTATAATCAAGGTATGTAATAAAATGACTACTAATCTTATTAAGCAAGAAAACATTGGCCAGTTTAATGTTCGTGTATTGAAGGATGACAATAATGACTATACGGTCATTTATTCAGCTAATGGTAAAGATTTAGAAATTTATGAATGTGATAATTCTCAAGAGGCAACGAGGGATTATAACACTATCCGTCGAGCAATTCGAGATGTTTTGAAGGTAATTAAGGAATCTTTGGGGGATTGACTTTAATAAATTTGGCTATATGATATAAGTATCAGCGAATAATTTGGCCTATATTAGAATAATTAATTAAAAGGGTATATAAAAATGTCAAAAGTACAACCGTTTAAACCTAATGGACATATGGATATTGGATCAGTTGTACTTTTTGCTGGCAAATATTGGGTAGTTGATTCTGGAGAAAATCCTGGAGAATTGCAGCTTGTACCGGTAAGGATTGATATTAAGCGAGATACTATTCCTTTTCCAACAGAAGAGAGTAATTCTGTAACAAAATTGGCTGATCTTAGTTTGCCTGATTTTACGAAAAAAGTAGTTGAAACGGCGGCATCATTAAATACTAAATGGCATGGTGCTGTATTTATTTCTCATATTTGGAAGAAATTGCAGCCTTGTGATATGACAATTGATCAATTTAAGTGGCGATTGGTTCAGGCGCATCAAGCTTATTTGATTGAATTGAGTCGTGCGGATTTGGTGGATGCTCTTCCGGTTGAAGATGTGATTGAATCCGAGATTGTTTATCATGGTGCTCGTTTCCATTTTGTTCGATTGAATTAATGGGTTGACAGAACATTTTTAAGACGTATGTGGTAGATATAATATGTCGATTATAAATAAAGAATTTATTAGATCATTAGATCGGCAACAATTACGTCGTGCTCTATGGTTTCTTAGAAGACAAGATTCTAGACCATATGAGCTTAATCCAGCGGCAGCTCAATATGATTCTTTAGCTAGCACAAGTGCAATTCGTTCAGAATATCGTCGGCGTGGATGGAAATTACCAAAAATAACACGAGGCGAAAGATCTTAATTTAAATTCATGAAGAAAGTATAACTTATGGCAAGTGGTATTACAAAAAGGCTTTAAGAAGGCATTTTGGGCCTTTTTTGATGGTAAGGGGATGGGTAAGGTCGGCCAAAAGTATAATACTGATGGTCGAAATTTTTATTTTGATCGAGTATTACTTGCCAAGCGTTTATTGGATGATGCTGGTAATTTGATGTATGCAGTAATTGCTAGAGAAAGTGTGGCATCGAGTGTGGTGCGTGTGCATATTGACGCGCTTATGAGTGGATTACCTAAGGCTCAGATTGTACAAGAGGGTTCAATTTTGACTTGGGATTTTAAATTCAGTGATACTTGACGTAAATTAAATTGGTTTAATATTGAGAGTATTAGAGGAAAATGCAAAAGTACACTGTAGAAATTAATGATAATGGTACTGTTAGTTGGTATAAAGAAGGTACAGATATCTATCATAGAGCAGATGGTCCAGCGATAGAATTTGCTGATGGAACCAAATATTGGTTGCAAAATGGAAAACTTCATAGAGAAAATGGTCCTGCTATAGAACATATTGATGGAGCGAAATTTTGGTATCAAAATGATAGACTTCATAGGGTAGATGGTCCGGCACAGGAATTTTCTGATGGAACTAAATATTGGTGGATCGAAGGGGTGCAATATACTGAAGCTGAATTTAATAAGCATATGAATAAAGATTCTACTTACGATAATAAAGAAGCAATTATTGATGGTAAGACTTATAAACTATCTCTGGTTGACAAGAAATAATTCAGCATTATAATAAATCTATTAAAAGAAAATGAACGTGCAAAAATATACTGTAGAAATTGATGATGGTAATACTTGGTGGTTTAAATATGGCACAGAAATTCTTCATCGTGAAAATGGACCAGCTGTAGAACATGAAGATGGGTATAAAGCTTGGTATCAAAATAGTGAAATTCATAGGCTTGACGGTCCGGCACAAGAATATCCTGATGGAACCAAATATTGGTATCAATATGGTAAGGAGCATAGGCTTGACGGTCCAGCTAAAGAATTTGCTAATGGAGATAAAGAGTGGTGGATTGAAGGAAAGAAATATAACGAAGCTGAGTTTAATGCTTATATTGGTAAAAATACTACCTATGATGGTAAAGAAGTTATTATTGATGGGAAAACTTATAAGCTCAAATTTGTTGACAATTCTTAATTAATCAATAGTATGATAGTAATATGAAATATATTCAAAGTTTTAATCATGGCTTCCAAGCTGGAAAACGTGATAAGCTGATCGGTAGAAAATTTGTTGAGCATGAGGAAGAAAATTATCTTCCTGATTATCTTTTAGGATATAAAAAAGGATATTACTATGAAGATAATCAAAGCAAAGTAATTATTGATGTTACTTGACGATTGAATAGTTACTCATTAAAAGAATTTGTAAATGATTTGACGCATTTTAAGATGTGGCAAAAAGACCTATAGCGTATGACCGTAGAAAGGTGGTATGTTGAAGGCTCTGCACTTAATTTTGAATAAAAATTGTAAATCACGTACATAAATTTTGTACTCGTCATTATCCAATGGTTAAAGCTATTGATACTTCATCAGGTGAATCTGTTATAATTTTTTGGAATTATAATATTTCAAAATTAGAAAATCATTTAAAAGCGGCAGAAGCACTTTATTTGAAATTAAAAATAAACGTTTCAAATATTTATTATTCAGAAAATAAAAAATATAAAGGATATGATTACTGCAAATTAGTTGACATGACCGATTTTATCCTTATATTTTAAGAGTAGCTAATAACATAAGGAGAATGAATTATGTCAGAAGATAATGTTTATAGTACATATTTAATTCCTGATGAATTAAACATTTTGAAGTCTGAATATGAATATGAGAATTGGGAACCAGCAATTGAAGCCTATGTAAAACGTACGGGGGAATTATATCAAACGGCTAGAGAAATTGTTATTGGTTGTTTGAATGCATTGGATAGTGGGGAAGAAATAATTTGCATTTCTGAATAAAATTTAATCTTGCAATATTTTGGATTTAAGGTTTGATATAATCTTTAGTCCAGCAATTGACAGGTTAAATTATGAATGGAATATATAAAATATATGGTGATGGTTTTGTGGCTTGGTGTAAAGATGGTACATATTTTTATCATAAAAATGATGGTCCAGCTGTAGAATATGCTGATGGAACTAAATATTGGTATCAAGATGGATTACGGCATAGGCTTGATGGTCCGGCAGTAGAACGTGTTGATGGAACGAAATCTTACTATTTAAATGGAAGATATTATCCAGATATTAGCACTGATGAAAAATGGATAATTTTTCAAATTATTAATTAATATGATTAAAATATACAGTAAACAATTTGAAAATCGAATTGAATGGTATAAGGAAGGTACATCTATTCTTCATAGGGAAGATGGTCCAGCTGTAGAATATTCAGATGGGCGCAAATACTGGTATCAACATGGTAAACTTCATAGATTAGATGGTCCAGCTGCAGAATATATTTCTGGAATCAAAAATTATTATTTAAATAATAAACTATACCCAAATATTAACAGCGATGAGGGATGGATAATTTTTCAGATTATTAATTGACAAGCGTAGATTCATATCTATATTGAATACGTAGGAGATGAAAGTATGATTACGGCATATAAATGTGAAAATGGGCTATACAAGGTTGATTTTTCGATTGGATATCAAACAAATATTCATGGCCATTTTACCGCTGAGCAAGATGCTAAATTTAAATTTAGACATTTGGTAGATTTGACTGAAATTCAAGCAAAATCAGTTGCTGGATTAGCTGAAGCATGCTATGGAATGGGATATAATACGGCCAAAAGGGAAGTTGCTAATAAACTTGGCCTTTTACGAATGCTTTAGAATTTATCCAAAATAATAACTCCGTATTTTTACAATAATGCTATTAGCTACAAATAGCTTAATTGACAAATTGATTTTTATATATGATTTGTCATATTTTAAATAATAGGTGATAAAATGGTTCAAAGATCTTTTTACCGAATTTCAAATTTCAATGCTATGTAAACCGAGTATACTTTGTAATATATGCAATAGAATGACAAAAGCTCATGTAGAAGAATTGAATATGTGTGCTCAATGTGCAGATGATCAAATACATTTCAATGCTATGTAAACCGAGTATACTTTGTAATATATGCAATAGAATGACAAAAGCTCATGTAGAAGAATTGAATATGTGTGCTCAATGTGCAGATGATCAAATACAACGAGAAACCGGCTGTCGATTTGGTGAAGCTAATTGTGGACATGTTGACTGTTTGATTCCTCCTGGTATGAAAATTAAATGACTTAATATTGATTCTATAAAATATACCGAAGCTGAATATAATGCTTATATTGGCAAGCATATGTGTGAATTTACGTATGATGGTAAAGAAGTAGTTTTTGAAGGTAAAAAATATAAATTATCTCTAGTTGACAAAAAGTAATTAAGTATTATAATTCATCTTATGAATATATTTGTTTTAGACGAAGATCCGATAAAAGCTGCTCAAGATATGTGTAACAAGCATATTGTCAAAATGATTATAGAGTCGGCGCAAATCATGTCGACTGTTTATCGTTTGGCTATGGTAGATAGGTGGGGTGTTTCTGCACAAGATAAAGATATGTTTCCTAAACTATATAGAGCAACACATATCAATCATCCGGCAGTTAAATGGGTAAATACTTCGGTACATAATACTGATTGGCTATTTCAGCATTTATTGGCAATTGAACGAGAATACAACCTTCGTTACAATAAAAACCTTGATAAGGAATATAAAGTTAGGCCGGTAATTCGAGAGTTAGAGGGGGTTCGTTGGAGTATTTGGAAAGATTCGGGTGATTGGAAACAGCATACGCCATTTGTACAGTGTATGCCTGAACAATACCAAAACCAAGATGCGGTAGAGGCTTATCGTGATTATTATCGGAGTGAAAAGGCTAAGTTTGCAAAATGGAAACCTTATGCTGACGAGCCTACTTGGTGGATCAAATAAATATAATTGACAGTTGATTGAATTAGTTGACAAAGTTTAATTGGAATCTATATTGGTGTAGTCCGAAACAACATCTTTGGTAGTTGAAAACATAAGCAATATAGAGGCAAGTAAAATGAAGAAGAATTCTGGTGTAAAAGATGAGGTTAAATATGAACAAGGTGTTGATTATTATACCTACAGAAATGAAGCTGGACCACAATCATCTGACACGGATTATGTTTTAGGATGGGAAAAAGCTGAGAAGGCAAGTAAAAATCTTGCCTGGAATTATCTTAATTATCCGTAACAAAAAAAATTTAAAATAATAATAGAAAATAATTGATATAAAATAGATGTTTAAAATTAAAATGAATAAATCAATAATGTTGGTAATGTTGGTATTAAATTATATTACTGATGCAACTATGGTAGTATTTATGGTACTCGGATCAATTGTATATTTTACTTGGGCGGTTCCAAATTTTCCTAGAAATTGGCTAATTGTACTTTCAGTAATTGTACTTTCAGTAATTGTACTTTCAGTAATTGGCGGTGTATTTGAATTTACTGATCGAGTAAGAAATAGTTATAATAAAGCTATTAAAATTAGTAGTTAATTACTTGACAAAATTCATTATGAATGTATATTACAAGTGTATAAAGAATTATACAAATGATTAATAAAAAAGATTTCATTATTAAATGTAAATTAAATAATGAAATAGTAACTATTCGCGTTGAAGATATAAATTATTTTATTCATGCAACTTACGATACATGGATTGATTACTGTACTGAAACGGGTAATTTAGGAACATGTATAAAAGAAAATTTAACAATTATTAATATAATTAATTTGGAATGATTATGTATCAAGGTCATCGAAATCGTGTTCATTGGAATGTAGCATATTATTTATTTAATGATTACGAATTATATAGTATGGTTAAGAATGAAGTGAAGCAAGCGAAGAATCTTGATATTGCCGCAAAGAATATTTTTAAGCGAGTGCCGGAAAAAACTCCAGATGGATATAAGTACAGTCTAAGTGCTATTAGGGCGGCTTTAGTAAGGATTAAAGATCGTATGTAGCATGATGTGTGCTTGACGAAATTAATTTTAGTCTTATATTCATACAATGAAAAAATATACTGTTAAAGTTGATGATGATGGTGATGTCTTTTGGTATAAGAGTGGCACGGATATTCTTCATAGAGAAGATGGACCTGCAGTTGAACGAAATGATGGAATCAAGGAATGGTTTCAAGACGGTAAACGGCATAGAGAGAACGGTCCAGCGGTAACTTATCCAGATGGATTTAAAGCTTGGTGGCAAAATGGTCAACGCCATAGGGAAAATGGGCCGGCTATAGAATATGTTAATGGAGATAAGCGATGGTGGGTAAAAGGTAAATTTTATACCGAAGCCGAATTTAATAAAATACAAACGGTTTCAAGCAAAACTATTGCACGGCCGAACGAAGCGAAGGACGCAGCAAGTCATTCTTTTTGGGAATTAATAGATAGACAAATTGCTAAAAATTCATATAAAAAAGCGTTTGATAAATTTATTAAACCTCTACGTAAAAAATAATTACATAAATTAAAAATGCAAATTTATTGTAGTTGACAAAACATTATTAATTATTATAATAAATATATTCAGAAAGATTAATTATGAAACAAGAAGCCAAAGAAGACAAAATCGTTTCTCAGCAATATTTTGGCAATGATAATATTCGTATTGTCGAAAATGATTCTAATTATACAATTAAATTTTCTCGTGAAGGTATCCTTATTAAGGAATTTAATTGTAAGTTTTATGAAGAAGCTGAAATTCGATATCAAACCATGTGTGCTATGTATATTTGTTTTTCGGCTTTTATGATGAATTAAAGGATAAAATAAATGAAAAATGCTAATTATGATACTACGAATCTCGAAGAAATTCGTAATGGAGCTCGATTTACATGGGGACGAGTAGTAAAAATTCATGATATTGGCCGATATTCATTTGTTGAATTTTATGGACGAGCGTATGAAAATGGTCATCCTACAGGTAAACTAGAGGAGAAAACTTCATTTCATGTCTATGTAGATGGAAAAAGTCAATCTAATAGTTGTGGGTCCCTTGAATCTGCTCTAATATTGGCTATTGCATTTGACAAACTTGAAATTAATCATGCTTGGCATATGGCTTCTGCTGTAAATAAAATTCTAGAATTGAATGACTAATATTAGTTGACAATAATTTATTCAGTCATATATTAGATAGGTAATCGAGAAGCCTATGGTAAAGTTGAATAAACCAGAGATTATACCATATATTTTAGGTGGAAATTCTACTTTCACACTGCGTAACCCAAGATCAGGTACTCAGTTTACGTTTAAAGTAATTCGTCCTAAAGATTGTCAGGTTCATTTCGTAAAGGTTTTAATTAGCCGAAATAATGAATTTGATTATAATTATATTGGATTTATTAGAGGAGAACGATTTATTTATGGCAAAGGTAAATCTCGATTGAATATGGATTCTCCTCCAGTGTCAGCATTTGGATGGTTAATGAATAATATTAATGATTTAGCTCATATTGAAGTGTTGCCTAGCGGAAAATGTTGTAGATGCGGTAGAATTTTAAAGAATTCATCATCTAGACATATTGGGCCAGAATGTGCAAAGAAAATATTAGTTAAATTTAAAAGAGAAATAAAATGAAAAAATATACAGTAACAGTTCATGATGACGGTTCTATTTTCTGGCATAAGGAAGGTACTGCTATTTTAGATAGGGAAAATGGACCTGCAGTAGAATTTGCTGATGGCCGTAAAGAATGGTGGCGAAATGGGAAATGCCATAGAACTGATGGTCCAGCAATAATAAAAGCCAATGGTGAGAAAGTTTTTTATATTGAGGGTAAAGTCTTATTTGAAGAAGAATATAATGAAATTGTGAATAAAAACATTCACACATCTACATGTGATGGTAAAGAAGTTATTTTTGAAGGAAATAAATATAAGCTTATTTTAGTTAACAAAGATTAATTTCAATATTTAAATAAAAATAATATGTCAGATAACGAAAATGGATTTCCAAAATCACAACGAATAATTATTTCAGATGTTCATGAAAAATTATCTGAGGCTATGGATAGTCTTTCCGGACCACCTTTTTCTGACAGGCGAGAAAAAGCTAGATTATATGTAGCTAAAGCTTTAGTTGAGTTAGAGGCTGAATATTGGAAAAGATGAAAGAAAAAGAGTAAGATTAGTAAAATTAACTTGACAAAATATTCTTTAGCCATATCATATTTAAATGAGCTTATTTAAGCAAGAAATTATTGAAGAGATTAATGATATCTTGGATTCATTATCTCCACAATGGTGTAATAAAGCATTAACTAAACTTTCATTAGTGGAATTACTAGATCTTAGAAATGCAATAGAAGATAAGATAAAAGATATTAAATTAAATTCCAGTAATGCTGAAAAACTTACATTACCTGATGATTGAGTTAAATAAAGTTTAGTAGCTTGACAAAATAAATCTTAGGCTATAAGCTATTATTAGTGGCATTTAACTATTAGAAAGTTAAATTATGACACTAGGAGTATAAACAAATGGCAAAGAAAGATGTAGCATTAGGGATTTTGGTTTCAAAAGTAGATCGTGGAGAAATGGATATTGCTGAAGCTGTAGAAGAAGCTTTTAAGTTGGGGTATAAAGCTTACGATGAAGAGCCTACAACGGTGCGATATGTTAAAAAACAAAGGGTTTTAACTCCCTTAACTCTTGAAGGATTTAAGTAAAATTATTTATGGTATTTAATTATGTCAAAAATTGAAAAAGGTACTGAAATGCATTGCCTTGTGACTACTCGGCCAAATGGAACTGAGCATAAGGTTTATTATTTGTATGAAACAGCTTTATCTTGGGATTGTTATGATAACAAAGGTAATATGAAAGCCAATGTAAAGCGAAGTTTTGAACCATATGATGGATTTAGTTTCGTAATTACTGACAATGGTGATTAATTTGTTTTGACAGACGATAATTAAAGATTATATTAATTGAACTGGAGAAATAGATTTATGGAAAATAAGTGCCCTGAATGTAATAAAAAGCATCGATTATTTCCACGGCAATGTTATTATACAGTTCATGCCGATTATACTCACTGTGTAATAGCAAAATTAGCTTCTTTGGGAAATTACGAACAAAAAGAATTTGATAAACAGTCTAAATTAAAATGGAATGCAATGGAAAAATACGTGGAAAGTAATTTCCCAAAAGAAATTAAATGATTATGCAAGAAATTAGATTGAATATAGATGCATACAATGTTAAACGTTGGTTCAAAAAAGGAACTAATATTTTGCATAGGGAAGATGGGCCTGCAGTAGAAGATATTATTGGTAATAAATTTTGGTATCAAAATGGGTTACTTCATAGAGAGGATGGTCCTGCAATAGAATATTGGGATGGTTATAAATACTGGTATGTTAAAGGTAAACAATATTCAGAAATTGAATTTCATTTAAATAAAAATAATTTTACTTATAATGATAAAAATAAAGAATTAATTTTAAACAATAAAAAATATAAATTAATATTAATTGACGATTAAATTTATGGATATATTTATACCAGTTACATTTAAAATTATTAGGTTTCCAAAACTTAATAAATATATTGGAGTAGCTTGGAATTATGATTATGCAATTCTAATTTCAACGAAGAACTATTCCGAGGCATCAGAAGTTATAAGAAATTTGAATATTAGCTGTACAGAGAGTAAAGTACAATTAAAATGGTTTGATGGATATTTTAATTATTCTTCTGATGATCAATTAGTTCCGACTGACGACCCATTGATTTCAGAATTATTAAATGAATTATCGAAGCATATTTAATATGTTTGACTTGGTTGACCAATGTTAATACTATAAATGGGTAAATCATATTTCATTGAAAATGAGGGAACTATTGCGTGGTATAAGGAAAATACAACTATCTTTCATAGAGAAGATGGTCCAGCAATAGAATATTTCAATGGCCGTAAAGAATGGTGGCAAAACGGAAAACGTCACAGAGAAAATGGACCAGCTATTGAAACCCCCGCTGAAACCAAATTTTGGTATCAAAACGGAAAATTGCATAGATTAGATGGTCCCGCTGTAGAAGAAATTAATGGAACTAAATGGTGGTATCAAAACGGAGTGCTTCATAGAACAGATGGGCCGGCTGTAGTATCGCATGTAGATGGAAATGATTATTATTTTCTAAATAATATAGAATATCCAAATATTAAAACAGATGAAGAGTGGATAATATTTCAAATAATTAATTGACAAGCTTCTAGTCGTTCTTATAGTATTTATATGATTGATTTGAGTAAATTAAAATGTATTGGTGAGGGTCGAAATAGACGGGTTTTTCTTTTACCTTCAGGACTTTACGTTATTAAAATTCCGTTAAATGAAGATGGAATTCGTGATAATTGCTTAGAGGATACACGTTTTAGGCGTCAAAGGGCTGATTGGTATCCTCTAGCCAGATGTAGACTATTAGATTATTCCGAATACAATTTGATTATGGAATATGTTGAGCCTGTTTATGATTCTCAGGAATTAATGAAAAAATATTCTTGGGTTGGATTTGTAGATTGTTGTCAAGTTGGGTATTCAAAAAAGAATAAATTAGTAGCTTTTGATTATGGAAATTGAAAAATGCGAATTAGTTTAAATACATTAATGGTATTATCTAAATTAAATGATAACCAAGCTAAGAAGGCAATTCAAAGCTGGGCTAATACTGAAGCTTACATGGGAGATAAAATCGAAATTCAAGCTTTTTTTGATAAAAAGAAAAACGATTTTTTTATTACTTCTAATAACCATTGACAATAATTTATTTAATCTTATCTTGTAAAGTGTAAAAGAGCTGAGTAATCTTTAAATTAGAAAGTAATAAATGAATATTATTGGTTATGGTATTTTAACTTGGGATGCTTATGAACGGCGATCGAATAGGTATGGTTCAATTAATTTAGTTTCAACTGATTTTTGTGAAAAAGTAATTCGTAAACCTATTATTAATTATGATTATATCGAATCATTGGTAGGTAAACGAGTTAAACTTACGGCTGTGATTAAAGAAAATCGTGAAAGCGGTCATTGTGGAGATATGTTTTTGAATATAACTCCTAGTATGTCGAATATTGCTGATAATATTCTTATTGGTATTGGAATTTTGTTTACAGAGAAAAATGTTTGTGGTTTAGCCTTTGGACTTAAACCAAGTGATAATAGAGATGACTTGTGGTTAGATCCGCGTAGTCTGTATAAACTACACGATCAAACGGTAGAAATTTTTGCAGAATTGTCGAATGAGCCAGATCATATTGTAGAACCATTTAATGAGTCAAATTACAATGAAGGTGATGTAAAAGTTATAGAGAATAACATTCTACAATTTAAAAACAAAAAGAAAAATGTTGTTCTTAAAGAAGCCTGTGTAATTGAATACGTGCAGTCAGATATGTTTCAGATTAAAAAATCTATAATTGTAGAATGATATTACTTTAAGTAAATTTTACCAGATTGAATTATTTTGTAGAGAAATAAAAAAATGTCATTAGATGTAAGTATTAAAGCGTATCGTGTAGTTGAAGTTTTTGATTATAATATTACTCATAATTTGATTAATATGGCAAAGGCTGTAGATTTATATATTCCAATTTGGCGGCCAGAAGAATTAGGACTAGACGTTGTTCATGGTTCAAATTTGATTCCTTATCTAGAATTTGGAATTACTAAATTGATTGAACGAAAGGAAGAACTTCAATTATTAAATGCTAAAAATGGTTGGGGAACATATGATCAATTTTTCGATTTTGTTCAAGCTTATCTGAAAGCTTGTAAAGAAAATTTTGATGGAATTATTGAAGTGTCTCGATAACTATTGACAATAGTTTAAAAGGATATATAATACATATATGATTCCAGGATTACGTAAATGGGAATATATTGGAACCGTTGCCATATTTGATGGGCGGGCGATAGATGTATATGAATCACCTACAAGCAATATACGTTTAACAGATGGTGAGTCTCAGGTTATGATTTCTGAGAATCAATTATCATGGTTTATTGAAAATATGGTAACCAATATTTGGGGATGGCGCGAAAGAAAACCAACAACAATATTTATATAATATTGACATTCATATAATAATGTTTATATTGTTTCTGTGATAAATTATTTAAGGTAAAAATGAAACGTATTTATAAAGTAAATGATTTGACTTTATGTGTCATGGCAACAATTAAAACAATGCCATTTTATGTTTGGCGGGATATTACTCGACTTTCATATCATTCAGTTGATTTAAATAATGATTCTGGTGGATACAGTATGTACGACTTTCCTAATGAAACTGCGCTAAATAAGGCGAAAGATGTATTAAATGGCGCAATGTTTAGTGAAGTATCCGTTACTGAGTGGACAGCCATAATTAATGATTCATAAAAATTACGTAATAAATGCCAACGAATAAATCTTTTAATAAAGTTCAAGCTCTTTTATCGATTTTGAAAATTAAACTTTCATTTTCGGATCAAGATGAAGGTAATGGAATATATTTTCCAATTCAAAATAAATTGATAAAATCAAAAATTATTTATCCATTGAGAATAAATACAGTTTTTCTTTCGGATAAAGAATTGCTTAAGGTTAGAACAGAAATATGTTTATATGTTCTTCATGAAATTGGGCATTTTATTGTGACGCCAAGTAAAAGACGAAGACAAAAAGATTTTGGTATACCAGAATTTATTCATGATGGTATTAGATTCAAATATGATTTTGAAGAAATTAAAGCCGTCATGGTCGAAAATGAATTAAGGCGATTGTTTGGTTTTTCATTTTCAAAAAATCTTAAAAATATTAAAGTTAACATTTCTGAACGTAATTTTATACGCAATCATAAAAAGAAAATTATTGATTGGTGGAATTCAGAAGGAAAAATTCTAGCTAAAACCTATGCTGATTTAATTTAATAATAAAATTAGCTTGACTTATTAGATAAATGTTATTATATTCATTTTTTCTATTTAGAAAGTAAACTTTAAATGAAATTTAAAAAACTTAACAAATGCTACTCATTTAGTGGAAAATTTAATTATATATTCATATTGGATTTAAATTCTGGTAGGAAAAATGTTTATACAATTATTGCTTTAAATGTGGAAGATCCTGTTATTGTTGGACGAGAAATTCCTTATAAAGAAATCAAACAACTTATTGAAAGTTATGAAGAATTAGCTCCTGAAATTTGGTTTGGCGATCGAAAAGCAATTCTCACAATGTTAAAAAAGTATAAAAAACTGCATAATTCTATATAAAACAGAGTCGATTATTTTTAATAATAAATTAAACTTGACTTATCAGTTAAAATCATTATAGTGATTTATGAAAAAGATACTTAAAAAAAGCACGAAGGGTAGCAAAAAGAGTAAAACTACAACTACTGAAATTTGTGCTAATTGTGGTAAGGATTATGAAGAAACGCAATTAGGCGGCTGGACTACAATAATCTTAAATTATAAACCGGCTTGTTCAGTTGAGTGTAATATGGCTTTGGGACAAATTAAAGAAAGATAAATTAAATGAAAATTCTTACTAAACTAATTAATATTTATGATTATTTTGTGGATCAAATCTTAAATATTAATTGCGGTCATGGTAAACCAAAAGATGTTAATTGTGAGAAGTGTAAAGAAATGCAATTTACGCCATTTCAATCTAATCAAAAATTTAAATGAGTACTTGACTATAAAGTATTTAAATGAGTACTTGACTATAAAGTAAATATACCCACTCTAGATAACTGATAATAAATCAACAAGGTTACATTAAATGTCTGAACTTTCTGAAAAACTAAAATCTTTGGGTTGTTTATTTGAATTTACTCATTTATTTATTGATTCATGTAAAGATGAAGAAAGTATTATCCTAGACCATTGGAAGGTAAATATTTATTATAACGGTAATAACTATAGCACTGAATATATTACCGAAATTGGGTTACGGAAACTTTCCAATCCTATTGTAAAAGAAGGTTTAAATAAATATTATAATAAAATTACGAATGAGATAAAGAATCAATTCGATGCCGCAAAAGCTAATTGGTTGAAAGTAGTGACTCCAGAAGACGCAGATGTAATGTATTCTTTACTTATGGATGCTGGTTGTAGTATTGAAAGTTTTGATGATTTTTGTGAGAATTTGGGCTATTCTAATGATAGTATTAAAGCTCTTAATATTTATTTAAAATGTCAAAAAACAAAAGCTAGTTTAGTTAAATTGCTGGGATATAAAAATTTTGAAGAATTATCTAAATTAGAACATTGACAACAAATAAACTAAACATTATAGTATTTGTATCAAATGACAAAAGTATATTCTGAAATAGATGAATATGAGACTATTCGTTGGTATAAAGAGGGTACGGATATTCTTCATGGGGAAAATGGTCCGGCTATAGAATATTGCAGTGGGCGTAAAGAATGGTATTTAAACGGATTGCTTCATAGAAAAAATGGACCAGCTATTGAAACCCCTACTGGAACCAAATATTGGTATCAAAACGGAAAATTGCATAGAGTTGACGGTCCAGCAATGGAAGTTTATGATGGATCTAAACAGTGGTATCAACATGGAAAACTTCATAGGACAGATGGACCTGCTGAAGATTATTCTAATGGATATAAAGAATATCATTTAAATGGAAAGCATTATCCTGATATTAAAACTGATGAAGAATGGATAATATTTCAAATTATTAATTGACAAGCTGTATATCAGTATTATATTATAAAGGTAATCGACAATAAGATTACAAGATAAACAAATTATAAAGGAAAAGAAAAATGGAATCAAAGATTGTTGGTGGAATTTTGGCTCAAGCTCTTGTCGAATTGCCTCGTATCACTTCCGCAGAATTGTATGTGCGATGTACGGGACAGATTGGAAATGCTACCCTTGCTCAATTTCAAGTCCAAATGAAGCAATGGTTTGCTAATAATGAATTTCCTCAATATGAAGCTCGCAAAGGACCTACCGGAGGCTACTATAAAAAGGGAGCTCCTACAGTTTCGAAGAATTCTAATGTAGAAAATTCTGAGAAAATTAAACTAGATCCTAATGTAATTATTGAAAAACTCAATTCAATTCTAGATTCAGCTCCTCGTGTTGTTGCTGGCGAATTGTTTGAAGTGCTAAAAGCTGAAAATCAAATTGATAATATGACAGAGAGTCAATTTCGAATTCAATTGTCTCAGTGGTTCAGTGATGGTACTCTCGCTGGCTTTGAATCTCGCAAAGGTCCTACTGGTGGCATTTATAAGCGAGGAACTGAATCAGAAAAGTGGGTTCCCGAAACTGAAACGGAAGAATTCTCTGATTCGTTTTCTGTCCAAGTAACTTCTAATTTGAAAATCGTACATACTGATGAACGTAATTGGACTGTTCAAAAGCTTAGTGGTGAGGTTTGGCATAATAAAGCTTATCATTCCGATCTAGGATCTTGTATTAAATGTGTTGTAAAACATGCTATTAATGGTGAATTTAAGTTGACTAATAGTGTTGTGCAATTGAAAGATCTGTATTCATTGTTTATGGATATGGAAAATCGAATTTCAGCACAATTAGAAAAGCAAATTTCTGTAAACGAATGAGTGTACACATATATTTATGGGCAATAAGCAATTAGGGCCACATAAATATCCAGATGGATGTTATTGGACGAAAAATAATCTTCTTCATAGAGAAGACGGGCCAGCAATAAAGCTAAATAATGGTACAAATATGTGGTATCAAAATGGAAAAAGACATAGATTAGATGGTCCAGCAATAGAATTTTATTATGGTAATAAAGAATATTATTTAAATGGAAAATATTATCCAGATATTAAAACTGACGAAGAATGGATTATATTTCAAATTATAAATTAATATGATTAAAGTATCCAGTAGACGATTTGAAAATCGAATTGAATGGTATAAGGAAGGTACAGATATTCTTCATAGAGAAGATGGTCCAGCTATAGAGTGGAATCATGGAACTAAACATTGGTATCAAAACGGAAAACTATATAGAAAAGATGGTCCAGTTATAGAAACAGATAAATTAAAAGCTTATTATCAGGCATATGGCTTAAATGGAGAAGCTGGTTATCATAGGGAAGACGGTCCAGCAATTGAGAAGAATGATGGAACTAAAGTTTATTATTATAGAGGAATGCCGTATGAAAATATTTCTTCCGATGAAGAATGGATAAATTTTATTTGTATATTAAAAATAATTGATTAAAAATCATGAGCAAAAGTTGTAAGAAAGAATTAATAGATTGTATTGTCTGGCATAAAGAAGGTACAGATATCTTACATAACGAAGAAGGTCCAGCAATAGAGTATTTAAATGGAAATAAGTCGTGGTGGCAAAACGGTCGACGTCATAGAGTTGATGGACCGGCGGTTATTTATTATAATAATAAAGAGTACTGGTTATTTGGAGAATTAATATCTGATATTAATTCCGATGAAGAATGGAAAATTTATCAATCTAAAAATTATAAAAAAGAAATTCGAGAATATTTAACTCCTACTGAATGGAGTAAAGCTCGTACTGAGTGGTATAAAGGAGGTACAGAAATTCTTCATAGAGAAGATGGTCCTGCGGTAGAATATTCTAATGGTGATAAAAAATGGTATTTAAATGGAAAACTTCATAGAGAAGATGGTCCTGCTGTAGAAAAAGCTGATGGAAAAAAAGTCTGGTATCGAAACGGAATGCCATATAGAGAAAACGGACCGACTATAGAAACAGACGGGGGAAGATTTTATTATCAAGTGTATAGTTTAGACGGAAAAATTGGTTTCCATAGAGAAGATGGTCCAGCAATTATAAAAGCTGATGGTAATAAAGATTATTATTATAAAGCGATAGAATATAAAAACATTTCCTCCGATGAAGAATGGAAAAATTTGGTATTTATTATGAAGGTAGTTGAATAAGATTCACAAGATCGTGATTGACATTTTGATAGATGATGATAATAGTTAGAGATACGAAATAATAATCGGGCCTAAACGCTCAGGTTGAGCTGTTGACTCTTATAAGGTTGACGGGAGGGTTCAATTCCTTCTAGGCCCACAATGTAAAATATACAACAATAATGTTTACAGAAAACTCTATTAAATTAATTACTCATGTAGCAATTAAATTCAATGGTAAAATTTATTCACTACCTAGACCAAATAGACATCATAATGTTATTTGGAAAATTGTAGAAGAAACTAAGATTAAATCTGTTGACGTTTATGGAAGTGATCAGGGATTTTTAGATTCTACTGGAAACTATTTAACTAGGAAAGAAGCTCTTGACATTGCGTTAAATAGTGGTCAGATTAGAAGTGATAGACCAATATATAATAACGAATTATTTTCAGAAAATTTATGGTAATTAAATGACTTTAATAGATCCTCAATTCAATAATACTTTTGGTTCAATTCAAAAAATTGATACTGGTCTATATGAAATTGATCATTTTAATATGGATATGATGTTAAGTAAAAAATATCGCAACCTCCAAAAAGGAGATAATTGGGAAGGTTTTTATAATTTAAATAGCTTAATTCGTGGTATTGAGGATTCTGAAATCACCTTAGAATCAACTGTAATTTTTATTGAAGATTCAATAGGATATATATCGAGTTACGGTGTTTGTGATAGTCCTGAACAATTTATGGAATCGCTTGGAAAGCTTCTGAGTGATTCAAAAGAAAAATTTTGCGTATCTTTTACTTGTATTAAAAAGGAAGACCAACCTGATTGGGGTGGATGGCGATGGCACAAATGGGGTCCATATATTGGAAAAGGCAGCCCCCAACATGAATATTTATATCACGAAAAACTTTTTGATAAAGTTTATTGTTATCATATTTATCATAAAGTTTAATGCTTTCACTTAATGGTTATAGTAAACGTATATTAAATACGGCTAAAGTTGATGAAGATTTTTATTTAAAATGGAAAATGTATATAGCATAAAATATGATTCATTTGTAGAATGGCGTAAAGAAGGTACAGATATTCTTCATAGGGAAGATGGTCCTGCTGTAGAATGGACAGATGGTTCTAAAGAATGGTTTGAAAATGATCAACTTCATAGGCTTGATGGTCCGGCTAGAGAAAAGGCAGATGGGCTTAGATCTTGGTATCGAAGAGGAAAGCTTCATAGAGAAGACGGTCCTGCAATAGAATTTCCTAATGGGGATAGGTATTGGTATAGATATGGATTTTTACACAATCAAAATGGACCAGCTATAGATTGTGTTAATGGTTATAAAGTTTATTATTTATATGGCAATAAAATAAATAACAAACTTATATACAATATAATTTCATTTTTTATGAAATTATAATAAATTATATTTATAAATTTACGCTTGACACATTAAATAATCACAACGGATACATTTTCAGTTCTTAAAATTAAGAGGTTGACATGATCTAAAACAGATGTAGTATAAAGATACGAACAAGATACAAGCCCGAGTGGTGGAATGGCAGACACAGAGGATCCAGAAATGAGTCCCCTATATTGCGAGTATAGGAAAACCTTGGAAATTGCTGGAAAGCCCTTAAGACTAAAACACTACAGCATAATTGGCAACGATAAGTGCGAATGTTTAAAAAGTTTTAGTATTGGGTAATCAGCAGCCGAGCTTCTATAAGTAAAATTAATAGAAGAAGGTTCAGAGACCGCGCTCAAGGCAATCAAGAAATTGATTGATGATACAGTCCAGCCTACAACGTTTATTTTAAACGGCTAATGAAAGTTAGAGTAGGAAAGTTAAAATCCTTCGATCTCACGATCGTCCCAGTTCAAGTCTGGGCTCGGGCACTAATTAAATTATTTTAAGGAATTAAATTAATAAATGCAAAAAATAAAATTTGCATGTCAAGCTTCTAGATTTAAAAAATCTAAAATAGTGAATGGTAAGTTGGAATTGCTTTTCAAGATTATTTAGATCCAAATAATGTTCAATTTATTATTAATGAATTTGGAATAAAGTTCAATCAATATATGATTATGCTTTAGAAAATCTTTCATTGAATAATATTCATGTAGCAATTGATTTGAACAAA